>JAAUXT010090993.1_pt1 | contig 20368 bp, 23 predicted proteins | sample 7278171 | NCBI WGS metagenome assembly JAAUXT01 (sample SAMN14350112, study PRJNA611818) | marine sediment metagenome | isolation source: surface marine sediment (1.8m) | place: French Polynesia: Moorea | collected 2018-08 | reverse complement strand
CATGAAACTGCTGCTGACATACTTTTGGAAGATGCTGCCTATAGGTGCTTCGATTTGGCTCGCACCGATTTGGCTCAAATCGTGCAACCCACCTCAAATCACCTAAAAACACTGACACGTTCATGTCAACGAAATGACAAGATCGCCGTTTCGGGAATTTGTGATAGAAAACCTGATCAGCTGCACCATACGAGTAATCAAGAAAGACAAACAGTGCCCGTGCAGTTTGGATCTGCCCAATCCTCGTAACCTGTCCCTTTTTGTGGAACATAACAAATGCTTGGGTACCCAAAAATTACTTCAGGTCACCACGATCTGTTTTCACTGACCATGACACAAGTCACACCTCTTTCATGAGTTTTTAGGGTTCGTGCAGACCACTGACGACAGTTTCTCCGACCGTCAGACGGGAACCCGCTCGAAGAACACGACCGCTGTACTTGGAAATCCCCAGCAATTTTAGCCTTCGAATGACAAGCAAGAACTTTAGCTAATTAAATTTTGGTGTTGTAACATACTTGTATCGCTGTCACGAAGTCAAACTATGAAGGATATGAGCAGTTTTTCTTTTTATTGCAGTTTCTTTATCTTCTGGCACCAGATGTGTGAGTGGGTGTCGTGGGGGAGGCGTGTCTCGGACTAGGGACTGGCGACAGCTTGTCCGGGATGTAAAGTGGTCCACAAGCGTTTCTGAATTTTTCTTACACTTTCCATTGACGCAATTTGTCTAAAGACGACCAATTAACACGTTTGAAACATTTAACCAGTAATTAGACACGTTTGAAAGGCAACACATGCCTAGCAGGTGAGAAAATTGGCGTATTTTCTTTCAAGATCTGAACTTTTGTGAGAGTCGCCATGTTGGATTGACCATGTCCGTGATTTATCAGAATGAATCACCAACGTAATTTGCATTCCAGAGACAGATAGATCTGTGCAACAAATGGATCTATGTTTGTGTGGGTTTTGCTTCTCATAGTTTCGTAGTTTTGTCAACCCAAGGGTATTTCTGATTGTGGTAGGAGTTGTTGGGAAAACCCCGGTGCTCGAAAAATTGTTGGAAGTTTACAGATCTACGAGGCTCCGTCATTTAATGATGAGAATCTTCATGGTCAAACGAATGACACAGATCGTCGACTTTCATGGCACAATGCTACGACATCGCTGAGTCGTCGAAACGCAGTTCCAAAAATGAAGATTCTCATCATCAAATGACTGAGCCCCGTAGAATCTAGTTCTGGCCCAGACTCTGGATTCTGTTCCCGACCAAAACAAAAGTCGTTTGTGATCAACTCGTAGTCAAGCCCAACATTGGTCCAGATTTATTTCAGAGTTGCGACCACTGATTCTGAAATCGACTGGGGCGTGTGTGTGTGTGTGTGTGTGTGTGTGTGTGTGCTGGGCATTTGATCTCGTCACGACATCAATTGAAATTTGAACGGGTTGTTTGAAGTGGATTTTACCTCGAGATGCCACGGGCGGTCAGTGCTCGTATGTCAGTTTGCGCAACTTCACGATTCCAGGATGAACGAGCAGCTGCTTTGTTCGAGCGTGTTGTCTGACACGAGTGCTCACAGACCTGCGTGTTCTTGAAGCAAAAGCAAACACTTTTGTTTTGATGATAAATACCAGCCGAAGTTCTTTTTGTGACAATAAAATTGTTGGGAATGGAAATATGTCCTGCGGGGGTGCTCTGCTGCGAAAGTGCGGACACGCGACGTTGTTGGGAGGAACGAATGTGCGCTCTTTTTCGAGAGTCAATTGGTCCTATGTACGAACGAGTCAGACCAATTTTGACGAATGTCGGTGTTTTCTGTGCAGCGACCATTCACAGACGAAATTTTTGGCTCAGACTAATGCAAACTTCATTCGAGAATACGTAGATATACAAATTGCAAACTGGTCACGCACAAAGCACATACTGTACAATTTTGACACTCATGGAGACCCGACATTAAACTTATTTGATGGCTCTTTGTTTGCTCAGCAAACTGCCCGGGTCTGCTCACAATGATTTTCATATTTTCCGTCACTTTTTATTGGGCTTCTCAAGAATTCTATTCTGCGGTGTGTGTTTGTGATTTTTCAAGAGTTTGGCTGCAACAAAGAACTTGCTGTTTCGATTTTGGTGTTGGGCATTGTGAAGAGCAGGCTGCAGTTTGCAACATCTTTGTCCGCCGCAAGACGCTTTGCTTTTTCATGTGTCGAGAGTAAAATGTATTTTCAGGGAAGAGAAATGAGTTCTCCCATCTCGAGCCTGAACAGCCTCTTCTCTTTCACGAGCCCCGCCGTGAAGAGACTTCTTGGGTGGAAGCAGGGAGACGAGGAAGAGAAATGGGCGGAGAAAGCCGTGGATTCTCTGGTAAAGAAGCTAAAGAAGAAGAAAGGAGCACTGGAAGACTTGGAGAAGGCGCTCAGTTCGCCGGGACAGCCGAGTAAATGCGTGACAATCCCACGATCGCTCGATGGACGCCTGCAAGTGTCACACCGCAAGGGATTACCACACGTCATCTACTGCCGTGTGTGGCGTTGGCCCGACCTGCAATCACACCACGAACTCAAGCCGCTCGAGATCTGCGAATACCCGTTCTCAGCCAAGCAGAAGGAGGTCTGCATCAACCCCTACCATTACAAACGCGTCGAGAGCCCAGGTGAGATTTATTGTTGGAGGAAATTTGACATCCAGAGCCCTGCCTCTTTGATGCGAACTTGTTGGTGCATGGTCAACACGAAACGACCTGTACCGTTTTCTACAGCTTGATCAATATGCTGGTCATTACAGTTTGCGTGTTCACAAAGGGATGAACAAACAGCAGTTATGCACTCAATGTCTGGCACTGTTGTCAGAGAAATTGATGAGTGCTGTTGTGCGCGTGTCTCGCACGGAATTAGCTCTCGGTGACCAGTGCATCTGTTTCAGTGATTTTCGTGGGGCTGTGCGCTTCTTTTTCAGTGTCTGAGCAAGAGCATCCTGTTAAAATGTGGTGTAGCGGCAGTTCCAACAGCAACACGAGCGCCAAGTTGTAACCGGGTAGATCTAGACCTGGTTTCATTTTCCGTTCTGAAACTCCAAATGGTTTCCGTTGTGTTTCAAAGATACTGTTTTGTGAATGGCACAAACCAGCACGGGTGTGGTTGGTTCCCCGCAAACTGGGGGTTGCAGCATCCGAATCCTTTTTCGGAAACCTTCCTTGATCAAGGGGTGTTCAGGCAATTGGTGCACGAATGTTGTCACAGCAGTCACCCTTGTACCACATGATGTCTGATCTTGCCAAATTGATGAGGATTGTCTGATCTCATCAAATTGATGACGCACTTGTGATCATCACGATTTTTGAAAATGTTCTGAATTGTGGTGCAGAAGTGGTTGGTGGCATCATGTTTGTCTTGTTGCAGTGCTGCCGCCAGTGCTGGTGCCTCGCTACAGCGAGTATCCGAGCAACTCGGTGCCGCAGGGCCTGGCGCCCTTCCAGCAGGTGCCGGAACCGTCGATGCCGTACAACGTGAGCTATCCACACGGCTTCCAGAACTCGCCCAATAGCAGCCAGCAGTCTCCCGGAAGTCCTTACGGCGTGCCAGGTACAACAGGAGTTTGTTTGTTTTTAGTCGCGCGACCAAATTGAACAATCGGTATCTGTCTGTCGGTCTGTCTACACACCTCAGTTTCCATGACGTAGTGAGGCCGGGGGTCACTGCGTCATGGAAAAGTTGAGCTGCCCTGAGAAAGAAACCTGTGTGACCCCCCACCCCCACTCCATCACGAGATCATGGAAACTGAATGTTGGACTTCTGGACAAATAAAATTTTTCACTGCCACCTGGAAAGAAACCTATGTGACACCCCCCCCCCCTTCACTACGTCATGCAAAAAAAAGTAACTCACCGCGCGACACAATGCCAAGGGCATTCTCGTTTTGCTTTTTTGTTCTTTTTTCCGAATGCTCGGACACATGTCACATTTAGACACGTCTTCAAGACGAAGCGAAGGGTGATTGTCTCGCCCACTTTATTGCAGCGGATACTCCACCACCGGCGTATCAGACGCAGGACCCACACAGCCCACACAGCCCGGGCATGCAGTCCAACACTGGCAACAACAACGAGGGAAACCAGGACACACCCATGGACACATCTGTTGCCCACATGACATCTTCTTCATCTGGACCAAAGTGTGAGTTACGAAGGTCATGTTCTTGTCATTCACCAAAGTGGAAATGCTCGGAACATTGAGGTGAGTTGTCTCTTTAGGATTTCTCTCAATTCATGTTTTTGTGTTCTCTTTGAACAGATGGTGAAGTATTCGGACCATCGGGATCAGTTATGCGCAAGGCGGGTCAGTAATTCAAACCGAACATCAGGTTCCATTCTGTCGTGCCTCGCACAACCTCTGAGTTTCGCTTGATCGTTTTGTTGTCTGCTGACAGGTTTGCAGCCGGTGCAGTATCAGGAGCCTCAATTCTGGTGCTCCATCGTTTACTACGAGCTCAACAACCGGGTCGGGGAGGCGTTCCACGCCTCGCACACCAGCATCGTCGTCGACGGCTTCACAGACCCGTCCAACAACTCCGACCGCTTCTGCCTGGGGTTGCTCTCCAATGTCAACAGGAATTCCACGATCGAAAACACCAGAAGGCACATTAGCAAAGGTAAGATAAATCATCTTTTGTTCGACTTGACGGGATGCTGTATTTGTTTCGAAAAAATATTCAAAGTAATGTTGCAAGTAGCATCCTTGTTGGCCCGCTTGGTCCAGACAATATCCCATCTTTGGAATGGTACGCACGGAAATTGCGGCAATTTTTTGTTGAAACAGCGCAGAGTCAGACAACTGTTCGCTTTTCAGGTGTTCATCTGTACTACGTCGGCGGCGAGGTGTTCGCCGAATGTCTCAGTGACAGTAGCATTTTCGTTCAGAGCCGCAACTGCAACTATCACCACAACTTCCACCCGACCACCGTGTGCAAAATTCCCCCCGGTTGTAGTCTCAAAATCTTCAACAACCAGGAGTTCGCTCAATTACTTAGCCAGTCGGTCAACCACGGTTTTGAAGCCGTTTACGAACTGACGAAGATGTGCACTATTCGCATGAGCTTTGTCAAAGGCTGGGGCGCCGAATACCATCGTCAGGACGTGACGAGCACGCCGTGCTGGATCGAGCTGCATTTGAACGGACCGCTCCAGTGGCTCGACAAGGTTCTCACACAGATGGGCTCCCCTCACAACCCCATCTCTTCGGTGTCGTGATTGAGTGGTGTCACTTCCAAAACAGCACGATAATCGTTCTCACTGTGCATTTGGGTAACTGCGTGTGAGTCGTCTGCTCGAAGGCAACGATAGTGCGAGTCCAAGAGAAGAGAGGCGGTTTGTGGTATGCTTTCTACTTAAAGGGAAAACGTGTTTATTGACTGAAAATTTTGCATGGTGCGTGTAGGAAAATATTCATTTCGTACAAGACCAATTTGTCCAATCAGATGCGTGTGTTCTGACCCAAAATGTAAAATAGTTGTGTATGGGTGTGTGTTGTGCGATTTCCCCGCAAAAAGCTACAACGAAATTCTGCGTTGAGCAGATTCTGCGGAAGCTGGGCTTGCAGCGCTTAGTGTTGTAGTTTCCTCGTCAGAACCAACCTTTGCTTCTTCCACTGAGGTTCGCATTGAATCGCAAACTGTTCCGAGAAAGGAGTGTGCCTGACACAGTGTGCGCTTTGACTGTTCTGCTGCTCCTGTATTTCTTCAAAATTGGACCACCTATCGACAGCTTTGACTGTTCTGCTGTTCCTGTATTTCTTCAAAATTGGACCACCTGTCCAATTCATCTTATCTCGAAAAACAAGTCGGAGATCCCGCCGTCAATTTCTTTTATCTTTCCTGCTGCTGGCATCTCGGCAGTTGAAGGAACTTGCACAGAAATCCTTGTCACAGCTGACAGCGCCTGGCTGGCAACGCAGTTCACTATCTTTTCATCGACTTCCGGTGAAATTGAAGACAAGCGTTCTATGTTTTCTTGGAGTTGTTCCAGATTTTGCGTTTGAAAAACGCGGACAACCCAAGTGAAATGGACGCCGTGTAGACAGGTGTTCGGAATTTTAGGGGCGTGTGTGTGATGTTCCCTTTTGATAATATCTTTGCGGAGGTCCGCAAGTGGGTGAGGGTAGCGAAACGCTGTTGCGTTTCGCGCCAAATTTGGAGAATTCCGGGTATTTGTTGTTTCAAAACGTCGATGGCTTTCAAAGCCAAACACACTTTTACAACTTTGAGATGCACTGGCTGCATCTTGGGGATATTTGAGATTTTCTGCTTGTTCTTCAATTGTGAATAGATTGCTCTCCTGGATTTGAGAAATCTTGTGCGCAGAAATGTTCATGATCCGTGGGTGTGAAGAAATGTCATTCTGAGTTGTTTCGACACAGACTGTGAAGAAAGTTAGCGGGTGCGTCGAGATGAAAGATCTTGCGTTGTTTGTTCTCTTCAAGGGATGGTCCAAAAGAAATGCGAGTTTGCACGGGTTGGATGGTGACTCGCTCTGTGTACATTGCGCTTCGACTTTCAGGTTCAGCTTTTGTAAATTCATTTATTTGTCCAAAGACAAGATTTGCCTGTCTCTTGCTGAATGGTTCTGTACAATAAAAACTTTCACATGTATGTTGTAAAATCGAAGAAAAGGCCGCGTGTTCCGTGGTTTGGGGGGAGGACAGCAAACGTATTTCGGTTGCGTGTCTGTTCCGCTCTCGACTTGTTCCGGCGGTTGTCAGTGGAATCTGGTGGGTGTTCAAACAGCCCGCAATACAGCGTGGTGGGAAAGGTCTTGTGATATTTTCCCCGTGTATCGTTCGGTCATGTCAGTCAGTCAAAATTCTATCCACAGGGTTGTGGGGGGGGGGGGGAACAAAAGCGTTCAACTAAAGTGGGCTGGAAAATGATCAGGACGAAATTCTGATTGTTGTTATCAGCCGTGCTGATGTTGGTTTGCCCCTGTATTTGGCTGTGGGTGATGGACTGCCCCCCCCCCTTACAAAGTTGGAAGGGTACAGATCTGGATTTCTATATCTTCCTGCTTTGTAAACAGGCAGGCGTGGGAGTTATGCAGTCTGGAAATTTCCACTTCTGGATCACCACTCTGTTATGAAATTTGCTTCGGAATACTATCCGCGTCGTTCGCAACAACTGCAAAGCGCACTTCCCGCAACTTTTTGAAAATGCGAAAAATGGCTGCGACCTGCGTCAAAGTGGGTATGATCGAGGCAGCGGGTTGAAAGGCATGGGGTTTGAAGAAAGCATACCGCAAAATCGCAACCCGTAGGAACGCGCGCATGGATCCCGCCAAAAAACGCGTCTTGATAAAGGGCCTGCAGTGCGAAGCCTTCATGGGACTGGAAGAAACTTTTCTCATTTGCGTTCGCGTCTCTTCTGCACTTCGGGTGCAGATTGATTATCGTGAGTAAAAAGTCTTTCTGATCATTTTGGGAATTCACACTTGGTTCGTCTTCACAGGCACATTTGACAGTAGCAATCGACTGCTTGCGTTCGTGAATCGGTGGCCAGATTGCATTGACTGAGTTCGCACCAAAATATTTGATACAGCGAGCTTGTTCAGATGCATATCTGACTCCCATCCCATATTTTGGACACGCTTCGTAAATGTGCCTACCTCAGATGTTCTGACTCATTCGACTCTCAACCGACTTTTGGGCGAATTCTTGGGATGACAGAAATTCATTTGCAAAATGCTTGAATGGCACTTGTGAATTGTTGTCACATCAAAGAAAACATTCCATCTACAGTTGTTGCCCCGCACACTCTTGAACCTGAGCAATTTCCGGTGGTATACGAACGGGCTGAATAGTTTTTGCTGAGTGTAGCACCCACTGTTCATGAACGTACAAGCAAGTCTGTGAATTTTTAGTCGCGCGAAACACGGCTATTTTGTCAGTATGTGTCTGTCCGTAACGGTTTGACCAGTCGGACCCCCACCCCAATGGACGAAATTTTCACCAAAGCTCCAGAGCACTGGGGTTCTTGTGGTCATTTCGCATTTGGCATCTGATGGATCAATATCAAAAGGTTGGTATACATTTATATATAGGGGTCAAACCCCCCACCCACCCAAACCCCACCCCCAAGTTGCAAAATAGATTTGGCTGTGGATTAAAATTTGGACTTTGAAAAGTTCAGGCCTCCAGAAACTCCACCCCACCCCGCTTTCCCCCATTTGCGAAAATGGAATCAGGCTCTGCACTCAGTTGGAGTCTGGCAGCCGAGGAGGTAACATCTCATGCAGGTGGACGTGCGACAAATGTCCTGGAAGGCAAACCCTTTTTTCTGGCTTTTGCATGGCTGGTTGGTCTTCTGCTGGTTTGATCGTGGCTGTCCGCCCAGGCTTCCAACAGAGTGCAACGGGAAAATAGCGAGAATAAAAAAAAAAACAACAAAACTATCAACCAACAAACAAAAACCAAACAAGAACAAAAAAACGCCAAAGCAAAGCACTGTTTGAAGGTGCATTCTGAAAACAAAAGAGAAAGTCCAAAATCGCAGAGGGTATCTGACAATTTTCTCAATTGAAAAATGACTTGCGTAGCTCTCGGTGCTGTAAAATTTCCCACGACGTCAACTTCCGCAAATCTCTGCGAGCCTATACACACACACATGGGCGCATCGCTTGAAGAAACATGTGCATATTCATAAGCTGCAAGTATAATTTCGCTAGAACGATGGATTAAAAACCACCTGCAACAGTGAGAACCAACCATCTTCGTGGTGCACGTGAAAAGTTTTGTTTGAGATCACATCTGACTTTGCGAGTGACATCAAGTCGGAGCAAACAAAAAACACAACAACCGTCCAATTTCAACAACAAAAAAAAGAACAAACATGGAGTCTGGATCGTACACTGAAATGATGGGCTTCAGTTCAAAATGGATTTCTTCGGACTGCACGTGTGCATGTTCCTTGGCAAGGTCGGACAAAACCAGAAATGTTGGAAGAACACTGAAGCTGGTTTGGTTTCACCTGTTGCTTTTCGCTTGTTTGCTGCAACTTTCAACCGCGAGGCCGCTGACCGATGTGGCGGGAACTGCGCGCGCTCTCACACTGGCGTCGAGACGGGTCTCCAGACGACCGAGACACGTGTCTTACACAAGTTTGGCTTGGCGACAGGTGTACCTGTGTTCCAGCACTGGATTCTTCCTGGCTGTGAATGAAAACGGTGATATTTATGGATCCAACACTTTCAACACGGCTGACAGTAAGTGTCCGAACGATTGGTTTGGCCTGAAAAATGAGTCACAAAGTTTGTCCCACCGCATCGTCGATTTCTTTGTGCGCCGAAAGACAGGAACAAATACGCTGCATCGGTTTTTCACTGGTATACGAGGTAGAACAAAATTGGTCTTTCGTGACCTGATCATGACACCGGTGATTTCAATGGTGCATAAAATGCTCAGGTCATGAAAGGCGGAATTGGATTACTCTCGAGCAACATGACGTTCGTTCCGCCCAGCGATCAGATGCGCGCCAAATAACGTTGGGCGCGCGGGACCAACACACGGTGCAGGGACAAACGCGCGGGCGCCGCGGGTTTCGCACGCATGCAAACATGCTACTCTGAAAAGTTCAGCGAATCTCGATTGCTTGTCGCATGCAAAACTTTGGGAACGCATTTCCTCTGCGCCAATCTTCATCAGATTTTTTTCCTCGCAAGAAACTGTGAATCGCAAAGCACATTCCAGATAATATAGTGCAGCGGAAACATACATCGTGCTGACAGGTGAAAAACAAAACCACACATGTACACGCAAAAGAGATCTATTTTGACTTTCGTTCATCAAAAGGCACGATATTTCACAGCAAACAAGAACAAATGTCCGCGCAGCGTACATTCGAAACAATTCCGTGTCGACCGAACTTTGATAAAACCACCATAATCGATCAATCAACCCATCAGAGCAACTTTAATTTCAGTAACATTTAGCGCGTGTGTTTGTGGAGCAGTGTGTGTGTGTATGTGTGTGTGTGTGTGTGTGTGTGTGTGTGTGTGTGTGTGGAGCAGAATCCGCGCGCCATTGTCACCATGACTTGTACACTTGCAGAACAGTTTGTGGGATTGTGAAATCTGCGTGAATTTTGCAGGAAAACTTTCATTTGCCCGTGAATTCAAAATTTTGCTGCTTATTAATTCGCGTCCTTTTGTATGTTTTTGCGTGTGTACACACATGTACTGATGCGCGAGAACGTTTGAAATGCGTGAACGGAAGTTTTTCGCCTGCGGTAATTGAGACCTGCAAACACGTTACGCGCACATGTCCAGTTCTGTTGTCAAAAAGAGCTTTCGCCAAAAGTGTTACATCGCCGGTTTGAATTTTTGTCATTTCAGCTTCGTTTCTACGACGCACTGTTGGTACAGGAGGGCTGATCCGACTGGAGTCCATGTCATCTCGCAGATACCTGATGATCAATCACGAGGGCGATCTCAACACAACGGTAAGAAAAAATTACCGTGGCCATGCATGGTCATTGCAAGTCAGTTTGACGTCAGACGTGCCAACACAGAAAGAACATCATGCGTGACAAATGCGATTCAACCACAACGCATGCAGCAAAGATTGCTACAGATGCGCCACTGTTTTTGCAGGACTCACAATCAGACGCAACCAAGTTTCAGGAGAGATACGAACTGCATCACGATGGCTCATGGTACTTCTTGTACAAGTCACATAAGTACAGGAATAGAAACTGGTACATAGGCATTGATATCTCAGGAAACCCCGTGAAACACAAAGATGGTCACGAGTCCAGAAGAAGACACGGTCACGCGCGAGGAGGACGTCACAGCCATTGGAATGGAGAAGAAACTGGATCCACGGATGACGCGCGTTCGGGTCACTGGAACGGTGAATTGTTCACTGTGAATCTGCACCCGAACCCTGTCGTGTACGCATCGTAGTGGGCGGGAAGCTGTTTCCTGTCAAGACAATTGTTGCGGGGCCTAAAAACAGAACACACCAAAGGCAACAGAATGATCAACATTCATGTGACCAAGTACTCAAAGTCTTTTGAAGATCTCTGGCGAGAAAGTTCGTGGGTGTGGAATGCTTGAGTTTGTGACATCCGCTTGCACGGACGGTACGGATAATTTTGTGCTCAGTGCACAATTACACGCGTGCACGTGTTTGACATGCAGGCATTTGTTGGTCTCTTCAGCAGCTGCTTGCAGGAATGCATGTTGGAGGAAAGTGAACATTTGCAAACCAAAGCTGTCAAATGAATGAAAATACCACTGACACTTCGGAACCCAAAACACGACTGTGCATGCTGGCACGCAGAGATCATATATCCATGCATGGGAACCGATCTGCACGCATGCAGAGTCCCAACCCATGCAGAAGACCAAGTTGTCTCAATGAGACACACAGGTTCTAAAACCAGGTGACTTTTTTACGTGTTAAGTTTGAAAGGTATAGATTTTACACCTCAGAGTTGGACGAGGGTCAACCGCTGGTCAGCGGCCCGAAGCTGTATAACTCCTGCATGCAACACGAATCCAGCCGCGTGCGCACCATGCAGTTGCACTGTTCACGGCTGACACTTTATTTGCGGATTTTACTGCAACCAAGCTGTCAATTGAATTTGGAGAAAAAAGCTTCTTAAAATTGTGTGCATGGGATGCTTTGTAACCTGCAGGCGGGAGAAAAGCATTCCTCTGCATGGTCGCCCCAAACGACACGCACAAATACTCACTTCTTTCCTGTTTGTTCAGAAATAAATGAAAATGTGACAAATCAAAAATTGTTCGCAGAAATTCACGTCGCCTGTTGGGATCTATGGACAAAATTTACGCGTACTTTGCGTCTGAGTGAAATGTTCGCAACAAGATATTTGTCCGCATGCTGGTGAAAAACTCGTGTGCATGGGCAAGATGCGAACAATCTTCAGCAGAAACAAATGAACTCAATAGCTGACAAATCAAATTCTGTCGGAGTGCGTATTTTTTTTCTGTTTTTCAAACAAAGTCCGAGAACAGATCGTGCGTGCATGCATGAAGGATTGCATGGTGCCCGAGTGGGACAGAAACAGACCAACGCTTGCATGCACGACAGAAAACTAAACATTGCCTGACAGCAAAACAGCGTTTTCTTTGGGCGTTTATTTCAGAGGATCAGGCGGGAGGGGGGGGGCTGCATCTCTCTGGATCCTTGTAAACTCATCACCTGTGAGTCTGTCCTTGAGCCCGCTGCGCCAAAAACTTCCGCGTTTCCATTTCCGCGCAGCTGTTCAGATCAAGTTGGTTTCTGAATGTCTGCCTGCATGATACAGCAGCACGTGACGCTATGACGCCAAAAGACTGCATGCAGTTCTAAGAAACAACAGGACAAGTTCCACGCACTGAAATCCCTGCACCACCAACTTGATCAAATTGATCTTTGCACACCAACTGAAATCACGAACCCAAAAGAAGGGCAAGAATACAACTGCAAACCCCCCGTTTTGCGAAACTTTCATCTTGTCTGAACGCTTTCCAGACCAACACATCTTCGGACACAAAGCCAAGTGAGACAAGTGAGACTGCTGCAGTTTTGTTGCAAAGTTTTTATTACAAGTGACAAGGAATGAAAGCAATTGTATGCATTCCATTCCATAAAATTAAAATCATAACCTCACTTGGCACGCACAAAACAACCGTCGACTGCCAATCAACAAGTACAGTATAACGCTCTGATGTTGTCGAGGCCACACGAACAACTAAAGGATGACTGTTCTGTCTTCTATATCCAATGGGCCGTGGCACACAAAGTTGAAATGCGGAATTGCTGCACCTAAAAGACAAACGATTCGCACGTACGCTCCTTTCAAAATGAGATCACGATCATTCGGACAAATTCTCCAATGAGCGGTGAACGATGCTTACACAGAAAACAGGGTATTTCATTGCTGTAATGAGCCAGGTACTCGTACGACACGACAAGCATACACGAGTTTTTTCCGACTTTTTCACGTGAAACATTCATTCATCAAGTTACAGATCAGGCAGTCAGTCTTTCTGTTGCCAAAGTTTGGGAAGACAATTGCAACACAGCCACTTAGTGTCTGCGTTGCAGCTTGCAGAAAAAGCAGTTGGGATGTGAGGAATCCGTTGTGTTGAACAAGAAGAAGCTATGAACCTGTCCAACAGTGTTGCAAGCACAGGGAGCAACACTATCGCGACAGGACAAAATGGCATTTTCTTTTGACAGTGTACAGACGAAACAGGCCTCCAAATTTTGTCCTGTTCAAGAAGGCTATGCCCAGATAGCGTGTGGTTCCAATTCGACTGACAGGAAAGCGGAAAAAAATGTTTGGTTGGTTTTACTTGATTGTTCCAACTGACATTGGGTTGCGAGTTTCGTTGCATGACTTTTGAACTTGGGCTGATTGGTCGACCGAAGGAAAGGTCTGCTAGGAGGGGGTCCTGAAACAACCAAACTGGCCCCCTTTCAATGGCAAGTTGAATGTGTTTGTTGACAAAAATGCCTTCCAAGTTGAAAACATTTCGCTGTTTTCGCTTTTCTTTTGGGACCTGCATGGTCACTGCTTGAAAACATTTTGTCCGTTTCCGTTTTCCTTTGCTCACAAAAGAACAGGTCTTTCTTTGATTTTTAGTCGCGAAAAGCGCGACTTATATTGTCAGTATGTGTCTGTCTGTGATGTGTGATGCAGAGCGACCCTTCCCCCCCCCCATCAGGAAATTTGCTGGGAGGTCCAGATCTGACCTCAAAAAAATTTCAATTTTATTAGGGTTTTTGGACTTAGAAAATTTTTGGCTGATGGGAACCCCCCGGGTTTTGGACTTTAAAAATTTTGGGTCTTGTGGGACCACCACTGTGAGCATTTAAGCCAGGTTCAGGGCCTTTGGGCCTACAAAACAGCATAAGTATCATTTGTGTGCTGGCAGCCGAGAAGGCAACATCTCATTTGGGCTCTTGAGAGTAGCCATTTTAGTTTTATTATGTGGGGGCAGCCATTATACAGGTCTAAGGGCTACCATTTTGTTTTGTGGCTCTACAGCTCTACTACGAATATCAGATTATACAGATATAGGGCTGCCATTTTGTTTTACAGCTCTGCTACAGATGTCTTCATCTACGGCTTGAGCGACAAGTGACCTGAAAGTCATCTCGTTTTCACTTGTTGGGACCTGGTCAATGAACCTGACAACCAGCTATGTTGAAGTGGCATGGGGTGAGGTGGACAAACCCTGACTGACCAAATCGCCTCTTTTTTTGATGGCACATACACAGCACAAGGACAAGTGTTCCTCGTGTCTTTCTGATCAGAGGAACCTGATTTGAGACCTACAGCCCAAATAAAAAGGTGAACTGACTGGGCTCAAAAGACGGACAGACAAATAAATACCCTCCTTGAACTGACAAAAGCGGTGTCCACTGGAAAACAGAAACAAAGGCAAGAAAACAGCCTTCCTAAAACAGAGAATCGGGTGTAAGTACGTCAGATACAAATGCACAAAACCCAACGAAATCAAATAATCATTCCCAGAAGACACGCGAATAATTTTCGCGCAACTTCAAGAACTGCGGAAGCGATGAACTCTTGTCCTGAACTGCACGTGAAGAAATTCAGTAAATGGTACAAAGACTGCCGGAGTCACTCACTCACAAAAATCCACACTTGCACGCTATCTACACGTTTTTGCAGGGAAGTTGAACAATTCATCTTCACAAAACAACGTACCAGTTCCTGCCCAGTAAGTCCTCACATCACACAAGCAGGCGTCCAACATTTCGTTTACAGGTGTGATCAACACGCTTTGCAAACACTATGTACACATTTTGGGCAGTAGCTCTTTTTGCTTTGACTTCCAAATTTCATTGTCGTGCCTCTGTTCGACACATTGTGCAAGAACTCATCGGACTTGCAATTTGATCCACAGCTTACAACATCAACTGTACGAAGCACGTTTTTGTTGAACATCACACCCCTCATCACAGCCACAATTAAGACGTGACCAAGAAGACTCATCCTGTTTGTCTGGTGCCTGCAGATAAGGTCGAGATGCGGAGTGTCCACGCACAGAGGAACACAGAATAAAATTCACCTGACAAAATATGGAATCCCAACATGACATTTGCAATGCTGACAGCATATCTTCAGATCTGCTCTTTGAAGCACGCAAAGAATGGAGTCTTACTGTTAATGCGCGTTGTAGAAGCTAAAAAGAGCGCGACATGACTTGAAATCTAACGCGTCTACAATTTACCCTGTACATCACATTTCAGCCATTCCGCGAAGGTCGCGAATACAGTCCGCCCACCCGGGGCGAAAATCGGACAAATATCAATCGATTCGAGCGAGTACGTGTGTGTGTGTGTGGGGAAGGGGGGGGGCGGGGAATCTAAGCGTTTGGTTGAGGGCCTCAACCCCAGAAAGAGATCACAACATTGACAAAGGAAATGGATAAAGAACTTAGCACCGCCTCGCGATGGTGAAATTTCTGAGGTCAAAGAGCGAGTGTGTCCTCTGGATCCACCCCTGAATTGACACTGCCCCCAACTGGCTGTCACTTTGTGGTTCCCCCCCCCCCCGCCAAATGTGACTGGTTTATCTAAGGCCAAGAAATGAGCCAGGACACCACACTGCTCAACCTCTGAATTTCGGAGCTTCAGGTGCAGTTATCTATGTATAGTCAGGCGGCACAAACTTTACCGAACCAAAGACGGGGAAATTCATTACTTCAGTTTTCTACTCAAGCCAACACACAGAACGTTGTCACAAAAGAAAGCGCACAAATGATCGAATCTCGTCAGTCAGCAACTAAAAATTCCAACAAAAGTGTCTCCCTCTTCGCAACAAGTCGTGTGACACAACTTCGTAGACTCTACCTGATATCGTTTGAATAAATTGTGATCACACAAGTCGTGAAATACAGAAAAGTTGATTGGAAACTAAAAGGTGGCAAGTGGCAGCACTGCATGGTCCAGTACTTTCACTGAGACCAAAAGGACCAATTGCAAGAAATGTTTCGCAAACAGAGGCACAAACTTCACTCACCCCGCAGTGCAGCTTGATTTTTCGTCTGACACTGACCTACCTTGCCAAGACTTGTCAACAACAAATTCCGCACTGTTGGACAAAGCTACTTTCAAATTTCCGGTTCATCTGGGAGCGTTGGCAACAAAGGACAGAACAAGATTCAGGGCGTGCGATATCTGGTGCCAGTCCGCATTTCACGGTCAAAATTAGCTTTTTTTTTTTTTTTAAACTACCGTATTTCCGAAACTTTTTGGAATTTTGGGTCCAGACGCCAACCTGTTCGAACTGTGATACAGGGGGCGAACATTTATTGCAAGATCAAGTGGAAAAGGACTAGGAACAATTTCTGGTCACTTTTGATTTGGGTCCCCAGGTGGAAAATTAGCAGGTCTGTGAGGAGTTTGATCTTGGCAGTGTAGACTTACGTCCAACCGCCCATCGAATCGCCGATCGAATTGGTGATTGATTGTCGCGAAGATATTTGTTGACTGGTAACTTGCAGATTTTGCCAAGTTTTGAGAGGGGGTGGTATCCCAATGTCCACACACATTCTGAACAACACAGTACGAGGTATGCCCCTCCCCCCCCCTGCAGACTGTCACTTTTGCCTGCAGTGATTTTGACCGTAAAAATCAAGACATTCAAGCCAAGACGACCACAATGGAAACATTTACGTTGCGACACACTTGCACACCACCACTAGAGAAACAATTGTCGTTTTGTGGTCCACTCTGTGTGACATACATGACAAGAATGCTTCAGAAATAAATAAGTGAGATGTTTGCATTGACATGTGACATTGAACTGACATTTTCCAAACACAAATCCCAACCCTCCCAAAGTTCGCCTGTCAGTCTGGCCGCAATATTGGCATCTTTGGTATGAACTCGATCAACAACACCTGAAACAAACACCAAAATTATCAGCTTGACGAGAACGCAATCGATTTCCAATTCATCCAAACAAAACAAACGACACTATTTCCGCAATTCAGTGGTCCTTGGAATTTGTTGGTCATCCTCAGGGAAGGGGGCTGCACTACATGTGCTCAGATATAAATTCTCAACACTGTGTAACCATCCGCGAACATTAAATTTCTTGGTTCCCCGCCAATTTTCCAGGCCCTTTTTTTGTCGGGCGCAGCCAACCAAACAGGTGTAGCTTTCTTTCAAAGTTGGTCCAGCAAAGCAAGACAAAAATAACAAGGAGGCCACGCACAGAAAGCGCGCGGTTCCACGCGATTGGTGTTGTGGCAGTATTGCACTGCACACCTCTGCAGACAGCATGGGTCCCACCTTGAGACCTGACCTGCCCACGGGGGCTGGCATGAGCACTGCTAGACCCCTCCCCCCTTGAACAACACAGGGTTGGGAGTCCAGCAGCACTGCTCAGGACAGGACGAAAGAATAAAACCTGTCTAATTGGGGGAGGGAGTCAAGTACGGCGTAACAGCCAGACTCCCACATATAGTACAACCCAAGGTGGAACAAAACTGTTTGAGAGTGGGGGCCAAGGGTCCAGTACAGGCACGATTGCCAGACCCTTGTGAACTGCTGAATTCTCGACAAAATGGGCTGTTTCAGTGCAGTGCAATTGTTTGCTGGGGACCGAGACGTGACCAGTAAGCCACCAGCAGTCCTCCCTTACCCCCCGCCCCCGAAACAAAATCCACCTTTCAGTGAAAAACTGCTCGATGACAGTGAAACTCACGTATTCCATCATAGAACTGGAATCACAACGGCGTTTGTTCAGTCTCCAATGCAGACCCAACTACAACGATAAAATGCGAACGATTTATCGCCGAATCAAAACTGTCATCCCGACAGTTCTGTGATGACTCCAAAAGTTCCAAATTCCAATTTGCTCAGGTCCTGTTCACTTGCTTGCATTGAAATTATTCCACACGGTTCATTGACAACCAAACATCCAGAGGCCCCACATTTGAGAATTTTTTGATCGTCTTACCTTGTGATACAAGTGACTATTTTCCCACTCAAGTAGTTTTTCAATAGAATGTCTTGTCTGAAAAGAAAAACCCACACACATACACAAATGCTGAAACAAATTCAGTTGTGGTGCAAATCGCATGATTTCTGTCCAGTTCACGCTAATTTCCTGTATGCGGTACACGCAAAATGCAAAATGAACAACTTACTCGTTTGCTCAAGCAGATGACTGGCCACAAGGAGCAACCAAGGGTACAGCAACAACACACACAGCCACAGAACAACCATTTCACGTTCATTGGAAGAGTTTTTCTCAGTGCACTGTTGATTCGGCCAATTGTGGCTTTGTATTCCTCTGGAGCAACCTGCAAAGAATACCAAGGGTGTTTGTCAAGTTGGGAACAGATGTTCCTTGGAGTACACAGCTTCTTCGGAAACCATTCAGTAGGCAAGCACGTTTCCTGTTTGTACTGTGTTGGTTTTCAAGGGGGTGGGTCACCTTGTAACTCTCCGAGACAGGGAAAAGTTGTCAGCAGTATCATGCCACCAACAGTTTAGGACACGAAGAAATACTCAGGCATTTCAGAATGTTAATTTTCGATATTTTCACACAAGACTTGTTTCAGCTCACAATTACACCTGCTGCAATTTCAATATTTTCCATGGAACATTTTTGAGGTCTTTCAGCATTTTCGTCTGCACATTGTGTCAAGCCAAGTTTTCTTGCTGAATTGCTGCTACAAGGTGACACAGATTTGTCTAATCTTGACTGAAACATTACACTTTAATTTGGAATCTGGACGCACAACCTCCCTTAGATGCCCCCATCACACACATTTTTGTCCAAAGGTTCAGCGAAAAAGGGTCCATCTTTCAACCTGTTCAACAACTTTGGTCACACGATGCGAAAACGGTCAAAGTGGCTTTTTGTACGTTGTTCTCTGAAGGGTCGTCATACGATCTCAGTATCGACTTACTTTGGCTGCCAGACCTTGAGGAAATTCAGGGTCAAATCGGTTGCTCAAGCCAAATCTGAAATGAACAAATTTTGCTCCAACATCATCAGAACCTGTTTGGGTTCAGGTTACTTTCGGGTCAATCAGACACTTGGCAGTGCATGGGATTGCATGATTCAACCAGACCAACGAGGCACATACAGCGTGGCTTTCGACTACGAGATGTTTCGTGTTTTGAAGATACATGAGGCTGCCACTTCGCACAAGTTTCAACAGCACCAGCAATCGCTTCAAGTTCTGTCAACACTCTATCACATCGCTATTTTTTCGTAAACGCTCACACGCCGTCCCAGATCTATGGGTTCTTGTGCAGGAAGCATTAGATGGACACAAACAAAACAAAAAGAACAAGAGATTTTGGACACACAAATCCGACATTTTTGGCCATGTTCAAGCCCCATTTTCCACTTACACTGTGATGTTGCCCGCTCCTCTAATAACGACGGGATCTGGAACGCTGATGGGCTCTTCTTCTTGGCGTTCTTCCTCGTCTTCTACTTCATAAATCTGATCGAAATCCATGTCTGAGCGTTGACAATCCTCAAACAAACGCGGTTTGTTGTGCGCACAGCTTGATGTGATAGCAGACTGGACTGCTCTCGCGTGGAGGGTGATTCAAGTTTGTCCACACCCTGCGTCACGGTTCTCAGACGACTCAATTTTCAGAGGACAGCAGGGCCCTGTTTCTCAAAAGAATATTTTCTCATATCTCTGAGATAAATCCTAAATTGCCTCTCATCTCATGAGGGAGAGTTTCTCAAAGCCAAGATGGGAGGAAAAGTTAGGAGTCCTCTTGGAGCACTCCTAACTGTTTCTCCTAAAGTCCTGAAATATCCTAAGATAGGAGGAAAATTAGGAGATAGGAGAAAATATTGGAGAAATTGCTCCCTTTTTTTCTCCTAACTTTAAGATTTCTCCTGACTTTTCTCCTTAGTAGGAGATTTTTTGGGAGGAAATATTCTCTCAAACAGAAAGCTTCAAGAAATGGGGCCCAAAGTCCTCTCAAATGGACTGGCAGGCCCAGTTCTCAGAGCACTGAGTCCTCTGAAATCCAAATGCTGTGCCATTTTTCAGAGGACTGGCTCCATTCTCAGAGGTCTTTTTAGGTGATTTGAGGAGCTTGGTCTGATTTGTGAGCGAAATCAAATCACCTATAGGCAGCCTCTTCCAAAAGTATGTCAGCAGCAGTTTCATGGTCAAGATGAGGATTGATTTGGGATCTTCAGGGCTCTTTTGGTTCATTTTGGTGTTATATATATTTACCATGACCACCACCTAAGTATTGCCACAGCCACAGCAACAGCCACAACCAATCATATCATTCCCTAGATGGAGCCACTATCCTAAGCTGGGCACATGACCCAGACTGCCAACACACAATAGCT
>JAAUXT010053191.1_pt1 | contig 20368 bp, 15 predicted proteins | sample 7278171 | NCBI WGS metagenome assembly JAAUXT01 (sample SAMN14350112, study PRJNA611818) | marine sediment metagenome | isolation source: surface marine sediment (1.8m) | place: French Polynesia: Moorea | collected 2018-08 | reverse complement strand
GGTGGTTGAAATATCCCCGACCCCCCGACCCCCTAATCCCCCTACCCCCTCCCCCAACCCCCCTCCCCCATTTAAACCCCCCCCCCTGTAGCCAGACCCCTTTACAGACAGCATGACTGGTGGAAGACAAGAAGGACAAGGAAGAATTGATGAACAAGGAAGAATTGACGATATTACCGACACCGCAAGGGACTTCGCACTACAGTTGCCTTGAGCACTGCTTCTTGTTCGTTTTGCAGGATTCGGACGACACGATGAAGTTCACACAGTACCTGTGGGTGTACAACGAGTACGTGGTGCAGGCGTTCATCTACATCGCGCTGGCGATCTCGCTCTACTTCTTCAAGGAACAGTTCGGGGTGGACAGGATGGTCTTCCTTCTGCTCAGCGGATTCTGCGTCGGAGTTCTGCTCTTCTCTGCGTTCCTGTGACCTGCGTCCGCAATCCTCAATGGCACAAATGGCTTAGTACCAAGCACGCGAACTCTTATTGTCTGTGATACGTGACGAGTTGTTGCGAACGTTTTGTGGTGCTTTATTCGTTGGATGGATCTCAAACAAAACTTTTCACTGCCTCCTGGGATTGTGCTATTGCTGTTGATGTCCAGATCTCCCAGACGCTCAGTTCAGCTGCTATAGAATTCGACCACACGCACTGGAACAACACATTCTTCCTTCTTCCTATTTTGTGGACCTGGTGAAAGTTAGAATCTCGCTGCACACACGTGGACCTTTGGAGGAAGGAATTGCAAGTTGCTGCTTCCTGTGACTCGAGTGGAACTGAATCGACCTGTCCCTGCTGCAGGTATGTTGTCGCCACATTTTTTCCTTGTCTTGGGAGACCAGTCCTGGTGGGCCCCTATACAGCAAGATCCGCAACAGGCTCGTACATGTTGTTTGTCCACAAAATGCCTTTCTGGAGCGAACGCGTGCTATTTGCAATTGAACGCATCGTCCTGCATGTTGTCTTGCGATATCGTGTTGAATTTTGTGTTGAACACAGTGCAACTTGAGAAACAGAAAACCAGGCCTGACCGCACATCAATGATGCAGGTGTGGACTGTGGCACTGGACTGCTGAATGCAACGAGTCCAGATCCACAGCACTGCAACAGACACTTTCGCGTTGTTTGAAGTTTGGTCTTGTCAAGTTGCGTGTTCGTTTGGTTCCGTTGTACGAGTTGATGTTTCAAAACAGTGCAGTGCTTGTGCATGGGTGACGACAGTTTAGAATGGTTTGCAGAAAACAAGAAAGAGCAGCTCGTCTGCACGAGTCATCTGACACTTTCAAAAGGAGTGAGGCCCAAGAATCGTGTTAAAGTCCGCTGAGGAAACTCCATGGAGCCTGGATGTTTGAAAAAGAAATGGGAACTGGATTGCCTGTTTTCTTCCTTGACGGCCCCACGAAGGGAGTTGCTCCGTGGAGGCTCTGAATGAGGGATTCTTCAAATCCCAATTATCAGCGGCGGGGCAGATCTCCCGGCTTCAAGTATGGATTTCACATCGCTTATCAACCGATGACAAGCCCACGCTCAGAATCGGTGATGTATCTCCAGCATAAAGCTGGCTTCAGACAGCCACTCTGGAGATTATCGTTTGAAATTGTCGGTTGTGAATAAAGGAACCTTCAGCGAGCTGGACCCATGCAGCCTGCGTCTTTGGTCGCACTGCTTGAAGTGTTGGGTGTCCACTCAATTTCCAGCGGCTTACAGTGCTTTCGTGTTTTTGCTTGACTCGAAGCCTTGACTGATGAGAGCCATGGTTGATGTTCAGAACTTTGACAAAATGCTCTTCAAGGAGAAAGCTTGAAAGGATTGGGAATCCTCGCCAGACACATCTGGTTGTGGATCAAAAGAATACATCGCTCAACAGACATTCTCTGTTTGGTTCTGTTCTCTTGCGTGTGCAGATAGCGCTATCTTTTGCCGCATCAGAAAATTGCTTCAGAAGAGACAGGATTGTAAAAGTTTGATCCACTTTGCGCGAACACTGCAGGTTGTTTGCGGACCGTCGCAGCACAAAGTTGGTAGGTTATTGTCCCTCAAATGACGCATCCTTGCGTTGACTGTGGCCAGTCTGTTGTATCTTCAGTCATGCACGGGACAGGTTCACTTGGTTTTTTGCTCGTCGGAACTGGACGTCACGCGCAACTGCAGCTGTCGAGAGCACTTCTTTTGTCACGCACTGTCTTGTGCAAAAACGGGCAATGATCACCATTTTGCTGGAATTGGAATCAGCTTTGTTGATTCCGGACCAAGGTGTTGTTTTGCCATGGTTCTCATTTCGTTCTTTCCAAGGTCATTGATTGGAGCGGTGACATTGCGGTGCGCACCTGTTTGCGCTGAAAGACGAACGCGTTTGCAGGATTCTCGCAACCATCGACCCCGACTTATTGAACCAAATAAACCAAATTGATTGGAGAAAAATTGCTATAGTTTGGCATGCTCTCTCAATAATAACTATTGATCTCCGGAGGGAAATCGTGAACCATGAATTTTTCATGACCTGGTTGAAAGACCTCAGCTCGTCGCATTTGAGATATCACGTGTCAATGTGGTCAGAATTGTGTTGGGAACGTAAATTGGAAAGAATATTGTTTGCAAATAGATCTCCTGCCATGGGGTTGAACTGGTCTTCGCTTCCAACCTGTCAGCTGACTGCGGAAAATATCGAACCTCCGTGAGTTGCACTGTGGTTTTGCACTTTAATTGGGTTGTTGTCTGACTGTGATAAGTTCCCAGCAAATGGATGTTTGTGCGTGTGGGTGAACGTGCACCTCGAGATGGAAGAAAGCTTCATCGCTTGCTGCGAGGTTGGTTTGGAACGGAGCGACGCGATTTTCCGGAGAAACGATCCGGACGTGTTCGCAGAGCAGACGTGTTCGCAGATCGCTGCTGCGGACCCGCTTGTGTCATGCACTGGTACCGATGTGACTGACCTCCAGGGGTGACCGTTGAAAACGGGGGTGACAGACAGCCCATAACTGTCACCTTGACGGTCAAGCACCTCCGTGCATCAACCGCATGGCTGCGCGTCATGCCACTCCTCCACCTACCTGGGTGGCCCTGAGAGGGTTGACGACTTTCCGTCCGTCACCCGTCAGAATTGCGATTGTGCTCTTGCGACGTGCATGTGTTCACCGTGAAGCAATCTTGTTTGGACCAGCTGCGTTGAAATGCAATCAGTCGTGAAACCAGACTAGTTGTTCAAAGGATGCTGTTCAGTTCCGTGCAAAAAACGTACCTTTTTGCTCCAAAATTCAGTGTCAAAAGAAATGGTGTGTCTTGGTCGTGAGTTCACCGTCGTTTCTATGGGGCTTTTGTCCATTACGTCTCCTTACGGATACGGCATCCGTCCTGGAATTATTTGGTCACATGACGAGATCGGATCCTGGAAACTGGATTGCACAACATTGCTTGCTTGGGCAGGAAAGCGCTGACGCAGCGTTTCTGCACTCTGAGGCATTGATCACACGTGGATGGCTCGAGCTGCTGCTGCGGCGGCTCCCGCTCCTATATCCACGCGCGCTCGCAGCGGCCGCGCTCATTCATTCGGACGACTCGAAGCCACATGTCACACTGACTCTCACAGGAAACCACACACAAGAACCTGAGGACTGATTTGCCTTGGATCACCACTTCACGAGGTTTGTACACCTGTAGAAATTCAGTGTTCGTATTTCAATACAAGCTTTTCAGAAGCTGGCGTTTTCTGGTTCGTCCGTTTTGGAACAGAAATAACCATTGTGCGTGTGATGCAACGGCGAGTCGGTCAAACAGCTGCTGTGGGATCAAGTCTGCAGAGAGAGCAAACTTTCCCAAGATATTTTGAAAGGAAGTGGGTGTCTTTGTAATTCTGGAACTTTGATATTCAATCGGAAACGACACTAATTAATTATTTTGCCCAACACGCGAGGTGATGCAGCAGTGAGTGAGTGCACTGGTGTGTGTTTGATGTGGAGCACGAAATGTGTGGGCACGTGGAAGCTGACGATACTCTTGGAAATGTCAAGCAAAAATAAACGACTTTTCTGCAAAAAGACAGAAGAAAGTCATGTCTGGGCGGAGTCGGGTTCCGATGTTGTTGCGTGGAGCGTGGCATCACTGACGAGCCCAGGACAGGAACCGAGACCATGGACAGCATTCTGTTCTTGTGCAGGAAATAATTGGCGTGCAAAAACATCCGACTTTCTAACTCTGTTTTTCTTCAAAGGATCAGAAAAACTTCACTTGTGGTGGACTCTGTGTCATTTCAGATACTTGACAAACTGAGAGGAGTTTGGACCAACAGACAACATGCAAGCTGACACTGGATACCGGTTACTTGGACAACCTGGCAGGTAGGAAGAAGCTTTGTGTGTTGTTATTGTTTAGGTTTTTGCGCAATGGTCGCACTCTCATTGCTTGAGGCTCTGAATGTGGCTAGTGTTGGGCCTTGTGTCACCGAGATGCATGTTGGCAGAGAGGACGAAAACAACGTTTCATTCAGCACCGAAAAGAACAGAAAAATTGTCTTGAACTTGCGTTTTGGGGGGAGGAATCCGATTCTTGGTGGAAAGACTCCAGACAAAGATTAGGTCAAAGACCAAATGGGTGTCCCCGTCCTGCTGACGGTTGCATTCGCGGATCTGTCGTGTCGCAAATCGTGCACTGAAACCCTTGGAGCTTCCCCCGCCGCTGCAGGTACCACGTGGTGGTCTACATCATGCTCTGCTGCAACTACTTCCCCGTCGTGCTGAACCACCTCGCGATGGCGCTGTACGGCGCGCGCACCCCGCACCGCTGCCACCTGCCGGCCGGCGTCTTCCCCAACACGTCCGTCCCGTGGAACGCCGACGCGGGCGCGCGCGACGCCTGCCGCGTCTACGTCAACTACAGCCGCGAGAACAACGACACGGAGCCGTGCCCCGACGGCTGGGACTACGAGCTCAGGCCCCGCGAGAAGAACATCGTCTCAGAGGTGAGCCAGGATTGCAGTCTGCCCACATCTGTGTCTCGGGAGTTGGGAGTGTCGCGTTGCTGAACCGCGTCAAAAGCGCCCTCTCGCGACGCATGCCACATGAAAACGGGTGCCACGTGATGCCAAGTCATCTGAGACAATGCGAGGTCTTGTAGCTGTTTGTCGAAACCTTCCGTATCCACTCAGGTGAAAGTCGCTGTCAAGTGTCCGATACATCTCTTCGAGATCCGATTGAAACAATGGCGAACACAGACCCACATACAACTTCTTTTGATGCTCAGTTTCGAGGTGAAAGGCGTTTCTTTTTTGTTACAAGGTGCGCAGTTCCACACTGAGCAGGCAAGATTGTTTGTGCAGTTGAGTTGGTGTTAATTAACATTTATCAAGACCAAAAAAAGGCTCTTTGAGGTTCTGTGGTGTTGTGTGACTGAGAGGAACCAACCATGCAGCAGCACCACGCGCGCTGTAAAGAAGACGAGTGATGTTTTCCGTCTCCTCAGATTCAGACAGAAATAGCAAAGATAGATTGGAGGAGGAGGAAAGACGTCACAACCGAAGGCATTGCTTTTCAAAGGCCTTCGTCGACTGTGTCTAAATTGAAAAACTTGCTGCAAACGACTCTAATATCTGACTCATTGAGGGAATGTTGCGCCAACAGCGACGGCGGAAGTGGCGGGGACGCGAGTCCAATTGAATTGAGCACAGGCCTCGGCCTCGAGGGACACAGGCTGCAAATTGGCAAAATTTTGAAAGGTCCAACCGGTGAGGAACTTGTCTAACTGTGGCTGCACTTGCGTCTGAACAGTGCTCAGAGGCTTTTCTGTTTTTTCCCCGACTGCACGCCAGTTCTCTGCGTTTCCAACGTATGACCTGACCTGCCGCTGGACACCCTGTGTATTTATTCTCGATCATTTACCTTAATTTTTGAGTACCCGTAAATGTCGTGAATTCAATGGAACAGGTGCTCCACGTGATACAACAATGCCGTGCAAATTGGGGCAAGCATTCCTTTGTTTGAATTTACCATTTGGCCAACGTTGATGATGATCGATGGGCTTCAACAGGAGAGATCGCACTCGTCTTCCTGAGGAGATCCAATGGTTGTGCGTGCCCATGTCGAGTGACCGCGACACGCGTCGGAGGAAATGGGTTGGGTTGATTCGTTTCTGTGAACACGGGCGGAGATGCTGCGCGGGGGTTGGGTGCATGTGTGTTGCGCTGGAGCGACGCGCTGCGACTCGCAGTGAAGCGTTGATTGAGACGAATGGGGCAACCGAGCCGTGAGCACAGCCGCCGATTGAATGCGACGCTCACCACTTCACTGCAGTCTCCCCTGGGCCGCGGGTCGTATCCTTTCAGAGTCAGGAAATGGTCTTCAAAGGCAGTTGTGCTCGGAGATGGAAACGGTTGTTGAACGGGTCGAGCGAGTTGGAGGATCAATACACGAAGGAGTGGCGTCCGGTTTGGGATCCGAACAAGGAACAAGGCGAATCAAACACAAGTCCGCGGACTTTGATCTTGGGGTTGCGGAAACGCGAGATAGAGTTCCTCGGGATCACGGACGGGTCGAGGTGGATTTGCTGTGATCGTTGGTGTCAGCGTGGCTGTGATCTGCTCGTGCCTGGGACACAAATGAACGCTGAAAACTGCGCTTCAACACCTGCAGCCCGGCCAGTCTTTATCATCCTTCATCCACCTGCTTCCTGCAGCTCACGCAGCTTTTCACCCCCAATAGAAGCTTCAAAATTTCTCGGTGAACTTGTCTTCCGCCGTCAAAAAGGAGGAAACTGTGATACATCGACGCGTGGAGGGTCGTCTGAGGGAGCCTGCTGCGCCTGCAGAGCCCGAGCAGCGCGGTACCAAGCCTCCAGGACCGTCTTGTATCGTCAGGCTGCAGAGGCCATTCGTAGTCTAGTCTCCCTGAAGCGCATCTGTCATTGGACTTTGATGACACAAAATCAGTTTGGACATGAAAGGGCAATTGCAGCAAAACCAAGAGCGTGTTGATTTATTCGCTGAGCCACAGTCCAGGAAGATGTGCGTGTGCGTGGCACAGCTTGGGCAGTGTTCTCCACAGCGAGATTTGCAATCCAGAGGTTCCCAGAATGTTGGAAGCACGGAAATGTCACAGCTTGGCTGCACCATAGCCGTGCGAGAAGTTTGAAGCATGGTGATGTTTCTCTGCACAAGGGAGGGAGAGACGCAGAAGCAGTTCAGTTGATCCGACGGAAAATGCAAACGGAGCCTGTGAGCATCTTCGTCTCCTGCCTTTCCAAGAAGTCTCTTGCACTTGTTATTGTCGCGATTCCAACGAGTAATGGGCAAATATGTTGTTGAATGACGGATGGAGCAAGTTTGCCGGGTCTGGCTGCAGTTGAGGCAGGCGGAGAGATTGTGTCGGTGTCGCGCTGCCCCCCGTCGCCCCGCCTGCTCCCCCGGGCGGCTCCAGTGTCCCGCGGCCGCGCGCCGCGCGTGTCCACTCCGCTTGATTGCCAAAGTGTTGCTGCTCAGGGGACGGAGGCCATATGTGTTTGAAACGAAGGGTCGGTCGCCTCACAATGACATCCTGTTTTCAAACAACAGAATGTGTCGCCAACGAGAGTCTGTGTTTTGACGTTCATCCAGACTTGTGTTGCGGACAGTGGGAAAGTTCTCGATTGCGGTCTATTTCTGTCACAACCCGTACAGCGTTCACGCTTTCCTTGTGAAGTAAACCTTCAGCGACTGCATGGTGTCGTTGTCGATTCTCTGAAATCAAGTGAGCGTCGCGTGGTGTGTGGAGCTCCGGGTCGCGGTGTGTTCCCGGGCCGGGAGAGACTGCTCCGGGGGCCGGGAGAGACTGCTCTGGGGTCCGGGAGAGACTGCTCCGGGGTCCGGGAGAGACTGCTCCGGGGTCCGGGAGAGACTGCTCCGGAGTCCGGGAGAGACTGCTCCGGGGTCCGGGAGAGACTGCTCCTTGGATCCGCCAGGAGGAAGCGGCCTCTTTGTAGTCGCAGCAGCGACGGGCGGCGGGGCGATCACACGGACCATGACGCAAATCTGCTTTCATCAAAACACTGCGGAGAAGCGCGCGCAACTTTGTCCTCGTAGCTGACGGACGTTGACAGACACGCGTGCGTCTGTCCGCTTTCAACTTCGCCGACTGTCGCAACTTTTGTTTTGGAAACTGGAGAAACTGCTTCACTGCTGATGCTAGTTTTGAATTTTTGCAAAATGTTTTATGTTGAACTGTCGTGACGAGCGTCGTCTGAGGCGTTCAGATATCTGCCCGTCAAACGAAGGATTCACTTCCGTTTTCTGTGTGTACGCGAGACTCCAACGATGTGTGGGACACACTGCTGAAAAAGACATCACTCTGACCAGTCCTGAGATTTGTATGTTTGAGGGTGTGTGTCGGATTCCGTCGTTGATAGATTCTCGGCGAGATGTGCAGTAATTGCAGTGCTGTTGTGCGGAGATTGAGCGATAAGAGGCGACGACACGGGTCGAGCGCGACGCTGTATCATCGCGCGGACGTGACGTCCGTCAGGAAATCTACCGAAAGACTTGGCTCTTTGTGTGGGTGGAACCGATCGTGATCTGTGTATTCAGCCAAACTGGACCTTGTGTTCATCGCAGAATGTTTGTCGGAGAAAGATTGTAGCTGTACGACTACGCTGCCAAAAGTGGCAGCTGACAGATTCATGAATTGTTCACTGGTGAAAATGTCCCCTGTCAGCAATGAACAACAAGTCCAAATTGATTCGATATTCACGCTTTCAATTTCTTTGAGAGCTTGTCAGCACAAACGGGAGACGATTGGAGGAATGAAATGCATTTGCACTCGCAGGTGATGACAAGAAGACGAAAGTGACGTTGAGTGTGGACCTGCGTCAGCATGTGAGTCGAAGTTCTGTGCAGGTATCTGTAGTGTCAGATTGTACCCGCGTGGTCGCTGTGAGAGCGAGTCGGGTTCAGATCGTGTACAGGACGCAAAAACTTCTGGTGATGTGTGAGAAGCAAGTTTGAGCTGCTGGGAGATTGGCGCTGTTTTGTGTGTGTATGTGTGTGTGTGTCTCTCTGTCACTCCTGCCCCTCCACCCTTGTGAAGAGAACGTCGACGCGACGCGGTCCTTCCTCGTCACTGCTGAGAATTTGTGCCGCGCTGCAGAAAAAAGCTTCTGAAACTTTTTTGAACGAGAAACTACAATCGGCGTCCTTACGAAACTGCACCAAGACTCCAGATGCAACCGAGCACCTGCAGTTCGACCAGCGCGGCGAGGAGCGAGACCCAAGGTGGGAAAAGTGTGAGAGGTTGGGAGTTTTGAGTGACGTGGCACCGGATTCAGGCCCTCGTTACAGCGAGGTCTCCACTTCCCCGCTAACGATGCTTTTCCTCTGCAGTGCTGCTCTCTTTGCGGAGCAGCTTGTGGACTGTGTCGGAATTGCGTCAGGGAAGTCGAGCCGCTTTGACAAGATCCCACCAAAGCTTGTGCCGTTGTGCTCAGTGCAGACAGTCGCTCCGATTCGCTCTCCACAGGATGAGGTCAATTCAGCCGCTTTTCTCCTGCGTTGTTGATTCTCTGTTTTCGGTTGCGATTGATGAGACGTCCGTTTCGGAGTGGCTTCGCGTTGCGTGCACAACATCGGGAACCAGATCCAGACTAATTGGCAGAAGAGAGGGACAAGTACACAGCGCGTTAGGCGCTAATTGATTCGATGAGACACTCTGCCTCGAGAAGCCTAATTGACAGTCCGCGACTGTGTGAATTGGCGGTTCGTTTTCACAAGTCTCGATCAAATTGACAGACCGTGAGTTGATCAGATATGGATAAATTTCCCTCGTTTGGCGAGACCCTTCCGCGGGACTTCGACTGTACAAGGCTCGCGCGGCAGCTTCACGGTCGGTTGACTTCACAGTTGCGCTGAACCAGTTTACCCTGAAGCCCAAAACGAAAAGACCGGGGAGTCTGATCTTCGCAGACTCCATTCTCTTTCACCGCTCTCTCATCCTTTCATCAGTCACTCTTTCAGCGTTTGACGGCAAAGTCTGTCGGCGCCGACGCTGGGCGTTGTCGTGCCCGCCGAGTGTTTGTCTCCCGTGCTGTTGTGATTAGGAATCGAATTGCGTCGACCGTGCAGCACGTTGATTCCTGCGACTCGAGACGCTCGTCGCCCCTTTGATAAGGACTGCACTTGATTAAGCAGCTCCTCCCGAAGAGTAAACCCAATCAAGCTCAGATAAACTGACACGAAGCTTTCTCCTTAAGTCTCTGCACCACAAAGATAGTAGCTCTTGTCTCTGTTTCTGCAGCTGCCTTCATCAGTTTACTTTGGGAAGATTTGAAAACAAAAAAGAACTTTCGCGGCCCCTGTTCCACGCAAGTGTGTTGCAGACATTGTGAAACCGACCGAGAAATTGTCTCACATAAACAGCGCGCGCGCGCGCGCGCGCGCGTGTGTGTGTGTGTGTGTGTGCGAACCGTCAAGCGAAATGTTCGACGATGTGTGTTAAACAATGCCCCACTTTCTGTATTTTGCTCCTGAAAAGCCCTCTGGGGCCTCACAGTTCATTGACGACACTCACAAGATAATTTAATTGATCTTGGAGTCAGAACTCTTGTCTTGGTGCGTGCTTGCAGTTCGGCCTGGTGTGCGACAAGGCTTTTCTCAAGAGCCTCGCGACGACCATCTACTTCTGCGGGGTCATGTTGGGCGGCCTCATCTTCGGCTCGCTCTCCGACCGCTGGGGCCGCAAACCCTTCACGCTCGGCACGCTCTACGCCCACATCTTCGTCGGCGTCTTCATCGCGTTCGCCAACTCGTACGTGACGTTCGTGCTGCTGCGGTTCCTACAGGGCGTCCTCATGCAGGTGCGTCGTGTTCCAGATCTCTGTGCCGAGACAAAAATGCACCTCTGCAATGAAGTTCGTCACAAAATCCGTTGCCAAGCGAATGTCGCTGCGTCACGAAAACGCCACTTCGACGGAGGCAGACAGAATTCTCGCGTGCGCCGGGTTGACGCGGCGCGCTGTATTGCTGCTGCAGGGGCTGCAGACGTGCACGTTCGTGCTCATCATGGAGCTGTTCACAGCGCAGCACCGCACCCTGGTGGGCACCGTGTTCGAGGTGTTCTGGGGCACGGGCGTGCTGTGGCTCGCGACGGCGGGCTTCCTGCTGCAGAACTGGCGCCACATCCAGCTGCTCATCACGCTGCCCAGCGTCCTCGCCGTGGTCTACATCTGGTGAGTCGGGTGCAGCAGCCGAACAGCGCAACCGAAACCCTCTGACGCAGTTGACTTCATCAGAATTCTCGGAAACAGCTGCCAAAACCGCTTCACTCATGCCCCCCCCCCCACAAAAAAAGTTTGTCTTCAGTGTATAGTAAGTGGGCTTCCAGCTGTCGTCACGGAATCGATCAAAGTCAAACTCACAGGTTGTGGATCCTTCGACACTTGCGCGCTTCTGCCCGCAGGACGGTTCCGGAGAGCCCGCGGTGGCTGTTGGCGCGCCGACGCTACCGGGAGGCGGAGGGCGTCCTGCGCCGCGCCGCCAAGTTCAACGGCGTCACACTCCCCGATGACCCGCTCGGCGTCAAGGTCAGCGTTTCCTTGGCGCAGCGTCCCGCACGATGAGACGTTCGCCTGGATGAACATTGTAAATGCTCTTTGTTTTGAATGTTGGCTGCGCGAAAGGATGTGAGAACCCGAGGAAAGATAGCTGACGGCCGCTCCATTGCGACCCTGCATCGGCTGCTGTATGAGATGTTGTCTTCCATCGCAGGCGAGCGCGGCGGAGGACGCGAGCGGCGGCGAGGAGCGCGCGGCGCCGCCGGCGGCGCAGCGCCAGTACAACCTGCTCGACATGTTCAGGACGCCGCGCCTGCGCTCCCGCTCCCTCATCATGTTCTACGTCTGGTCAGTTCCTCTCCGCTTCTTGTTTCGCGGACACAGAATGTGCAACTTAGTGAAGTGATTTGAAAATGCTCTTCTTTGCTGAGGTGATGTGTCTTGTTGTGTCTTGAGCACATCACCTTTCACCGATTGACTTGCTCAGAATCGGGTCCCTTGCGCAGCCTTCACGTTGTTGGCGGTGAGACTTGTGCTTCTCGGTCCTGTGCCCTGCTCGCGGCTGACGCAGTGCTCGTTTCTCCCTCCGTTCACAGGCTGGTGACGGCCGTCGGCTACTACGGCCTCTCGCTGAGCCTCACGTCGCTCGCCGGAGACAAGTACCTGACGCTCTTCATCGGCGGCTGCGTCGAGCTGCCGGCCTACTGCGCCGCGGTCTTCATCCTCAACAGGTCAGGGACACGGCGGAGGCGCAGGCCGGTCGCTGTGGGGGTTTGGCACGAATTGAGTCTTCAACTTATAAGTTTCACTACCATATGAAAATGACTTGCAGCCTTGCCTTGTGGTAGTCAACGGCAGAAAGTGACACCTGTGTCCAGTGCAGCGGAACTCGGCTTGTCTGATTCTCGGGCTTTCCCTGCTCGTTGCAGGTTCGGACGGCGGAGGCCCCTCTGCGTGTACCTGCTGATCGGAGGCGTCTTCTGCATCGCCGCCGGGCTCACCAAATACTTCCTTGGTAAGTTGTGAATTTTCCTGTGATCAAAGGTTTTCGCATTCGGCATTTTCTGATGCGTGGAATCACCGATGTTTGGTGAGGTGTGGACGATGGCTGCTTGTGTCGCAGGTCCGAACCGGCTGCCGCAGCTGCCGACGGCGCTGGCCGTGATCGGTCGCTTCGGATCTGCGGGCTGCTTCAGCGTCGTGCTGCTCTACTCGTGCGAGCTCTTCCCGACCGTCATCAGGTGTGCGTGTGTGTGTGTGTGTGTGTGTGTACGTGTGTGTGACTGTACGTGTGATTTTTCATTCCTGCTCGGAAATCGCGAAAATGCGGTGTTATTACGCTTTTGAAGTCCTTAAACTTTCCTCTCGTTGCCCACTCACTGCACGTGTGTCTTTGTTGCATGTCAGTTGAGATTAATAGATCTCGATGGCCTGTTTCCTGACCATTTAGACCGAGTCGCCAGCCACACAATCTTCACATTATCTTCTGGATTGGCTCCAGATTAATCCACCCACGCGGTGCATTCAGTTGTCTCACAGCGGAAAAACTCCACTTTGATGATCATTAACAAACACAGTGAGATTTGTGGTGAATGAGATCTGCAGGGACAACGTTTTTCTCTTCTTTTTCACAGAAACGTCAGCCTCGGAGCGTGTGCGTTTTGGACTCGAGTTGGCGGCATGCTGGCCCCGCAGATCGTGTACATGGCACGTAGTACTTGTCTGTCCGACCTGTTCAGAACAAGTTTACTGTGTCCCACGTACCAACCTTTGGGACCTGCTGGTGGAAAGAATGTCATTTGTTTCACCATCACTGAACCAATCAAGCTAACGCCTCGAGCTGCGCTGGAACAGGGGCGGGGCTGAGCTCGTGTTGTGTTGTTCCGGCGGTGCGGTTCTCGTGCTGAGTGCTCTGTTTCCCCGCAGGGCGAGTACACGTACCCGTGGCTGCCGGTGGTGATCCTGGGCGCCATGTCGCTGCTCGGCTCCGGCGCGTCGCTCTTTCTGCCGGAGACGCTCAACACGCAGCTGCCGGACACCATCGGTGAGCAGCGCTCCTCGAGTCAGAACCTGCGTGTGCAACAAGCAGACGCAGGAACACTCGCCTTTGGGTGCAGGACTCTGAGCTTTTGTTTCGCAGTCGCTTGGATCGCAAAACACGTTGTTGTTCGTGTTGATTGCAGAGGAGGCAGAGCAGATCCAGGCGGCGGGTTCGGGGAGGACGGAGGACGCGGCGCAGGGGCGGCGCAGCTCCGCCATCGAGGTCACGGAGCCGCTGCAGCAGCTGAACGCCAAGGGAGACGACTCGAGCGCCCTCTAGTGACCTGTGTGTGGGGTCTGTTGCCACTAAGGTTACACACAATGAGGATCAGTTGTATTCCACAAACTAGCATTACGGTAGATTGTGCCAGTAGATTCCGAAGTTGTCGGTCAACTGTGGAAGTGTATGGAGTGAAGGCTTGTGCCGGTCACGTGGGGTCCAGGAGGTGCTGATACGAGTGAGCGGCTCTGCTGGGGAACGGGACGTAAAACTACAGGTGGTGTTGCCGAGCAACGACGCACCGGTACAGAAACGTCACTTGATGCGTGCAATACGTGCGGAGAGGCAGACGATGCCTATCGAAGTAGAATTGCGTGATCTAACTTTCCAAAGCAATCATCTTTGGACGACATGATATGTGGATCCTACTCAAGATGTCTGATCTGGTGTGGCTGGTTTGCTTTTCTCAGAGTTCCTTGATGTAGATCTATGTATTTGTCGTGAAAATACGTTCCTGTATCTTCCAGTGCTGTCCGTTCCACGACGCCGCGATGACGGTTTCGTTGTTGATAAAGTTTTGTCGCTGGGCGAGCAGTTGGTGGGAAAACGAACGCGCAGAAACAGTGCTGCCGTGTGTGGACCAAATGACTTGTTTTTGTAAGTCAAAAAATTTGCGGTTGTTTAGTTTGCGGTTGTTTTTCTTTCCTGTGGTTGTTTATTGTTTGCAAGCCCGGGGGTGTTTGTAAGTTTACGTTTGTGAAGGTGTTTCGCTCGAAGATCGCCTGGCTTTGACTGAGTGGACGCACGCAGACAGCGTGACGGTCCGAGCGTGGTGAGGGGCGGACAGACGGAATCTCGTTCATGGTGAAGAGCTCTTGCCCCATTTGGACGCTTCAATCAAGCACGCGGATGTCAGCTGTTTTTGTTTGTCAAATAATTGCAAAACACTCGCGTCACGTATCTGTTCAAACACAGTATTACCGTAGAGTTGGCCGAGGTGAAGCCGGCTGCCACCTGAACTGGACCTGTTGTTGTTATTTTTTGTGCCAAGTTCTCAAGATCTGTCCATGTTGCACTCGTGCTGTGAGTCGTCCGATTTGACGACTCTGACGAACATTTGTTTTTCACCTTTTGAATTTATTTGAATTTTGGGGTGCCCAAACATTTCATTTGCGATGGCATTGTGCAATTTCTGTTCTTGCAACGGCGAACAGGCCTGACCGCAAAAGACTCTACTCCGCACGCAAGAGCCGGGGGCCGGGGGTGCGGGCTGACAGCGACCAACAATTTTCAGTCATCGTCAAATGGAGATTTTTTGGCAACGTCCCCACCCCAGCGGCGACTGAGCAATCACCAGAGACGATGGCTCCTGAAACTGAAAATTCTTGGAAGCCTTCGTCCCCGCTGGCGGCAACTGGTGGTCACCGGGAGTTACAGCTACCGAAAATATCTCTTCCACCCTGTGGATGGCAATCACCCGGTGATTGCGCTCTTGGCGACGTGCCTGTGTTCAAAGTTCTGCTGTGTTGTTCTGAGATTCTGTTTTGTTGTTTTTACGAGAACCCTCGTCTTTTCTCCCCTTCCGTCGAGACCATTTCATTCCTTGTTTTTGATCTCAGACTTACTCCCTTCCAAGTTGTGTTTTGGATCCTGTTTACACATGTTTGGTTTCCGTTTTCAAATGTATCGTATCGTTTGCCATACTTGCTTGAACAAATCTGATGTTTTGATCTTGTGTCCAATACTTGGCGTCGTTTGGTTTGATGCGATTGAGATGACTGGAGTGAGCGTTTTCAGTTCGAAATGCGCAGTTGTGCTGAGCTAAACATGCGAGTCGGAAAGTGCAAATGAGCAGGACAACGAAGACAAGCGAGTGTCTGACACGTGTAGACCCAGCGATCGATGTATTTTGCTGACAGTATTTGCACCACGATAGATCTACAGAGAATAAACCACGCGATACGAGGCGCACGAGCTCAGATCGTTGTCTCGTGCAGAATTCGTTTACAGAAAGTGTAGATCCAACCTGCTAGACATTTTAAAGACGCCAAGACGTTTAAATCATGACAACAAATAAATTTATTTTCGATGTGCATGAAATCAGTCCTGGTTTTTGATCCCCTTTGTCTCGCCGAACGATGTTTGTTGCGGTGTCCGGGGCCGCCAGGTCGGGAACACGTTCTTGCTGCGCCCCGCTAAGATCGTTCCACCAGGTCATCGGGCGCGCGTTGCTTCCACTCCGTGAAACTGCCCTGAAACAAACAACTCCCGTCAGTGGAGCAAAGAGCCAGCGTTGACCCAAAAGTGAGCAGGACACAACGTTCAAGCCCAAGAAGGAACCACTCAAAACAAAGGCGCGCTGGTCGTGGGACTTCCGGTGTGGACGTGATCATGTGAGTGCGCCCGTAGGTTTGTACACTTGAGGTTCGGCATGTTGGATTGTGGAATCTAGACTCTAGTTCTCGGTGGGACTTGTTTTCCGCCACCCTCCAATCGCCTGGATCGGGCCACTCACGAGGTAGACGGTGGCGTCGCGGTTCCCGAGCTCGTATGCGCACAACGCCACCGTGCACGACGACATCCCGCTGCTGCACATCCCGACGATCGGCGCGTCCAAGCGAACCCCGACCGCCTCGAACGCTGCAGCAGAACAAGAAGCAGTGCTCAAGGCAACTGCAGTGCGAACTCCCTTGCGGCGTCAGTAATGTTGTCAATTCTTCCTTGTTCATCAACTGGGTAGGGGTTGGGGGAGGGGGGCAAGGGGGAGGGGGCAGGGGACATTTCCATCCACCTGCCATATACTGCACTACTACATGGTGCTTCGCCCCAAAGGGACTTCGCACAATTATCGGACTGGCGGCTGTTTGTTTCTCTGAGCGATTGAATTCGGATTTCAGCTGCCTTCTTGAGCGCGGAATGTTTCAGCGTGTCAGAAGTTCTCCACTCAGAAACTTGAAGCTCAATTTTTCACAAACTTCGCGCGCACCTGCTTTGAGTTGGTCGTGCGTCTTGAGCGTCCCGGTCGCCTGGTCGACGAAGCTGAGCGGAAACGGAGCGCTGGCCGCGCCCTTCAGATGACCCGTCCTCGAGTCTGCAATGTGAGCGACGTGTCCGCAGTGTGAGGAGCGCGGGGCTGGGCAAACTTGAGCGGATTGTTGTGTCGGAACCCCAGGTTCCGGAAGCTTGACTTGAACTTGAACTTGCAAACATGTCGCGTCTTGAACGAAGAATGAACCACAAGTCTCCACAGTCAGACTGCATCTGTGTGTCCCTTGGACTGCAACTTTCACAACATTTTTGCAGCCAGCCCGTGCCAAATCTTGCGTTGTTGTCATGACATGTCAGGTCTGATGCAGCTTCGTTTGCGATCGCGTCCACGTCAGACTGCGCGCAGCCTTACCCTCAGCGTTTCCGGCGAACATGGCGGTGGGTCTGGTGTCGAGCACCTGGTCGGCGCGCTCGCCCCGCGCCGCCGCCGTCATCTCGTCGAAGTGTCGGATCAGAGCCGAGTTGAAGCGAACCGTCAGGTCACCGCGCTGACATGGACACAGAGTCATTCATCCGCACGAGGTACAAACAATTCCACAGAGTTTTATCAAAACCACGGAAAGATGCACAAATGCAAAGTTCATGCAGACCTCGATCTTGGGAACCTCAGTTGTGGTTGGGAAACCCAGAGCCTGCCACTTGTCGAGACCGCCATCCAGGACAGAGACTTTGGTGTGTCCAAACAACTGAAATAAATGGTCAGCTGCCAGTGTGGAACACCACATTGGTCATCTCAGAGACACCTTGTCCCATGCGCCCTCCTGAATGAAGCGCAATCATATTGACGTCGGAAGGTTCGCTCACCCTGAACATCCACCAGGCTCTGCTTCCGAGGAACAGACCGAACTTGCCGGGGACCGAGTCGTACACGATCACGTGACTGTCGCTCTTGACGCCCACGTCGCGCGCGTGCGCCTCGAACTCGCCCTCTGGTGGGATGTTTCGCGCGTGCGTCGCCGTGTGCGTTGCGCCCTGGAACACGTCGAAGAATCGCGCCCCCGCAATGTGCTTTCTGTGGAGAAACAACGTCATGTCTTGGTGTGCAACAAGATTGTTTCTCATCATGATGTATGTGGCTGAGGCGTGAACGTTGACGGGAATTTAGGGATACAGCTCCTGTATAGATTCCAGTCCCGTGCACGGAAGTCTTTCGATTTTGATTCTGCCAAAAAACAAGCGTGTAGTATTTCAACGTACTCATTGTAGAGCTGCCTGGCGTCCTTGTCGCTGTACCACGTGACGTCGAGCAGGATCAGGTCGGGCGTCTTCCGCTCGAGGGCGTCGCGCAGCCACTCACAGGACACGGTGCCCGGCGTCGAGTCGCCCTCAGCCGCCATCGCGCTGCGCAATGAAGACGCAGGTCCAGCTGACGTGTTACCCCGACCTATTTCTCAGTCTCAGTCTCAGTTCAGTTCAGTTGCTACGTGGCTCGTCCGAGCGCCACCCAAAAAGTCTTGCTCGGAAGAGCCGGCTCTTCCAAGTGCTATGGCGCACCTTCTTGGGCAGCACTTGAAAGAGTTGGCTCTTCTGAGTGCTCTACTTCACCCTCACCAGGGGCCAGTTGGAGTACTTAGCACTCAGAAGAGGCCTTGCAGAGACTCAGAACTGAACTGAGACCGAGACTGAGAAACAGGTGCACGGAGGCACATGTTCTCGTCCAGCTGCATGTACGTTCCGAGCTGTTTATGGTTCGCTGTCAGGTCTCTCCGCATGCACGAGGAAGATCGCGATCAGTGCACGCATGCACATGTGTCAGAAAAAGTGTTGGAGGCAGACCCAAACTGTGCTCTGCACTCAAGTGCGTCGGGTTGCAACGTTCGCGAAGCCTCGGATCCATCACAAATGTGACCCACTTTCCGTGGAGGTGTGATCCAGTTCAGACAGAACCAACACAGCTCTGAACGCGCAACAGGTACATGGGCTGCACACTCTCTTGCTCACGTCAACGCTCATGAATGCACGTTGCGCACGTTCGTCGTGTGCTGCGTGTTAAATTCTCGAGTTCAAGCTGCACATGCATGCACAAGGTTCTGTCCCGTGCCGTGGCAGCGCACATGCACGCGTGCATGCAGTGCGACGAAGAGTGGATCAGTCTAAGAATCACTCACAAGCCGAAACTTGCATGGTGCATGCAACAAACTCCGGGTTTCCACGGGTTTGATGACACCCTATGCATGCAGCGCCTTAGATTGGCGTGACGCGAGGACAGGATCAGTTGAGGTCATGGTGTTCGGAACCGTCAGGCCGCTCTTTGCAGAGTGTGATTCCGAGGGGAGGGGAGCAAGAGCATAAAGGGAGTGATGGGCGAGGGGTGAGATGGAGCAGAGATTTCTGGCGGATGGGCTCTTTCATGAATGCTACTGGTTTGGAAGTGGTTTGCGCCACCTGCCTTTATTTGTAGTGATATCACAAACACACAGGTTGGTATCTCAGGAGAGACTGGGCGGGAACTTCCATATTTATTGACCTTCATTTGATCATGCCATCTGGTGAGTGGTGATTCTAACTACAATTTTACAGCTGGTGTGTCACACCACACTCCTCCCCCAGTAGGGGGGTGTTGGCAATACCTGACAATTTTTAATATTTTGAATATTTTTATGATAATTAATTAGATAGAAAATAGACACATAATAGCACAATATCACTATTTTGCTGGCTTTTTAGCCTGCATTCCTCCCCCATGGGGGTATCATGTGATCACTTGACCCCTGGAGGTTTTCCTTTTGCAAGATGGCATCTAACCAATGATACATAACTCCTGCCAAAATTGAATTGGTCAGCTTTTAAAAATAGAATATCATTAGAAAATTGTGTGAAGAGGCCTCAAAACAGGCTAAGGATAAAACTCATCCAGACATAATCACTGCTGTCATCTCACACTTCAATCTGGGGCCGAGCCCATATGGGCTGGTGAACAACCTCATGCACCAATTAGCCCATTCATTTTAAGGTGAGTTTCGTGGTTTTTGCTTCATGTCACCCCACAATTGGGTGCACCCCTGCACTGTAAAATCTGAGAACCAACATAATTTTCTTCGGCTTGGGGCGGGGACAGCTCCATGCCTCTGAAAAAATCTTGATTCAAAGGATTCAAATGGACTTTTAACCTTTGTGGACGCAGTTGCAGACAGTAAACGAGTGGACAAGCTTTCCCCATCGGATCCAGGATCAGGACTGAGCTAATCCTGACTGGGTCCGACCAGGAGGCGGGGGCTCCTCTGTGCACCTGCGGTTCATTGACATGGTGCAGGGTCGAGGCTCGAGTCCCGCGGCGCTGGATCCGCCGGAAACAGCAGCAATTCTTTTTTGTTGACAAAATCTTCACAAGTTTCGTTTTCATGGCTGCACCCATGCATGGCTTGCGTTTATTGAGTTTCAACAGGTGTGGACGGCAGAAATTTATGGTGACTTGGATTCTCGCGGCAATTGTATTTTTCCTCCAGGCGCATGCTGAAGTTTGCTCAATTTTCTCTATCCGGTTGATTGAACTCGTGATAATAATTGCTGTTGATTAGATGTCTAGGGTTTTGTGTTTTAATTACGGCTCGTGAT
>JAAUXT010053216.1_pt1 | contig 20370 bp, 22 predicted proteins | sample 7278171 | NCBI WGS metagenome assembly JAAUXT01 (sample SAMN14350112, study PRJNA611818) | marine sediment metagenome | isolation source: surface marine sediment (1.8m) | place: French Polynesia: Moorea | collected 2018-08 | reverse complement strand
TGATGATTGGAATCAATAGGTATGATGACCACAATAATTTCTTATCCTATTGCAGGTCCCTGGGCTTGATTTGGACTTTCCAAATAAGGAAATTTGTGTTATGGAGCTTTTAAAAGCATAGAATTTACAAGAAAATATGAGATGTAATGATTGGAATCAATAGGTATGATGACTACAATCATTTGAAATCAAACCTGGGGTCTGGAACAAGTCACAAATAATTGTGGTCATTATACCTCTTCACTCCAATCATCACATCTGATATTTTCTTGTAAATTCAAAACTTTTAAGAGGTCCATAACATAAATTTCCTTATTTGGAAAGTCCAAATCAACCCCAGGGACCAGTGATAGGATCAGAAATTATTGTTGTCTCCCGCACTGAACCAAAATCAGCGCTTTAGATCCCGTGTGCTGTCTTGCAGAGTCTGGGACAAGCTGGTCGCTGGTAGCTGCATGATGCTGGTGTATATGACTGTGGGAATCCTCTTCACTCAGCGAAGGCCTCTGCTCAGCATGACCTCTGCAGAAAGCATTGCCACGTATCTTTCCAATGTGAGTTACGCTCTTGTGTGTGCGTGTAACATTCAGTCCTGTCTGTCCCTGTGGCGTACCCCATCATCCTCCAGCAAGAAAACGGTTCCACAAAACGTCGAGTGAAGCATTCAGCTGCGGCGAAATCTCATCCGAAGAGCACATCAAATCACGAATCTTTGCGAAGGCACACAATTGTTCGCCCTCTTTTCAGATCCCTAGGGACAACGGACCAAACATTGTGAGCAAAGCTAGCGAATTGTGGCACAAGAATGGGACTCTACTCAAGCCGCCGTCGAGTTCAACGTGCAAGGGTCCGTCGCCCTCGTCCAGCGCGCACACCCACCCGCAGTCCGCCCACAGCTCCAGCAGCGCTTCCGCCAACCCTGGCAACAGGCCGCCCAGCTGACACGGACAACTGTCCCCCATCTCTGATCGTCTTTCGTTTGTCGTCGATACGTTGTCAAGTCGGTTGGTGCTTCGTTTGAAGTTCGTGGCATTTTGTGTTGCTTTTCACAAGTCAGTACGAGGTAGAATTCAACCACGATGAGACTGATCATGTTCTGCACGCGACACAGAGGCACACTTGAGTGCACTGGCACATAGTCTTTGGTACCATTGCGATTGGTCATTGCATAAGTTTGCGCGGACACAAAGGTTGCCCAGAACATGGTCGGTCTCATCGTGGTTGAATTCTACCTCGTATTTGATTCGATTTTGAAGGGTTCGGGAACACCTTTGTCCTTGGTTCATTGTAATTTTCAAGCTTAAAAATTGGAGCGGACTTGTTTTTTGTTTCGCGCGCTCGACAGTTTGCATCTGCGTGTGGGGATGCAGTCATAAAATTCTCGTGGAAATGTCATTTTGGAAACTACATTTGTGTACAAGCTCCGGGGATCAGTATTGAACATCTTCGCCGGGAACAGCAATAATAGATCAAAAACTGTCAACGTTTGTGTTCTCATGTATTTTTTTCTCGAATCACAAAATAACGGCGCAGCGACAAGAAGTTTACTCGTGCTCTTCGGAGCGGATGCGAGCGTTGGCGTTTGTCACTTTGATGGACAGCTGCTGGGCGCGTTCCACGATGGCCTTGCGCTTCTTGCTCGACACACTGTGCGAGATTTCTGCGGAGAAGGTTCGGTTCTGCATCATCAGCACTTCCAGCTCCTGCAAGCAGATTTGCCGAACGTTGAATACTGCCTTTTGCTGACGTGCAATTTTCTTTGGATATTGTTGAACTCGCAAAACGTTACAAGTCATAACGCGCACATTCTCAACGCGACATACAGAGTTGCAGTGCTGTGGGATTACAATGCGGTTCCACTAATTTCCCACAATTACTTGACACTTTGAGGTCGGATTTTACTGATCACACGCAACTTAAAAAACATGGGTGGTCTATATCTCCGAATTATTACGCACAGTGGGCACCTCAGGAGTGGCTGCCCACAAGGGCAATCAGCAACCTGCCAACATTTTGATCGTTTGTCACATTTCGATGCTGACTGGCCGCTGTGCCAATCATGACACGAGCATAAAATTTAAGAAAAAACAACAAACCCCAAAACAAAACACGCCATCGTTCTGAGAACAGCCGACCAATTCGCCTGCAGAGCACAGCACAACACACACACAGAGTCAACGAATCCACTTTGGTTCTCACCTTGACGTTGTGAACGAGGAATTTCTTGAACCCGTCAGGGCACATGTGCTTTGTCTTCTTCGCAGTTCCGTATCCAATGTTGGGCATCAAGTACTGACCCTTGAACCTCCGTCGCACCCTGTTGTCGATACCCTTGGGTTTCCTCCAGTTGGGCTGCGAATAGAGGACACTTGTTCAGGTTGCCAATGTGACAAATGATCATTCTGTTTGGAATCGTAAGATCTCCATGAATCCCATTTCATCTCCACCAGGTAGCGACATTGCGTGGATGTCCCTCCAATGTTTTAGTTTCATAGTTCAGTGTGCAGGTGGGCGATAATTGAATGATTTTACCTTCAGCTTCTTGTATCGGTCAGACTGATGACGGATGAACTTCTTCGTCCGCTTCTTGACGCTGCGGTGCTTGACAAGTGGTCGGATTGCCATGTTTGCTGTTCTGCAACAACAGGACAAGACGTTTATGCTGGAGTTAGCGATTCCTCATGAAGCCACGGCGAACCAGGGTGTACTTTCAACTCAAAAGTAACACCTCATACTGTACTACTGAGTTGAAATAAAGAGCTTCGTACAAACTTAACAACGCATGCTGATAATCTTGCGGTCAATTGTGTGCAGTGAGTCCAGAATCTGTCAAGATCGGTCGGATAAAAAAATTGCTCCTACCTTCTGGGCAATCCAATATGCCGGAAAGGAAGACGACAGAAGGTGGCAGCTCTAAGTCTCAAAACGGAAGATGGCAGCACCGGCAAGACGGAAGAAGACGTCACACGGGCGCAGTGCATTGTGGGTCTTCAATTTCTGGAGTTTGTCATCAACAGGGCTTTTCATCTGAAAAAGGCGCATTATCCTCAGGATATACTGCTTCAATTCTGCAGGTACAGTGTACCGGTGGAGAAATGTTTATATATCGTTGCAAGGCGTGTTTTGGAGCTGGTGCATGCACCACGGTGCAGAGTGCATGTTTTGTTTGCGGCTTCCCTGTCCTATGTTTTCTTCCAGTGTGAGACCACCCCGCACAAGTGGGTCAAAGCCTCAGTCCCATCCCAGACGAAACACACACGAATGTGTGTTCCATTAAAACTTGTCAAATCAAAGGAATTAGACTCAGTTGTTCGAGTGAACTGGTCAAAATGCAGAGGAACTTTCCGTGCTGTGATTCTTGATCGTAGGACAAGATGGGTGGGTTTTCCCAAGCTGCCTTTTTCGTTTCAACCGGAGAGTAAGGATGTAGATCTAGAAACTCATGTGCTTTTTGCCCGAACACTATCCAACCTCTTCAGAAATTGAAGAACGCGATGTGCGAATGTTCTTGTCACGCCTTTACACTGGAAGGAACCCACGTTTCACCTTGGAGTTAATTCTTTTGTTCTTTTCCTTGTCAAAGATAAGAGTACCAGGGTTGTTCACTGTTGACAGGTGAGGGAGATTGAGTCGTCAAGGAGCGTATTCGATTGCACCGCAAACAACCGCAAATTTGCGGTCAGTTTCAACTTGCGGTCCTCAGTGCTGTTCGATTGCTTCACCCCACCGCAAATTTGCGCCGCAAAAAGTGAAGGACCGATTTTGATGGTTCAGTCAGTTTGCAGTTTGTCCAAAGAATTCAGTTTTTTTGATATTTCTCCAAAAATCATAAAATTCAATCTGTTTCTTGCAAAAAGGAAGCGGATGCGAGTGAATTTGTACCTTTCTTGAAGACTTCCACTCAATTTTGGAGCCAATCAGCGCAATGGGCGCAATTTTTCGTCTGCAATTAACATCCGGCCTGAAGATGGCAGAGGTCTGAGAAAAGAAATTTTGATATTTATTGCAAATTATGATATTTATTTTGTGGGACGTGGTTCAAGGATGTTGAAATTTGTTGTCTGAATGGTTGTAGATTCGGGAGTTCAAGTATAAAGTTGAACATATCACTTTCTTCATCAAATGCAACAAGGAAAATGCGACACAAGTGTCTGATTGGATCGATAAGCAAGGTTAAAATTTTGATTCAAGGTGTTTTTCATATTAAAAATGCATGCACAAAATTTACGGAACCTCTGTGTTCTTGGTTTTCAAGGGATGATCGTTGCAGAAGGATAACATTTGTGAATTTTCAGAATCAAATTTCGTCCGCTACATGGAAAATGTCTTCGGTTATGTGGTTGAGAATGAAAATTTGGATCCCAGTGAAGGAATCTAAATTTCTGGTGAAGGAGTCATAATCGAAGTTGAAAAGTTGAAGGCCAAGGAGCTGCAGGAGTTGACCCTAAAAATAAAATAAGCACAAAAACGTGCCGAGGCAATTGAGAAGGAAGAAGCAGTCGATGACGGGGATGATTCAGTTGACTGGGTTCCAAGTAGCAAGGGTGAGGTGATGAAATGTGAAAGGTTTCAAGCGTATTTATTTTCAGTTGTGTGTGTGTGTGTGTGTGTGTGTGTCCGTGACTTTTTGTTTCTATTACAGGCAAAATAAAAGGAGCCTCAGTAGCAGCTGGCAAAGGCAAAGGTGTAAAAAGAAAGAAAACTCAGACCTTCAAGCCTCCACCGATTGCAGTCCTGCAAGGACACGAGGAAGGTCTGGTCAATGCAGGACTCGAAGGTCTGTAGGCGAGTGAAAGCAGATTCATGTAAGTCTGTGGCGCACAAGAATGACAGCTTACTTGCCAGTTGGGGAACTGTAATTTGCAGGAGATGAATACAAATGGGACGAGGCTGCGGAGGCAGCACTTTGGAGCTTGGTGGGGAAATACAAAAGAGAATTGTACGACCAAAAAAATGGTTTCACAAGGAATGAGTACTTTGACAAAATCGCACGTGAATTGAGTGAGCTTCTTTCAGTACAGCAAGTAATATTTGCGGAAGCTCCTGCTTTTTGTTTGCACAGACAAGTGCTTCAAATTTGTGCTTTTCCAGTTCCCATTCTGAAGCGTAACATCACAAGGCATCAGGTAGACAACACAATCAGACGCATTGAATGGCGCTTCAAGAACCGCAATGACAGACAGAAATCCGGTGCGGGCAACCTGTCACAGTGGTCTCTGGAAGAAAGAGTGGCTGCGACTATTGGTGATAGACCCACTGTGCATGTGGAAACTGTGTCTTCGCTCAGGGCTGACAGTTCAAAAGGCAAGTGATGGAAGTTGTGCGTTCTTGTTTTTTATTTCTGTTTTTTTTTGGTGGGGGGGGGGAGGCCTGAGTGTGCTTGCTTCAACGATTGAATGCTGTGAATTTTGTTTCTTTGCAGCAATTGGTCCGGCTGCAGTTGCAATTGCTGAAGGGGCTGGTGGAGGTGACGAACCATCGACTTTGAAAGGGCCAACAACGATGGCATGCAAACGTAGCGGCGCTGATAAAATGATCGACTTCATGAAGATGTTTGTGAGTAGTGTTCACTCATGTGCCAAGCAGCAGACACTAACTCAAACAGCGTGAAAGCACACATTTGCAAATGTTATTAATTGTCATTCAGATGGAGAAAAGAGACGAGGAAAGACGCGAGCGCGAGGTGAACAAGGCGTGTACACAGAAAGCACTGTTGGAGCTGCTCGCCAAGGTGTTTGTGATGAAAGTAGTTGTTTGTTTGCATGATGCAATTCACTTTGGTACTCACACAAAGTTGTGTTTATTTTAACAGATAGCTGGTGTACAAAAACCAGAAAATTGAACAGGTGAGAGAACACCCAAAAGCAGCATCGAAGCTCGAGTGTGAGTTTGAAGAGGGGGGGGGATTGGAAGAAAGGTCTGTCCACATTTACGGAAGCTGTTTGTACGCTCTTCATACATGCAGGATGAACCAGCATTGCTGCTGACAGAATTGCCTGATGTGGTGCTTCGGTGCATCATTTTCAACTTGCCCATCCAAGACAGATTCAACTTGGCTGAAGCAGACGAGCATTTCCATGATCTCCTCTCCGACAAATGTTTCTGGAAAGTCCTGTGGATGGACAGTGATGATGCGTTCGTCAACAGGGTGTGCACTTATGTTCTGGAGCACTGTTCTGCTGTGTCAGAGGTTGTGATCGACAATGTTGGGTCACCTGACAATACTTTTGTTGCATCCTGGACAGATGTCCTGCTTGGTGCATTCCGCAATGTGCGCAAAGTCAATGTTGTCCACTCCACTTTTCTCACCAGTGGGTTGTTTGTCAGCACCGCACCACTTCTGTCTGAGTTGAAACTTCGCAGTTGCCCAAACATGAGCGCTTTCACTCTGCTGCAAGGGTTCCTGTGTGGATGCCCAAAGAAACTCATGACCCTTGATCTCACTGGTGTGCCGGGTTTGAGTGAGCCATCGGCTGTCCAAATAGCAACATCCTGTGAGGCTCTTGAGTCACTGGACATGTCGGGATTCTGGGGGCCCTTGCTTTGTGTGCTGTGCACAAAAAAGATCATCTCCGGGTGCCCCCAACTCAAGTGGTTCGACCTGTGCCCATACAGGCCACACATTCTGCAATGGCAAGACCTTCTAGCTGAGTACAAAGATGCTAAGAAGCGCAAGGTTTGCTTCAGTCCTTATGTGACTCATGTTCTTGGTGACGGTGATGACTGAGTAATTGTGCAACCTTCCAACTTGCAGGATCCGCAGCGAGACGAAACTCACATTGTACTTGTTGAACACAAACAATTCTTGTTCATTGTTCATCGATGCACACAGCATCAACACTACTTTATTGTTGAATGTTGACTTGTTCGTTGTTACGTTTTTGCACATAAGTCATGCAGTCAGTTGCAGAAAAAAAAATCAGGAATACATAAGGAACACAATATTGCATTCTTGTTACATGGAAGCATTGTGTCAATGTTGTTGCGCACAAACACATGCTACTCTGCAGGTTCTGTAAATATCGCGAATATATTTGGCACAAAGTTGCGACTATGTTTTCTTGTACGTTTTGTGACAGGTCACACGCGAAGTACGCACAATGTTTCATTTAGATTCCATAAATACTGTAAAATGCATATGTTCAATGTCATTGTACTGACCAGCAGACTACAATACAATTTTCACTCAAGTTCTTGCACATTTCTCATTCTTCTCGGTGTGTATGAAGGCAGATGACGGTACTTGTGCTGCTTGAGAGCAACCACTCTGGATATCCACGACACAGACGGCTTCACAAAAGAGCATGTTGTTTGACAAAAATCCCGGTGTAACGCAGCCATTGAGTGCTGTAGAATCGGTTTTTCATTCACCGCTTTCCATGTTACTTCGTACAACTTCTCACCGAGTCCCTCTTGTGGTGTCACAACCCCTGTCGTTGTGTCGTGCTCGATGGCAAAAACACAAGCGCGCTTGAATGCAGTTTCAGCCTCAAGCAAGGACACCACTTCACGCATGTTTGTCGCCCACTGCTCAGTTAAATGTGACATTTTATGCAACAATGTCAATGTTTTGCCACTGGATGTGGTCTTGATTGCGTCGCAATGAACCTCACACTCAACCGACGAGAAGGACTTGTGTCTGGCAACAGGTTCCAAAGCTGAACTCAAGTGAAGATAGAACATGTCAACTTCGACACAAGTTGTGACGCAAGCCTGGACCAATTTCTCTTCAGGTGCGACCACACGTACAGTACCCAGGATGTCATCGATGAAGTCACTCTTGAACTCAACACATTGTTCATTGTACATGTAAGGCAACACACGAGTAACATACACCACTTTCCTGTACACATCGCACAGAACCTCCACTACTGTATCCGGCAGCGTGTTTGTGGGGGTGAACACTTGAGGCTCAATTTTACGCTGCTTTAAATTGCAATCTTCAAGAGATGTGAGTTTTGGAAAATAGACATCGAAGTCATAGTCCTTCATGAAGGGTTTCCAGTTTTTGCAGAAAGGCAGGAGCCACTTGAAGATGTGCAGTTTTCTTACGCCTGGCAGCTTGAGTTGTGTTGTGGTGTTCTGCTTGATGTCAGCCTCCCACAATGGCATGATGCGGTTGCAGCCATCGCGATTTTTTCAGACCCGCCGCTCCACAGTGTCAACTGAAAAAGCAATGCAAAAACTGAGTACCTTGAAATGTGGCAGCAACGAAATATTTTGTCTATACACAAGTCCCAGTGCATCATTTCAGGTTCTGCAATTATTGTTGTTGTTTGTGCTCGCTCTTCTGAACAACATCAAATTCATGCAAACACTCACTATCCATTCCCAGCGTGTCTGACAGTTCTTCTTTTGCCTGCTGTAAGGCGAGACACATCGCAGCATTTCCTTGTCCTTGCACTTGCAACCGTTCTTGTGTGTTGAACAGAATGGGATGCTTGTGCCACTCGTACGAGAAGGCCATCATAATTTCGTGGGTGTCCTGCAAAAATAAACAACGTTAGTGATGCGTGTATTAAGTTGTGAAACGCTTGGAGACATTTAGGGGGGTGGCAAGGGGGCGGCACGCACTTGCAATGCATCAAAGCACTGAAAACTTGAAATGCGCTTCAAAAACTTACATGGTGAGCATCATCCTTTCGCTTCGGCATCGCCTCACTGAGCGTTTCGACAGCGACACCACAGAGTCTGCAAAACACAAATGGAATGTCACTTGCACTGACAAATCGAACACTTTATACTTTTGTAATACAATTGCACTGTGCACCATCAATGGACAAGAACTGCAAACAGAAACACAATTATGAACACCACTGCAAATGCAACATTCTTTACCATTCATGTGCGCAGATTTCCAAGGGTTTCTTGTGTGTTTGGGGGGGGGAGTGAAATATTTACAGCACCTCCATGATCGCATACAAACACACACACCAAGACTCAGATTGACATATTTATGACAAGTCCTCAGTTATCATCGCCCGCTTGTGCGTGCCCATTGCATCAACACCGAATTGAACCTCAGCTCTCACAATGTCCCCAACCGTGGGCTCGTTGTCATCATCTGGGTCTTCCTCATCAATGACATCACTCCTCAAGATACAAAAGTTGTGCAACACTGCAGTGGCTGCAATGTTGAGACGTGCCTTGACACGGGACCTGCAGTCTATGTACTTCAGCCTTTTGAATCTGCCTTTCCATCGCCCGATGGCTCTTTCAGACACAACACGTACACATGACAGTCGATGATTGAATGCCCTTTGCCCTGCTGTCAGGGCACCCGTGTCCCGGTATGGTTTCAGCAAATAGCTCTTGATCGGATAGGCAGCATCACCAACAATGTGGTAATTGGGAGATGCAAACAGAGATTCAATTCTCTCCCCATTCTCAAACCACAGGTCAGATGCACGAAATATACGAGCATCGTGGTCTTTGTCAGGATGACCAACATCAACTGATGAAAATCTGAGATCCTGAACTGCTGTTATTTGACAATTCATTGTGAATCTTTTGGTGCGGTTAGAGAAATAGTCTTGTGGAAAGAACTTGTCCGGAGGCCTTGCAATTTGCATATGTGTACCATCAATGGCACCAACAACCCCTGGGAATGAGTACTTGTCCTCGTAAAACTCGGCTATGTCTCTCTGCTCAGAACTTGAAGGCCATCTCACATACTTGGACAGAAGTTGATCACCAATGACATAAAGCACTGCATACACATGCTTAAACACTGTGGATCGTGACACTCCGAATTTGTCTCCACCTTGGAAGTACTTGGATTCATGCGCAACAAAATGCAAAGTCATCAGGAGTTGTTTGTGTGGAGGTACTGCTTCCCGTCCTCCGTCTGAAAGAAATACAAGCACAGTGCTCTGTCTCAGTCACAACTTGCTCCCGATCCACCCCCCCCCCACCACTCAGGACTCTATGAACTCGAAATGAAATGCAGCTTCCATAAATATTGCACTGTTTCTCACGGTTTTGTGCATCAGCCAAGAATGGAGCGATCTCACGAAGAAGACACTCTGCTGTTGATGGTAACATCTGAAAGAACTCCCTCCACTGATTCCCAGTGTAGTTTGACAAGTCCTTCTCAACAAACCCCAACTGCTTTCCAATGTCTTCCCTCAACCTGACACAAAGACATTTCAAGATGGGATCAATGACAGAACCATCAAAGTCAAGTGCTGTTTCAGGGCAACTTACGAGTAGAGTCTACACTAGATCTACTGCAACAAAACTCACATGGTGGTGAACTGAGACACGATCAACATGAATTCTTCATCTTCGGCACCTCGCAACCTTTCTCGTTTACGAAATGTCTCCAGAATGTTGTTCATCATGCCAAAAGCAACACTGAACACACGCTTCTGAGACCCATCCATCCTAGATCTACAACATTTTGGTTCTGTTGAAACAAAACTCAACTGCAAATGGCCTGAAAACAAGCACGAAAACAAAACAACCTGCATCTATGTTCATCATTTTCAAATCCTGACTGTATCTTGCACCATTTCAGACCAAAATTGGCCACAAAACACTCGAGAAAAGGCTCTGAAGAACAAATTCACGTCTTACCTCACGAAACGCAGCGTCTGTTTTGATTTGGCGGGACGTGACGTCACGCCGCTTCTGCTAAAATCTGCGGTAGAAGCTGTTCGATTGCAACAAAAGTTTGCGGTAGAGGCAGTTTCGGGTGACTCGAAACTGGACCGCAAATCTGCGGTTCAATGGAATACGCCCAAGGGTCCCGTTGGAGGCTCCTGGGAAGGGCCAGGGATTAAATCTGGGCCTGGGGACTTTCCAGGAACTCCAGACTTCATTTTTGTGTTGCAGTGTCCGCTTCCGACAGAATCCGCATCTCAGAAGTCGCTTGTGCGTTGGTCAAACAGTGTGTTTGCACAACGCGATAAACAGCCCCCAAACTCGTAGTTCTCAGAACTCCGATAACAAATGTCGTCGAATTAGGGACAAAAAACGTTTTTGAGCGGTCCGAAATCAATCGAACGATGAATCATCGTTGTTCCTGAGGCTACAATCGCAAGTGGCATGGCTTCGGTGAGACTTTTTGTCTGCGTTGTGTTGCGAAGCTGTCCCGATCAGCTCCCATTCAAAGGTGTTCTTTGTGTGACGTGAGTCGAGCACTGGAGTTGTTCATCTTTGAAACACGCCGAGAGGTGTGACACAAGTGGGATTTTTCGTTGTGACCTGTCTGGCAAGCCCAGGAATTTCATTCGAGACGCGCAGAAACACAAAGCAAGGAATTGATAGCAACCAACATGTTGTTCTCTCAGCAAAGTAAAAAAAAAAGTGGATTGAAAAAAATCCGAGGTGTGGTCGAGGATCTGATGCTCTTGGCATTGTCTGCTCTTTTCATTTCTTTGAAAAGAGTTGTTCAGAATCCACGGGCACTGACGAGAAAGTTGCCCCTGATGGCGTGCCTTGATTGAAATGACTTGTGCCTGAGAAGATTAATAAAAAAATTGGGTTCGGCTCAAATTTAGTCAACTGCAACGTTATTGTTTCAGTGTTCTCAGGGTCTCAAAAACGGACTTGACTGACTTTTCAATCTCCTCACTGTTCCCAGGGTGACCCTGCTCCAGTTAATTAGTCCCTTGTGTTCAACTAAAAGTTCTGGCCTCAATGCTGACGTTTCAATTGCAGGCACGTACCCAGACAAACAGTAGGATGTTGGAAAGAACACTTGTGCAGGACATTGTGTAGTGATATGTCAGGAGCGACTCGCAAAGGAGGAAGCAAAATCACATCTCCACAGCAGCCTCTTCCTCCTCTCACCGCGCAGGCAAGTGCCGTCAAGAAAATCAGTCTGTTTTTGTGGGTGTGGTGAGGGAAGGGTTGATAGGGTGTTTCCCTGCAGAAAACTTACCTCATTTGAAGTGGGCGGAGGGAAAGTTCGATGCCAATGGACTCATTCAGGGCTGGGCAAGTTGTGTGTGTGTGTGTGTGTGTGTGTGTGTGTGTGATTCTGGTTTTGATGGCTAACGCTTCACGAAAGAGAGTGGCGCCTGGCCTTTTGATGAGCCCAACACCCAACGTGGACTTGACTTGTCGAACGTTTCAGCTTCGTCGTCCTTGAGAACGTCTCATTCGTTTCTTGATAGTTACCTCGCAGCAGCAGCGGCGGCTCGACGCCGGGAGACGCGAGTTGCGGCGGCGGCGCGGCAGAGAGGCTGGCGGACTACACGGGCGGCGTGGCGGCGCCCATTGCGGGGCACGGAGCGGGCGTGGTGCCGCCGGGCCCTCCAGGCGTCGTCGCGGGCGGGATGGCGTCGAGCGGCGGCAGCGCCGGGTCCCCAGAGGCAGTGGGCGACCCCACAGCGGCGCTGGGCGCCTGCAGCCCGGCAGGTGGCAGCCCCGGGCAGGAAGTGGCCGACATCACCACCGGGATGGACCACCTCTCCACCCACCAACCCATGCACGTCAAGGTAGGCTTATTCTTCATCCAGCAGAGGATTGAAAATTGTACTGAGGTCTCGGGTCGCGCGATCAGTGGATTTTGTTTCACCTTGGGTCTCAACTAGACGCGCGCCTCAGCTTGTGAGCTGGTCATGCGCTGAAAACGAGTGCAAAAGATGAGTCGTGGGAGTTCACTCGTTTGCGTGCACTGAGGTGTCGGTGCGAAGGGACTGAGAGTCGAGATAATATCAGGCACGTACTTGCGAGTACGGCGGTCTGGTACCTCAGACATCGAGTAAATTTGAAGAAGCGCACTGAGTACACATCGCGATGGTTCACTGACTGGTCAGAATCTTGGTGTTTGGGTCAGAACTCCGTGTTCCGGGCAAATTGTGGGAGGACACACTGTCAACACGTGGTGCGAGTCCTGCTCAGTGGTGGAGAAGTCTTGAGGTCTGAGTGCTCTTGGCCTTCTTGGTGGCTCAACTTGTGAACTCACTGAAAATGTTGATTGTTCTTTCCCGAACAGTAGACTCCAAAGATTGATGGACAAGAAAATCGAATGTCTGTGGTGCAGTTCTCACAGAAGCAGTCCTTTGGAAATACTTTTTTTTTTTGTTGTGTGGGAATATTTGCATCCGAGGGGTTGATGAGCCAGATTGACCTGTTGACCTGGAGCTTTAGAACTCCCGTGTTTGTGTGGTCATTGAGATGCTGCTTGCAGCGGACAAAAGATGACCAATGACGAGGGGTCAAAACGAGAGCAGGAGGAATCGACAAACGGTGGTTCGATCGAAATTCACTATTCTGTTCAGTAGATAATGTGCTGAAACGGGCGTCTCATGTGCGTGCGTTTCTGAGCTTCACTCAGTCCGCATTGTCAGCGTGGTGCGCTCGCGTTGTGCCCTCAAAGTGTACGAAACACGCCTACTTCATGGCGAGACTGAATGTTGCACAGGGGCAAAGGTGGTTTTGACGATGGTGGACCCACGATGAAGGAGAACACCAATTTTGAAAGTGTCACACGAGCACAAAGTTGTGTGTGCCTGACGTCGAAATGTGAGGGCATCGATCCTGAATTCACTTGTGGAGGGCAACAATTTACTCGACTGCATTCTGTTGCAAACCGATTGTGGTGTGAATCGCTTTGTGAACTGAACTCTGCAAAGGTAACCCCCACACCTGTATTCACAGGCGGCGAGAATGGCTATCAGTTCCCACTTGAATCAGAAATGCCCTGCATATCTTTGATCTACAGAACACTCCAGTTGGAAAATTGAATTGAATTTGAATTTTGTGGAGCTCCGTTCAGCGAGTTTGCTTTTCGACCCGAGCTTCGGATACAAGAACAGACGAATAACGAACCAGACAGATCAATCTGAAGATTGCAACAAAATTGCGTCGAGCACGCACTGATAAACGTGCGATTTTAACAACGCTGCACCGTTCTCGAACGTGATGCGGAAAAAGCCTTGAATAAAGTCGCCGCTCGTGGAGGAAACTTTTGTGAATCCCGTTCTTCACTGGCAAAGTTTCACAGCTCCTGTGAAAAAAAGAAACACAGTCGGTTCTACTTTTTGCGCGAACATTCCTCGCGTTCCAGACACTTTCACATCGTCTTCAGTTTCGCGAATGAATAATTGTCATTTGAAGCGAACTGTATTTTGCCCCGCCCGCAGGGCAAGTCCGGTGTGAGAATGTGTGTGGCGTGATTACCCTTGGAACTTTACAGGAAAACACGTGAAAGTTCGGTAGATCTTCTTTTGGAGAAGATTCCGATTGGTTTGCGGGTGAAACTCAAAATTACGAAGCAAAATATCCTGTCGTCGTCAAGTTGCGCGGATCCGAAGTGAAGCTCGTGTTTCAGCTCGTACACCAGACAAGGTTGTCCAGATTGTGCTTCTGACGCAAGTCTGTCTCTGGGGACAGAACCAGGATTCGGTCCTGCGGGTGTCACCCGGCCATGTTTTCATTGCACGGGACCAGTTTATTTTTTGGGGGCTCAGGGCCCTAAGATGCGCTTTCATCAAGTTGTGCAAAGCAAAACGTACACTCTTTGCATGTTCATCGTTGCATTCTCATGAAAACCAACAAAATTCCCCAGATAAAATCCCTCACACTTTTTCTGGGCCAAATTAGGTCAGATTTCCTTTGATCTGAGACGAAAAGCAATTGTGAGCGATAAGTGGAATCTTTCTTGTGGTTGAGAAGCTGTCATTTCAACCTATTGTGTAGTTTACATTTCACAATCGATATTTGATGGCTTATCGAGTTTACACGCCGAAGACTTGTTTGGCTGATATCGTATCTGGTACTTGCGAGAACCGAGCCGAGGGCCTGGGAAAACGTGACGGAACAAGGCGAGAGACAAAAAGTTGCACTTTGAGCCTTGACATTTGGATGTTATCAACAAATATCAATAAAGAATAATGGGTGGAAAGCTTACGACACAGTTAATTCATCCGTGTTGCAAACAGTGGTGAGGTGGAGGATTGTTGTTGCGTGGATCCGTGGATGGATGCGTGAGGGCGAGATGCCGCGATGGGGCCGTGGGGAGACCTGCTCTGCGCCATGAGTGTACGTAAAATGTATCTCCTGTCTGAATCCGTGATGTTGTGGACGTTTCTCAGACAACGAGACAGATGCTGCATGGTGTATGGAGGTGTGCAGCGGTGCATGATCATGAGCTAGTTTTGTGGGAATCTGGTCTTGTGAAAGAGGCGGTCGCCTGCTCGCCTGCAGCCGACTCTACGTGTGTTTGGCGTCTTCCGGGTTGAAAACAAAGGTTCGCTTTGCGTGGTTTGAGATTTTTGAATTGGCGCAGGTGTTGCTTGATCAAAATCTCTGTCTGTCCTGTGCGGACTGCAGCGAGCTGGAGACCGGAGGAAAAGATCCACCGACAAATGGATTGTGTGCCGACAACGTCTCGTGCGCACTTCACAGGTTGTGGCGGCCTGTGTCGCCCTTCACACCTCTTGGCGTCGTGGCATGTCTTGGGTTTGTGTGTCCAGCGGATTCAGGATCGGGTGAAGGGGACATAGTCTTGGTCTCGGCCAGGATCCGATCCTCAGAGGCACATCGTTTGAGTGATTGAGTCCTGGATCTGCTAGAGGTGGTGTTGTTCCGAAAAATCGGATCAAATTTGTGGACCCTTTCTCAGTTTCGCTTTTGATCAATTGCGTGAAAGCTCAGAACCACATTCTCTGCATTGATCTTGGGTGATGTAGCGCGTGCGGGCGCTTGACTCCAAGGCCCATGCACACTGAACGATCCCAGGTCTGATCGTGCTGGTGTTCTTGTGGTCATTCACACATCGTGAATTGGCTCCCGATGTTCGATAGAGGCGGTATTGGGGGGAGGGGGCGTCCAGGGTTGTCCCTGGGAAATGTTATCAATGCTCCACATTTTCACGACTCACGTGCATCTGAGTGCGGCCCAGCTGCTCAGTCGCGGTCCGAACACAGGGCTGGAAGCATGATTTTCTGCACATGTGCGTGGCGCAGGCGATTGCGCAAAGGCTGGAGGTCTGAGTCGAGTCACGGGGAAGCGGACCGTCCTCCTGCAGACGCGTGGGGCGAGGTGTCAGCGCGTTACTCTCCGAATCAGGTGCGGCAGTGGAGATGAGATTCTTGGCCTGGTGACAGTGACAAAAGGCCTGAAGGATTTGAAGTCAAGCGATTTGTGCTGAAAATATTGTGTCGAGCGGAACTGCAGCGGGAACACGATGTCGGCACGTAACCCTCTGACTGAAATTTCAAAAGCAAATGCGCTCCGTTTTATCGCGCACGGTCGTGTGTACGTGTTTGCAGAAGAAGGACAGCACGGCGTCGATGAGCGGGGACCCGACGCGCCAGGCGCGCCACGTCTACGTGCACCAGCCGGGCCACAACAAACCCAAACCCACGTCCAACAAGAAGCAGAAGAAGCCGGACGTGGTGAGTGACTCTGTGGTCGTCAAAACATTTTCTTCAAGGATAAAAAAAGAGGGTGGACAAAACAGGACCTGCCAGCAAAGCAAACATTGCAGCGCATGAAACTGACGACTGGTGGTCTCACGGGCCTGACGCGCTGGTGGAGTCCGGTGAACGCGTGTCACGCACCTGAGCAAAGATTGAAAAGTCGTGTGCCGTACTTTTGCAGGACATCTCCAAAGAACTCAACAAATGTAAAGAAGAAAACGCAAGAAGATTAGATCTGAGTAAATCTCAGGTAAGCAAATTTGAAAGTTTCGATTAATTATTCAATGGAGAGCGCACGCTCGAAGATTGTTCTGCGGGAGCAGCGTGTGCTCTCGCACGCAAACGTCGTTTGGGAGTTTGGACGTTCCACGTGAAACACGCAAGTGAAACAAATCAATTGATGAAGAGTTTCGCAAGGAAGAAAAGGTTTTTGTAACGGTATCCTCACTTGTGCGTGTTCGTTTGTTGCAGATCTGTTGATTGCATACAAAAATGTTCCATTGTTTCATTGTGCTGCGGTTCGTTTCAGATAAGCGTCATCCCCGCTTCAGTGAAAGAAGTAAGTTTCTGTTTCCTTCAGCTTTTCTGTCGATTGTGAGGTCAGAGCGCGTGACATCTTGACTTTAACCATTTCATCAAGACCGTTGAAGGGTACAGTCTTTCGAAATATTGTCGGTTGTTGCAAGAAAGAACATGTCAGTGTTGTGCCCTGGCTTGGTCACTCCCAATGGGGTGTTCCTGACCGAACTGAAAGAAGCTGTGGCCCCGAGGCCACGGACGCCTCCACCGACATCACCGTTCTGATCATAGCCACTGCTCCCCACTCCCACACTTGGAGAACGGAGACCGGGGTGGGTGGAGGAGTCAAAGTTGTCCACGCTCTCTGACAGGATTGCTGTGGAACGACGGAAGAGGAGGGTCCTAAGATGCCTCGTTGTTATGGTTACAGCTGACGCAGCTGGTGGAGTTTTACCTGTATGGGAACAAGCTGGTGTCGCTGCCTCCGGAGCTGGGCCACCTGACCGGGCTGCAAACTCTCGCACTGAGCGAGAACTCGCTGCAGTCTCTCCCCGACACCCTCACCAACCTCCAGCAACTCAGGGTGCTCGACCTCAGACACAACAAACTCAATGAGGTATGTGTGCGTGTGTGTGCGTGTGTGCGTGCGTGGTTTTGTCAAAGTCCTTTTGTCAAGAAGACGTTGAGGTGTCAGTTTCTGGGACACGCCTGCTTGTTCGCGCACACATGAGATTCGACTTCTCAGGAGCTGTTTGCTTGTGGGTTCTTTGAGATGAAGTCCAGCAACGAATCGAAATCAGGTTTTGGATTTGAGTGGGTTTGCAGCATCACTTCAGAAGGTTGGGAGTTGTGTTGCGAGTTGTGTTGCGTACACGGCAGTTGGTCCATTCTAACCACCTTACTTCGAGAATTACTTTTGTCGTAAAAAGAAGAAAGTACGAAAAAAAACACCCAACTTAAATCGTGCAAAAAAATCGGGAACAAAATTGGATGAGATGGAGATCAAAAGGAACAAGAAAAGGGAAGAACTTTGCACTCGGTCGGAGCATTTTGTCCAGGCCTGGGCGTGAATTCCCTCGTGTGTCAGTCCGAGGCTCTCACCTCGATGGTACCGGCAGTGCGGCCTCAGAACCGCCGCGCAAACCACAGACAACTTTTTTGCACACTCACCGCCTTTGTTCCTTGAAATTGTAAAAAGTTTTCGAAAGAAAAAGAATGCGACAAAGACCGAAACGATAAGGCTCGTCTTTGTTCTTGAAGTTCTTGTAAAATGCGCAATGTTCAAAAACGACGGGAAAAAGGACATACGACTCTCGTTTTTGCAAAGAGAATGGAGGGAGTGAAGAAATTGTCTCAGCAGACAAGTCTAGATTTGCGATTCTTTGCAAATCAAAAATTTGTTGTTTCATCTTGGTGTATTTATTGACGGGTTGAAACGCGGTCCTGACCAAGAGACTCTTCTTGCAAGAGTGTGTAAGCAAACAAGGCACGAGATACAAGTCTGTGAAGTGATGAATAATGCCTCAAGAATGTCACGTTTGGGCAGTACCACCCATAACCAGGTCAGAAAAATCTTTCTAAAAATAATGCCGCACACAAGACCTGACTTGTGATAAGGAAAATGAATATTTGGGGTCTGGATGTGTGAATAAAGGAAAAGTATGCCATTTTGAAAACATTGCGGCTGAAATCTGCCTGGCAGACTCCAAACAATAACACAGTTCTCAGAAAAACAAAAAAAAAACAACTCGATGTGCTATTTCCTAATTTGTGACAGAAAACAAACTCCCGCCTTGTCGACATTGTTTTTCTGGCTGTCTGAATCCAACGAAACCGTGATTTGGAAGGGCACGTTGTGGTTTGCGTCAATTAAAAGTCTGAACACCAGATTTTGCAGTGTTTAGTTGCAAAGATTTTGACAGGTCTGATCAGATACGAGAATCTATGTGTTCGAGGCCTCTGCTTATCAAACTGTTGTGATCCTGACTGTGGCCTCGAAGCTTTTTTTCTGCACTGATATGGGAACAAGACGGGTGCCAGATCCCTGGGTTCAAGGACGAATTCCCGAACAGGACGACGTTTCTCAAATTTTGTTCAGGGCAGGAGTGAGAAGTTGCAGGGAGGGGTGGGAGGTGGCCATTCTGCCCTGCAGTCAGCCTGTCGATCTTGTGAGAATTTCCATAGTTTTCTGACATGGTTAATCAATTAAATCTCTTGATGCTGTGGAAAAATAACAGCGTTGGTTGTGCCCCTGTGCCGACATGGTGGGCTCAGGTGGACGCTTGAGGTGGTCAGTTACCCGACGAGGACATGGCACTGGTGCAGCTGGGGGGGTCCAACCCTCAACCGCAGACAAAAGAAAAGATAAACAACTTCATTCACAAAGGACGTGTTCGTTCAGCCAGTTAGACAAAGGTGCGTCTGGTGTTTTCTGTTCAGCAGTGGCGTTTGTGACGTGTTCTCGGCGTCTGTTTGTAGATCCCAGACGTGGTGTACAACCTGCGGAGCATCCAGACGCTCTTCCTGCGCTTCAACCGCATCCGCATCGTCGGCGAGGAGATCAGAAATCTCCGGGTAAGTGAGCTGCTGCGCAATGCTGCGGCAGGATGCTGTTGCCCGAGATGCTGCGGATGCTGCTGCGCGATGCTACCTTATTTTGTGCTGAACGTAAATCTACCCAAAGCTTGTGTCCGCTGAGTTCTGCAGTGCTGTTGATCGTGAGAGCTGTCTTTCTGAAGATGGGCCGTTTTTCTTTCCTAAATGATAAGATATTGTCCAGGACCACATTTCCTGTTCCTGAGTAACTGCTCCATTAACTGTGGCTTCTTTTCCAGAACTTGACGATGTTGAGTTTGCGAGAGAACAAGATTCGAGAATTGCCGAACGGCATCGGTGAACTAGTCAACCTCGTCAACTTTGACGTGTCCCACAACCACCTCGAGCATTTACCCGTAGGTCAGTATCAGTGCACATGCACGCACACGCACACACAGAGGATGTGTTTGTCCATCGGACGCCGATTTGGAGACACTTGACCAAAGCTCAACGCAGTCACAGAGAAAAGATTCTGTATTCTGTGTCGATCGCGACTGAAAACGTTTCGTAACCTGAATGACGCAACGATTTTGTTCACAGATACATACCGTACCGTCTCGTGTATAAGACGCACTTTTTTGCCCCAAAATCAGACCTCAAAAGAAGGGGTGCATCTTATACATGAGTATGTTTAGATTTTTAAGCATGTGGTCCCGAAGGGTGTTACCACATGCTTAGTGTAATCACCATCAGTCTGTATGTGCATGTCTGTGTGTAGATATGTTGATTCAGGGTGGGGGGGCAACTCAACATGGTGAAAATCAACCAGGGTCATTTTTGGGCCATTTTTAGCATTTTTTTTTTGGGGTATGTTGAGTTACCCCCCCCCTGAATCAACATATCTACACACAGACATGCACATACAGACTGATGGTGATTA
>JAAUXT010135378.1_pt1 | contig 20372 bp, 21 predicted proteins | sample 7278171 | NCBI WGS metagenome assembly JAAUXT01 (sample SAMN14350112, study PRJNA611818) | marine sediment metagenome | isolation source: surface marine sediment (1.8m) | place: French Polynesia: Moorea | collected 2018-08 | reverse complement strand
TCCCCAACCCAAAATGAACCAAAAGAGCCCAAAAGGTCCTAAATCAATTCTCATCTTGACCATGAAACTGCTGCAGACATACTTTTGGAAGATGCTGCCTATAGGTGCTTCGATTTGGCTCGCACCGATTTGGCTCAAATCGTGCAACCCACCTCAAATCACCTAAAAATTACAAATGTCGAAGAGGAAAACAGTATCAGTGGAAAATATTCGCAATTTGGTTAAGCTCAAGCACCGACATCTTTGTCATTGTGGTGACAGACGAATTCTCGGAAGGGAAAACTGCTGGATGATGGTTTCCAGCTGTGCTGCAAAGCAACGGAAACATCAGTGAATCCACCGTGAGGATGAGTCTGGAGGACCAGGCACTGCTGTATGTGCCGCTTCGGCCTCCTCCCATACAACATTGCGCACAACAAGGGCAACAGAACAAGCGCACGTTTGAAGGTTCCATGAAAATTTGTCACGCACAGGTGAAAGCAGCAGGTACTCGTACACGGTCCATGGATTCCACTACATTTTTGTTTGACACGGCCCATAAAGTCGAGGACAAAAAGTCAAAGGGGAGATTGCAAACCATGGTGGGATCATGCATGTCCATCAATTGATGGGTGCAGAGGCCAACGTTCCTTTCCCATTCCCAAGTCAAAACTGACAGGACCGCGGCGTCTTTTCAGAGATCAGCGGGACCGTGTGCGCCGAGCCTCGCAGAACTGGGGACCAGAGGAATGATGTGTTTGGTAATTACAGGGATCACGGAATGCCATAAATCTCTCTTCATCGCGAGGTAATGAAATAAGCGCGGACACGCTCTCAAAAAGCGGAGGAAGGAGGCATGTGAGAGGTAAACCGTGCATTTCTCACACACATTCTGCTCAGACGACCGGCAAAAACTGGTGATCACTTGAGACTGAAAGAACTTCACGAAACTCCAACAAATACAAAGCCTGTTTGTGGAATGATCCGGACGAAGTGAAGTCTCATCTGTTCATCGCACTTCGATTTGCTTACGTATTGTTATTGCTTGTAGACCAATCTGCGTGCAAGAATCGAGCGATGTGCCCAAATCGGAATGGCAGGCAAATGGCCTCGTTTGTACAGCGCGCGCCGTCCTGTTGGGGTCGGTTACGGCGACTCGGTTCTGCCTCGGCCGCTTCTATTTCTGGCTCCGTTATTGGATTAACTTGATACCAGCAACAAGTGTCCGTGAAACCCCAACAACAATGCTGCAAGAAAATTTGCCTGCGTCTGTCGAAGTGTGAGGTGTTTGTGTCAAAATAATTATGAGCAAGTGAAAATGGCTGTACGTCGCCTGCAGGAAGCGATGTTGTCCCAGCTCCACAGTGAAAACGTTTCCAAAAGACTTGATATATCCCGGCATCATGCTCATCCTCCCTTCAAGCAACATAAAAAATCAACTTTTCAATTTTCTGTTTGATTTGTACGAGCACGTGGAAGCAAAGTTTCTGAGAGTTTCACTGCTTGTACCGAACGAACGCAGCAGATCATGGGGCACTGCGCTTTTGAAGTTGTGACTGAAAAGAACTCATTTCGTGTGCGGTGTTGTGTAAAAGGAAAAGCACTTTGCGAAACACGGAAATGTGTTCTCTTCAAGCAGCTTCAGAAAAGCTTGCGAAACAAAAGCATTTCCTCTGGAGGTTCTCATCAAAGCCTCGACAATTTCCCCGAAATGCTCAAGGTACTGCCTCCACAGTCTTGGAATTGTATCAAATGGAACGATGAGACAGTGTTTTGTCACCAAATTATCAAACAAATTCCGTCGTTCAAAGGTCGCACCAGTCAACGAAGTCGCACAGCTGCAGTTTTCATTGTCCAAAATTTGCATGCGAGCGCACACAAAAATGAAATTGCAGCCAAAACGAACGATAACGCCTTTGATTTTGAGAATAACTTGTCCTTTTGTCTTCTGATTCATTCAAATGTAACAACGGTGTTGCTGGGACCTTCAGCACACCCAGGTGCATGATGGGGCCCCGACGCCAGAAAAACTCATCACTTTCTTTGGTTTGCACCTCAGTCTGCGAGGGGCTGGGCCTCTGGGCCTCTGGGCCTCTGGATCCATGGAGGAGACTGCAGCTCGAATGGATCTTGTTCTGAATTTCAAAACACCCACAAAAATACGTACTGATAGATTCTTGGTTGTTGCTCACTTTTGTTTGTTTCAAGCACTGACTCCAAAAGAAGTCTCGGTGTTGTGAACCTCTCAGTCGTGACACACGTAATACTTGTGCCACTTCGCATCTGACAAATACGGTCAATGCATTCAGTGGTCAATTTGTGGCGGACCTCCCACAGGACTGTGGTGTTCTGTTGTTTTGGCCAAACAACAAGTCACAGTGTGCAGCCTCCAATGTTTTGGCTGCCTCCAAATCCCATTGTCAAGGTGAATGCTCGAGAGACTGCTTTGCACAAGATTCTCAACGGACCATTGCGTGTCCGACGTCTATGAGCTGCAGGTTTGTGCGACAAGCACAGCTGGTACGAAGACCAGACTGTCACGTTTACCATTGCTGGGCTGGTGGGCGTAGCTTTTCAGTAAATTTGTGTTCCCTTTATCGTCTTGTTCAACACTGTTCATTCGTCTCTGACATCATCTGTTTTCGTCTGTGGGTGACATTCAGTTTCAAAATAAGTGAGCTGGGAGGACCGCAGCGGATGGTATTTTAACGAGAATCTGACGAAGTTTGCAGTTTCATGAATATCATTTTCTGTGGCTAAATGCAAAAAACTTCGGTGCAGAAAGGTCTTTTTGAATAGTTTGCAGGGCAAATATATCCTCCTGGAACCGAATCCCCCGGGATTGCTTTCTGGGAATATCATGCTTTTTATCAGCAGACTGCATGCATGTTCAAGAGGAGTCATTTGTATTCATGAATGCCAAACCAAAATGCGTGACAGGCCATTTGCAGTGTGTGACTAAAAGATAGAAACGGCTGAAACCATGAAGGAGAGAGGGGGAGTGGTTTGGCTGTCAAAGACTTTCACCAACTTTTGCGTTGATTTCCAACCTGTTGCAGTGAGGAAACTCGCCCTTGTGGACCAGACAAAAACCCAAACGACCAACGGGAGTCCATTCCAGGATGTCTTCGACTTTCCTGCACGCAATTCCAAACTTACTCTTCCGTCTCTGATAAAGATTTCACACTTGCGCTCTCCCTCTTGACGCGAGTAACTCGGCTAATTAATTGACGTGGAAGCAAAAGCAATCTTGGTGTAAACGTGTTTTTGTTGATTGTCAGATGGCACAGATTTGCTCGTTCTCGCTCGAAAATCACACGACAATTTTGAGGTCGGAATTGGTGTGGAGATGGACATTTTTGTTTCACTCAGAGGCTAATTTCCTTTGCGAGTGCAGGTCTTGGCTACAGACACCAGTGATCCTCACATGACACATTTGGTGAGAAAAAATTCTGTTGAACAGCTTGTGCACGGTTCTGCTGGACCCATTGTGGTGAGATTGCAAGTGTGATAAACATATCTGTTTCAGCTCGAGAGCTTTGTCTCGGTTGCAGGCGCCGCTAATTTACTGTTTCCCGTCAATTACTCACTCTCGCTGCCAATAGTCTTCCTCTCACCGACGCGCATTTAATTTCTGCTGTTTTTGCCTCATTTGCAGTTTTGTGTTGTGATCGCTAATTAGTGATACAAAAGCGTCTGTAATTGCCAATTTCCCACATGATAATGCACTCCCGTGCTCTTGAGCACAACGGATAAACAACCTTCGGTGAAAGATTCAGATCCCCACGCCTTGCGGGCTGTGGCTGAGGAACTGCCTCCGTCAGAAGAACGTGTGACTGGAGGGCGTCGTGTCGAACTTCCCGCACTCGGGGAATCCGACCTCTGGGATCATCCCAACCCTGGCCCTCCCATTGCCACAAATCTGGACAACCTGGAGAGCCTGGACGGTTGACACATCGAAAAAGGCAATAATTCTCATGAAGGTCCTGTCGTCAGTTTTTCACACAAGCAGAGCAAATGTGAGCCCAAATCAAGAAACGCTCGCAGCGATATGCAGATCACCTGTATTCCGCAAGAACAGAATGGTTCTCGTACAGACACTTCACTTTTTCTTGATCACAGCACATGCCTGTGTCCAATTTGTCAATTGTCTGTCACCTAGATGTGTGCAACGCGCCCAGTGAGGAGTTGTCGATTGAATTTTTTGACTGCGGGACACAGTTCCTTTCAAATCATTTCAAGGAGAAAGGAACGATCTTGTCCAACCTATCAGCATTCGGACCAATGCGGGTCAGGATTAATTGTGAAACCAAGACCTTCCCTTTGGCTTCGCAAACAATCGGCTCAGCGCTTGGTAACTGGTGAGCAGTTTGCACTGGTGTCGGTGCAATGAGAAGCATTTTCCCACAACAATTGTGGAGAGTTTCACGTGCGAGCTCGTGCCAATTTTTACGCTGCGAAGACATTTTCTCCAGGCTCTCTTCTGCTGCAAATCTGGAAACCAAATTGTCACAACCAAAGGCTTCCTCTTGACAACGACGGACAATTGTTTTTTGTCTCCAGGTCAAACTCCATTGTCATTTTTCATTGTAAGTTTCTTCAACTCAGGCTGAAGCCTTCAGATTTTGATCCCGAGATGCGCGCGTCAATTGACTGAGGAAAACGACATCAGGGAGGTTCCACAAACCCACCCACAAACATAGGCGAGGCTCCATTGACACCAATGATAAAGTTCATGTCTTGCGTATTAAATTTACAGTTCCATGCTCAAACCTGACCTAAGATTTGTACTTTTCAAGTCAAGCTGATACCCAGTTCTGCTTCAGGAAAAATTGGCTCCTTAATAAGGCTGTGATAGAATTTTTTTACAATAACTATTTGGGGTGAATTTTCATCATTTATTAGAGAAGAAGAGAACACAGCTTCAGAAAAATGTACTGTTTTGCAATCAAAAAGTTCGCCCGACACTCACGTTTACGGTCACGCAGTTTTTGCGGAAACTCCCGATTTACTGTTTGGCGACACCTGGCTTCTGCAGTTCGCACATGAACAAGTTTAAGGTGTGCCTGGCCTTCCTGCCTGTCGTGAAAATCATTCGGAAGAATTCAATCAATGTTACAAAAAGTATTTTGAGTGTGGGCTTTTAGCCAATGTTTGTCCAGACCCGAAGTGGGAGTCTTTGTCTGCACACGATGCGGAAGTGTCTTTGAAGATCAGACGGGAGCTGGTCTGACCCTGTACGCGATCTCGCAGACAAAAAGTCGCTTATCTCGGGAGATGCAGATGCAAGTAGGAATCGCGTGCAGGAGACCACGCGACAACCCTGCCGTGTTCAGACCTCCCGTCAGACGTGGATACCATTTCACATTTTTCAATGTTGCACGCACAAAAAAACTACCTCGGTGGCTTTCAGAAACCACAAACAAATTTTATGTTCCGGCAGTTCGCTTCAAGTTGGTGTGTGTTGATTCTTTCGTTGTGAATTTGAGCATGCAACGGTTGTGCTCGTACGTGCATGTCTTTCGAACAGCATTCCGTTTTCACTGCTCTGATGCAGGTTGGTGGTCGGTTGAGGCAGGCATGACTTTATCTCTGCTCTACAGTCCCTGTCCATTCTCTCGAGCTTCTTTTCTTGGCTGCATTTTTTGCGCAACAGGAAACACCAGTTCAACAATTCTATTGTGTCACATGTCTGATGGTGTTGTGACTCTCTTGCTGCTTTGTCAGCCAAACATGTCACCAGAACGACAGTGCATTGCGTTTTGCCTTTCCCAAAGCTTGCTTTTCGAAAAACAAATATAAGTGAGACAACACCGCGGCCGCAACTTCTCCACAGAAAATTGTTCCCGCCCCCTTTTGTGGAGCTTCAGGCGCAACATGTTTGCCTTTTGATGGGAACTTTTGAAGACCCTGGGGTCGGACTCAACTCAGGCCAGGGTCGGCCCCAATCCCTCTGCTCGTTTCCCTTTCAAGCAGTGACGACTAAATGCTCTATTGTGGACGCACTTAAATCTACCTCTGTCCAAAATGACACGATGCCGCTCTCATCAGTTTTCTGACTTGACAGAGTATCCTGATTGAGCATTCATAGCGGTGAGTGTGATTAATATGCCGTGGGGTTTTCTGTTTCACCTGTCAGAACAACGTTCTACCGCAGCCATGCCATATCATGTTCAGTCAACATGCGGCAAAGAATTTCCCTGATGGTTTTCATGGCCTTGGTTTGCTCTTGTTATCAGCTTTATTCATAACGGGAAGCAACACTTCGACATAAGACAATCCCTTTTGTCTTTGTGTCTTTTCCTTGGTTTCAATTGTGTTTCGCCTGCAGCACACTGTGTTGACGCACAGGATTGTTCACACAGATTACGGTATGGACCACGCCAATGTTGACAGGATCACGCAGACTTTTCAGAGATCTCTTTGCTTGTTAGTTTTCCACAGAAACGGACTTGTTCCTCCAGAAACAACCTGAAGTGGATAAATATGGAGGGGTTTGGTGCCTCACCGTAGGTAATACATGTAACTGCCTCCCAGCGGATCTGCGGTCGGCACCCAGCAAGGTCCTCAGGTCCAGACATCTCGTTCATCTCTCGATGAAGTGAAACCGAGCATGGCTGGTCCCTTCCCATCGACTGTGCAACTTGGTTTTCCTGTTGCTCGCACAAGTTTCTTGGACGAATTTGACGATAAAGTTTTGATTCCCTCAGATTCCAGATTACTCCAGTAGAAAGAAGGAAAAATGAAACGATTTGAGTCAAAAATACTTTCCCGAGCATTGTGGTGATTCCTCACCGTTTTTACGTAGGTTGGACTGATTCCGTGCAGATCTTTCCCCTGTTTTCGAAAAATCCCAGTGACAATGTGGCGCACGATATCAGAGACAGGCTGTCTTTCCGTCGGGACATTTGTTGCTTTGGACACTGTGAAAAAATGTGCACGGAACCCGACAGTTCATGCCTTCAGTTTTCACGTCATTTTCCGTCGGAAGAACCAAGCTTCCTTGCCTGTGTAACGCGGTGAATTGGTCTGAATGAAGGTCGCATCTTGCCCTCATACAGGCCAGAAGGACATTGAGGGTTTGAGAAATTCACGCTCAGTGTGTTTCCCTCGAGCACTGCACCAGACGTTGCGATCGCAGCGGTTATTTTATCTGCTGGCTGACTGCACAAAAGAGCCCGTCACTTCACAAGGCTTCTGCCGTCACACCGAACACTGCATTTGATTCCTTCTGCTGTGCAAACCTCTACCTTGTTCGCTTTGTTCAGAAACCCGCTTTCACATCTTTTCGGCTGTCTGTCTGGAGGTCGGCGTGAACTCTGAAAAAAAACCACGGTGTCACTGACCCTCTGAATTTCACTTTATGAAACGCGTTTCTCCATTTGGCTTGTCTTTTCAGCAATAGACAAAGGAGAGATGATATTCTCCCTGTCTGGGATCCAGGGCAGCAAGTCCTCGTGTCCAGGGGTCCACTCTCATTCAGCTCTCGGGTGTCGGGTTCGCGTGGAAACACCCTGTTTTTGGCTTGCCGCGAACACGAACACACTGAGAATCCTGGCGAAGGTTTTGTGCTGAGAGGGTGGGGCGGAGACGGGGAGAGCAGCGCGAGGCAGCTGCGCGGGAGACAAGAGCCGCTGAATGGCTCCGGTGGCGTGTTAGCAACGCCGTCTGTTTCCGCACGCCTGAACCGCGGGCCTCGGAAGCTCAAGACCGGTGCACAAATTTTCAGGTCAGTCCCCGAAGACTAGATTGGTTTCAACAATGTTGGGAAAGGTGACGTTCGTGCCTGGAAGCAGCTTTGAGGCAAGGTTGTGTTGTGGGGAGTGTGCAGACATAAGCCAGTTCAATTCTCTGAAGTATCGTGTTAACAGCAATATTCGCAGCTGGTGTCGCGGGTGGATCTGCTTTTGAGGATGTTGAGCCTTTTGCTTCGTTTCTTACAGAGTTGGATCCTGTGGGAGTTTTCGGCTGTCCAGTTTTGGAAACAACATTCCTCCACCGGTGTACCAACTTGGCGACAGAACGGTTTTTTCTTTGAAAAGATGAAACCCCAAGTTTTCTTGGTTGTACTCTTCAGCACACACGTTATTTTCCCATTGTGCTTTCAGCCAGTCTGGACAGTGTCCCATTCAGTGGCCGTGTCTGGACTCTTCTGACGTAACACAATGTGGATCAGATGGTCCTGAAGTTCTTTGAATTGTGGAGAAAGCATTGGGACCACGCAACCACTGGTCTTGACAGCACCGTCACAACAACCGTCATTCTGACGTCTGCCTCACCAGAACAACCTGAAAGAATTCATTTTAAATGCTGCGGAGATTTTTTGCAGCATCCTGAGGAGATTTGAGCCAAATTGAATTCGGAGACCAACAAAGGAGAGCCTCAGGGAGCCGAGATTCCTCAACACAACAGCGCGAACAGGGGGCAATGATGATTTCGCTCATCAATGTCATTAGACGAGGCCACCTGAGAGAAGCGTTTCACAAACCAGCATTGGTTCTGCAAAGAAGGACATCGTCTTTCTGTCCGAAGATTGTGATATGCCCGTGCGAAGATCTGGAGAAAAGCACTGTGTTCGGGTGTCGAATACTTTTCCGCACAGTCTGTCAGAGACCGCGAATGGTCCCATTGAGGGGCAGTTCCATCAGATCCAGGACTCTGGGACCGCGGGCTCCCAAACCCAGAGAAAACGAAAATCCCTCATCCCTCTTTTGCTGTGACAATTGCAAAACTTTTTCACTGCTTTCGTCTTGAAATGTGGAGTTGAAGTTGGCGGTCTGAACCCAAAATGGCGCCCTTTATCGTTCTGAACATCCAACCCCGAGCCTCATCCTGAATCTCTCAAATGGAAGATATCAAGGACCAGATCACACAGTCACCAGCAAAGAAGTGTGACTAAGACATCCTGCCAAAGAAAGTGAAGGTAATCTTTCCTCGTGTGGAGCAAAAAATAACGCGTTGCAACGAGAAGTTTGTACGTATTCAGGGCCTGTGCTGCAGTGTCCTCTTCAGCGCACCTGCATGCTGTCCAGAGCTCTTGGTTCTTCCTGAGTTTCCTGCTGTGAGTCAATAGGAAGAAGAGATTGCGCATCAAAAGGCCATTCTACACCAGGACAGAAAACAAAGAGACAACAGATCTTCCGCTTGGTTTGTCCCAAGACGAGTAAGCGGGCTGGTCTTCTGTCAATTCAGCATTAGTTCATGTCAGAACCAATGGAACTGAAAGTGCTCTTCTTCAACGTCAAGGTGCAAAATTACACACAAATGCTAGCTCTACCTTGCACGAGTCAGAAACTTTCACGTGTCACCCTTAGCTTTTCTGTGCGCAGGAGATCTCAGTCTTCAGCTCTCCAGGCCCATCTTGCTGTCACAGCTTCAACATCTGCCACATGGAGATTCCTGAAACCTGTTCTGACTGACGCATCGAGAATGAAACATTTCGCTGACGAGACGGGATCGAGCTAAATCAGCCGCATCTGCTTTTCCAATTCATCGAGGATTTGATGCTGAAGACAACGTGATGGATCGCCTTGCAATGAGCGCCTGCGAACTGAGTGACACGGCACAAGATGGTCTTGTGGCTCACGACAGCCGAGTGCGCAAATCATTCAGAAAGTGGAAAACGAATCGTCTGGTTCAGCCCCCGACGGAAAGTGCTCGGGAAAGTCCGCTGCGAGGAAGAGTTTATCACAACCTTGCAATGTCAAAGTTCGGTGAAGAATTCCACCACATCGAGTTGGTTGAAGAAGGCTTTTTAGTCATCGCTACTCGTACAGCAGAATGGAGAAACTTCAGAACAAAATGCTTTGCGTACATGTACGATGCAGAAAAACGCAACCACAGACAACCATATTTGAAGCTCATATTCAATTGGACATATCGGTTTCCTTAATCGGATCGAAGCTTTTTAGCATCCATCAAAAAGATTTTGTTTCTATAAATACCGAGTAAGGCGCGTGTCTTTGCCCCCACTGGGAAGCTCTGTCAAACCTGGACTCGCGTACTTCAGCCAAAGGTGTTTTGCCCCTTGGTTCTTGATTGAAAAATTCTGAGCCAGATTGAGTAGACAGCCTCACTATTGCATTGGAATTGGGCACGATTTTTTTGCGGAGTGCACAGTGTGGACCAACACTCCAGAATTGAAAAGAAAGGGCCGAATTCTGTCGTCCTCCGCGAAAGCTGCGATTGCACAGCGAACTCGGGAAGAGAAGCTCGCAGGCGTGACTGGAATCGGGAATGGGCGATGTTTGTTTTATCTGGTCCATGTTTAAACCTGCAGCTAATTTCCTGTTCAATAAGGCTCTATCTGCCGACTGTATGTGTTCTTTCCTCTCTCACTCAGTGTTTTTCTCTCCTTGCTCTTGTACATTATTTGACCTCAGTTGATGAAACACAATTCCCGAATCTTGGATTCCTCCGAAGCAGATTAAGACGGCACCCTGGGGGGAGTGACCAAGAGATTGTTTGATAATCATGTTCACCGATATGAGGACATTGATGTTGCGAAATAGAAGTCTAGGAGCCAAAGGGGACTCACTTCAAAGATCGTCCAGTCCGCTGTACACATGTCATAAAGCTTCAAGATTTCTCTTGCACCAGTGGACGTGGATTGTACGAGCGCTGTTCACAGTCGCAAAGCCAAGAATGTGACATTGTTTTGCAACAACCACTTCAGCAGAGACGAAAGCAAGGCAAACCTTTGGTGGCGTGAAAGTGCCTCCTTCACATTCACGGCACCGGGACGGGGTTTGACTTGACTGAGATTGTGGACAATTCAAGCAGTCACGAATATTTTGTCCTGCGTGGTAGGAACGGAGCCTTTTTGTCGTTGGTCGCTTTCTTTGTTTCCGTGGAAATTTTATCACGGCGTCCTTCTTGTTGCTGCGAGTTGAGATCGGATGGAGATTTCCCTTGGGTGAGCGGTGACACCAAAGCGCGAAACTGTTGCAAAGCTGCGGGGATGAAGCAGCGTAATCTCTGTTCAGACTTTGTTTCCTCTGTCTGGCCGATAATTGAGCCCCGAAGTTTGCAATCTCGTTTTGCCAGGGTCTGTCCAAGTCCCCACTGAGAACTGTAACATTGTTTTCTGGCTCGTACCGTAATCGTAGAATACACAGAAAAGAAGAAGAGGTGGGTATCTCAAACATTGCGACAATTTCAAAATTTGTTTGGCAAAAGAAATTGTGACCAAGCATTTTCCAAACCCAACAGATACATCAATCAACACAGTGACGGGAGCAACAGTATTGTGATTTTGTGAATTGTGCTTCGCTCCACAGCGTCAAGCTGATCAGCTGATGCATGATGAGTTGGGTTCCGCGGTGTGGGAGGTCTATGAATATGGGTCTCCCACAGTGAGCTCCTGCAACACATTCCGCTCGTGTGCGCGGAGGGGAAGGGGCGACGGACTGTCGTTCGATGCTTGCTGACCGCGCGTTGTCGCGTCAGGCAATCGTGGCATCTTTCAGTGTTCTGGGCAGAGTTTCCTGGCAGAACCATCCCCAGCCATCTGCCCCGAAGACCTACTCGCCTCACCACCCACACCAACAGTTGACGCCCTTTGGCAGAACTCCCTGTTGGTGGAGATCCAAGTGACCACACCTCCCCAGGTGGTCCATTCCCCTTGTCATCCGTGCAACTTGAACCGCAATGTGTGACATGTCTGGTTGAGCGGGCCAACATGATTGTGGATGTTTGATGTTTTTTATGCATCAGGTTGCCTCATTTCGTCATCCACTTTCCAATTTTGACGCCTTTCGGAACAGTAGTTTTCCTGCCGACTTTCCTTGTCAGCAGCTCAATCACTTCTTCGCTTCTGCCCCGCTTCTCCATTGTCTGTTGACGCTCTTATTGTTGTAATTGAAGCAAGAAACTCACGCCCGTGCCAGTTGCACTCACTTCCTGTGCATTAATTAATGTCTATCTCATGTTGCATCATGTGATTAATTGCTTCCAATTCTATTTGCGTCTTCTTTTGGGATTGTCGTAAAATCGGCACAAATCTGCTGCTATTCTGCTGAAGGAGAAAATGAGGACTCGAAATGACGACGAGGGACATCGGTGGTTGGGTGCTCAGTGAGGTCTTCATCCACGGCGGAGGGGGAACGGGCGTCAAAGGTCAGACGGGACCATTCACGGGCTCAGCCTTTGGACACAGACAGTTCACTGTGAAAGAAACACTCCATGTCGCCTTTTTCTGAACAAAAAGAAAAACGTTTGTCGTTCTGCAGGTGTCTGTGAAATGTTCAGTCAATGAATGGGACCCGAAGCTCCTTGGCGTGAGGTTCTGAAAGCTCGGGCAGGTCTGTTGCTTCGGCCGATGACGTGACTTGACTTTTTTTTGCACGAGTGTTGATTGAATCGATTTTCGAATGAAAGAAAGTGACAATACTGTAATTCCTATTCGACTTCATGATGTAGTAACCATCAAAGCCGTCACTTTTCATCAGCAAAAGAGAACCGTTGCTTCCACATTGAAAGCCAGCCGAGACAAGAGATGCACTCTGGTTCAGGAAACAGCTTCTTTGGTACAGTGAACTCCAAGAAGAATACGTGTACCGTCTGAGGTTGAATCCAAAATTAGCCCTCGCAGTACCAGTGGGGTGGATTAGGGTTTTCTCCGGAACGTCACACGATAGGAGTCCTGGGAAATGGACTCAGAAATCAAAGTCGGCGTCAGAATACAGCGGCGTTGTGTTTAATGGGTTGGAAACCCTCGGGAGCGCTGTGTAATGGAGACTGACGTTTTGCGTTTCCTTTCTTCTCCAGATTACAGGCAACAGTGGCGGGCCATGCAAGTGTGGACAAAGCGAAAACTACCTCCAGTATCTGACGAAATTTCATGTGAACTGTGCTGTCCATTCAGGCATGCCTCCCCCGAGCTGCGATCGAACCGAAATGCTGGCCTTGCGAGGTGAGACATCGTTTCATCAGCAATGAGAACTGAAACAACGAAAGAGAAATCAAACAAATCAGGAACCAAACAGGCACGTTTTGGTTGCTGCCTTGTTTTCAGACACCTTCCCTGCAAGCTCAGGAACAGCCCCATGTCAGTCTGGTCTTGTTTCACAAAGGTTTCCCGCATCACAGCTGAATGCATGCACACAGTATTTAGCTTTGCTTTCGACTGTCGGACAGAGTTCCACAGTTCCTGCTCAGTTGACAAATGCCCAAACTGCCATGGGAGTCAGCCCCAACCCACGTGCGAGAAAAAACGTGGGTACCCAAAAAAGAGTAGCGCTTCTGTCTTGTGTGTGTTTACACGTGATTGTTTTGAGAAGAAAAAACTGTTGAAGGCTTGTGAATCTCGTCTGTCTGGGTGGGAGGGCTGCAAAAATCGGTCAATTTTAACAAAATTGCCTTGTTGCCCTCCACGCTTTATGTTGGCTGCAAAGCACGGAGATCCGGTCTGTCAATGGGCACCACACACACAGCAAAGGACACTTTTTAGATTTGTTTTATGTCAGACATAAAGATCATGCCACCTGTGGCCTACTCATGGTGGAATTACAAAGCAGACGTGAAAGGATTGGAGGACTCCTTGGAAAGAGGCAAACTTGTGTTGCACTTTATCGGCGCAAAGCCTGCAAGCGTCTTTGTAAGTTTTTGAAATTACTGAACAAACGTCTGCCTTTTCTGCTCAAACCGAAAGTTTCTTGTCAGTCTTGTGAAAAAGAGGACACAAGACGAATCCAGGCAGAACAGAAGAGCAGCGTGAAGTATCAACGTGCCCAGCTGCATGTACGCGTGAGGGTCTTTGGACAAGTGGAAGTGACCCTGAACATTGGAGTTTCATTAGATGCAGGTGAAATGCGACCGCGTCGTAAAGGTTCCTTAGTTCTCTGAAACAACCAGATTTGTCATAAATCATCTGAAATTCCTGAAGACCAGCAAAAACTTCTGCATTCAGTTGCGAACAGACTTTTGCCAGGCGCACACCTGTCATTCACACGAAAAAATTTATACGTCCCAACCATAGAGCCAATTTCAGATGCTGAAAAAGTTTGGCTCTCTTGCACGCACGTCTGCGAGAAGTTTGGCACAGCAAAGTGAGAAGACCGCAAGAAGAGATCTATCATCACACCCGCAGGAGCCTTCCACCCAGAGAAAGAATTTCACAGATTCACACAGCGGCAAACAAAATGAACCCCTAGCAAATGAAATTGAATCATTTTGCATCAACTGAAGACTGAATGTCCAAACATTGAAACGGATGATTTCAGTCTGCAAACGCTAAGATGAAAAAAAGTTCAATCACAAAAGGCATTTGAGAACAATGGTTGTTGAGCTGACAGCAAGGAAAGCAAAAAAGACATTTGTGAAAAACACACGGAACAGGAAAGCTGATTGAGACAGAGGCAACAAACGACAGCTGTTGTTGGGCAGAGTTTTACATTTTCCTGTCTGGAACGTTGTGTCCCGTAACTGCACCCGAGCAGAACGATCTCGGAGGTAATCGGCTTCTTTCAGTCGGTACACCGCACTGAAGAAGTTTGAGAACGCCGTTGCTCGGGGCTGTTGCGTCATGGGGCGGTGGTGTGAGAGGAGGAAGGAGACTCGAGAGACGCGCCGCATCTCATCCACTCTCCCCACTCCTCCCTTCCGCCGCCGTCAATTGTTCCCCCAACACCGTGAACACGTGCAGGGTTTTATTGCCAGTTTTCTCCCTCCGTATCCGACAGAAAGCCAATGAAACTCCTCACACTGGACGTCCACATCGAGCAATGTGGTTTCGAGGATTTCCACGCTGAGTCAGGCGACACGTGAAAACACACAAGCTCGCTCTTGGGGGTTTCCGTGAGTAAGGCGTTGTTTCTGCAAAACTGTGGTGGATTTGGGTCTCAATGCACGTGGTCCACTGGAAGAAGCCCCAACCCATGAGAGAGATCAGACAACCCAAAACACAGTTTCACAGCGCAAAAAGAAATCGATGCCTCTCAGCAGAGCGGCTTTTGTTTCATTCCAATCTCCACAAGTTTATTCATTGCAAAGACAATGTACAAGGAGTCCATGCTATTTGAGACGAAAATCATTTCATTTTGGAGATCTCATTTGCAGCGCTTTTGATTTGCTGTGTTCCACAAACCAAAGGAAGCACATCGCAATCCCGAAGCAGCTCGTTGAAAAAAACATGTTCGATGTCTGCTCAGTTCTGGACTTTGAGATGCAGATTGTACGGAAGAACTCACACGCTCGTACTGCATGCAAAACAAAAGGAATCTTCAACACTTTCAAGCACTTGGACGCCACAATACATGTGCGTTGCACAAGACTCGTGCAAGAATGGAAATTGAAAATGTCCACTTGCTCGGCAACACAAACTCGTTAAAAACTCGTATAGTCCAGCACAATTCCTTCAGTCAGACAATCGATGGGTTTCACCAAGAGAAGATGTTGCAGGGGAAGTCAATCTTTACACAAAGACGGTGACAATGGGGAGATTTAGCAACGCTTGTCTGAAATACGCCCGGTAGACTGCCGCCTATGACACTGCTCACCACCAGGCGTAATTTCCGTGGATCACTCACAACACATGTGAAAAATGTCTGGTATGTTCTGCCTGATCTGCTAAATATGGTCATGGCATAGCTGACCTCGGTCTCCACATTGATGGGCCGAAGGAGGTCATGTCGTCAGCCACGTATTGAGGGCACGTCAGAATTCCACCGCACGTATTTGCTAAATCTCCCCAATCTTGTCAAGAACCACGCAAAATTGGTTTGATTTTCATTCTATTCTCCGAATTCCACAGCAACAAACAAGTCTCCTCCTTTCCGGTGCATTGCTTTTGCGAGTGTGAAATTTGCCATTTGCCCCAAATCCGTGACATGGATCCATGTTCATTGACAAATTCACAAAATGACACTGTTTGGCATAAAAAGAAGAACCAGTGAAATAATTTGGTTCTCACAAGCTCACAGTTCATTGGTAATTTGTGCTCAACGGACTTGAAAAGGGGAATTTTGGGGGTCAACCTTGAAACACGTGAACCAAAGACACCTCAATGCCATACTGGGTGAGCGGGTCTGTGTGATGGTTGGGAAATGCTGAAGAAAATGACCAACTTCTAACTTCGTGCACATTTTTGTCCCTGGAGCTTGGTGGTTGGAACACCTTCTTTTGATCTGAACAGAAAGGCCAACTTTCATACTGAACACAACAGAAAGACATTGTTTTCTCTCGGAACCTGGGCACATTGCGTTGTGAAGAACGTTTGATCAGAACGAAGCATGAGAAGTTTGTGTTGCCGGAGAGCATCTGTGGGATTAACGATGTTAGGGCGGATTTGGGAGCGCTGTGCAGATGCAATCCGTGGAAGGAAAGCCGCTGAAAGGTGCAGATCCGCACCCCGTCCCTGGGGCCAACATGTGCTCAAGATAACCAAATCTCTCAGTCTTTTACCTTCACTGACGCTTGTTGGCTCCAGACCAAAAACACTTTGCGCGATACCAAACGAAGCGTATCTTTTTCACGTTGAAAAATGCAAATCACTTTTCAATTATGATTGTGTTGCGACTCTTGTTCTTTTCACGCAAGCTTGAGATTGCGTGCTGTTGTCGAGCTGTTGGGCATGTTGAGCATGTGAAGTTCATATTTTGCTTGCAAAAAAACTGCTGTTGGTGCAGACAAATCACGCATATGATCCACAATGGAAATCTTGATGTGGATAAATGGTCCGGAGAACGAGACGGAACCTTCTTGAGAAGCGTGCTGGAGATTGACCCACGGCACCGAACCACTCGCAGAGCTTGCTTTACTCTCTGTAAAATACATGTGCTCAAATCTCCAGAGACATATCCATTTGTTCGTGCTGAGCAGGTCCGCAGATTATCAAGGCGTACTGTGCAGGGAGAGACTGGTCCCTTCACTCCGTTCCAGGCACCGGGCTAATTCATCCTCAGCTTTGTCTTCCGGCAGTCACAAGATGAGGACAACCCTGATTTCCTCAAAGAATCAGACCTATCTCGCACAGACTTGTCTGGTTTGCATCATCTCGTATGTTTGGTCCGGTAAGTAGGAAAGGAGGGCTGAGGAGGTTGCTTGGTTGAACCCAAGGTGGGGAATAAACTCCGTTTCGGACAAAAACGTGATCGCAAAGATGGCGAACAATCAAACGGTGAAGAAACCCGATTTCTTTTTTTTGCGGTGGTCAGGTGGAAACAGGTCCAGGCAGGAATACCAGAAGTCTTTGAGGCCTTTTTAGTGTGAATGAACAGTCCTCTTCGAGTCATTCGGAGCGTACACGTGCCGTTATTTCAGTCTGTCCGAGTCTCAGCATGGGCGAAGTTGGGTTTGTCCACCTTGGCCTCACTGTGTCCACTTGATTGGAGATGTCGTCTGGCCTGGATCCACAGAAACCTTTGTCCCATCAGAGGCTCTGGAGCGAACGCGATACGACAGTTCTCCGGTGCAGTGAGGAGAAGGCTCTATAAATAGAGCTCTCTTGGACTCTGGAGAGGGGCTTATTTGCAGAGAGAGTACGCCACATTGTAATGGAGAGGAAAAAGTACAAAACCCCCAGGTCCAAGATCCTCACGAAGAAAATCCTCCCCAAAATGCCCACAGACAGACAGACAGACAGACAGACAAACAGACAGATTTGCGGTCTGTTTGTGAGCTTGCCAGCAACGCATTTGCTTGTTGAAAATAATGCACAGCAGAATTTCTCCATTTGCAACGCGGAGTTGAGGAGCTGGGAGGAGAAGGAGCGATGCTGCTCGAGATGGAGGTGTCTCCCTGATACCGACACGTCAGCCTCGTCCCAAGCCGCTCCTAATGGACCCGACTCCGGCTGATGAAGCATTTGAAAAGAAATTGATCCCAATTTAAATCCGGATCCGATTACACGAGCGTGAAATGCGATAAAACTCATCCGAGTGTCTGTGTGTCGGGGGGACTCAGCTGCTTGCTGTGGTTGATGTTGGCAGCAGCGGAAAGTGGCAATTGAGAGTCTAACACTGACAACAACTCAAAAGATCTGCACGCTGAAATCGCGAGCACAACACCGTCCTCGCGTGAACTTGTGATGCGAACAGCTGCAGCATAAGGGACAAAAATACTGTAGCAAAATTCCCCTCAATATGATCGGCCCATAAGCGTTAGGACATTGGTCTGCTGCTATTTTGGGTAACAGAGGCACTCACTCCACCTCCGAATGCCTTCAGAATGTGGTTGCAAGTTATGATCACACCAAACACTGGTATCAGAAGCTGATCCGTTTGACAAGTAGTTTGTGTCGACAAAAACATCAAATTGCAATTTTCAATGAAAAACACGTTTTCTATTCAGAGACTGGGAACAAGAGAGAAACGAACAGAATAATGGATTTTTCCAAACCTGTGGTTGCAGCAGAACATTCCTGATGCACAACCCGTCTGTGCTGTCTCATTTTTGTCACCACGTCCTGTCAATCAGCGAACCACATTTGGTGCCGTATTTTCCCGACCTCTGTTGTTCGACTGATCACCATGCACCCGACTTCCTTTCGCACAACGTGCGCGCCCCATCAAAAGACGGCTCCTTTGGTTTGCACTTGGAACCAGGCGTTCGGGATTGGGCGGAACCATGGCACAGAATACACAGGCTTGAGGGGTTCAACGACAAATCGAAATCGTCACAAAAACTCTGGCTGAAGTTGCACACCCTGTCCAGCTACTTGCAGAGGAGACACGCTGTGGTAGATACACCAAGTCACCCGCATCGTACTTTGCAGCGCAGGCAACGTGAATCGGGGCCTGAAAGCAAATAACACGTGCTGCAGACTGATATGAGATCCGGGCAAAGGCGGCTAATGCAGATGTAAATGCTTTCAACCAAACAAGGGATTGTGAAATATTCAAGCAGAAGAAAGGCTTTAATCTGCGGTCAGTTTGACACGAATTTATTAGCTGGATGTTTCTGTGAAATTACCCTCTCATATAAAGTCAAACTTGTCTCCAACTTGAGACCAAGAAGTTCTTGCATCCTTGTCCACGAATTTTCAGAAATGTCCTGGTCGGTTCTTTCACCTGCAATTTTTTCGTCTCTGAACTTCTTGCGAGCAAGATTGTTGCGAGCTTGTCTCAAGTGGTGGGCGGAATCAGCTGATTTGGACACGGGCATGTCCAATTCAAAGTCACCCTTCTTTGCAGCAAACGAACTTCATGTCTGTCTGCATTTGGTGTGAGCCTTGAATTTTCCTAGCCTGAAAAAGAACAGGCTTTTGTGTGTGTGGCCACAGGTCAGCACGGCGAGGAACGAGCGATTGGTTTGACATCGAGCCAACAGCGTTAAACGTGGATGTTTTTTTCAAAGGGCTTCTGGTTGAAGAAAGGTTGAAATGAAAAGATGATCTTGTGTTTTGAATTGTTGCTCCTGGTCCACAGCGTGTTGACGTTGTTCGCTCTTTGGAAGTCGCAAAAACAAGCTCACATGCAAAAAAAAAACAAACCCAACTTCAGATGATATCTCTTGGCCAAATAGAGTTTTGAATGAAACGCGTAGGAAGGTGCTGTTTTGATGAGATCGATGTGGTGGCGAGATGCGTCTTCACGCCCCACGGGGAATCGAACCCAGGAAACGGACTCGACACCTCGACACCATTGAGCGCCGCTGCTGGTGCAATAAGTGCGGAGAAGTCGCCGAGGAAAAGGCTCAAAGGAATCATTCGGAAGAAGAAAGGCAATTGTCTCCCAACCGTTTAGTTTCTGTCGATTCAGAAACGTGTCTGTTCACAACCAGTTCGCAACGACAGCCTGTGTGGTACATTTCCCACTTTCTAGGTTTTCTGGCTCATTTTTGGTGGACAGTTCAAGAGGTGGAATTTCGAGTCTCTTCCATAGCTAGGTCCCGGGGTCCAGAAGAAGGGGGGGGGGATATTCAGGGACAGGAGGGACCTCCAGCACAAAGTTACAGGGTTTTTGAAGTTTGAGACGTTTGGGATCCAGGTGCTCATCCCTGGATCTTGTTGGAGCACTGGAAGGCTCTGGGACTGTGAAACGAACACATAACGTGTTCAAGGCTCTTCGTGCGGTGATGATTGTGGGGAATCTATCAATTTTCGTTCTTTTCGATGTTGGCAACCGCCTGGACGACCGAGACCTTTGTTCACACGACCTGGCTTCCGGCCGCATCACACTCCAGATCCACATCACGCGTCCCCTTGTTGTGCACTAAGTCCTTATTTCCTGCTTTCAACTTCATCCGGAAACTTTCTCAGTCTCGAGGCGGCGTTGTGTAAACACCCTGAAACGATTGATCTCCTCGTACGCGGCTTCGCGTCGCACGCTGAGAGCGATACGAGGCATTGGGCAACGTTTTTCAGGGTTGACACATTCAAGTTGCCTGGAACTTTGCATGGTGAAAGAGCAGCAATAGGACAAAATGCCTACATGAAAAAATTCAACTTGAGTTGC
>JAAUXT010133620.1_pt1 | contig 20379 bp, 22 predicted proteins | sample 7278171 | NCBI WGS metagenome assembly JAAUXT01 (sample SAMN14350112, study PRJNA611818) | marine sediment metagenome | isolation source: surface marine sediment (1.8m) | place: French Polynesia: Moorea | collected 2018-08 | reverse complement strand
TTGTGACACCATAGAGGAAGGTAGCCTAAACCACTGAGCTCCAACTCATACTCTACAATAAACTATACTACAACATCACTACTGGGGCTTCACTCATATATACAACACACGCCACATTTTCCACGAAAAAAACACGTCTCCCAACAAGATATGACTTGCCACGCACTTGTGATAGTGCCGAAATCGTGTTCCATCTTTGTGCCGATAGTTTTACCGCTGAGTTTGTGCACGAACTTCACAGGCGCTACGAGACGTGTTGGCTGCCGCTGCTGCAGAAGCACGGCGTGGGCGCCGCGGGGCGGGAGCTCATCGCGCCCCTCGACGTCACCTGGATCTGGCACGTGCACATGCTCGCCCCCGCCCGCTACCACGAGGACTGCAAGAAACTGCTCGGTGTGTCTTTCGGGATCACACGTACCTGATCCTTCTTTGATGTTGTTTTGTGTGTGTTTGACGACAACTAGACTTCATGCAAACTGGAATGTTCATAAATTTCTGGATCTATTTTCTGCTGAAAGCGTCGATTTCTGGCAGTCAGTCAAACCCTGGAACCTGCAGTCCACATCGCGCGTGTTTTGTTGCTGCGCAGGCGCGAGTCTGCGGAATGCGTCGTACCTCGGGAACCCTGCGAACAGCGGCGGCTTGACAGCGACGGAGAAGTTGTGGACGCAGATGTTCCCCCAGGAGCCTTTCCACATCACCGAGTTTTCCCAGGTGGGGCTTCAAATCCTGTTGCTCATCGCTTGTCTCCGTCGTTTTCCGCTGGGATGAAAGTGGACCAAATTCAGCTCGTCAGTCTGAAATTATGCACCTCACTTTTCGTTTCAACTCATTTGAACGAACAACAGGTGAACCTGGACATCAAGCATGAGCAGAAGTGCGAGTACGATCTGATTGCGGCGGCGCAGAGACAGAAGGCGTTTTACTACAACGTTTCCCTGCCGCACTACAGAGACAAGTCCTTCCTGGATCAGGCGCTGGCCAGGTGCGCGCTGCATGTGTCACCAGTGACGCACTGTCCGTCCACTCTACCACTCCAGCGAGAACTCAATGTTCTATCCTCGGGGATATGTGGGACACGAACAAAAGTTTTCTCCTTTTGTCCCCTTGCTGTCACACTTCCATTTGCACAAGCCAGATCTGTTATATTTGGTCTCGATGGCTGCCGACATTTACGACAAACATGAGGCTTGTTGATCACTCCAGGTACAAGATGTTCATGCAGCTGAAGAAGCCGAACCCGGCCACCTTCCTCGTCCCCATGTACGACATCGACCTCGTGTGGCACACCCACCAGCTGCTCGCCTCCGAGTACCTGAACGCCTGCGAAAAGTACTTTGGTGAGCAATTTTCTTTCTGGAAAAAAACGAGCAACGACCCCGTTTTGGCAACTTGTTTTCTTCCGATGAACCAATCAATGCCGCGAAAGTTGTTTTGTTCTGGTATTTGCTGCAAACTTTTTTACAGTTTCAAGTCCATGCTTGGATTGCTTGAGACGTTCCAATTTATTCTAAAGTTGTTTTGATCCACAGTGAGCGCGTCATGCGTTCCTGTGCAAACAGTCACATGTTGGAAGTGTTGAGAACAGTGAAAGGACCACGAAGCTTGTGTGCCTTCATGAAAAAAGTCAAAACTTGTGAAGTTTACGACTGCACGGGAAAATAGGTGAATGAGGCACGAAGACACGAACAAATATGACCAGAGCTGCGTGTTGGTTGTAACTGAGCGACACAGCAATGATCAAGAAGCAATTTCTAGTTCTCGTATTTCTGGCACCCAGGCCACCTGATCCACCACGACGACACGACGACTGACCGCTCCGAGGGATCCGAGAGAAACTCCTCCGAAGCGGAGACCAAAAGACTGTGGTTCCAGGCTTACAGCACACCGTTAGCCATTCCAGGTTCTGCACGAACATTCATTCTGAATGATGGTGATGGATTCTTTGCAGTGTGCTCAACTGCGAGATACTAGGAACAAAAGAAATTTGCGAGAACGTTCCTTTGAAAAATATTTGGGCCCAACTAGGAACCTGGGGTAGTTTCTCAAGCTATCGTTCCTGAACTACACAAATTTTGTGTGTCACCTCTCGAATGCAAATGACATTTTCCTTTGTTTTTTTTTCTTCTGAAAGAACAACACGTCGATGTTCCTTCTGTCCTGATTCTGGGTACCCTGGGATTGCCTTTTCAACTCACAACGTGCGCAAAAACAAATGTGTGGCGAAAGATGACGTGCCGTGTGTTCATCCAGAATGCACAGTGATGATTGTTGAAAGGATGTATTGCAACCAATGCCGTTGACTTGTGCTGCAGGCACCATGTACCGGGGCGAGTCCCCGGCCGGGAGGCTTCACGACGTGGACACGGAGAGGCTCAAGGGCGACGCCGTCACGCAGTGCCTCGTCCGCCTCGACTCGCTCAGCTTCACCAGCGAGAAGCTGGACGGAAAAATCAAAGCCGGATTCAAGGTTGAGGTGCGCTGACTTCAGGTGCAGGTGTTCGAACCAAAATACACTCATCAACTGTGGCTCTGGTTTTTTCACTGCGATACCAGTGATGTGCCGGTCCCAACTACACCAGGTTTTGTTTGAGCCTGGACACTGTTGTACCTAGCTGCCCTTTGTTCTTGATCAACTGAAGCATCTTGGTTTCAGTGATTGGTCCTGCTGTCCCGTAAGGACTACAGAAACAAATCTTGACAGCAATACACGATCTAAATTGATTGGCCATTGTCTAAAACACAGGTGAACGATCAGGTGATCCACTCCGTGCCTGATCTTGGAGGCCTCAAGTCGAAGACGGGGCGGTACGAGTGGAACAAACAGGCGTTTCCGTTCCGGTACGACATGCCCGTGTCCTTCGACGTGCACCTGGGGGACCGCGTCAACGTGACTATTGCTGTCACGCAAATCACCGGCATTCCTCTGATCAACAAGAGCCGCACCGTTCTCCACCGGTGAGGGGACAACTGTCATTTTCCGTCAGTTTTTTTGTTTGAAATCCAAACAAGGGAGTAGCTCGCTGACGAGCTGTGGTTGATCTTTCAACGCTGGCTTTTTGAGAAGTTTACGACTCACCAAGCATGATAACATTCGATTGAATCTGGCACGTGACAAAATTTACTCACGCAGGTTCAGCGTGTCTCTGACGGAGATCATCGAGAAACACGGCGAGATGTTCCGAGCGAACACTCTGGTGCCGCACAAGACGGTGACGGTGGACAGCGAGCTCAACAGTGACAGGGCCTTCCACCTCACCTGCCTCATCGCAAATGTGAGAGCCTTGAAACATTTTCAAAATGGAACATGTGTGTTTTCCTTGAATATATTGTAAAGCTGTTGATGGGACGCTTTTTCTCATTCAGTTCAAGCAGTTCCAGCACGTGTACAAGCTGCAGCAGACGGAGGGCTTCAGCACGCAGACGATGAAGGGCGGTGAGGACGGCGGCGTGTGGGGCCCCGTCGTCCCGCTGCATCACGTCTCGCCCCGCGCCGTGCAGGCTCAGCCCGGCGTCAGAGTCGCAGAGCAACAGTGATGATTCCTTTGGGTTTCTTCCCAGAATGCATTCGAGTCACAGTGTCACGCAATGTACTGTTCTGGCCCTGCAGACAACGGCAAATGATGACGAAAAGACGTTCAAAAGCAACATCTGTGTCTTCACCACAGAGTTGTGTTGGCCAGCGACCCGAGTCGGGAGGTGTTCACAACTCGCGTGGTTCACTCGCTGCCACTCAAGATGTCGGCGCTGCACGTGGTGCAGGGCGGCCGCCTCGTCGCCGTGTCACACCTCATCGGGTTGGACCAGCTGACCAAGGGAGTCGCCGGGGTGGGTGAATACTCCACACCTTCTGGGATCGTGCAAGAAACAAGCAAACGAAATAATGTTGCCTGCACACACACACACACACACACACACACACACACACACACACACACACACACACACACACTGTATAGAACAAACCCTCGCAATTTGAACCACACTTGAGAAGCACGTGAACACCGATTGAGGTGCACGAAGCAAAGACAGCTCCAAAGGAACAACATGGAGTCTGCGTTCTTTTCTTGGCACATCAACTGTCAGAAAGACCAAAATAACCAGTTTCCACTTCTCCGAGCTGTGTTTCATTCCAATTCAATGCACAGTTTGGTATTTTGCAACTTGGTCTCTTGCAGAGTTACACCTCATCATCGTATCCGACGTTGCTCCCCAAAAGAGGCGACCGCGCCATGCTGATCAAGAACAACCGCGGCGACTGGGGTATACTGGTCGGGTACTGGGAAGGTTACCAGAAAGAGCAAAAAGGTGAGAGAACCTTTCACTTCCAGACCCTGGTTCCAGGCACCTGCTAGAAACTTCCTTTTCTTTGCCCTTCCTGCAGTTGGTCGTTTCACGGCCCTTCAGAGCAACTCGTTTGTTCCGTTTGTCAGAAAAAAGCTTCTGCAGATCTAAGATCGCGTGCGTGAATCCTCTAGTTTGTCCGTCAGCTGACAGTCGCACTCCCGATTATACATCCGCGCTTGGCTGGCTGGACATGCAAAAACAGACAAAGGGATCCACCGTTCATTCGCTGCTCACTCGTTATCGACGGCTGTCATTCATCTGACTTTGCATCCAGACACGAACTCTCTTCAGGTTGGAACACAAAGAAGAACAAGCCTTACTTGAAGAGGGCTGGGAACGCAGGGTGGCTTCGTCTCATCTTCTACGATTTGGAAACTGGAAACAAACAGACGACGACGTTCTATGATGAGAAGAGCTACGGCAGAACCATGTCTGTGAAACTCTGGGACATGACCTTGCTGACCACCACCCGCGAAAACGAAATTAAAGTGAGAACCCTTGGTATTGACAGAGGAATGGAAAAGCTTGGTTTCGGCAGTGAAACGGTATTTTCTTTCAGATATCAGCCTCAAAATTTTGTTTTTGACACTGAGTGCAACCGGATTAGCAGTTTTCAGGGTGAAAACAAAACGAATCATTCTGTGGAACGCCTGCAGCGTACATTTTTGGTGCAACTGGACACAGCTCGAAAGCATGTTTTGGTCTGAAAGCCATTCACACCGTGTGCACACAAAAGAGAAAGTCACCTTTGGTAGCCATCAAGACACACAGAAAGTACACAAGGTTCATTGGTCAGGTTCAACAAGGCACACTCAGCAGATACTTGCATCATTCCGACCCAATGACTGGGACTCAAACCAAGATGTTGGAAACAGGCGACAGCTTGACAGCTCTTCTTCTTTCTGGCGTGTGAAAGCAATCCAGCAGTCTCTCATTTTCATGTTCCTGCTACAGGTGGAGCCGAACAGCGGGGCTGTGGCTGAGAACGTGGCGCTGGCTCTCAGCGTCGTCACGCTGTTTGTGCTGTGCGAGCCGCGTCACAACGTGACGCTGACGAGTGTGCAGCAGCGCGGCGGCTACGCCTCCCCGCAGTACAAGCCCCTGCGAGGTAACACCGCGTCAGTCGTGACCACTGCTGACAGCGAACATTGACGAGATCAAACAAACTCTTGCCTGTTTCGAAATCTTTCAGGGCCGAAACACAAAAGGCATTTTTACAAAGGGGACATTCCGGACAACTTCCCAGCATTTCGCTATTTCGGATACGAAGAGGAGGTTCCTTCCAACAGCCACCTCTACCTGTTCATTCTCATTGGAACTCAAAGCGACAGGGTGCCCGGTCAGTTCGATTTCCTCCTGATCGAGAAATCTGCGCAAGTGTGGCTGTTCTTTGAATATGAATGTTCAGCTTGGATGCTATCGCAGAACTGACGATGTCAACTGTTCATGTGCTTCTTCCGCCTCATTCCCTCAGCAGGTGACGAGCATGTGTGTCTGCCCGAGGAGGGAGGAACGTCGCTCTACGATCCGTGTCTCCCAGACACGGCCACTGCGGACTCTGGTGCGTGAACCACCCGCATCTCTGCACTGTCAACATTTTGTGAAACGAAGCCAACTCAATACAACAAAGTAAACCAAGGCACAACCAACTGTCTTTGTATCAAACATGAAGTTGAAAGAATCGCCTGCATTCCTGCAGGTGGGAAGGGCGACACCTTCTCAGGAGCCGTTGGTGACGACACTTGCTTCTGGGATCCATCGTCTGATTCCAGGTGCGCTGAGTTTTCAACTCATTTGTCTGTTTCCGCGTGCATTTGCACGTTCTTCCAACAACGACGGCGCCTTGCTTTTTGACCACGTTGCTAGATCCGCCTTGGTTGCCAAGCAACCCACAAACCACAGAAAAGGTTTTCCTGATATGCAACAGAAAGACCGGGTTTTTTTTTTCTATTTGATCTGACCACGATGTTCAAACTTCATGATTTACGACAACCGTGCATTCAACAGCACGACTGACGCGGGGTACGGTTCCGGAGACGGCGGTTCTTCGTACACGGGCGGTAACGAGAGCGGAGGTGGTGGTGGCGGCGACTCGTCCCACAGCAGCGGCGGCGGTGGCGGGTCGTCGTGTGCCTCCAGCTGCGCCAGCTGTCGGGCGTCGTGCGCCACCTTCAGCTACAGCGGCGGGTCCAGCTGCGGGTCGAGCAGTGGCGGCGGCGGCGGGTCCAGCTGCGGGTCGAGCAGTGGCGGCGGTGGAGGATCGAGCAGCAGCGGGGGCGGCGGATCGAGCTGCGGATCCAGTTGTGGGGGAGGCTGTGGATCCAGCTGTGGAGGAGGCGGATCGAGCTGTTCTTCAGATTAAATCGAAGCAAATTGAACCTATTCTTGTCGCAATCCACAAATGTCAAATATTGAACTCATTTCTTGTCACTGCTGTACAGTACTCGAGGCAACAAAAACAAGCACTGAGGACAATTTCCTCTTGCTCGTCACAACAATGTTCTATGCTGATAGTCAGAAATGTCGCGTGGAGTCGAGATTTGTGATGCCATGTATCAAATCCTTTTGACTGTGAACTGGGCCACATTCTACTTCATGTCGCTCCTCGGCCACGCTTTTTTCCCTGTCCGTCCTCAACAATTACCGGTACAAGGTTTCCGGTTTTGTACCAAACGGTACAAATTTGCACACCAGCAACATGGTATTGTTGGTGGCAGGACTGGCACAGGAGGAAGTTTTGCCGTCTGTCTCCGACACCCGTGAATTTGTGAACAAAGAGAACGTCAACAAATTGTGAATTTGTGGCCGTTTTCCCTTGAAACAAAATGACCGAAAAAGGGGTTTTGTTCTTTTTCTCTGCTTGATTCGTTTGCTTGTTGAGCTGTGCCTTTTCCTTGCCTGTGGTTACGCACGAATAAAGCTTTCCAAACTCTGCAGGATGGATATTGTGGATAAATTTTCTTGAGAAGCATGACAAAAAGCGAGTATGATTCTCAGCATCGTGTCACAGTGACACACCGAGGTGTCAGAAAATTTTACTCATCTCACTAGTTTTTGAGATCTTGCCATTATTGTAGATTCACCCAACTTCTTGCACTCAAAATTTCCAAGTCAAACCTACACCAGAGCCAAAGTTCTGTTCATGGGGTGGAGGTCACGGCAGGCTGAAATTTTTCAAGTCCACTTTGCAAGTCATACCTCTGCTCCAGAGCCAAAGTTCATTGGGGGCGGGGGATCTTAGCAGTGTGGAATTTTCCAAGTCAAACTTTCCAAGTCACAGAGCTCTCTGCTCCAGAGTTTTAAGTTCTATTCCTGGCGACCTTGGCAGAGCAAAAATTTCTCAGTCCAAGTTCACTCAACGTTTCCAAGTCACACCTCTGCTCCAGAACCCAAATTCTATTCACAGGGCGGGTGGTCTCAGCTGCTTGCAGACAAAAATGCGTGCACACACGCTAACAATATCAGTCGCGTTTCCGCGACTGAAAACGACATCCATTTCCACCAAAAACAATTGCACACGACATCAAAAACACCGTTGACGAAATCCTTTTGGTCAAAGCGAATACCGTGCAAACAAGACGCGACAAAGATGTGCACAACTGTGCGTGTCCGGGCATAAAACAATCCACCTGTTTGACAAACCTCTTGCTTCTGTGATGTTGTACAAAGTGCGCACAAAATTTAGTCGCCACCACATGCGGCGCCGCAGCCCGTGCCGCAACCTGCGCCACACGCGGCCTCCCCGCCTTCCGAACCCGCGGAGAAGTTGGCACTCACGGCGAAGGACGCATCGTACGAGGACGAGGAGCCCAGCTCCCTGTCTCCACTGCCACTCAACCCTCCTCCGCTCACGGACGACTCGACGCCGTTTTCCCAGGGACAGAACACGTCATCCACGACCTCCGTGTTCTCACTAGCCAGAAACTCCTCCTCAACCTGTGTGTCACCCACCACAGCAGGCTGGCTGCCCGCATTTTCCTCCTGACTTTGGTTCATGCCTTCCTTGGATGCGAGGTAAAGGTGTGAATTTGACGGTGTTTCCTCGTTGTAGCCGATTATCATGAAGAACACAATGCGTCTGGGGTTGGTCAGATAGAGATAATTGTGTGAGCCAGTCTGATCGTAGAAAGGCTTGCCCTGAGCCGTGTATCCTTTCCTCAGAGAGTGGATGGTGACCTTGTCCCGAGGCTCACACAGCATGAACAGCATGAGGACGCTGAAGGCCAGGCACAGGTTCTCCGGGACGTCTTCGGCGTCTCCGCGAATCTTGATCCAACCTGCCAAAACAAGTGCCATCCATGTGGGATTTTTCCCGCAAATGACAATCAATATCTGATCTGTATCGTCCTGTTACGTGTGTTGAACAGACCTCGCACTCTCCTCCCTCGTGATAAAACTTCAAAGGAGAGACACGGAAACCCGGTGGATGTACAACTGTTCCTCACCTTGCTTGACGTCACACTCGACCCCAGCCAGTTTGAAGAAGGTGTCGGCTCCGTTCCTGTCGAAGAGCGTCGCTGACTGCGCGTGAATCTTCTCCGCCTGCAGGTCGTAGAAGCGGATGCGCAGGTGGCCTGGGCGCGCGCGCCGACTCCCTACAACACACAGACCAAAGGGTGGAGCCAAGGGAAGACCGAGGGTCCTGGCTTCAAGAAGTCCAACATCGCAAGTTCGAGCGGTTGTGTCGACTCTTGCACAAATTGATATTCGAACACTTCAAATCAATGTTCACACATTGTGACCTTCACATCAGGTCCACCAGACTTGCACGGAGTTGCGCTTCTGAACAGAGAGTGCTGCACACGTTGCGTTACCTTTGCCAAGTTTCTCCTTGCTGAAGCCCGCCCAATGTCCCTTGACGATGCCCCAGTCTCCGCGCGAGTTTTTGATGAGCAGGGCGCGCTCGCCTCGCTTCGTGTCCAGCACGATGCTTGAAGTGGTGCTCCCCACCTGCAAGGGTCGGGCATCCGTGTAGGACAAATTCCTCTTCGCTCTCAAGACCAAATCAGGATTCAGAAAAGGAGGACCACTCCATGTATCTTCCTCAAACTGCTCTGAGACGACGGCACAGTTGACTCTTTCACAAAATTGAATTTGATTGCACATGATCTGTGGGGCAAACGACCCATTTTCGTAGAGTATCTTTGACCGCGGTTTGCACCCTCACCCTTTCGCTGACGTCAGTCGGGAGCTGCTCGATTCCGATGAGGTGCGACACGGAGACGAGGCGCGGCCCCTGGAACAGCTGCACCACAGACATGCGCAGCGGCAGCGAGTGAATCACGCGACATGTGAAGGCCTTGTAGTTCTGAGCACTCACCAGTCTGCAAGTGAGTCACAACATTCCATTGATGCTTCAAAGCTGGAGAGTCATGAAAAAGACTGGTGTTGGTTGTGTCTGTAAGGCAAGAAGGAACTCGGCCACAGCCTCCAGTTACTTTTTTCAATGTAAAATGTGAATGGTTGAAGGACAAGGGCACGCCGATTTGCTTCGCTTGGCGCCCGGTTGGAGAACAAATGTTGGGGAGACATTCAGTTTATGACAAAAGCACAAGGTCAAGCCGTTCGGGCAGGATTGAGGTTCTTTGCAAGCTTTGTCGTGTCGTTTCTCTGTGGCACTCTTCGCGCACACGCACGCACGCACGCACGCACGCACGCACGCACGCACGCACGCACGCACGCACGCACGCACGCACGCACGCACGCACGCACGCACGCACGCACCTGTGGGTTGCGACTCGGCAGGTGTTGGGCACTCCGGGCGGCAGCGCGGGCAGCGGCACCGGCCCCCACAGCTGCGCGACGCTCTCCGGCATCGTGACCGTCTCGAAGCCGTTCTGCTGCAGCCGCACCTCCTCGTCCAGCCGCTTCAGCTGAAACACAGAAACAGTCTTGCTTGTGCTGGTCAACATGTTTCTCCACGAGAAAGTTCTTGTGCTCGTTGGTAGAAATTATAACTTCCGACAGGCCTTCGACCAAAAAAATAAGAGCACAGTTTGCGTGACTTTTTCTGTGAAAGACTGTGACAGAGTCCAACAAGTACACGGACCTGACTGAGCGCACAGTGCACGTAGAGATGGCAGCAGGGCTCCTGGCGCGTGTCCAGTGTGATGTGGGCGAGACGCCCACTGACGTCGGACGCGACTTGAGCCTGTTGGTGGATCGCTTCCGACAGATCGATCCGAAACTCCTGGTGATCCTTCCCAGGCAGAAGACCCTTCAGAGCTCCTCGCTTGGTGATGTCCAGGCGCAGCATGTATGAGCCCAGGGAGTCCATGTCGAACTGGTACAGCCCTGCTGGGGTGGGAGACTCTGGTTCCCATTGGTAGGTCCCCACCTCAGTTTGTCTGCACTTTCCAAGGGACTGATCTCTTGCCAGGTAGAATGAGCCATTTTGAATGATGTCAAAATGCGCATCAAATTGAGAATCCTTTTTCCTGTCGCACTTGACGACAATTTTGCTGATTCTGAATCCACATTTCTTGGCCATGATTTTGTCGTAGTCTGCAAGGTCAAAATTATGGAGCATGTTCCGTGGATGCTCACCTCTGAACATACAACCTGGACTAGAAAGGTGCTTTGCATAGTCCTGAAGCCAGAGTTCTTTGGTTTTCGCGTCAGCCTTGAAGAGTTCAGATCCCGGCGAGCGGTCTGTTGTTGTATCATCGTGATGTAGCAAACGGCCAAGATAGGCTTCCATGTCTTTCTTGTAGCTGTGCGGGCTCAGCATGTGAGTGTGCCAAATCCAGTCAATATCATAAGTGGGAACTATATGCTCTTCAGGGTGATTCTTTTTCAGTCTCACAAATTGCCTGTATCTACAAACAGCCGTTTTGAGAAATCTTTCATCCTCATAGTGTGGTAAAGAGACATTGTAAAAGAACGCCTTCTGTCTTTGCGCTGCCTCAACCAGATTGTACGTTGACTTTGGTCTGTACTGGACATCAGTTCTCACACTGCTGGGGCTCGCATCGAATGGTTCGTCTGGATAATCTTCCTCCCAAACTTTCCTGGCCTCAAAGCGGGCCTGGCTCACGGTGGCGGTCGCGTGCAGCTTGTGGTCGGGGGCGCTGCCGCAGATGAGCGCACAGTCGGCGTGGTAGAGCTGCGGACACAACATGTGTGCCACCCACACCCAGTGCACGTCCAGGGGCGGTTCCAGCTCCTGAACAAAAACAATTGTTGTTTCACGCATCAAGAAGGCTTGCAGCTGTGACTCACCAAGTGCTTACACAGTGCACAGTGCAAGAAGAATCGAGTGCCCAAAGCACTCCTGTTTTAAACTCTGATCCGTGGCAGAGCTTGGCTTTGCGTGTACAGCCAATGGTAACATTCTGTGCCGCGTGTCCGACACACTAACCTTTGCCCCATCGTAGCGCGCTATGAGAGGAAGCCAGTGAGTTTCGTAGCGCCGCACGGCGTTCAGCAGCACGTAACGCTCGTGTAGCGCTGGCGTCGCGTCGACGCTGCGCAGCAGACAGCGGTGCGCGCGCGCACGTCGGGGCAGCATCACCGAGATCTCAAACTCCTCTGTCAAGGCAAAAACCACTGCATTCGAAAATCAGAATTCTCGAACTTACCATGAAGCGGGACAACAGTGGTAGGTGGTGTGTACCTGCGGACGTCATTCTCTGAGTGAACTTGACCTCTGCTCGGCTGCGCTGTGAGTTGAGCATCGTACTCTCGTCGAGCGACATGAACTTGCGCAGCGCCCGGCCCGACGCCGCTCCCTTCCCAACAGACCCGCCACTCGTTTCCTTCGTTGACATCCTCCTGAAAACGCAGCGTGCTCATTGTTTTGAGATAAAACAGAACACCCCCCCCCCCAGAAATGTCACAAATGTGGTAGATTTAAACTTGGGCAAAGAAACAAAAACGTGAGTGTGCCTCTGTGTGTGCGCGGCATGCGTGCGGAGGGTCGTGGAGGGATGTGCCGTTCCAGGGTTTCTCTCAAGTTTTCGCTGCGGAGGCGTTACCTTTTGCAGCGCAAACGGAATTGTCAACCATCGTGCCACACACTGACCGACAAAATAGCCGAGAAACAACCGGCGAACAGTCCTTCCATCAAAATGGATAAACCTCAAAAGTACACAAACCTTACACTGTCCCGTTTGCCTTGTTTGAAACAGTCGTCCGAGGTTTGATCTGAATCGCTCCTGTCTGTTCAATGAGCAACGCTCAGTGTCAGAAGCAGAAGAGGGCAAGGTTCATGCCCTCAACAGGTCGGTTGTTTTTCTCAGCCGTTGGGCTGGAGATAACGGTATGCAGAAATTGATTCAACAGTGAACTTGGCTCTATCTGTGCGTGTGAAGGGTTTCGCCAAATATGTCAGTGAGGCAAGAGCGCTGACTGTGAACAGAAAAATATGGATCAGTACTTGCAAAAAATAGGTCGTCACTGTGGCAATTATAATGTTTGCTCTTCGAACACATGTTGCTCTCGTACGATCACCACTTTGCAATGGATTTTCTTCCCGCAAACACCTGCTCGGCCAAGAAATGTGTCTGTCAGTTTTGAAACAAAAGAGCGAACAGGAGGCAACGCATTTGTCAGTGCGATGCATGCGTTTTGAAGAGGAAAGTACTCACTCCCGAATTGCTGTTGCGGTGCTCCAAATTCAACATCTTTTGACATGCATGGACTGTTTCATTTTCAGGCTCTTGCGATTCGGACACCTGGCGCTCACAACAACCAAGGAAAGGAAAACACAACGTATCACCAAGGGTTTTGCCTCTTTTATTCGAGAAACACGTGAATATGGATCTGGAATAGCCCAAAGGTTTGAAACTCTCCCTGAGCACCGAAGAAAACATCTCACATCCCTCAAGAATTTTGGAGCATCAGCTGCAAACAGTTTTGTTTTGTTTTTTCATTGCCAACTTTTTGCATTTGGAGCCATGCCACATGCATTCCACAATTCGCATCCATCCTGGCCCTGTCAACATTTCAGGGCATCAGTATAAGTCGTTCGTCTGGAGTCGAAGGGGCAATTTTCGACTCGAGTCCCAAGGACGATCGGGGTGTTGGGCAAAACGTCCCCGAAGCTGCACAAACAACTCACTGCATCCTCCGTGAAAACAGCTCAAGACTGAGATCGTGACACTCTGCCTTTCTTGGGAATCCTCTTGGGAAATCTTGAAGGTATTTTGAGACTATCGTTCGTGATTTTGGTAAGATTGATGGCATGTTCTGTGGCGTAAAACTTGTGACGAACAAAAAAATAGAATTCGTAGTCAAACTCCAATATTTTCTTCATTGTTTCCACAGTTTTGTTTGTAGGTAAGATTTTCCTCAACGTTTGTTTTGCTCTGTGTCTGTTTTGACGTTTTCTGTGTTCGTACACTCTTCGGGCACTCTTGAAATACTGTGGTACGATGTGCTCAAGAAGTGACATGAAGGCTGAAATATTTTCTGTGAGTCCCACAAGAGCATAGTACCTTTCCACATTCCGTTTTGCTTCAGACAAGGACTGGAAGCTCGGAATTTGACAGAACTCCTGTTGCCCACAGAAATACGGAATCTGTCTGAAGAATCCCTCGGGACTTGGACCTACGCACTCGGACATGTTCATCTGGACACAGTCGTCATATGTTGTGTTCCTCTCTTCTGGGGTCCTTCGATCTGGAAACTGCCTGGCAAAATAGTAAGCTGATATCAAACGATCCAGCGGGTCTCGAATCACATTGACGTAGAAAGGCACTGGTGCTCCGAACCTGGTGAAATTGATGAAGTGAACATGTCTGTTGTACATAACTGGCGTCGTCAGGTTCATGATATCCGCGACAACAGCAGCTTGCTCCGCTTCACTGATGTGAGTCCGGTTGTAGATTCTTGAGAAAGCCTGGTTCCACTTGTTTGGTCTGGCTAGAAAGCGAAGAATTCTCAAAATGCTCGTCGAACCACACTTGCTCACTCTGTTGTAAAAAATGCGCTGTGGATTTTGAACTCGTATGCGAAATCCTTGTCCATTGGGGTTTTTGGTATCTTCCAGGTTGAAGGTTGCGATGCTTCTTGCGTCGTCTTCGAGATTCGCGCTGTTCTGTGTCGCATGTCTGAACATAGGCGTACCTTCAAATCCCATATTGAACCACCAGACAATAAATGTGCCTGCAACACACGCCAAAACACAAATTGTAAATGTTGATAGCCCCTGTATCATAATTTGAGTTGAACACCAAAACACATGCAGAAAACATGTGTGCACCTTCCTGCTCACACAAGCCTCTGGGCTTTCACTTTTCGTGGTAGTGCATACTCAACCTGCTTGTTCAGTCGTCCATTGCAGCGAGGCGCTGATCATGCACGAAGCTTCCTGTTCCGCAGGTGTGGCCTCGTGTGGATCTAGTGATTCACAAACTTGTGCAATTCCTGCATAATTCACCTCAAGTGACAACGCTGCCGTGAATCCAGCGGCGGAAGCCAAACAACACCCGATCTCAATGCTTCTGGCACAAAAACGTTTGCCATTTTGGATCTCAGCTCAAAATTTACTGAAACTTTTCAAAAGCAACAATTTAGAATTTGGAAATGTTTCAAGAAAACAAAACAAACCCTCACCTCTCTGGAGTCCGTGCTTGACCTGGTCGTGCGAGGCATGGGCTGGAGGCCTCTTGCCTTGAGATGTGCTCAACCTTGAGTTGTGCTTCCAGGGATTGTGTGCCTTTGGATGTCGTTTCCATGTCAGACTGATTCTTACAGACTCAGAGAAGCTCAGGAAGGAGGAATTCTGTTTGGGCCTGTTTTTCAAATGGGCTCAACTTTGTCTCGTTGTGGGTTCAACCTCATGAGAGAAGCTCAAGTTCAACCTGATTATTTCCAGCGCAATCATATTGTGCCCAAAGCGGAAGGATCGTTGGTTATACCTGGGATCAAGAACCTTTCCTTTGTAGTCATTGGTGTGTCATTGTCCTTGCAGAATGTGGAAACAATTTCAAAATGTGATAAATTTTTGGAGGGGCTGACTTTGGTTCTCCAGGCCACTTGCATGACCCGGTCTCGGGAGGTGTAAGCAGGTTCCTACGGTCGAGACTTTCTGATTTCCACACCACTTTTCACCACAATGCTGTGCTGTATTTCAGCACCTTTGGGTTTGCCTGCCAATGGAACAGCAACCCTTTGCACCGGAAAATATAACAGTGGTGACCACCCAATGTCAAGAGAATCAAAACTAGACTTCCAAGTTGAACATCAGCCTCGAGCAGCCTTGATCGCCTGTGTGCCGAATCCAACAACTGACTCTTTTCCCAGTTTTCCTAAATTACAGGGAAAGGTAATCAGAAAATTCCCCAATTCAGGGGTAAACAGGAGATATGGAGGTGAATGGGAAAAACAGGAAATTTCATGTTCACCCCTGCCCCCGTAATCGGGAGTTCAGAAAATTTCCCAATCACCCCATTGACAGTGTGGGGTGTTTGGGAAGTACCCATTCGCCACCCAGCCAGCCACAATGGCAAAACCAACAGCAGCACGCTTGGCGGCTGATAAAGAAGCTTCCATTTGTCCGTTTTTTCAATCTCCACAAATCTTTGGTGGAAGTGGAATGATGGCAAAGCACAACCGTCCAGCTTGAGAGTTGAACCGATGTTCCGCTCTCTCCACTCGTCTGTGGCCGTTTCCTTTTCCATGGTGACGACTTTGTTGACCTCCAATTTCGAATTTGCTGGGCAGTGTTTTGAATGAGCCCAGTTTGGCGGTGTGTTCACCATTCAGTTGAATGTTCAGGTGTGAGTTTGTCTGCAATGTGAACTTGACATTGAACCAATAGTCCAGATCCTTCGGCTCCTGAGTCTTGTGGTTTGTGTTGAGAAAACTGCATAAGTCACAATGGGAGTGTTTCACGGACATAGAAGTGTTGAGAACAGAGAACTCCTTCATCCAGTCGAAGTACTTGTTGCACTCTTGCTCATTGTTGGAGAGGAAATGCAGATATTTGGCGAATTCGGCTGTGCACTGGGACTCCTCGACGTTGATGTGAGAGTGCGGTGGAAGAAGCGCTCTGTAGTCCGCACCCCCGAACACGATAGGAACAACGTCTCGACCTGCAGCCGACAAGACCCCATGAGAGCCTTTCAGCAACCACATGCGGTGCCCCAATTGTCAGATCTGTATCACAGACAACCAAATTTGTACTGGGAACCAATGACCACTGATCAAATGGTATCCGTGTTCTTAATCGGGCAACTTGGGTACATCGGAAAAACTCGCCACCTTTGCAGAAGTCTTCCATGCAGTTTCATGAATTCTTGCAATTCACTTCACAATTTGAAAGCTGCAAGCTTGCAAACAGCGCAAAGTTTTGTTTTTAACTCGATTTCATTGCAAATTTTGCTTTTTCTATTTCTTTGTTCTTGTTTTGCAGGACACTTCCGTTGTTTCCTCCACCAACATCGCGGCAATACCTCGAGTGCTTACCAATCACGTTGCCAATCTTCTCCGCCAAGTAATCCTCGCAGTAACTGTTCTCGAAGGACAAGTAAAATTTGTAGTTGTGCGCGATGATATCATTGCTGAACTCCTGTCTGGAAACATCAAACAAAGCATCACCCGCCAAACAAATGCAGATCTCCTGTGGACCAATTGTTGCAGTGGGCTGTTGTTGGTTGTGTTGGTTCAGCAGAAATGCACACCTTGTGTGTCTCGAGGTGCGAGCTTCACCTTCACCACATTCCCAGCACTTTGCTGTGTGACAGATAGCGCTCGCCAGGAAGTCGCGATTTGGATGGAGACTGGTCAAGAAGCGTGGACAGAAGACCAAAGCTGTCTTCAACTGGATGTTTTCAACTGGCTGTCACCACAGCAGAACCATTGGATCCCAACAAAACGACTGCGTATCAGAGAATGCCAGAACACGTGGAAACTATGTCTGAGGTCCGCAAGATAAAATTGCAGCTTCAGTTGTTGCGACTGCCAGCTTCACTGAGCGATGGAAAAGATGACACCGGTAGTTTCTTTCATAGGAAAATGAAAATTGGGGATATTTTTCTGGTTCCAAATCACACCGGTGGATACTGTATCAACGGTACTCAAATCATGTTCTATGTTCCTGTCTTTGAGCGCTTACTTGTAGTGAAACCACGACGAAAGACCATAATTGATTCTCTGTGAACTCTTGTCACTTGAAAATTCTGTTCGAGAACTAGAAATGTTCGTGAAATGACATCCGGTGACGTCTTGCTCTGGACATCTCCGGTCTGATCAAGACAAAGGGCCGCAGGAGGGGAACCGATCGTGAACCACATTGCGAAGCCACTCACACTGCCCTGGTGCCATCAAACCACGTTGTTTCATCTGGCCAAGTGTTATGTAGTGCAAATTGGGACGTTTGCATGGACTTTTTCGACGCTCCAACGACAAGAGACGACTCAAGTGACACCAAATTGGCATGCCGAATTGTGATGTACAGTGAGTGGATGTTCGGTGACGCGTGTTTGTTTACAATGTGTCCATGCATCCGAGCTGTGAAAGGCTGGAGTCTTGAGAAGAAACGCAGCGGTTTGATGCACGTGAAGTCTTCAGACAAACGGGGCCGTCAGACAAGTGCGCCTTGCAGCTGAAAGGCTTCAACTCGATCATCCTGAATGCACGAGTTGGTCAACTTCTCTCACTGGTCCAGGCTTGAGATCCGCTCTCACAGCCATGCCTCGAGAGAAACTCCGAGCTGCAATGTCTGTGTGCTGGTGTCTGTATGGGTGCTTTAACGCAAGCCTTTAAGAAGGCCAGATTCTTCCAACAGCATCGTGTTTGCTCAGCTGTGCGACGTAACTGAGATCGCGTGTGACACGAATGGAAAAGAGTTCCTGCATTTCTTTGCCCTCTGTTCTCAGTTTGGTAATGCTCAGTGTTGACAGCTCTCCAGCTGTCTCTGTCTCCGTACATATTTTAGCCAGTTTTGTTTCACCAAAAGGAAATTTGCGTTTTGAGCGCAAAAGAACAGCAAAGATCTCTTGAGTTTACCCACAAAAATCGGCATTCAAAAATTCGGAAGTTAGCAGTGGTTACAAAACCGAGTGGACTGTATGTAGGTCGTTCGAAGAACGTGTGAGCAAGTGAAAAGGGACAAGTTCCTCTGATGGCTTTTCGACGCAAGACACAAATCCCGAGCAGATGGCTTCTGTTTGCTGAAGTGCACTACGTGTGTATCTGCTGGTCATCAGGAATTGTTTCCACAAACCTTTCTCTGTTTTGCAGATGGAAGGGACACGGTCTCGTCACTTGAAAATGGGTCCGCACAAAAATCACTCAACCCAGAGAATATGTACGTGCGTGTTTTTGTCAAAAGAAACCTTTTCACCAAATGAGCAAGATATGCAACTGTGTGAGCTTTTTGGGACCCACAACACTCCCCACAGCAGGACACAGATCCATCATACTTGTCCCTCGACGGACCTTCCCGCGACATATTTACTGAGGTCTGTGTCAACACAAGAATATTGCAAATGTCAAAAGTTCTGCATGCAAGGACCAAAGGAGAAGCCAGAAGTCAGGTTGAGGCATTAGCTGTCATATTCTTACCAAGTCCCAACAGGCCGGGGTGGACCCTGTGCGGAATGCTATGTCAGCTGCTTCAGATTCTGGTTGCGTTTGACTTCATTACTGCAAATCTCGTTGCAAATAGCTTAATGCTCCCAAAATCATATTAGTCCGAACATTCCTTGGGTTTATCCCCGTACGCAGCCCGTGCGTTATTCCAGTACACAGTATAACCTGAACACCGGAGTCAGAATCCATTTCGAGGATCCTTTGCTTGTGTTTGATGTTTTTTGAGTGCTGGGAAGAGCTGTCAGAGATTTCGTGTGAAACAAGATTCCTGAATTGAAGCTTCCAGCGGATTTCTCCCGTTGGAAAGACCCTGCGCGCTGCGTTTTACGACTGACGGGGTTTTCTGGGAAACATGGGGAAAACCGTCGAGTTTTGAAAAAGTCTCGATTGTGTTCTGGTGTGCAAATCAGGCTTCATTTTCATTGCCAACTGTTTGAGGATCTCAATCGGGTCCGAGGGTGGTGTTCGGCTCGAGGCTTGTGCTTACTCAGCCAAAGTCGTCGCCCTTTGCAACCTAGAGAGAGTTTAAGGCCTTGGTCAACGGCACAACTGCGAAGGCAAGGGGGCACAGTTTGGAACTAACACAATGCCCGAGACAAATTCAAAATTGAGATGGGTTTTCTGTTGTGTTTTGAGTTGAGTTCAGCAAAAAACCTTGATGCCACAGATGAACAGGAAAAAAATGTTCAGAAATAATTGAACAGACAATGCTCACGGGTGGATTACTGAACAGTGCTGAGAGTGTTATGGCTTCCAATTCCACCTCAAAGTCAAAACAGAGAACAATCAGTGGTCAATGAGTGGCCAGTCAGGCTTCACTCACTCAGCACCTGGTGGTTGTTATCAGAAGCAATTGACATCCCCATTTGTCACTTTCAGCACTCGAGTACAGTAATGTAATCGTCGGATTCGCGTTTGATTGCAGGCGACTTCATTTGTGGGCAGTAATCAAATAGATTCCAAGCAGGAGATTAAACACAGAGCTTCTGCCTCAGGACCGGTGCTTTTTGACTCTGCAGCATGTACCCGCCTCACCACTTGTGGAACATTTTGCCAGAGGTTTTTTTCTTCTCAGCGCTCGATCAATGCCCGAAAAGACACAAACATGTTTGGTTGTGTTCAGTCTCTATAAGTGTGAAACCGGCTTATAAATTTCGTAATTTGTCACGCACACGTTTGAGTCTCTCTGCTAGCATCCGGCTGTCACACTCATGTGACAGTCAACCGAGTTCGGTGCGGCGGTCCGATAACCAACGCAGACTTTTTGTGCCGTGCTGTTGGGTCCACCAGAGGAGATCGCACTCTGTGCCCTGAGTACTCACTTTGCGCTTGCTACAGCTTCCTTTAATCCGGGCATTTACACTTTCTTACTACTTCATGCATATTCACCGACTGAGCTATTATTACTTTGTACAGTCTTTTTCTGTCGTACACTCTCAACACACGGATGCTCAGCGCTTAATTGTTTGTGCTTCTAAAACATACCCAACAATG
>JAAUXT010026706.1_pt1 | contig 20380 bp, 27 predicted proteins | sample 7278171 | NCBI WGS metagenome assembly JAAUXT01 (sample SAMN14350112, study PRJNA611818) | marine sediment metagenome | isolation source: surface marine sediment (1.8m) | place: French Polynesia: Moorea | collected 2018-08 | reverse complement strand
TCACACCACACTCCTCCCCCACCAGGGGGTGCTGGCCTCAGCCAATTTTTTATATTCTGAATATTTTTATATTTAATTATTACATACATTAGACAGGGAATAGATGCAAAATATCAAAATTCTGCTATTTTGTTGGAAATTACCTAGCATTCCTCCCCCCCCTGCGGTGATCACGTGACCCTTCGTGGTTCTGGTGCTCTCTCTTTGACTGTCATGGCGGCAAACCACACGTACATGTAGCCTGCTCAGCCTAACCAGGAGGAACAAGACTTGATTGCCTTTCTCAGACAAAATATGGCCCGGTAACTGGCTTGGGAGGCACATTTGCAGCAGTTGCCAAAGACCCACCCCTGGGTTATCCACGCTGTGAGGGCTTACTTTAACCTTGGCCCCACGAGCCATCGCACATTCGACCATCTCATCTGGTCGGTGGCGCACGGCAACTAAAGGTGAGTTCTCAAGTCACTCCACAAACTGCAAACGTGATTTGTCCAAAGTGATTCAAACTGTTTTCTTGCATTTTCTTTTGCAGCTTCAAAAGCTGACTGTTCCAATTTTGAAAGATTTCGCGAAAAAGGCCAAGATCGAATGCGGTGGAAGGAAGGCTGAACTGGTGGACGCTATAAACGAGCACTTCGGACTGTAGAAAGACTGCGTGCTGTCGTTGACGGAAGTTGCTTCCCAGGAAACAAAACTATATTCCGTGGAGAACTGCTCCGTCTGTTCTGATGCAAAGTGGTCACCGCTTGTTGTCGAATGATCCGCTGTGCAGCTCGCACACACATTTTCTTTTGCAGTTGGTTGTTGCTCTCGTTTAGTTTTCCTGGCGTGTTCTTCCTGTTGATCTGATCATGACAATTTCCTGTGCACGTGTGCATGTAAGAGGCCCACATTGAGCACAAATAAAAAGTCGGTGTTTCTGAATGCAGCTCAAATTTCCGATGTTTTTGCCTTGTGTTGTCAATTTTATTGATTTACATTGCGGGGGGAATTTTTCGATTTGGCAAAAATTGGAAACGTGCCAGGAGCCCTGTGTGAATTTCTCTGCTCCGGAATTTCTCAAAACCATGCGAAGACGAACCGGTGCAACCAGCAACGCACTCGACTGGCTTGCGTGCCCGGTTGATGAGTCCACCACCTATGTGCCATTTGGACATGGGCCTGCCAAGATGTCCGATTGACAGTCTCAATTGACCGGGGTCCACCACCCAATTGACATGCACCATAAATTTGGGCATGGCTTCAGCGCGTAGCATGCGAAGCGAAATTGGCGCGCCAGGACGTGGCGCCATCTTGTGATCAGGTGCGGCGGGACAAACTTCAAAAGGCCGGTGACTTCCCGACAGGTGGATCCTGCGACAGGTGAACACACAGCGACCTTTGACTCATTCTGGGCAAACTGAGGAATTGTCACACCCTTCTAAGGAGGCGTATGCATCACTAACAACGGGATAAACTTTCTTTGCTCACCAAGCAAGCTCTGTACTGATTCATTTGCGTCCTATTTTGTCACAGAAGCGAGTGGCGGGCCACGCCCCCTTGAAGTGCGGAGAATTGTTGTTGTCACGTGATCCGCACTCCGGCTCTAGATCTACTACAAACTTTCGCCATCTTGCAGGGTGGGAACTTGCGTCGCTTTCTCTGGAGAATACTCGGCAGGACAGGCGCTTTTGTGGAGTGAGAAGTCAGGTTTGGAAGCGGGAAGGAACCGGCTGAGATCAGGAGATGAGTTTGGTGATTCCGGACAACGCGCCCCGGCCCAGGCTGTGCCACGTCAAGAAATGGCCCAACTTCCAGGGCTACGGATTCAACTTGCACGCCGAGAAAGGGAAGGTGAGAGACCTTGACGCATTAGGACATGCTGCTCTTTTGACTGCCGATCAAATGTATTTCAAACCAGTTTCCCCCACGGTGACTGATCGTCATGTCATGCAGGTGAGGTCGGGAGAAAAATTAAACATGTTCGATATCTTGATCGGTTGAACAAGCTTGATCTCAATCTGTGAAGCCGGTGGGTTTTGTCTTCGTTGTTCTGAAGACTCTTCCAGCTGCAGTAAATAACTGTGCACCTTCTCAGCAGCAGTTCACAGGGATCATTAAAAATCACATCCTCGAGTCATGCTCCAGTTGCACGAGAACATGTCGTCAAGCATGACATCCCACACGCATTCAAGCACACGTTGTTGAGTGTATTTGTCATAGCATCTTTTTGCAGTCGAGGATTTCTGCTAAGATAGCTGTTCATAGGCTAGACTTGGCCGGCTGAATGACATTCTCCACCACACCGTACGATGCGCTGAAAAGAAGCGCATAGTTTGTGCGGCTGGGCACACTCATTCGCAATTGAACCAGTGCATGTGTAGGAGGTTTCACTGGCAGTCCTGAAAGTAATTTGCTTTGAAGGATCTTCCTTCTTCCAAGGTGATTCCGTCGACATGAAATGCGTTGAAGGAAAAGCAGCCGAACTTGTCATTTCATTTTGATACCCAATGTTCATTTGGCAGCCATGAGACACCATTCTTTATTTGGTGAAAAATTTGAGTTGAGAAAATTTTTTTGATGCTGAACTTCCTTTCCCTTCTCAGAATTGTTTCACTCCAACTTCTGAAATGCATTCAAATGTCCCTGCACACCGTCCTTTCCCTAAAGACAAAAGTTGATTTGCAGGTGGTGGTGTACGTCAAGCACCCAGTGTCACCGTTGACGTCATGTGGGGTGGGGTTGGGTTTGGTGTGGGGGGAGGGAGGGAAGAGACCTGAAAAATTCAACCAATGTTAATGCTCCAAAGCTCAGATGGAGTGTTTGACCGTTGTGGCTTCATCCATCCATCATGAAGCTGTGTGGGCTTCGGGGGCAGGCTTCGGGGGGTGGGGTGAGTGGAACTGATGTCAACACTTCTCAAAAACGTTCCTGTGCCCCCCTCCCCGCCAGCTGCATTCGAAATGAACTCTTACGAGGGGACATTCTTTTCTGGCAAGAAATGTTTGAAGGACGACCATCTTTCTGCACCAATGTTGTCATGTTTGTTGGCAGACTTTTACCACAGTTCTATCACTGTAAAATTTGACTCAAAGAATAACATCTCTTCTGGTGTATATTTGGTTTTCTTTCAAGGCCAGGACAGTGTTACCTTGAAATGAAAACTGACATTTTTTGACAGTGAATGGATAATTCGTTATACAGATATCATCCTTTGTCCTGCATAAGTTCAGAAAGAGATCTGCGTTAATGTGCTTCGTCATGTTCTTCAACATTTCTTGCCAGAAAAGGATGTCCCCTCGCACACAAGATGAAAGTTCTGCAGAGAGCTGTCTTCGTCGCGTTCTTTTGTTGATGGCCTGGCAACCAATAGTATCAACAAACCTGTTGGTCAACACCCACTTCAGCTCCTTGTTGACCACACCCATCACATTCATTCCCTTTTCAAAATTTGATCACAATGCCGATGTGCACAATTGTGGTCTCTCTTGAAACATTGTCGAAACGTTTTGTTTCCTGACAAAAACATTCCTTGAAACCACTGCCCAGGCAGAGATCGCTCCAGGCCACCAAATTTGACAGGTCCTTTTCAGTGTGAGATGCCGGACCCCTCCCGCGTGGTCTCCTCAAGATATTGACCGTCCATGTGGTCACAGGTGGGCCCCTCTCAAGCAGGAAGGCTCCATTTGAGGGATGTAAATCAAGCAGTGGTCACACTGTTTGTGTGCACCTTCTGCTCTGTGGCATTTGTAGACAGGCGTGTGGAGGTGATCTGAATGACAATTTTCTCAACACAGAGGAATGGCATGGTGCTTGCCAAAACAGTGGGATCAGTCTGTGCTTTGTCCCCCTCCGGACAAGTGATCCAGGAGACCAGGCTCGCCCCGTCCTTGAAAGAAAAAGAAACCCTTCTCACACGTCACATTTTCAGAGTTGGTATCAGGAGGAGGGGGTACGTTTGCAATGAGAATCTATATTTTCTGTTTGTTCTCCGTGCCACCCCACAGATCGGGCAGTACGTCGGTAGCGTGGACGACGACTCTCCCGCGTCGCACGCGGGGATGAAGGCCGGGGACCGCATCGTGGAGGTCAACGGCACCAACATCAGCAACGAGAACCACCAGCAGGTCGTACAGCGGATCAAGGCTGTGCCCAACGAGGCCAAACTGCTGCTCGTCGACAAGGAGACGGATGAATTCTACCACTCTCAGAAGCTGGTGATCCGAGGGGACCTCCCTAACGTGCACAGGATCGAGGGGCCGGCGTCCAGGGAGGCGGCCGGGCAAGTGAACCACCGGGACAGCGCATCGGCTTCGGAGCACTCCTCAGGTGGGTTTCCTTCAGCGTCTGCGTCACTGGTACTTGCGTCTGTTGAGAATGTTTGCTGCAGAGCTGTTTGATTGGGTCTGTGCACGAAGTTTAGTTTTCTTTTGCCAGCTTAGCTGGCTCGGTTTGACTGGTTCTTTGGCAGGCTACTCAAATACATCAGTATCTTATCTGGTTTCTACGAGACTTGTTGAAAGTGCTGTCTGCGCTCCTGATTGAGTTCATCGGATCTTCAAGAAATGAGCTTTTGGCTCGGAAGAATATCTGTTTGCAATTACAGGTGAAACGCAGTCCTCAGTTTGGTTAATCTGGGATCCTACTTGACTGTGTCTGTTTGATAAGCCATTTCATTAGAGGAAAGCCATATCAGTCAGGAAATCTTAACAAGCCCTGATCCTCCTTCACGTGTGTGTACACAGAACAGGAGTGAGTACGATAAACTCAGGTTGCATGCGTTTAGTTGTCAGTGACTTCAAGTCCTCACAAGCAGAGCGAGTAATCTGTGTATAGAGATCCCAATGTGGCGGCACTTCACTTGCGCTCAGATTTCGCGTCATCGAGTCGGTTATCTGGAGGATGGTTGAACCTTTGCACTGATCAGTGGACTGATGCCACGTTGAGCACGTCTGATTTAATTGATCTGCTCATCCCAGTGTCACTCAGCCACGGATCACGTTGTCATGGGAGCCAAGGACACTCAAAAAAAAAAAAAAAAGAAGAAGAAACACACTCACAGGTCTTCAGTGCCTGTTGAATCGCTCTGAGTCAAACTGTGGAGCTGTGATTCAGAAGCTGATCAAACATTCGTCAAAACTGTGTCCTGTTCCGTCGTGGGCAACAAGCAGGAGACATGGACGGTACAGAATGAACGTGGGAGTGAAGATCCTGATTTGCAGCGCTTAAGTGCAGTGATTGAGTTCCAAATCGCAGGTTCAGGAATTCAAAATGGAAAGTCTTTCATCCCCAGAATAGGACGTCATTTCGCTCCGTCTGTCCGTTCAGTGAATGCATTTTGTTCCCTTTATCCGTTTTGTGAGCGAATGTTTCCCAAAGAAACTTCGAGTTCAGCCACCGTTTTACTGTTTCACAGGTTCAAGTTTTCATGGAGCTATTTTGTGTTCCCTCGTCAGACTTTTTCACCCTTGCGTGTAAACACCGGTGGTTTGGAACGGTTGGCCTGAAGTTGTGTCAATAATTACGATGCAGAGTTGGCAACAACATCGGGTTTGTGTGTTCAAGAAGCTTTCAACAGCACAAAAATATGGGTCCTCCAGAAAAGGACTTGTTTCTGTCTTTGCCATCCCGTCATCAAGACCGTCTGGGGCGTCACGGTCAGTTTATCGTGAGGCTGTTTTTTGACCAAATTTGGCAGAATCTCCAAACAAAACGATCGCTTGTCACGAAAAAAGCTATGACCTCCAAAAATTGTAACTGCATTGCAGTTGTGGTTCCAATTTCCTTCGTGACCATACTGTCTTCCGTGAGTGGACAGACAAGCCAGAGAATGTTGGGCCTCGAAATCACGTCATTTCGTCAAGCGTCCACCGCCTTGGTGAGTGGAGAAAGGTCCGAGCAGATCTTCGAGTCTCTGTCCAAACTTAAAGAAGGGAAAGCAGTGTCATTCGGAGGGTCTTCACTCTTGAGTAGACCGGGTTTGGGTTGTGTAGAAATTTGCGTTCCTTGCGCTCACCTGTGGGTGACACAAATTGAACACAGAACAACACAAGGGTATGAACGATTGTGTTGCTGCTGTCGTCACTGTCACAAGTCTTGTTTGGTGGAACTGTGTTTGCATTATTAATTCAAACTGTCACTGGATGAACGTGCAGCGGCAGATCAATTGAATCAATTCTGGAGGCACGAACAGCTGCATGTTCGGGCAAATTGGGCAAAAGGTGCACAAAGCGGCTTTGTGAAACGGTGCCAATTGTGTGCAGAGCGACACGGTGGAGCAGAAGGGATGGATCAGTGTATGCACGTGTTTGTGGCATCTCTGAACGTACGTGAGAAGTCACCACAATTTGGGGTGAAAAGTCAAAAAGTTCCAAGCGTTGAAGACAAGACAAAGAGCAAATGTCAATGGCTGCATGCTGTTCCCTTTTCGTGCAAAGAAACATTGTGTGGTTTGTGAGTTGTTGTTCTTCCTGGAGCCACAAATGAACTCGAGATGCCTTTTCCATGCTTTCGTTCACGCGCGGATGGATCTCCCTTTGCATTGAATGCGTACATGAAGAAAAAAAACACGACCAAAAAGGGATAATTTTATCGTTCAGTGCACCCCCAAAAGTGACCCACAAGTCGAACTTCACGAGACCAAGGGTCCCTTTCACCTGTGCCACGGGGCGCAAATCCAAGCTGAATGGAGCCTACGTTTGAACCAGGGAGACATTTTGATCAAGCAAAACAGAGTTCTGTGGATGTGAGTCATGCGAAATGTTATCCAGGGAGTCCTGTCATTGCGTATCGACAAACAGTCGTCGTCGTTCTCACCAAAGCTCGACAATCTTTCATCTCCTCCTCAACATCTCGTCCGGCGCACGAACCTCCCAACGACATAGTATCGCATGTTTCAATGTTGTTTGTCTCCTGAATCCATGATTTCCGCCCGGTAATTGTCACGTGACACAAGTTGTTCGATGTCTTTGACGTGTTCCTTGGTCGTGACATTGCGATTGCGCCGAAGTAGATACATGCAGTCCCTGAAAAGAAATAGTTTAATTTAACCTCGAACGACTCAGCTTGAGTATTTTCTAATGGATGTTTTTGCTTTGTTTTTTTCTTCCCACCCATGCGTGTTGTGAACTCTGCAATGTGCAACGTGCGCTGCCTGCTGCCTGTCCGTGCGTGGCGTGGCGTGGCGTGGCGTGGCGTGGCGTGGCGTGGCGTGGCGTGGCGACTGCAGACGAACCGAGCCTTCGCCTCTGCATCATGCACACGTGGCCGGACTTCCAAGGCTACGGCTTCAACCTGCACGCCGAGAAGGGGAAGCCCGGCCAGTTCATCGGGAAGGTCGACGAGGATTCCCCGGCAGAAGCTGCGGGGCTGAGGGACGGGGATCGAATCGTGGAGGTCAACGGCGTGTCGGTGGTGGATGAGACGCATGCGCAGGTCGTGACCCGGATCAAGTCGGTGCCGAACCTCGTCAAGATGCTCGTGATCGACACGGAGGGAGAGCAGTATTACAAGGAGCGCGGCATCCCGATTCACGGGGGCATGCGCAACGTGATCGTCGGCGAGGCGCGGGAACGAGGTGGCGCCACCACCGCTGCCGTCGAACCCCCGAGGGAACCGACGCCGGAACCCGAGCCCGTCGTCGCAGCTGTTCACGTCGTTTCCAACCAAGGTAATCAAGCGTCAATACTTCTTTATTGCTTCGGTATTGTACAGTGTGTGCATGGTGCATGATGTATTGCTCTGCGTGTATTGGGTCTCAACACAATTGTGTATTTATGATGTTTTTATCCCTTTGATTGTCCCTGGGCCATTTGAAATTTGCGCATGTTTTTCCCAGAAAGCTCGTCACATTTGCAATGTTGCTCAGAAAGAAGGCAAACAACAGGTTGGCTTTGTGGTCAAGAAAGCAGAAAAAGAGTCTGTAAAGTCGGCACGAACTGACAGTGTATATTAAGTCCAGCATGACAAAACAACAAAAGTGTACTTTGTACGTGGGATCATGATGATACTCACAAGAATTCCGTTCTTGCCAGTTGGATATTTTCCAAATTTGGAAACAGATCTTTATTTGTAGACGAATGGGGATCGCGACTCCAGGTGTGATTCACTGTCTTTTTTGCGAGACTCACGTCTCTCATCCTTCTCAATTGGCTCAGAGTGAACATTGCTCTCTTCGTTTTTCAACACGGTTTTGCTGAGCTCACATTCCAATTGGTTCAGTAGTTGCCAAACACAAGGCATTTTCCGAATGGGCGCACGTTTGGTGTAAAGCACATGTAATCGACACGAACAATGAGGCTTTAGGTGGATGAAGCCTCGTGTGACCCACGTGGGTCGGGGTCAAGGTTCGGATTGACACTGCCTCAATTGCCCTGATGTTCCACTGCCAAAAACGCGATGTACCGCTCAGTCCAGACATTTTAATTGCGTCCATTTGATTTGAATCCATTTGAATGTTGATGTTGTGCAAACGCTGAGTTTGCAGAGAAATGTACCTTTGAGGTATGTTTCTAAATGGCTTGTTTATGGTAAACAGGTGTGATTTGAATACTTTGACAGTGATTCAGTTCTCCCATGAGAAATTCTCTGGAGAATGGAAGAAAATCATTTCTCTCTCTCTCTCAGTGGAACTCTTGAGCTTTGGGTGGTCTGCAAACTGGAAAATCCGGATGAGAATCATTGTTCCTTTGACGGTGCAGTCCCCCCGGCTACACCAGTGTCTTTCGGATTCGCAGTGGTTGTGTGATTTGTCTGTCGTTCAATTGTTGGTAATTTGCTCTTTTTGTGTTTTGCTTTTTGATTGGCACCTGCCTGCTGCATGCAATGTGTTCTTCACTGCCTGTCCGCGAATGCATGTTCCCACACGAAGAAGAGGACCGGGAGGAGGAGGGGCCGAGCCCGAGGCTCTGCATCCTGCGTCTCTGGCCCGACTTCGAGGGATTCGGCTTCAACCTACACGCTGAGAAGACCAAGCCGGGCGAGTGTTTCATCGGGGGTGTGGACCCGGGGTCGCCTGCCGAGGCGGCGGGCCTCAGGGAGGGTGACCGCATCATCGAAGTGAACGACGCCAACGTGCAGGGACAGAACCACGGCGACGTGGTGGCGAGGATCAAGTCGAACCCGAACCTCATTCGCATGCTGGTGATCGAACCCAACGGGGAGGCGTGGTACCAGGAGAGGGGCGTCATCGTCAACAGTGCGCTGCCCAATGTTATCGTGCAGGAGGCGCGCGACAAGAGTGTCATTGAGGTGCATGCAGGTGAGCTTCTCCTCGGTACGCCATTCTGTTCGTTTGCTTTTGCTTTGTATCCAATGAAAACATCACTGAGAGTGAAAACATCACTGAACAAACAATTCCAAATTAGCTTCACGACAGATTTTATCGCTGAAACCCCCACCTGAATGTTAAACCCATTCGAATATGGTCAGGCATTTTGATTTTGAGAAACCCTCCACACAACCAAACTCCTTTGTGGTCCGTTTTAGTTTTTTGTTTTCAAGAGCTCGCCAAGCTTCTTCCTGTTTTGTGTGCATTTGTTGTGAAGTGAGACACTACGTAGTCAGGTTGCAATATTGAGTTTGCGCTGGTGTGCTTGCTCTGTCCTGGTCTAGCCCCACGCTGTTTTTACGTCACAGTTGAAACCAAAGAGGTGCGCACCACGGTGGCCGCAGACGAGATGGGTCCGAGTCCCAGGCTCTGCATCATGCACCAGTGGGCGCACTTTGATGGGTACGGATTCAACCTGCACGCCGAGACGGACAAGCCTGGCCAGTACATCGGGAAAGTGGACGCCGACTCGCCTGCAGAGGCGGCGGGGATGAAGGAAGGAGACCGCATCGTGGAGGTCAATGGAGTCAACGTCCAGGGCGAAGATCACACGGAGGTTGTAGCGAGAATCAAATCTCAGCCGAGTAAAGTGGAGATGCTGCTGATTGACCCAGCGGGAGCTGAGTACTACAGGGAGAGAGGCATCACAGTCACAGGGGACATGCCCAATGTCATCGTTGGAGAGGCCCAGTATTCAGTCGAAGTGAAGTCAGGTGAGAATACCGACCTGAAACGTGGTGTTTGGCTTCGATGAGTTTTTCCGAAGGGCAAAAAGTTTAAATGTTCCAAAGATTGATGCATGTTAGTCTTGGTGTGCACAGCTTGCTTGGTAAGGTTGCATGTGCACGATTTAGAATGTAAGGCTAAATTTTGGGCTGCCATGCAGTCTGTGGCGTTTCATCCAAAGTAATTTGTTGCGTTTTGTGTGTTTGTTGTCATGGATACGATGTAAGATAATCGTGCACGTTTTTCGCACTTCGCAACCCTCTTCAGAACCAGAACCCGAGGAACTGGGCCCGAGCCCCAGACTCTGCATCCTTCGCATCTGGCCCGACTTCCAAGGCTACGGCTTCAATCTGCATGCTGAGAAAACTATCCCGGGACAGTTCATTGGGAAAGTGGAGCCCGGTTCCCCAGCTGAGGAGGCAGGGCTCCGAAAAGGCGACCACATCATCGAAGTGAACAATGAGAACGTGCAGGACGGTACCCACACAGAGGTTGTCAGTAAAATCAAAACCAACGCAGACGCGGCCACCTTGCTAGTGATAAACAAAGAGGACGAAGAATATTACAGAAGTCGGAATATTACCGTCCACCGAGATCTCCCGAATGTGATTGTGGGGGAGGCAGCGGTGAGAGCTCACAACCACATGAATTTCGACGATGAAGAGGAGGACAACGAAGTGAACAACAACGCTGAAGAGAAAGGTGAGGCAAACGCGACCGCTGTCACTGAGGACATGCATACATGCTTCCAACACGTGGTTGCACGAAATCTTTTTTTGTCTGAATATGGCTTCAAACTCAGTGTTCATCCAGGTTCTGCTTTGCGACAGTGAGTCGGTTTCGGTCCAAATGGGTTACAATGAACAAATTCCTGGAAATCCGGCTTTGACTGCAAATTTCGTTTCATGATCAGTGATTTAAATCTACCGTGGCTCGAATCAAAATCAATCGAACCACAGGCATCGTGCAACATTTCCAAACTGATCGGCACCTCGGCTGCGGATCAATGGAGATCCCGTGTTGTCCCCTCGGCTGGAACCGGAAAATCATTTGCGGTTTTTCTTGCCAGCATGATCAAGAACGGAGGTGTTGCTCCGATTCAGATTGTCCCGTGTATGGCTCGGGGCAAGTCTGAGTCAACAGCGCTGTGCACTCGCGACGGTGATGGAGACGGCTGTGGCTGTACTTTGAAAGGCCATTGGTGCACTGAGTAGACTAATCTCACTGTGAAATCCTCAATTCATTTGCTCCATCGACAGAGGATCCAGTCTTCGTGCAGGCAAAATTTCCATTTTCTTCGGTCCTTTAATTTGGCCTTTAAATTTCTGTTTTTGTCGTCTCTTTCACTTGACTCATGACACAAAAAGACGGTCCAAATCCACGACTCTGCGTCATTCGTCGGTGGCCGGATTTCCAAGGCTACGGGTTCAACCTGCAAGCGGAGCAGGGCGCGTCGGGCCACTTCGTGGGCGACGTGGACCCCGGGTCTCCCGCCGAGGCGTCGGGGCTGCGCAGCGGGGACCGCATCATCGAAGTGAACGACGAGAATGTTCAAGGAGAGTCGCACACGCGGGTTGTCCAGCTCATCCGATCCCAGCCCAACTCAGTGCGCATGCTCGCCATCGACCCCGAGGGGGAGAAGTACTACGCCACCAGGGGCGTGACCATCACTCGACACATGTCCAACGTGATAGAGGGCGACTCTGAAGAGAGGAGCCCCATCTCCAGGAACAACACCGTCGAAGTGGTGTCCACACGTGTCGACAGCTACGTAGGTGAGAACATGCACGGCGGTGATGGAAAAGGAGCGGGGACCAGGGCGTCACCATAACAACGCATTGTAGGAAGAAGAGCTGTAGCGCTTGGAGTGGAGGACTGGGATTCTGCTAACCGCGGTGACAGGATTCTGAACACGGCTTTCTGAAACTCACGCAGGGCAGTGGGAAGCTTGACCGACTGACCAACTGCTCTCGCACATGGCGCGTGCAGTGGAACACTAACACACTGGAGAATCACAAAAATGGAAACTGCTATTGTAAAGACAAGCTTTTCTTGTTCTCTCGCACAATGGAAACTCAACTCTTTCACCGACCTCACGACAATCCTCGCCTATTTATACTTTCGCATGTCTGGTCTTGCATTTCTTGGTGAATTGTCGTGTTGGACATTGAAACAGAGACGATTGGTTTCTTCGGTTTCAGGGGAAAAACACATTTCGTGCTTCGTCCTTTCTAACATGCTGTTGGTAGACTTACTGCGTGTCGTCTGGTGCTTTGGAGTCAGCAGTTGGGAGTAAGGTGTGGCAGTGGATGATCACAAGTGGCTTGAGCAAAGATCAAAGAGTGGGTGGGGGGACGTTGTGTGATAAAAATACAGCAAAAAGGGTGCAAAGGACTGGTCAATGTCGTTGAGGAAGAGAAAAAACCAACACAGTCCACTTCTTCCCTTCAGTGAATCTTCGATGCGAAACTCGAAAGACAGAATCATGACAGGGGAGTGTCATTTTGTGAAGAGACAGTTTGTAGGGGGTACTTGAAGTGTAAAAGCAACTTCTGTCCCTGATTATGAGACAAGTGTGTATTTTATCCTTATCTGCAGTCATCGCACCGCCGAGAGAGGTGGTCGTGGGAGTGCCTCCGGTTGCACTCGATGTTGGTTGTCGAACAATTTGGAAGAAGCACACTGGCATTGTGCAACAACTGTTTGGTGCAACCGTGTACAATCTCCTTCTTTTGCAACTTTTTGCACAAAAGAGAACATCTTATTTTCCTTGCTCAGGCCAGTGAAACCGACAAATATATCGTCCCTGCTCCAGTTGCCAAAGCGTAACTTAGGAATGTTGCCAGGTAGTTTATTTTAACCCGATAAGGTTAACAGAACATGTGCACAAAACGCAGGAAGAATTTTCTGACGTTGTCACTTCCTCTGAGTCGTCCTCACAACTAACTCGATTGACAGCCAAGCTTTTGTGCAGAAGTGTAAGGAACATAAACTCTGAATGGTGATACATGTCCCTCAGATTGAAGGAAACGCCTCACCGAAGCCGTAGTTATGTATTTGAGGCGAATTTGTAATGATGAGTGAGATGACTCACTTTCTGACGGTGAAATGTCCTCAACTCAGTTTGGATCAGGTGTCACTGAAAATACCAGACCAAAAAAAGACCAGCATGTCAGGTGCAACGACCCAAGCTTCTGTAGTGATTGCATGTGCTTTTAATTCCTGTAGATCTGACAACCAATAGCCTGCTGTGTTTTTGCTTGTCGTTTTTTCCAGCCCCCGACGCCCCCTCTGACGCCCCCGCAATTCGCTCTTGCACGCTGAAGAAATGGGCAGACTTCCAAGGCTACGGCTTCAATCTGCATGCCGAGAAGGGCAAGGCTGGCCACTTTGTAGGCGTGGTGGACGAGAACTCTCCAGCTGAAACGGCCGGTCTGAAGGAAGGAGACAAGATCATAGCTGTGAATGGGGACAGTATCCTGAATGCGACGCACCAGGATGTGGTGTCCAAGATCAAATCGGACCCTGGGGCGGTGCGGCTACTCGTCCTTGACCCGGACGCCGACGAGTATTACCGCAACAAGGGCGTCGTCGTCAACGAGGACATGCCCAACGTCGTCGTTTTTGTCAGCCCCGCCGTCTCTCCAGGTACGAGTGCGAATCTCTCTCTCTCTCTCTCTCTCTCTCTCTCTCTCTCTCTCTTTCTCTTTCTCTTTTCTCTCTTTCTCTTTTCTCTCTCTTTCTCTTTTCTCTCTCTTTTCTCTCTCTCATATTCGTTCTCTTCCTTCCTTCCTTCCTTCCTTCCTTCCTTCCTTCATTCATTCATTCATGCATTCATTCATGCATTCATTCATGCATTCATGCAAACGAAGAAATATTGGGCTCTTTAGTCAAGCCTGAGAAAAGTGTGCAGATGTTAAAAAAGATCCACTGGCAGAAATGCTTCCAACACTCCTGCCCATGTTGCATTTTGTTGGATGCCTGTTGCATGGTTTGTGCCCTGTGGCATTGTGTTGTACTCGTAGTGCATGGCAGAAGTTTTTGAAGTGGAAGGTGTGCAGGTTTCTGCAGAGGGCTGCATGACGTGACGATACACCACGAACGTTTTGTTTTGTATCTGATAAAAATGCAAAGCAGGATGTAGCCAGTGAGTTGGTCTGACTGACTCGTGAGTTGCACAGGTACATGTAAAACCAGCAAAAACAAAACGTGGGTCGAAATGCAGTTTGTTCATACAATGGTCGGCGTTTGTGCCAGCGTTTTTTGCGACAGTGTTGTCGAGTCGTGATCAGACGAGGGTGTCACCAGATTCTGAAGATTTCGGACGTGGTCGATGTTGCTGAATGTTTCTAATTTCCACTTGGCGTCTTTCTCTATCAAAAGGGGCGTCTATCAAAAGGGGCGTCACCCGATTGTTGAGTCTGTGGTAATTCAGAAACATTTTTTCGTCGCGCTTGTGAAAACATAATCTCACACGGACATGTGAAGTTCCTTTGCTTGATGGGATTTGGTATCAAGTTTCCCGGTGTGCCAATCTGAATGAGTCATTTCGTGAAAGCCGTTTTTACTCACTCGCCGGAGAGAAGCTCACGTTTGGTGAAACATACTTCTCTCAATGAAGCCCCCGGCCAGCTCTGTCAGCGATCGACATCAACACTCGTTGCCATTGACAACTTCCAAAATCTTCCCATTGCAACTGCAAGGAAGCAAAAGAAACAAAGTAGTTGTCAACAAATCTCTGGGTGGGGATTGTTTCAGATGTCATTGTGGAGCTTTTTGCATGATTGGACCTCGGTTTTGATTGGGGGGGGGGGAGAGGGAGGTCTCTGACGGATCTGTGAACGCTCTGGGCAGGTGAGCTTGCGTGTCTGAAAAACGTTGTCACCCGGGTGTGTCTTCGCAATCGTCAAATTGGACAAAAAACACATAAAAGACTGAAATTCTCTGACGACCGCTTGCATCGGTGTGTGTGTGTGTGTGTGTGTGTGTGTGTGTGTGTGTGTGTGTGTGTGAAACTTTCTTCAAAATTGTTCAGAGAAGGGAGAACGGGCTGCTGCACCACGCAGTGCCGTCAGAGGTCTTGTGTGCGGCCACCCTTTGGCTGATTGTGCAGATTCCTTTGTTGGACGCTGCTTCACAGCGATTGTGTGTCGTGTGTGTGTGAGTGTGTGTGTGTGTGTGTGTGTGTGTGTGTGTGTGTGTGTGTGTGTCGAGTCTCCGACGTGTATGTGCGCAATAATTTACAAAAGCAGAAGTTCATGTCATCACGAGAGGGAGCAGTTTTTCATTTTGCTGAAAAACTCCACAAAAATGTGCTGCGCTAAACAGATTTGAATCTACCTCTCACGGAATGGAAATATTTGCAGCGGGGTGTGAATTTGCTGCGCATCTCTCGACGGAGCTCCGTTGGTAATTGCTGTTGCGTGTCATGAAGCGTGTAACCAACCAGGTGCTTCTCCAAGCAGTGAGTTCTCAAACTACCTCCAAACCTCAATACGGTGGTGCTGGTATGTGCCAAGTCTTTTGACTTCTGGCAAGCTACTTCAGAAGCACTTGGAAGAATACATCAGTTCGTCTGGATTGCTTGTGATCTGTTGTTGAAATCTGCCTGAAAAGGCCTGAAAACGAATTATCACAAGGTACCAGTCGTGCGCAACGAAACTTTGTGAAACACCGACCAGACCAAATCGACGCTCAGTTCTGAAGGGGGGGGGGGGGTATTTTGTTCGAGTTCTGTGAATTTGCGCTGGTCGATCAACACTCAAATCTCTTTTGGTGGTCGAGTGTGCCGCAGGTCAATTCCAACTTTCTGAATGGACGAAAAGTTATTTTTGTGAAGGTCTTATCACGTCCAACCCGGTAGCATCGCATATGTGTGTGCGTGTGTGCGCGCGCGCGCGGAGGAGGGTGTTGGAGAGGAGTGTGGATGTGGGTGGGTGGGTGTGGAGGCTGGGTTGGTGTTGTGGTTGGGATATCCTTTTATGCCGCAGCAGTCTCACTGAAGCAAAGTGGATCCTGGCAGCTGAAGAGCAGAAAGTTGAAATGTTGAAGAGTGCACGGACAAAACGAACTCTGACACGAGGACCCTTGGGGGTGTACAGAGGAATCACAATTGAATTTCGCCATTGCTGGCATCATGTGCTTCCAGTCCAGTGTTCAAACAAAATGTGACAATGTATTCTCACGAGTGAGTGCTGTTTCCAACTGGGCTGGGCAGGTACAGACGAAAAACGTAAATGAATGGCAAACAGCCAGGGTTTTGCTGGGACAAGACGGGACTCGCTGGTTTGTGACGTTCGGCGACGACCACAATCAAAATTTCTTTGGTGCTCTGTGATCTGCCAATTTCAGTCCTGAAGTATCTTTTCAAACCCGTATCAAAGTGGGAAGAAAACGAACCACAGTTGAACACATCACACAATTTCTACTTGACATGTTATCAAAACACTGCCATTCAGGAAATATGTCAAGGAAAGGTGAATCTTCTGCTTGCCTTGTAAACACAACTGCGAACACTTTTGTCATAATCTGTTTGCTTGTACGAAGAATTTCGTGTGTATCCGTACGTTTTTATGAGTTCCCACAATTTTGGCAAAACTACAGCTGGCGCACGTGACGTTTTGGCGATCTCTTGCAGATTCGTCCACTTTTGATTGTTCAATTGTTGATAGTTTGATGTCAAAACATTTGCCAAAATTGACAGAAACACACACTGGCCTCCAAAAGGTCGATGGTGTTGAAGAGTCGGGTGTCACCACGAAGATTCCAACGAATTTTCTGAAACGAAAAAGAGATTAAATTTCACTGTCATTTGATTTGCAGGTTCTCACGTGAATGGAGATGTCACGCACGCAGAAGTGAATCACACAGAAGTCCACGTAAGTTTTTTCACCGCATTGCAAAAACATTGCACCATCCATTCTGCTCTCACGGAGGCGTCCAAAATCTGCGGGGTTGAGGCAAGGACAATCAGCAGGGGGGGGAGTCATCTTTTTCATTGTGCCTTTTGTTTGTTGATCAGGAAAAGGGCACTGCTGTAGAACTGCACCCGCCATTCTTGCCGTTGCCCCCCTCCTACACACACCCTTCCTGCTACATTGGCGGAGTCCCTGCAGTCCACAGAAACTCTGCCTGCAGATCTTTGCAAAGAACTAGCTCTTCCGACACGTATGAACTGTGACCTGCTCTTGGAACGTTATGTCCAACATTCAGTTCAAACGTTCATGAGTTCGTTTAGAGCGCGAGATCCTGATCGTTCGATCATGCGCCATCACAGTCCTGTTGCAGCTCATCAGGCGATACATATCCAAATACCTGCAGAATTCTGGCTTTTTCCCCCGTGAGTGAGAGAAATACAAAATCTCGTGGTGGTTGCCGGATCATATGCTTCTGATGTGGCGCAGTGCAAAGTTTTTGTGCAACTACAGATTTTGGTCAGGGGGCCTTCGTAGCAAGGAGTTTATCGCGCCATGTGAACAGAATTTTGGTCAAGCTGTGTATCAGTTGGTGTTCGCCTGAACAAAAAGAGCTGTCACATAACCTGTCGGAACGAGTTTTTCACGCAGCAATCTCTGGCAAATCCGGGATTGGTGGGGGGGGGGGGGCAGCCTGGGTCGCAGCTGGGGTCCGTCGGGTAACGGGGTGGTGCAGGATCAGGATGAGGTGGCAGTTTTTTCCTGGTGGGGCACTTCAGTCCGACTCTTTTCCCTTCTTGGGCCTCCCGAGGTGCGTGCTTGCGCAGTGAGGTGTTCTTGTTTGGAACGCTGGTTCTGTGCCTCAGACGTCGCGTGTTTGTGCGCATCTCCTTCTGATCGCTTCTTTGTGTCGTTGCAGGTCGCAGCAGCTAGTGAAATTCCATCTCGGTCAGACCATTTAACTCCTGAACCCCAAGAAATCCAGGTAAATTTACAACTTCTTTTGTATTATGTTTTCCATGCGTGCAAATGTTTAGCTCGTGGGCAACGAGAAGCGTGTTGTCGTCTTGCGTGTTACTTGTTGGTGCACGAAGCGACTGTGTTGAAGGAGTTGCCTTGTGCTCGTGTGGCCGGCGGTGATTGCTGTCGAGAGTGCGGTACACGTTCAGGTGTTGTTGGGCCTTAAACGCACTGATGTCTTTTTCCTGACGAGAGTGTCCAAGTTTGATGCCATTTCCAATTTTGTCAAGGTGACCAACCAATTGAAATTGTGGGGACGGGTAGTTGAAGCCTGCATGTAGAATTGGACGAGAAGGTTGTTTGCACGTTTATTAAGGACCAATCAGTACGAGCAGAAGCAGCATGGAAAGGAAATATTCGTTGCATTTGCATCATGCTTTAGTGTTCGTGTTTTTTTCTTTTTGTTCAACGACCGATGTGGTTTCCGTTTGCATGCGTTGGGCATGTTCTGTGAAAAACTATAGAAAACCTTTGTTCGAGAAGTATCTACGTAAATTTACCAGCTGTTTCGCAGACCAGGAAAAATTTGCACGCAGTAAAAGAATAATTCTGACGCACAGGTAAACTGGTGGATCCTAGTTTTGGTGTATCCAGGCGAAATAATATTTTGGGGTGGGGCATATTTGCAAAAAACCTGAAACGCCTGCCGCGGTTTGTGTCGGGAACCACCAGTTCACCCCAAACAGTAGTTCTTGCCTGTACAATCCTTGGCACACACTGTATGATTGGCTGAACATTAGGTGAACGGAGTAGAGTACGTCGAGGAGCGCGTCGCGTACTCGGCGAGCGTCGAGGTCGAGGAGGTCGAGATGCGGCCGGCGACGCCCGAACGCCTGCCGACCCCCGAGCGGGAGCCGAGCCCCGAGCCCGTCCGAGAACCCTCCCCCGAACCCTTCCGTCGAGACCCGAGCCCTGAGCCCATCCGAGAACCCAGCCCAGAACCCGTCAGAGAACCCAGCCCAGAACCCGTCAGAGAACCCAGTCCAGAACCCGTGAAACCACCGTCCCCTGAACCTGTACGCCGCGCCCCAAGCCCCAAACCCGTACACAAGCGTACTAGTGATGACGTCAGTGCCTTATTGTCCAAAGTGGATTCACAGCTGTCTTCGTCCAGAATTTCAGAGTCGGTAAGATCATCCATCTTCGTTTTGCATTTCTTGCATTGGTACGTGTGTGACGGTGGCGTCTAAACCCCAGTTTCAGAACTCAAATCGTCCAGTTTCGTCATGCTTCTGGACAAACACTCACGAACTCAGATTTGATCCAGCAAAGCCAGCCGCATGGTTCTGTTTGTTTGTCCAGAAGCTTCTTTGGAAAAAGAAATCGTCTTTTTCTCGTTCATCTGCATGACTAACGACAAGATTTCGTTTGTTCTTTGCTTTGTCTTGAACCACATTCAGTTTATAAGACATCAGTCAAAAATCACAATGATTTCTGAACCATTTGCTTTCATCTGGACCTTTTCGTGTCGGCGAAAGATGATCAGTGTCATCATCGTCACTTCACTTCATCTGCTGGATCATTCAGTTGCTGGCGACAATGAATGATTGGCCTGGCAACATGTTCGTTTTTGAAATTTTTCCACGTGTCTTAAGAGGTGAGGTGTTCCCTGTCCCGACGTGTGGTGATTTCTCCACCAGATGGACGCCTCTGATGACGAGGTCCAGGTCTTTGAACCGGAAGTTGCATTTGACCTGGAACCCGAGGTGCACGTGTCTGAAGTGACGCATGACGTGCGTTCAGTGACGCGTGACGTCCACTCCACTGTGTCCGAGACAGTGGCCGAGACAGTGGTCGTTTCCTCCTCACAAAACACTCATTCCCATGACAACGGTGTGGTGAGTTTTGGTTGCCATGGACGGTTGCCACACGCGAGTTGCCGTAGACACTGGAGTTCGGGGTAGTTGGAGGAAGAAGACGGGTCATTGTGGCACCTTTAGCACAGATTGCAGCATTCCTGGGCGGAAGTCGCCTGTGAACTTGGCTTTGTTGTCTGCGTGCTTCAGTGTTTCTTTGTCTCCTCCACCCATTTGTCTCCTGCGCTTGTATCCTCCACTGTAAATAGTTGTACATCAGCACCTGGTCAACATTGTTCAGACGTGGTTGGAAACTTGACAGAGGGGCCTTTGCTGTGCTCATCATGTTGTACCTGACATGTTGTTTTTTGCAGCAACCGTTTCTGCGTAAGTTTTCCGCAATCACCAGGCCACATGAGTCTCTTGCCATGGATACAACAGCTCGTTGTCCGTGAAAGGCTGATCCGCCACTTTCCCCGATCCTACAATGTTTGTGTTGCGGCGGGGGGGGGGGGGGGGGGGAAAAAAAAGGCAAAATTCCCCAACCAATACCATTCCAAAGCAACAATTACACCATTTCCGTTTTATGTTTGCGTGGGACAAAAAAACGGTTTTGG
>JAAUXT010017310.1_pt1 | contig 20394 bp, 23 predicted proteins | sample 7278171 | NCBI WGS metagenome assembly JAAUXT01 (sample SAMN14350112, study PRJNA611818) | marine sediment metagenome | isolation source: surface marine sediment (1.8m) | place: French Polynesia: Moorea | collected 2018-08 | reverse complement strand
TGGGTTGTTCCTTTCCTAGAGGAGCGGAACGGCCCAGCCTATGAACGCTGCAGGAGCATCTGCCTCGATGGAATGAATCCTCTACCAACGTGAGTACTTCATGGCCCTCACTGTACTGTGTGTGGCCATGAAGTACTCACGTTGGTAGAGGATTCATTCCATCGAGGCAGATGCTCCTGCAGCGTTCATAGGCTGGGCCGTTCCGCTCCTCTAGGAAAGGAACAACCCAGCGCTGATGTGCATTCCCCGCCATCACCCATTTTATAATTCTTGATGCGATGACGCTCAGCATCAGAACTTGGACAGAAGTACGCTACTAAAAATTATCCTAGTCAAGGCACCCAAATTTGCAAGTTGCACGGCCCCAGCATAAAACCTTCGCAACTTCATTCGCCTGAAACAACAAAATTCTTCGAGCTTGGTTCCATTCTACTGCCACATCATGAGCCTTCAGCTCCAAGTTAATGGTGGACGCACCGGCTGCAAAGCCATAATTCGGTGCCGAGTTGTCCAAACTGAAGCGCCTCACTTCGTCCACCAAGAGAACAAAAGCTCCCTGGTGATGAGTTCCGTTTCCACGTTTCGTCACTGAAAATCTGAAAACACCTCCTCATAAACACAAAACTGTTAACTTTTTTGGTTCTCTGCTTTTCGATGTGGCTTTTTTTGTAAAAATAGGGCAGCAACAATTGTTGAAATGATCTTCAGACAACTCACTGGTAATACCCATGGACAGGAGCGGTGTACATTCCCAGCAGGGCGTTGTAGTGACCTCCAGGGTTCAGGAGAACTTTATCCCAGACAATTGGACTTTCATGTTTTATGGAGAGTCCTTGCTGAGAATAGCCAAAAATATACTGTCTCTCAAAGCTGCAAAAGAGAGGTGGGGAACAGATTCACCGTCCTGTACAACTGCAGCGAGTGCGTGTGTTTTGAGTGACATTGCTGATTTTGCATTTGGCTCCTCACTGTGACAATAGGTGTCGGACCCAAAAAGAATTCAATTTTCAATTCCGGATCACGTAATCGTTAAGTGAGACTCACTTTTTAAGTCTGATATTTCCGACTTTTCAGTTGCTTGTGACTGCTGTGTGCCGCGCTTGCTTTGCTGTTCGAGTTTTTCCATTTGTTGTTCCCATGTTGCCTTCAGATCAGCCATTTTTCCTTTCGTTAGTTTCTCCACATTCTCCAGCGACGTCTCGAGCGTTTCCAGTGTTGTCTTGAGCGCAGCCTTGGCTCGCCTTTCATTGGCCAGGTCAGCTGCCAGTTCCGTGACCTGAGCCTCCAGTTCCTGTCTCTGCGTCGCGTTGGTTCTTCTCTCACTACTTAAAGTTGCACTCAGGGCCTCAACCTTGCTTTCAAGATCCTGAAAAAACAACATTGAATGGGGTAAACCTTCCTGTCTCCAACGCGTGACCACGCGTTTTCGTCATGGGCTCCTTTGCGCCTGTCAAGCTGTTACCTGCAGTTTCTTTTCAAGATATGCCACGTCGTATCCCTGCACTGTCATGATGTCGAGAGATAATAACACCTGAAAAAGAGAAACTTTGACGTGAGCCCTGTTTGAGCCAAAAACCAGTTTTATTTCGTGGATCATGAGTGCCAGTCAGCACGGTAATCAGGATTAAAGCTTCACTCTGGTTTTTAAATGTTGGACGTGCGTATCTTCTTGAATACAACATGTTTCAACCAATCAAGGAGGAAAAAACAAAACAACAATTGAAACCCTGGCTTGGTCCGAAGTGCAAGATCAGACTCTTTCCTGTTTTCAAATTTGGACACGCAAAACGGACGTGTCTCAAACTTGGCTCCGATTTTTCCCACCCCTTTGTGTGGAACTTGGTTGAAACTTGAGTGCGACTGACACACAAGTGAAAAACTAACTGTGTACAAACAACAGACCTGTACTCGTGCAATGTAGTGCTGTTTCTGTGGAGTTCCGAACTGGGCCAAACATCGTATGAAACTATTTTCTTGTAGGAACCGATAATGTTCATTCCAAGCATCATATTATCAGGAAGTATGAGGTCATCTGCATTGTGTTCTAAAAAAGGAAGGTATTGAAATCGATGCGCTGTGCAGTAGGGGACAACGGCGTCGGCAAAACGTCAAAAAACTTTGCCTGTGCTTGGAACGAATGTGTGAAGACACGGAAGGATTTTTTGGTTGCGATCCGACGCCTGACTGGCGATCCACGTCCCCGGATGAACGCCAAGTCTGTTTCATTGACAGACTATCAACTCTGACAATTGGTTTTTATCGTCGTGTTTGTACGTTTGTTTGACAAAAACACTTCTGTGTGAAGACGGCATTTTCTCATTTTCTGGATTTTCTGTGCCATGTTCTGTTGACACAAGCCGAACCTGGCTTGCGGTCAGCAAAGAGGGCCGAAAACACTATAATCCGGAATGGTCAAGATTCTTGTTCAAAGACAAACCTGTGAATGTTTGGGTCTTCACTGGTAAACAAGTGAGGGCTATTTTAAACAAAAGGCTCGATCGTGAGCCAGAAGCAGCACTCCCAGTGCTTGTGAACAAATCTCACTGGCAATGAACATGCATGCAATGTTTGCAACGGCGTTTCTTCTGATGAAAATCACAATGCATAGAGCAGGTGCCCGGTGAACCAAGACTCCATGTGACCATCTTTGTAAGTTCCGAACACGATGCTTGAGCCCCAGTTCTCTATCTGCACCTCCTGCCCTTCGTCCAGCTCCAGGTTGATGGTGGCCGAGCCGGACGGATCCACGTTGGTCTCGAAGAAGAAGGCGTCCTTCAAGGCAAACCTCTGTCCATCCACCAGAAAGTGAAATCCTCCGTTGTACTCATTCCCAGCTTTTGTGGCAGAGAATCTGCAATGACGAGAAAAGCTCGACTGTTGTTGAGATGGTTCTCATCTTGTGAACTTGTGTTCTTTTCTGAAACAAAAAAGCCGCCCAGGCGTTCTCACTGGTAGTAGCCATCGACAGGCGCCGTGTAGGTGCCGGTCTTCCTGTTGTAGTGGCCTCCCGGGTTGATGAGCACTCGGTCCCAGACGATGGGTTTGGCGCTGGATACGTTCACCGCCTGCTTACTCAGCGTGGTCAAGAAGAGGGTGTCTACAAAACATGCAGAACATTGTGTTGCACCCAACAGTGTCAGAGGGGGGGGGCAAAAGCGAAACGGTGAACCAGCTCAAGGCACGCTCTACCGTCCAGATATCAAGCTGAGATCGACAACTGGACCGAAAAAGGGTCAAAAGCTGTGAGTAAATACAGGTACAAAACAACCAGGAGTCAAAGGTGCTGTTTGTTTCCGTGATTCAATGTCACAGCTTGATTCCGTGGGTTCAATGGAAATTGTAGGGCTTCAAGCTGCTCGGAAGATGAATACAAACGACAGAAAGCCTCTACCTGTGGAATCCAGTCTCTGACTCTTTGCCAGATTGTTGAGTTTGTTGGATTGTTGCAGCATGGTGGTTTTGAGACTTGTCAATTCCTTCTTCCTGACTTTTTGTTCTTCTGCTAAGTCGTCGGTGAGTATCATGAGCTTGGTGTTGAGAACCTGAGATTGAGCTCCACTCGTTTTCCGGTCTGCGGTGAGTTCCGCTGTGAGTGACAACAGACTCTCCTTGATCTCTTGTTGGTCAATATCATTTGCCTTCTTCTCAGTGGACAACTGAGCAGCCAGACCTCTGGTATTAGCTTCCAGTTCTTCTTTGAGCAAACCTATTTGCGTTTCCTGGTTTGTCAGTTTGGTTTTGTGAGAAGTTAGTTCAGTCAACAATTCTGAAACTTGCTGTTTCAGGGCGACATTCGCCTTCTGTGCATCCACGATGTCCGCAGTAAGTTTGTCAATTTGAGGTTGAAAATCCTGCGAGTGAAAAAGAGACAAAACATTGAATGTGCAGCAAGATGGAAAAAGACAAATTCCAGAGTTTGCTTCCGAGGCTTGACACCTCTCAGGAAAAAGAACAAATAAGACTTTTGTTGTTCGCTATCACCAAAACTTGGAACACTCACGCTGCATTCACTTTGACAGAGAATTGGAATTTTAAAGACCCTTCAAATGAAACGTGCATGTCCACTGTTTGAAACTACTGTACACTCGTAATGCCAACGAATCTGACTGGCATCGGAGAACAAACCCATGTTCCCCTCCCAAGTGATTTGTTTGCTAATTGTGAACAAAATGCACAGAATGTTTGCTTTCCTCACCTGGACGTTTGAGTGAGTGATGACGTCCCTCGCGTCTGAGATTTTGCTGTACATGTTCCACGCCGCACTGATCACAGCCAAAACCACCACAACCTGAACAAGGATTTTGCCCGCCTGGACAAGGGTCTCGAACGTCTTCGCCTGGTTCTCCAGAGCTGCCTTCACAGCTGCCATCTCCTCATCCCTCGTCAGTCCGTCCACCTGAAACTGACCCACCCCAAAATATTTTTCTGTTTGGAACCTCAAGAAAATCCATCACATTTTGAAACAACAAAAGCCCAAGTCGGGAAATTGAGAAAAAAATCACGTTTGGTGGTGCTTTGTCCACTGGATGGTCGCGTCCTTCATCTGCAGTCTTGGCCTTGGCTGTGGTCTCGTCTGACTTCTCCTTTTGATTCATTGTCAATGCTTGAACTTTGAACTCCAGTTCCTGCGGAAGGTACGTACGTGCAAACAAAACGTAGTCGATCAAGACGACCCTCTTCGGTTTGTTTCACCAAAGTACAGTTGACGCTTGTCTTGTGTGTGGAATTACGGTTTCTCTGCTTCAACACGGTTTCTGATTTACAACATGAAGACATGGATCTGTCAATTTTTGCTGATGTGCCCTTATGCGAAGGAGAAAATTCGAGTTCTTTGAACAGCAGGTCAGACATTTGGGAGTTCAGGTGTGAATGGCTCTGAGAAAATAGGCTTTCAGGAAGTGAACAAGACGTGGATCTTTGCTTGTGAAATATTAACTCCTGCATGCATGTGAGTGTACGTATGATTTGAAAACGTACGAGCTCATGCACGTGTTCCGCAGGGGACAACAGGCAGCCAGAAAGGTATTTCCAAAATTCTGACGAGTTCGGCATTGTAAAAGTGTTCTCACCTGCAGTTTGTTTTCCAAGGCTCCAGTCTCGTAACTCTGAGTATTCATTTTGCTTCTTTATGTTTTGAAAAATAAAAAACTTCCTTCTTCGTTCTTTGGCAACAGCCACTCAACACAATGCAGTGAACGAGTCGAGTTAGAACCATCCAATATGGCTGAATTAATTAACGTTTTGTGGACTTCAGACCTGCCGCGCACGCCCATTCAAACTGGGACAACTTTAGAATGAGAAGTCAACCACCATATTTACGGAAACATCCTTGTTTGGAGCTAAATGCGGAGGTGAGGTCAGTGTCGTCGCTTATCAAAGCGTCGTTGATCTTTATTGATCTGCTCTCGATTGTCGTACGAAATGACAACACATGGCTTTGGTGGATCCAGGGTTAAGAAAAAAGGCCAGAGATACACTCCGAGAGCACAGAAATGTTCGTTTTCTGAGGATCCAGGGGCACAAAATTGTGAGATCCTCGCTTGAAAAGGAATTTCAATCGGAATTCATTGGCATTGAGCAATCAGGCATTTGGTTTGCTTTTTGTTTCGTTTGCATCTTCTGAAGTTTGAAAGCCAGGACACTCCTTGGTGTTGCACCCAAAGCAAGCCTTTCTTCTCTGGTTCGGACGATATTCAGAAGAAAACAAGAAGCAGAGACCAGCAAACACGGGATGTTTTTCAACGCTGGTACAACAGTGTCCAAGTTCTTCGTTTCCAAAGTTTCATGGACTGCTTTGCTTTCCAGGTTGTTGTGTGAACTTTGTGTGCGCTTTCACCGGCGTAGGATCTGCAAAAGATGTGTTTTTGTTTCGTTGGCATTTTGGTTGCAACAGAGGTTGAGCACTTTCGTGATCGTATGCAACGTGCAACACTGACCTAACCACGACCTTGAATCGTGTTGACAGCAAGAACTAGTGGCACCGTCTTCAACAAGTGAACAAGCAGGCACCACAGCCAAGAAAGCAGCCACCAGAACCATGTTTGGTTGGCCTCTTCTTGTCGCTCGAGAAAATATTCCTGTTGAGAAGCGAGAAAACTGTCATTAATACAGGTGAACCAAGATTGTGAGTAGGTATCCCGTGTCTCTTTTCCCAAACGTTGTGCGCGTGCTCAAATGAACTTCACCTGAGTCATATTCTTCAACTTTTTCAGCTCTTGCCCTTGTATATTCAGGCTGGATCTCAGAAGTGCGTGTTGAAAAGACCATTCTCCTGCAGTTTCGTCTGTTTTTCGTTCGGCTTCGTGCGCAAATTGCTCGAGCAGTTCTGCATGATCCTGTGCAGAAGAGGAATGTACAGTTGGCAGAGGTGTGAATCAAGTTGTGGTGAATCAATCCCTAAATGAGACACTTTGAGCCACACACAAAAACTTGTTGTCAGACGCACACTGAAGGGAAAAGGACGCATACTCGTACCTCAGCTGTTTTCTTTAGATGTTGTAACTCCTGCTGTTGCGTCTTCAGGTTGGCTTGGAGAAGGGAGATCTCCTCCTCTGGAAAGTCCTGTCGATTGAAATGAGCGTTTGCCTTGGTGGTTGATTCCGATCCAGTGGCCTGATCAGACTCAGTGTGTGCAAAGATGCAACAAGAGCACAGATTATCTGGCAAAGAGAGAACTCATTCGACATTCAGAAGTGTACAATACCGTGCCGCTTCGGAAAGCAATGGACGAATCAGATTCCGTGGGTTTCTGTGGACCCAAGAACACAAATCCTGTGGCGATCAGGAGGATGAGCAGAACGACGACGAGGAAAGCGAGCATCACTGTGAACTGGCGCGTCAGGTCCTTGAGATGCGCCTTCAGTGCCGCCACCTCCTCCCTCTGAGATTGCCTGTTCCTTTCAAGATTCTGCAAAGGAGGAAGGCAAAGGTGCTTTCGCTCACTGCAAAAAACTTGGTTTTGGCTTGGTTTGTTGTCAAATATATCTGGAACAAGAGCCCGGCCTTGCAAGGTACCGAAAATGAAACAGCATGGCGTCCCGTGACGGACAATTCCCTGTGCAAGCACGTGAAGCAAAAGTACTGACACAAGAAACGACACTGTCACCTTGACTTGGTCTTCAAGATTCCTCATCGAGTAACCCTGGACGTTCATGTTGTGTCCTGAGCGTGAGGACTCCTTGTCAAGTTCGCGCAGACAATGTCAGGAACAAAACCGTAACATTTCATTCAAGAACCGTCCGAAAAGAGGAAGCTTTGATTCGTGCCAAAAATGGAACACAAATATCTAGAACACGGCTCTTTTTGGTGCACCTCGTTGTCAATAGAACCAGCTGAATATGAACATTCACAACACGTGCCAAAAATAAACAAGCCCAACGTCAGCCAGTTGACCACAATGGGCACCGTGGGTTTCTTTGGTAGAAGTTTCATTTTGCGTGTCGGAAGCAAGTTTTGCCCACTGTCTCGAGTTTGAAAACCCGGAAAGCAAGACCTGCAGTGGATAAAATGTTTGGGGGCCTTTTTAATTGCCGGCATCGTTCAAAGGAAAGAGAGGGCTCGCGCGTGAGATTTACGTGTTGGTATATTCAAGCAGCGCGTGTGCATGCCATGCGACAGTCCGAGGAAGCAAGGACAACAGTACATGTACTTCCTTTTGGTTTTCCACTGTCCAAATGAATAGATCGCACAGTGTTCATTCTGGATGAAAACACGTTTGAACGGAACTCAAAGTACGAGTAGAACAGCGTTCTCATGACAAAAATCATCCTCATTTCATTTCATTCTCATTTTGCGGTGAATCCACCTGCTGTCAATGAATACAGTAGGGTTTTATTCTTCTGTGCGTGAACAAACAACAGAGTAAAAGTCACAGCAATTGTAATTTGCGTGAGCAACCTCAACTTCAAAGCGCGCACGTTGCCCTGTGCAAGCATACAGTCGCTTCAGTCGGAATCGGCCTCGCCCGCCGCCACCGCCACTGCGGCCGCCGCTGCCGCCACGCCCGCGCCGCCAGCAGCGTGCGCCGCCGCTCCTGCGAAGACACCGAGGAAATGAAGTTACCCAAGCAGGTTGCATCAAAACGAAAAAATCAAAGCTGTCGACTTTCCATCCCAGACATCGTTTCCAGGAGTTCTGAGACCAAACCCAGCTCAGTCCACATGACCGCGCTGCACAAGGGTGGACCACCATCACGAGGGACACACACGCCCGGTGCAGCTCCATCCCAAATGATCCTGCATTGATTACGCCGTCTCTTACGTCGGACCGCCCCACCCCACCTGATGCGGGTTGCGTCGGGTACAGCAGGTAACCGGTGAAGAAGGATTGGATGATGCCGTTGCTGTTGGTGCCCTGCACTGAGCTGGACTCGTGGTTCATGACCTGCACCGTCTGTCCGGCGTTGAGCAGGATGTTCACCTGCACGAAGAACAGGAGGCTCTGGGTGTTTCACACCGCTCTTTGTAGAGTCTACACAGGACCGACGTGTGCTAGTTGTACTTCGGAGAGCGTCGAGACTCAGGCTTTTCTCAGAGAGAGACACACAATTCAGATTGACCTTTTCTCAAGTCTCTTTCTCCGAGCTCGCTGGACGTGAACGGTTGATCTGTTATGGATGGAATTTTCTGATTGTTTTACTGCAATGTGAGGCAAAAAAGAGAACGGAATTGTGCTGTGAACAAAGCGACGGTCGGGCGTCACACCGAACACCGACCGTCATCGAAGACGCCGGGTTTCCGCCGTTGGCGTGCACGTTGTGGTAGTAGGTCTTCACGCCGTCCACGAGCAAGTAGAAGTGCGCCTTGTAGTTGTTGCTCCGCTTCGAAATCGTGAACCTGGCAAAAAGACGCAAAACGAGAAAAGATAAGTGTTTCGCAGGGTTCAATATCGTTTGGAAGGGTTCAGAAGGGCAAGTCCCCTCATTGGTACCCTCCTGGTCAGGACTTGTCTGAATCAAGAGTCATGGTGAAATTTCACTTGAACGACGTGGACCTCGAGTCAGACTTGCTGGAGGTCATGCGACCTACCAGACCACAGGGGCGTGGTTCTTGAGGGTGAACTGGTCTCACCCAATCATACCACAGCCAGAATGACAATTAAAAGCAACAAAGCAGCCTTTTATCATCAGATGCCAAAGTTTTCGTTGACGCACTTGTCAGCAAACTTTAGTTTTCCATCAATCAACGCTTTGATAATATCAATCCAAACTGGTTGTCAATTTATTGATGAGCTCTGTTGTGCATCGACAAGTCAAGACTTCGATTTTGATTGTTATTCTGACTGCACTACTTCGCAGTTGCACCGCACTCACTGGTAGTAGCCGGTGGCGGGCGCGGTGTACACGCCGTTGAGCGGGTTGTAGTAGCCGCGCGGGTTCACCGTCGCCACGTCGAAGATGATGACCTCCTCACTCGCCACACTCAGCTTCTCCACGCTGATGGTCGCCACGAACAGCGTGTCTGTCGTGTCTGGTCAGGCGAGAGAAGATGCACGATGCAAATATGAGCGTTGTGGAATGATGAGATACTTCCATGTTTGCTGCAATTCCAACGAGGACCTTCTGAGGGCGAACTTGTGATCACCAGCGTGTGTCTGTCTGTCTGTCTGGCTGTCTGTCTGTCTGTCTGTCTGTCTGTCTGTCTGTCTGTCTGTCCGCTCACCGAGTTGTCGCTCGAGCGTCGCGACCTTGTGCTGCTGCCGCTGCAGCGCCGCCTCGAGCCGCGCGATCTGCCCCGCCTGCCGCTCAGCGACGTTCTTCAGCTTCTCCAGCCAGTTCTGCGCAGACAGAGGCATACACGACAAAACAATGTCCAGTTTTGCATTTGTGCGACAAATTTTCTGAGCCGAGTCAGTGAGGAAGGTTCTTTGAGAGTGCTAACGAAAGACACAGTTGCGATAGGAGAATCCAGATACGAGACCAGTCCTCTCACCCAGAAAACCTTGTTTGTCCACGGATGCATACGCGTAGGTGTGCGCATACCTTGAAAATGATCCATATCATCAAAGGAGACTTTGCACGTTGGGCTAAGCAACTTTTGCTCGGCAGAAAGTTCGTGCTTGTGGCATGTGGAAAGCAAACATCCAACATTGGTCAAAAATCTTGGTTACCAGAGGACAAGGCTTGCCTGGGCAACCACAACAAGGGAAAAATGAAGATAACATTGTCCCACCTGGATTTTGAGGAGTTTGTCTTCTGGATTTCGCATCAATGCAGGAAGGCTCTTTCCCCAGCAAACACAAACCAAACCCAGAAAGATGAGAACCTTTGCAGAGTCCATGGTTCTGGTCCAGGAGGTTGTGAGTACTGAACAACAACACTTCCAGCTCCCACTGAAGTCATCAATGGTGGGAGTTTGCTGTTTGTGCAGAGTTTTTGTTGCAGACTCTTAGAATGTTGTCAATGCGTGGTCAATACCGAGATAACCTTGAAGCGCTATTTGTGACACAGAACGTCTGGTTTGACAGACAAGTGGGCAAAAGCCTCACTGACGACAAAAACTGTGTACTTTTCCACATCTCTCTCTCGTCAACAAATCTTGCCAAACAAACTTTTGATGGCTCTGTGCGTTCTTTTCCAGTGGTCCTTGACACACGTTTTCTTCACAAACATCTGCATGGCCTTCAAAATAATTGGGAATTAACGCACGTTTATTTTCGTTTGCAAGTGAAAGTGCAGTGGGGCAAAGTGACTCCTCTTTGGGTCCCTGAAATGTCAGAGAGAGTAGAGCCTGTGACCAGTGAACCAGGACTCGATGGTCCCCTCGTACACTCCGTACACGACGCTCGACTCGAGGTTCTCGATCTGCACCACCTGCCCCTCGCTCAGCTGCAGGATGATGCTGCCGGACCCAGAAGGCCGGTCGTCCGAGTTCACGAAATTGGAGTCTTGGAAAGCGAAGCGAACCCCGTCCACGAGGAAGTAGAAGGCGCCGTGATATTCATTGCCGTGTTTGGTGGCAAAAAATCTGCAGATGAGAGGTTGAAAAGAAAGGATGTCCTTCAACACACATCGCACGCAGACCTCCCCGCTGAACCAGCCCTCTTGGAAACCAATGTGACTTCCTGACGCAATTGTGTACCCACTCATAGTATCCGTCTCCAGGTGCCCTGTAGCCCCCTGTGGACGTGTTAAAGTTTCCTCCGACGTCGAACAGCACCTCGTCCCAGACGATGGGTTGTCCGTCCTCGATGTCGTTGATTCCCGCGCTCAGACTCGCGAAAAACAGCGTGTTGACTGCAACATCGTCGTGTTCCAGCAGACAAGCAGAGAACAAAGGGAGGGGAGAATAGCGGATGGAGAAGACCAAATACAGACTGGTACTGGTCTCATTGCAAAACTAGGATTCCAGTTTGGTTGACTCTGTGGTCCATAAAGGGAAACAAATTACCATCCATTTGTCTTTCTCTGACCCAGGCTCCCACAATTTGCTGCGCCAGATCGAGAGTACGCTGCTCGTCTTCTAACGCTGCTTCTTTCTTTCGCAAACTCTCCACCTCCTTCGTCAAAGCAATAGTCGTCTTTTCCAAAACTTGATTCTTGGCAGCAAGATCTGTGAGGCTTTTCTGCAACGAACCACAAAGGTTATTCAAAGCAAAAACATGTGTCACTTGTTCCGAAAATTCAAGATACATGTGGCTTCTTGTGACTTACCTCCAGCCTTTCAAGCCTGGCAGTGAAATCATCAGAAGAGCCGAAACGGAAAACCGTCGCCAGTACCATCCAAGTGAGCAACAAAGTCATGTGTGCGGGTGATGCTGTTCAGTTAAATGTTTGAGATCATGCAGACTTGTGCACAGACATAAACTTCAGGTGCACACGTCATGGACCACGCAAAGGCCGGCATGTGACACATGCTGTTTTCTCAAGGCAGGAATTGTCCTGTGGTTTTGAAAAAAGACATTCAAATGATAAGAAAAAATGGCATGTTTTGGTCCACTTTTCTCACAATTTATTTCTCTTTTTGTCAAGTGGAACAGCGAGGGACATCAGCCACAATTGAAGAAAGCCAGAGGATCCCTGAACTGTTTGCTAGTTCACAGGGCGAACAGCAGATGCCCAGTGAACCAGGAATATGGGTAATCAAGGATCTGGGTCCCGATCACTTCGCTCGACCCGTAGTTCCGGACCTTGACCTCTTGACCCTTGGTCAGGTTGGCGACGATGGTGGCGGATCCGGACACGAGTTTGTAGGAGCTCTCGATGTAGTCGTCCTTGAGGGCGTAGCGCTGACCGTCGACGAGGAAGAAAAACGTGCCGTAGTTCTCGTTGCCCTGCTTCGTCACGGAAAACCTGCCGAAGGTTGAGACCCGTGTCAGTGGGCAGCAAATCTGTTCGCTGGGTGGGTGTCGCACTTGATGTGACGCTCGCCAATACTCAGATGCAAAATTGTGCAAGACGAAGGCGCTGTTCAGCATTCCGTGTGAAAACTTGGGGTTTTGTGGGTTCGTGTCAACTCAGACGTCGTGATCCCAATTGATCGCCTCCAATCCCTCGGAGCGCAAACTGCAAACCAAACCAGCACCAGGTAAATCTGCTTCGTACTCACTCGTAGTAGCCGTTGGTTGGCACAGTGTAGGCTCCGGTGGAACTGTTGTAGTAGCCTCCCGGGTTCAGTATCACCTTGTCCCAGACGATCGTGTCGCCACTCGCAACTGCGTTGAAGAACTTGCCGAGTGTCACTAGAAACGTCGAGTTCGCTGCAAACAGAGAAAATCGAGTGACGATTTACTGTACTTGAGGCAACCGACAATGTCGTTTTCCTCCATCCTTTTGTTTCGACCCCACACAACACATCCCTGGTCCTCACGACGGTTTTCTTTGTCCGCCGCGCCACGACGAATCTCGAATTTGAAGAAACACAATGATTGCTCAGGGTCTAAATTTTGCACTTTCCGTTCCCTGGGATCAGTGATTTGACCGTCGTGATCTCACCGTCGGTCTGTCTCTGCTGCACCCAGGCGCCGACGCCGTCCTGGCTGCGCCGCAGCTGCGCCACCTGCGCCTCGAGCGCCCGGCTCCTCCCGCGCAGCTCGCGCACGTCTCTCCGCAGCGCGGCGCTCTCCGCGCACAGCCGCTCCTGCGTGCGACAGTTGGAGTGAAATATGTGCAGTGTTTTTCTTGTGTGAGATAAAATCTTCAACCAGGTAATATTTTACCTCCAATGCGAGCAACCTTTGCTCAAGATCATCGGAAGAAACCGTTGCCAAGAGAACCACTGCAAGGATGGCTTTGTCGAGGGCAGCCATGGCTGATTTGGACTTGCTCACTTTGTGAAGTCATACACGGAGGTCATCCAGCTGAATGTGAATAGAACAGATGTTTGTGAAGGAGATTGAAACTGACTGGGACGGATCCAGGAACCGGTGGAGTTTGGATCCAAGTTTTGTGACGAGCAATCTGCTTGCGTTCTTTGTCAGCTGATCTTGACAAAATGGTCTCTTCGTGCCATTCGACAACAAATTGTGTCTCACAAATTGACAACTGGAACCAGATTAATTCGAGCACAGACAGGACAAAAACCTCAGACTCACTGCTGCAATTTTATTGTTTCACAAGGAGACAAACAAGGGAGCTTGAAGAACGAGACTACAGTTCCAAATAGAGGAGATGCCCAGTGAACCAAGACTGCAGGGCACCATTTGAGTCCCTGCCAAAAATGGTGTTGGACAGTATGTTCTGTATGTGAACTCTCTGACCCTGCGAGAGGGGGAGGGTGAGGGTGGCAGAGCCCCCGGGGTTCCCGTCCGAGTTGGGGCTGTACGTGTCCTCCACCGCGTACGGCTCCCCGTCCACCATGAAGTAGAACGCGCCCCAACTGTTGTCCCCGTTCTTCGTGCACGTGAACCTGAAGCGCAACAGGTACTACTCAATGCCACTGCGTATCCACGTGCGGTTGGTTGTGTTAACCCGCGACCAATCAAAGCTCGTACTCATAGAAGCCGTCGACGGGCGCCTCGTAGGTTCCGGTGAGCGCGTCAAAGTTGTTGCCCGGGTCAGCGATCTGCTCGTCCCACAGGATCGGCTGTCCGTCTGATGTGTCAACGTCGTCGGTCATGGCCACGATGAAGAACGTCCGCACTGAGGAAAGTAGTTCTCGGGAACTTGAAACAAAGGAAGGAGGCATCGCCGCCAAAGCACGTAATTGAAATGAATAACTCTGTGTCAGGAACACAAACAGACGAAAATGTGATATGTTGAGTTTCACCATCGCCCTTTTGCTGCTGCTCTACCCACGCCCCGAAGTTCCGGTCTGCTTCGAGCAGACGCTGCGTCTCTGCTTCTTGTCGGCGCAGACGCTGCGTCGTGCGGCGCAGCTCAGCGCGCAGCGCCGCGTTCTCCGTTCGCGACGCCGCCGCCGCACGGGCGTCGTCATGTCGCAACGCCGTCACCTCGTTCTGTGAAAAGTAGAGCCAGAACAGCTTCTTTGGCCTTCTGACTCAAAAGACTTTTCCACGAATGGGTTCTGTTCTCCACGAAAAAACATCTTTGAAGGCACCGTGCAACACGCTGAAGTGGCCGAGACGGAGACCTTGAGAAATCTTACTTTTCTGCCAAACATTCTCCCAGCTTTGTCTCAAACGCACGCTGAAATTTCGATTGAACAAAGGGTCTTACTTGTAATTTCTGAATCATGGCCAGATAATCTTGTCCACACGTCTGCGCCAAACACGCGGCCAGCAATGTGAATAGTCTCAGAATCCGCATCGTTACTGGCCAACTGCAGACACACCGTGCACTTGCTCAATCAGAGGACTGGCGCACAAGTCAGTTTGCGGACGTCCGTGGGAATATCAACACATTGTATTTTCCCATCAAATGGGTCAGATCGTGTATCCTGCCTGCAACCGAGTTCGTGCAACCGAATTCATCGCCCGTGCGACTTCTGGAGTGCAACCGATCAAAGGATCAAAGTTTCAGACAAATTGTGGTGGGGCTTGGTTCGTGTTTTGTTGCAAACGAGCATTGTCTTGGGCGAATCTCGATCTCTTGTGGTTGTATCCACCACAAAACGCTCTATAGAACCAACACAGTCTGACTTTGTTGTAATTTCCCGTTCTCAATTGTGCAAATTTTCTCTTTGTAGGTGAGTGCTTCTGGTTGTTGACGTGGTTTTCGCCTGTGGGGACGAAGCGAGACACACGTGTATGGTCGCACCAACTTCGTACGTGACGAGAGGCATCAATGAAAAACACACTCAAGACGCGATCTCAAGTCATCAAAATTTTGTTTTCCAGTCAGGATCTCTGTCTCATGAAGGGGATGCGCATGTAGCACCTCAATCTGTCTGTTCCACACAGCTGGTACTCGTATGTGCAGTTGATTCAGAACGCAAAACGACACTTCACAAAATCATTGCGTGAAGAAAAGTAAAAATGGAGTTTTCGTTTGTGAAAAACAGATCCGTCTTGGTTCGTTCCGTAGATCGTTGTCGACTCGTTGTTTTCAGTGCAGACAATCTGAAATCAAAACTGATTTCAGTCTCTTGGACTGTGTCCATTCGATTGCTTCCAAGACATTTTTCCTTCAAACATTTTTCGGCGCGCACAACATTACAAGATTATCATCTCGCACAAAGTACCAACATTCACTGAGCTTCTGCAACGGAATGTGCGGAAAGGCGACCGCAATTTTGGAGCTTGAAGGTGCGGTGGTTACCTGCCCCACCTCAAACTCCACGATGACGGTGCCGTCGCCTGCGGAGTCAAGTCGTCAGGATTGTGGCCTTCGACGAAGGCGAAGCGCTGGGTGTCGGTCAGGAACCTGAAGCCTCTGACGTTGTTGTTGCCGTATTTCAGAGCCGTGAACCTGTAAAACCAGCAGAATCCTCAGGGGCAACCTGTCAAGAAATATCGTCCTTGTCTTGAAGGATTAGCGTGGAGGTTTATCCATATCCAGGCAAATGAACAGAGCCTCAAAGGCCGATCCAGAGATTTTTGGTCAGTCTGCATCAGTTGGTTGCTCGCAGGTCCACGGAATGAAGTGGGAAAATTCAGTTTGGCTATGTTTCATTCCGCTCAAAATAAAAGAAACTCACTCATAGTAGCCACGGACGGGTGCGGTGTTACCTCCAGTTCCTGCAGTGGCCTCCAGGGTTTATGAGAGCCACATCCCAGGTGATGGGTTCGTCATCAGAAACAGAAAAGGTCCAGGAGCTGACGGCTCACGTGTGTCTCAAAACTGCCATTGAATTGTCGGAATTTAAACAACACACTCGATGGGATCTTTCAATTCCAGCCGCGGCGCTGGGGTGCCCATTTGACCACCATCACCTGCAGTGAGTTAGTTGGCGTGCCGTCCACTGAGCTGGACACCCTGATGTCGACTGCACGGGCTCAAGCTTCGTCGCCCTGCTCGCAGTCTCGTCTCCAGTGTGGAGAGAGTGAAGCTGAGCGTTGAGCGAGGAACAATTCATCCCCTCCTTCACTTCATCTCGCATCTCCAGCAGATTACCCACAAGTTTAAGCTTTCGTGCTTTTGGAAGGAGAATGCAAAGAAAGCTCGCAGAGTTGGCACAGGACTAAAAAGAGGAAGTTGAAATTGATGTTTTCGTCAGTGGCACTGAGTGACTGAGGTTGCAAACTGACATCAAAATGGATACAAAAGTCAGCGGAAACTTGAACAAAGCAGCTGAAACAAAACAAAGTTTGCAAAATCGCAGAGACACCTCCTGAGCAGCTTTCATAGGACATGAAGGTAAATGTTGCGTACTTTTCAATTTTATGCGATTTTTCATCACTCTACACTTCAGCTGTGCGTGACTTTTGTTGTGTGAAAGGCGTCTGAAGAATTTCCAATCTGGACAATCCCTCACAATGTTTCGGTGTTCTTGGCACGAACATTTGAGTTGTGAACCTGGAAAGTACGTGCCATGTTCGTTTCTCATTTGGATCAAATTTGTTTCCTGTTGTCAGTCCAGAAGGTGCTGGTGTCAGCAACAATGGAGACAAACTGAGTACATGAAAGTTGTGGGGTACCTGTTCTAAATGGGCACGACGCGTCTTTATCGCCAGGACGGGCCCCTTGAAAAAAAGGCGTCGGAAAGAAGTCTGGTTGCAGAACAACTGCTTGAAAAGGCAATTCGCTGCAGTCAGCTGCCATTTTGCGCGCCGACGTGCTTTTTTGTTTCCACAGCAGATTCATCACGAGGCATGTCGCGCCGTGATGAATTCTGACACACACAACTTTATCATCAGCTGTGCAAAAACACGCGCTTCCAATTTGGAAAATGTTGCAAGTGGATCCATCTTCGTTCAGCTTGCTTGAGCCAACCTTCCCTCGCCATGGTTGATGACCAAAACAGATAGTTTCACTCAGGGTAGTTGATGTAGGCAGACCCCCGAGGTGCCACTTTGGCCACTTTGGCAGTCTGACCCGCACAGCGGAGAATAATGGGGCAGATGAATATTCATAACACAAGGGATAATGGGTCTCTCGGGGACAATCCGTCTGCATAACCGGGTCCCGAGCTGTTTGTTTCCAAAACAGTTCCGGCCGCAGGGGATGTTGGGCACTGTGAAACAATACTTCTCTGGAAGCTGGCTCTAAGATGCAATGCTCGTGCAAGTTTTGTGCTCTGCAGCGCCTCAGGCTCGAGATCACGACACATTGACACTGCACCTGAGTGTGGAACCTGGAGAAAGGCTTTGATTTGCTGTCCTTTTGTAAGGAATGCTCCAAAATTTAGACGTTGTTGGGAGTCATGCCTTTTGGTTACTTATGACTGGCATTGGCCCACGATTTTGCTGTGTGTGGCTTGTTGTTTGCACGCACATGTGTTCCTGCTGAACACCTGCCGTGTGCCACAGCCATGAGAAATTTGCAATTTGTGAAGAACAACGACAAGTCCGTTTTTGACTGTGTAAGAGGAGCAGAGGATGAATTGTGAGAAGTCAAAGGAGTCAGGATGAAACTGCATGCAAATGGGTCCTGCACGCGGTGTGGAGGCACCTGAGGTCGACAAACGGCCTTGGATTCAAGGGTCAGAGACCCCGAGTTCCCGACCTCCCACAACGAGTGCGTGACCCTATTTTTGGGCCTGTGACACTTTTTGTACTTTTCACTGAGTGCCAAAAGTGGGCTAAAACATTTGTCTGAGGTAGAAAAATGACGGGCGGGGGGGGGGGTGTTGAATTCGGGGTGGGCAGCCAACATACTGCAGCATGCTTCCGTGAATTTCCTGGACAACCCTTGTTTCTCTTCCCCTTTTTAGAATTTAATTCGCACCAACGACTCCATTGGCAAAACCACGACCAAGTTCTGAAACAGATAAGTGCAGGAACTCGAGGCTTGTTGGTCAATATCAAAATTCATACTTATCTGTGACTGATCACTCTCAAAATCATCGTTGAAGTTGGTTTCTCTGTCCCGTAGCCTCTGTTGATCGCCTGTTGTGAAATAAAATGGAGATGGACATTGACGGATCGATGTCAGATGATGCGACAGAATCCGATCAAACAAAATGGCAGGATGTCCCGTCGGAATACAGGGCACTTTTGTCATTTGTTGTAGCTGTGTTTCAAAGAACAATGTTCACAAATGGACATTGGAAGCATTCTTTATTCAGCCTTGTGTTATCCACCTGGGCGCAGGTCCTTAGACTCCGCACTTCGGAATTTCGACCTTCAGAGAATCGTGACACCACCAAAAGAGCAAAGTTTGACAACGCCGGACTTGGAAGTTCGAACCCAGACTCTGGACACGAAGCTCACTTCCTATCACTGCATGGAGATCATATTTCCTGAACGAGCTGGAATTTTGATTGAGTTGACGCTCCATTGCGCATCAATTTGGCGCAGTAATGTGAACCGTCAGTTTGAGGCTGCAGGGGAGATAAATCTGATTGGACGACAGAGACGGATGGAACTGTGAGGCACCACTTCATTGGTCATTCTGTCACAACGAGAAACGAAACAAGTCAAAGCTCAAAGTCAGTTATCACACTGGGGTATACGGTACACAGAGTTGTGAAATGACAATCACAAAGAGCTGAGGAAACAAAAAAGATACTTTGGCGGGGAGGGTGTGTGAAGGAGGAGGCACTGAGACATCGGTATCCCGTGCAGTCCTCCGCAACATGTGGCAGGGTTTTCAAAAGATGGATTGGAAGCATCTTGTAGCCAACTGGTTGATCATGCCAGGAAACTGGTGGTTATGAAAACGTCATCCCGGAACATTAATTGTGCTTTTTCCCGCAGCAAAAATGTCACGGGATCCAGAAGTGTTGATTCATAATCTTGCAAGTTGCAGTTCCAGAGACAGATGAACCTGCGGGGATTATGTATGGGAAACTCACCCCGGACCCGTATTCATCAAACTGGTGTGACAGATACACTCTCAGATGAGAGAGTCTCCACCTCAGCCTCTCCACATCAGCCTGAACAAAAAGGGGTTTTCGTGAAAAATCGGTTGGGCCTTTCACATCAGACGACGTTCGTACGAGACGAGATCTCGTGAGTCTTTTGAGTCAGTGCGTTACAGCTCTGCCATATCAGACCTGTGTGTAAAATGTGGTTGAGAACACATTTTTTTGTTGTGTTTTCGAGAAGGTTTTCATTTTGGAGTTTGTTCAAGGTGACGACCAATAAATAATCAAATTTGCTGCACACCAACATCTGCTGAACAAGCTTACAGTCCACCCAGGACCAACACGGTTTGCTTCTCTGATTGAGTTGTAGAGACACCTTTCAGGATCGAGGCGTCTGTTTTTAAAAGACACGAAGATGTCTCGAGCCACCACGAAACCCAAAATTTTATGTCGTGTTTGTGGTTGCGTCAACTGGAATCCATTCCGATGCGCTCAAAGGCGCAGATTGTGCTTCTGACAATCGGACGACGAAACTTTTTTGGACGTGGCGGTGGGCATGGCAGCCCTAAGTAGATCTACTGTTTAAGTTTTCAAGGGCGGCCGTTGTTTCACACTGATACCTGATTATGCGACGAATCTGGCAGCACGAAGTCGCTCTGCTCCACTGTCTCAATCGAGATCTGTGCACGATGCGTCAAAAACGCAACACTACGAGCATAAATTTTTTCACCGAACGACTCAACCAGTTTTGGTTCTGTCAGCGAATTCCGCATAAAAACCACTTCGATATCATTGAAAAGAGAAGGTTCAATGAAGCATTGCACGATGGACGACGCTGGCGTCGACTGAGGGACGGCGTTGCGCCGGAGACCCAGCCTGGTGGAAGAGCGTTGTTTCTCGCCTGGGTGCGCGCGCAGCATCACGGGACGCCTCTCGTAGATTCTTCCGCGCGAGAACCTGCGCTGCGCTCTTGAAATACGAGGTTTGTATACTTTGAGATGAACATCCATTTTTTTGGGTGGGTCCAAATTGTCCAAAGTCCACCATATTTGCAGGGCCTCATCCTGACTTGTCGGTCTTCACTTTGTCA
>JAAUXT010068726.1_pt1 | contig 20396 bp, 28 predicted proteins | sample 7278171 | NCBI WGS metagenome assembly JAAUXT01 (sample SAMN14350112, study PRJNA611818) | marine sediment metagenome | isolation source: surface marine sediment (1.8m) | place: French Polynesia: Moorea | collected 2018-08 | reverse complement strand
GCCGAGTCGCCTTACATTGTCCGAATCTCTTTATTATTCATCGGTTCATCGACTAATCGAGTTCCTGTTGCTGCTTTACGCTTTCCGCAAACAGAGTTGTGATGTCTGTCGCCGAGAAGAAACATCATGATTATTGATTTACGTGACATCATGATCAGAGATGCAAGAGAGATAGAATTGATTTTTCCTGGAGAGACATGTTCAACTTCGAGGAAAAGAAAGAGAGAGTTTTCTTCAACCGTAATCTGCTTGTTTCTCTTTTGTCGGGCAAATCACAAGCCGTAATTAAAGCACAAAACCCTAGACATCTAATCAACAGTAATTAATATCACGAGTTCAATCGGCCAGTTGGAGAAAATTGGGCAAACATCAGCGTGCACCCGGAGGGAGAAGCACAATTGCTGCGAGAATTCGAGTCACCATAAATTTCTGCCGTCCACAGCGAAATTGAAGTTTTGCAGCTGAAAGCCTGGGCAAGGCCGTCAAGTGAACAGCAAGCCATTTCTGCACAGAAGGGTCGTTGAATTGAAAAAGCAGCCCTGATGAAACGAGAACGATTCACCTACTTTTAAGATTCACTTCCCTAAATCTGAGGTCTCTGTCCAACTGACAACTTCACCACTACGCAGACCGAACAAAGTGTCACTCTCTGAACTTGTATTCAACAGATAAGTTCGACAGATTCGATAAGATAATCAGATATTTCTCCACAAGTGCCCTTGTGCGCAGACACGAAGGAAAATTGGGTTTAATTTGAAGGACAAACATCAGTCGTCCCACAATGAACCTTGAACATTTGACACTGTCACCAAACCCTGCAAGGTGTTCCGGTGACAGCGCAGGTACGATATACGAGGATGTATTTCAAAGTTCGTAGCGTTGTCATGATCGTGGAATTCCGATCAAATAGTCAATCCGTCACTTCAATTCCTAGCAGAAAGGTTGACCTGATTTGGACCATTGTCCATGCAAACGCTACGAACTTTGAAATGCATCCTCGTACGAGCAAGCAACTGTAGACCGCAAGTCTTGTATTATCGCTCACACATTCCGCCAATGTAGATGACAAGTGCAGGTTGAATTGAAGTACGAATCCTGTTAGGAGCTTCCCAAGAGACAGACTAATCAACCAAACACATCAGTACATCGTTTTGCTTTCAAAACTTACCTCTGTCAGTGTTTTCCTGATGTCAAGATGCAACCGGCAAATTTGACAGGTTCGTGACGTCACATCCGGTGGTCATCCGGGCATTTTAAAATGGCTGTCCGACTCCACTCACCGGACATGGCAAAGAAAGAAGCTGGATTTGAGCACTTTTAACATTTTTTGGATAACTACAGACACTCAAGACAAGTTTTCAAAGTATGTGTTACAAACTGTATGCCATTGAAGTTCACTCGTGGAAGTTTTCAATCCCGATTTCGCTTTGACAAGTCAGGCATTTTCTGACGTGAAGCTCAGACTGAAACTTTCTGTCCGTCTGCAAGGTCTCCTGCACGTCCTTTTGCTCATTGTTGTGCAACCCGGACAACAAAAGAAACGTGACCATTTGGCAGGCGTCCACTAAATCTTGGACTGAAGAAGGGACCCATTATGTTCGACTTGAGCCGGTCCTAGTTGAAGATGACAATGGCTTCATCTGGATTCACCCCTTTCATTCTGGACCGCAGATCTGAAATGCTGTCTTTCGGTCTGCTAGATAGAATCTGTCCGTCTGCTGAAGACTTGAACAAACAACTATTCGGCACAAATCGAGGTGCAGGGTACAAGTACACTGCAGAAACCCATCCAGAAACTTGCAAAGATTCATGTGAATTCGAAACTTCAAACGAATCTGTCATTCTTTTCCAGGTGGGCGAAATTCTGAATCATGGATTCTGAGGACCTCGGCAGCACTCTTGAAACGGACGCAATCGTAGAAAGAAGTTACGAAGAAACCAGCAAAGATGAAGAAATGATGTCCGAAGCGGAGTCGTCTTCGGGAGAGGAGAGTGGTAGTGACGACGAAAGCAGCAGCGATGACGACGACGAGGACAGCAGAGAGGAGGCTGGGGAGGAAGGCAGTGAAGGAGAGGGTAAGTGTGTCCTTGTTTCCCAAAGCTCATTTTGGGTGTGCACTCTGTGTGCAGTGAAAGGCCCTTTACATGGTTGCTTCGACGACACAGAAGAACGATGCTTTGATTAACATCTGTGTTGAAACAGATTGGGAAACCGATCAAGAATCGTCCTCCGATGATGATGATGACGACGACGAGGAAGGAAGCGACCTGGATAAAACGGCGGACACGTCGCAGGACTCGAGTCGCCTCGCCTCGCAGGACGACAGCGGCAGCGACGAGGAGGCCCCTCAGTGCCCCATCTGCCTCGCCCGGCTCAAGCAGCAGGACGTCGGAACACCAGACTCTTGCGATCACTCCTTCTGTCTGGACTGCTTGCTCGAGTGGTCAAAGGTCCGTGAATGTGAATGACACTCAAGACAAATCATTGCTCGACAGAAGGAGAGATGTGTCTGTGGCGCCGGTCTTGACGTTGCACTTGTCACCGTCTTTTGAATCGTCGTCTTTTCAGTGCTCACGTTTACGAGGGGGAAACCAATTCTGAGTTCCGACATGATTGAGACAGCCATTAAGTGCGGGTGCACCATGACTACTCTGCACTGGGTCAGGCGACACTGTCGGTCTTCTGTGTGTCCGCAGACGGTCATTTGCGCGTCGTCGCTGAAGTCAACATGAAGAGAGTACAGGAGATGTCTTGGCAACTTCAGCAGCGTGTGGCCATTCATTTCTGTGTGAAATTGGGGTGGACTTTTGCCGAAATCAAGCAAGGACTGCAGGCATGTTACCCTCGTCTTTTGGGTGATCGGAGCATCCACAAGTGGATCTCCCAGTTCAGAGGAGGGCGTGAACTCATTGTGGATAAGCCCAGAGCCCCCAAGGGCAAATCTGGGAGGAGTGCCAGGAACATCAGAAGGGTTGAAGATGTGGTTGCCACGGACAGGCAGGTCACTCTGAAGGAGATCAAGGTGAAGACTGGAATACCAACGAGTACTGTCCAGCGCATTTTGAAGAAAGACTTGAAATTGACCAAAAGGTGTTACACTTTTGTTCCAGCTGTTTTGACTGATACCCACAAGCAGACAAGGAGAGATGTGTGCAACCTTTACTCCAGGCTGTTTCACCAAGAACCACGTGTCTTCAGGCATGTTGTGACTATGGACGAATCTTGGGTGTATGTTTGGGATCCCAACACCAGGAATCAAAGCAAGGAATGGTTGCGCAGAGGAGAGCCTGTGGCTCAAGTGCCAAGGAGAACAATTGCCACTGCCAAAATTATGCTGGTCTCATTCTATGATGCCAAAGGCATGATATACTATGAGTATGTCCAGCGCCCACAGACACTCAACCAGGAGACCTTCAGGGCAATCTTCAGGAGGTTTGATGCTGCCCATCACCGGCGCCACCCTCACAGCACTGTCAGGGGTTGCCGATTTCTGTATTTTGACAATGCCCCTCCACACAAGGCGACCTTGACTCTTGCTCTCATCCAGCAGCTGGGGTGGACCCGCCTGCCACACCCCCCTTATTCACCAGACCTTGCGCCCAGTGACTTTTGGCTTTTTCATCACCTGAAGAGGAATTTGAGGGGGGTGAGGTTCCCTTCTGTTGCGGATCTGAAGGAGGCTGTCAGTGAAGAAATCGCTCAAATAACAGCACTGGAATATCAACACAGCATCATAGTCTCCTGGCCTAGAAGGTGGCGGCAGTGCCTGCAGGAACAGGGCAACTACTTCAAGCGGCAGTCTTGACACTTTTGACACTTTAGAAAAGTTGCACATGTTTTCAGAGTGCGTCGTGATGTCAGTGGCATTGTTTTGAAAACATTCATGTCGCCTATTGTTCATTCTCAGTACAAAAAAGGAACAAGGTTAACTGCCTGTACCTGTCTCAATCATGTCGGAACTCAGAATTGGTTTCCCCCTCCTATTCGAGACGCGAGATTGAACAAGAATGGTGTTTCAACACCAACATGGCTGCCTTCGAAACTTCTGTGCATGTTCATTCACTCTGTTGCAGAACGTGAACACCTGCCCCGTGGATCGTCAGGTTTACAACTTGGTCCTTGCCCGACACGCCGTTGATGACGTCGTGTATAAAAAGGTAAACCATCAGAGTTAAAAACCGGTGTGTTGGCACAATGATCTTGCAAGAGGTCAAACGTGTGTGAACATTTGTTGATACTGCGTTTCGGAGACCAGGACTGCGTTTGGCTGTCAACATCATCGACATGTTCTCGCATTTATCAATTTTGGATCTCGTTGTATGGTCGCCAGATCCCGGTGGAGGACCGTCAGATGGCGGAGGACGTGATCGAGGAGGAGGACAACACGTACTGCGAGATTTGCGGCCGCGCCGACCGCGAGGACCGGATGCTGCTCTGCGACAGCTGCGATCTCGGGTCAGTGAACACTGCAGCGACCCAAATCGTGCTGCGTCGTGGGCGGTGGGGATGGTTCTTGGCGTCATGCGTACGCGTGAGTCAGATCAACTGACGGCGTGGATGAGGACGGAAAGCCGAAATATAATCGGCGCGTTCACTCTCACTTTGGGTCAGTGTTCCGCAGATTGTCTCCACTCCGCGTGTTGTGAATAAAATGGCAGTTTATATTTTTCCTTGAATACAGATATCATTGCGAGTGTCTCACGCCTCCATTGCATCGCATCCCAGTCGGGGAGTGGTTCTGTCCGTTGTGCACCACCGTGCAGAATCGAGGTGGGTGAACGTGCTTTTTCATGCTGACCTGAAGGACAGTGCGCAAGGGCAACCTAGCATTATGTTATACTTGAAAGTCTCAAAGATTGCCATGCACAGAAAGGAAACGTTTCAGAAAAACAATGCGTTTTTTGCATCAACAAAGTGAGTCAGGTTGTATGTCGTTGTTGGCAGACCGGCCTGAGGAGGATGTGGTGACGCCACCGGCGCCGTTGCGCCGCTCACGACGCCCGCGCACAGATCGCCGCCAGATCGCGCGCACCATCGTCAGCGAGCGCGTCTGGGCTGCCATAGCAACGAGACGCGGGAGACGCAGGATCGAGTCGGACTCCGACACAGACGTGAGTTTCGTTCCGAGCCAATCTCGAGCCTTCCCAGAGACTCTGAACGGACGATAGATGGAAAAGAATGAGCGTTGCAACACATTGCAAACAAGGTTACAATTTGTACACTACCGAGGGTTCAACAATCAAGAAAGAATTTTTCCTGACAGTTCAACCCAGAAGGTGACGCGTCGACTTCAAAACGGACTCCGAGGAAGACCACAAAAAGAAAAACGAGGAAGCGCAAAACTACCAAACGGAAAACGACAAAACGAAAAACAAGAAAAAGGAAAACGCCCAGAAAAACCAAGACGAGCACAACGGGGAAAACGACGACCACGAAGAAGAGGAGGAAGACGAAAGGAAGAAGACGCAAGACGAAGCGAAAGGTAGAGACTGAAATCGCACTTGAGATTTTGTTAGATTGTTGACAGCATTGTGTGATAAGTTCACAGGTTGGTCAGTTGTTCGGCATGTCCTTGTCCTCTGCGGAATTTTCCTTCACGAAGCTTCAAGTTCAAGTTCCATCTTAAAACGAAACGCGCAATCGGTGCGTGCATGAAAGTGACACTTTGGGGTCCCTGGGGGCGACAAAAGGAACCACCAAACTTGTGCTGATTTCTCTCAGTGACAGCCTTTCCAAAAGATGCTTTGCACCTCGGTTCGTGGCTTGTGCCTTTCATGACGAAGAAGCTTGAAAAGTAAGACACTTGGAAGCTAAATCAGCCGTTTTGGTGTCGCGGCGCATCTCTGCACCGACAAGCATTCTTGTTCGCAGAAGGCACGCACGAAGAAGGAGCACCCGACCTCGGTGAAGACGCGCATCGCGGACCACCTGGGCATCAAGAAGCCGCCGGCGGGCTGCACGATCCCGACGAAGCGCGCCAAGCCGGACCGCGGCCTCGAGTGGCAGCGCAGCGACATCGGCGCCGCCGGCCTCTCCATCACGGGCAGCAGGGACGCGCTCGACCCGGGCTTGTACGTACTCAGGGGTCAGCACAGGATTTAGTGGAGGCACCCACGGGTGGAGGGAAATGCTCTCGACTGAGATGTCTGGAGACACCTTTGGAAAGGACGGGATCGTGGATTCTCTCCCCACAGACGTGCTGGTATCTTGCGTGATCAAGTTCAGTAAAACTTGACCGCGTCTTTCCCTGTTTGTTGTTTTCCGTTGATTGCGGAACAGAAAATGTTTCCTGCCAAAATACTGCGAAATAACAGTCACTGTGTTGTCTGTTTCACTAAAGTAGACAATGTTGTGCAAATTTTCAGCGAGGACGGGTCTGGAGACGAAGACATATTGACACTGACTGCGCGGCCCCGCCCCGCCGCCAGCCTCTCCCGCCACCAGACGGCGCTACTCAAGGCCAAGTCGTCGTCCAGATCCAGGTTCGTGTATCTTCAGTGTGTGGGTTGTTGAATGATCCCGCTGCGTGTGCCAACTTGGGCTCGTTCGGTGTAAAGCCAGTCTCACTGTCGGCCCAAACAAGGCAACACTGTTCAAGTATGTTGAGGGACCGAATGCAACTTCATGCGCTCTGTCTGCACAAAGATTCACCCATCATCCCAGCGCAGTTGAGATGTCGAAAATCTTTTCTTGGCTGTGCTCCGTGAGGTTACTGTGATGTTTGACACTTATCGTGCACGTGTCTGTACCGATTGGTGTCCTTGTCTGCAGGCTTTCTGTGGATGACCCTGCTGGTTCTGGGTTCGACGTCCTGGGCGACATTCTCTCGGGATCCAACATCATGAACATGAATGCGGACAGCATCATCATCAGAAAAGACGGTGAGAAATGTTCTCAATTTGGTCTTTGTTTCTTCCTGTGCGAACACACTTTGGTGTATTTGGAGATTTTGCCACTGCTCGAACTGGTATCAGTTTGAACAAGTGTGAATTTTGCCACAGCACTGTTTCAGTGGACTTCAGAACGTGCATGTTTGTTTCAGGATCGTTGGAGCGGAGGTCGGGGGAGAGTCAGCGGGGCTCCTCCAGCGAACGCCCGCACGACAGGGAAGGGGCCGACTCGGAGGGCGGCGCCCCCTCCCGCCAACACCAGTCTCAGGGAAACACGCGCTCTTCTCACAACAGCCACTCATCAGGGGGAGGAGGCAGCGACGGCGTGCCAGGGGAGGGGGTGTCTGGAACAGCCCCGAACAATTCCGCTTTGGCGGGTGGAGACGGGTCCAGGGACAAACCCGAGCTATATGACCCCTTTGCTGCGACAGACAGTGATACGGACAGTACAAGTGCCAAACGAGACAAAATGTCCAAGGACAAAAACGACCGGTCGTTGAAGGGTAGTTCTCACTCGCAAACCAAAGCACAGGAAGAGGAGGAGAGTGATGAGTTCTCGGACTTGGAGCCGCCGCCGGCGCCACCCGCCGCTCTGTTGCCGGGAGTGAACGGGACCGTGGCGGCGGCGTCGGTGGCGTCCTCGGGCGGCAAGGAGCAGTACGACCCGCTGGATCCGACGGCGGACGACGGGAGCCCGACGGCGCCCGCCTTCACGCCCGTCTCGCAGGAGGAAGACGACGCCCAGGATACGGACATCTCGGCGCCGCCCTTCAGTCCGCCATCACCCGGGCCCGTCAGCGCCAAGGTCAGATTTCTGCCGCGTTCGCTTCATCATTAAATAGTTGGAATTATCATGTACAGTTTTCTGTAGTCTGCGTCGATCACAGACAGCAATTGAGAGCCGATCGCAGTGAGCGCTGTACATGATAATTCCAACTATTTAATGAGGGAGCTTCGTATTTTCAGACCCCATGGTTGTTCCGATGTGAAGGAGGGTCAAATTCAAGGTGACTGCTTGCACCAGAGACAAGAAGTGTCATTTGGCATGTCTGACGAAAAGCGTAGGCCTTGCCCCGGAACGTCCAGTTTAGTTCCGTGCACACGTGATCTATTCTCTGAATCAAAACAAATGTCAGAAGTTTGTCTGCAAAGCATAGAGGTCTGTTCTCACAGGAGGACGAGGTTCAGGTCCTGGACGAGAGTTCGGAGCGGGAGACCGCGGAGCCGGCCTCGGGGGCGACGCCCTTTGACCCGCCAGCGCTCGCGGAAATCCCGCTGCCCGAGGGCTCGCCCAAGGAGCAGAGCGACCGCGACGACGATGACGATGGTGAGTGCGATACGAATCTCGTTCGCGGGAGGCCGTCAGTCACGTGACGGGTGAAATTAGACGGTTCCACCAAGTCTTCACACCAAGGGGGGGGGGGCGGAGGGCTGATTATTTTTGTTTGCAAGCAATGCGACTCAACCTGATCGTCTGTGCAGCATACGAAGCATTTCATGTGTTGCTCCTGTTGCGGCTCAGTATGACCACGCGACTTCTTCTGTCCCAGATTCTGGGGTGATGTGTCCGTCACAGACTTTTTCGGTCATTGAACAGTTGCTGGGTGAGGAAGGGAATGTTTCATGTTGATCGTTGGGTTGGGTGTTCGTGTTTTGAGTTTCTGGTTGAATCTTGTGTTGAAGAAACTGGTTTGTTGCACAATGGATGTTGCTGCTGAATTTGAATGTATTCAGTCAATTGTTGCAGTTGCTGGTGTCTGACCTGTTCTCCAACATTTCTCACTTTCATCAGATTCAGAGGCCGAAGACGATGATGACGTCATCGTTCTGGGTCACGTGCCGAAGCAGGAGATCTTCGTCGAGATCACGTCTGACTCGGATGAAGAGAACGAAGATGTGCGAGATTACGAGCGAGACCTGCATCACCGGTCGCGCAGCAGCCACCGAGACTCGAGTCCGTCCGATCGTAGTGAGCGCAGTGAACACAGCGAACACAGGTGGGTAAAAATGCATTCGTGAGAAAGAATTCATGACAGTCAAGATGCTTTGCATTGAGATTGGAGTGAAATTTCTGAGTCTGAAGTGATGATGAGAAAGGACTTCTCACTGTATTGAGTGTGAGCTGCTATTCGTACAACTTGTGTTGGATTGATACAATAGATCATGATTCATTGAGCAGTGTGAGAAGCACCACTCTCACACTGGTTGCTCAATAGGACACAAGGCCGTATCGAGACGGCACAGCTGTAGAAGTTTTTTGAACCATGACACCGTGATACGGGATGGTTTTGTAAAACTGGCTTCAAATCGACGCGCGTCAAATTTCTGTGTAAATTTTGCGGAGATTGCTCTGAGGACAAGGAAACAAATGTGCGGGAGGAATCAGCCGGAAGAAACGCTTCTCACTTTCCCGACGCCCGCAGGGAGCCGAAGCGGAAGAGCGTGCACGAGCGCCTGGGCCCCGAGCCGGACCGCTCCTCGTCGCGCTCCTCCCGCCGGCGCCGCCGCCGCTACCGACGCCGGCGACGCGACGAGTACGAGGAAGGGGAGGCGGTGCGTACAACACACAAGCACGCACACACGCACGCACGCATACACACGGCACTCTCGAACACACGCACACGCATACCACGCAGGGACGTACGCTACACTCGAACACACGCGCACTTGGCGGGTGTCCCTACATTTCCGCTCCTGGCATCATGGGATTTTGCAGCCCTGCTTGTAGCGCGCTCTGGTCCTGTTTGCACGCGTGCTTGCACGATGCTCAAGGCCCGTGCATTTCTCGACGAGTTTGTGACGGAATTTTTCCTGTATCACCAGGTGGAAGAAGGCGAAGAGGATGATGAAGAGGAGGAGATTGAGGAGGGAGAAGAGGTGGAGGAGGGAGAATACCACTCATCCTCCAGACACAGCAAACACAAGCGCGACAAAGAGCGCGACAGGTCAGTCCACCTGCACTTCCAAGGAAAGATAAGCTGGCGCGATCACAAATAGAAAGCTGGCGAGAACGGTGTTGGGTTTCAAAGAAACCGTGTTCAAGCCAAATCGTTGACAAACCACGGGAAGGTTTGATTTGGTTTGATTGAAGACACTTGGTGATCACTGTTCGTGTTTGACACAGGGACCGAGACCGGCGGCGGAGGGAAAAGGAGCGGGAGCGGGAGAAGGAGCGACGCAGCCGGCACCGCGGCGGGGACCGGAGCGAGCGCAGCGACCGGCGGGGGCGCCACCGCGACGGCGAGGAGTTCGACGAGTGGGACGCGTCCCAGTACAGAGAGGAGGACGGGTACTCGGGTGAGTGGAACGGGAACCAGGGAGGGGTGAGAGGGTGGGTCAATTCATGAATTGGGCACCAGGGGTGTATAGATAGGGAACAGGGGGAAGTGAGTTTGAAGGGAGAACCACGGCGGGGTGAGAAGCAAAGAGGGGTGCGAGAAGCCGAGACTGGGTGCTATTGGGACTGGTGCATTGTCAGGGTTGGGCGGGGCCTGTTTCAGTGCGGGCCCTTTCAAAACACTGTAACTTCAGGGATGAAAACGCTGGACTTGTAGGTTCTCAACGGCGGGTTCGTGAGGACCACGAGTCCGAGCGTCACGCGTCGTCGCGTCGCGTCTCCCATGACGACGCACGTAGCTCGTCGCGACGCCGACGTGACAGGGATCGTGACCGCGACCGGGAACGGGAGCGTGATCGGGACTACGACGGCAGCCGACGGCGCTCCGACCGCAGAGACAGGTGAGAGCGGCGCCGTGTCGACGTCAACGCTCAACCTCGCAAAGAAGCGCGGACTTCGGACACTTTTGTCGTGTTCAATTTGAGCGACAGGTGCACGTAGAATGCACTGCTTTCCATTGAGTGTGAGTGAGAACAATGCAGTATCGTCTGTTGCGGTGACCCAAATGGAACGCGGCTGGCGCATGGTGTGTGTTGGTGAGAAGCCATTGTGTTCGTTTTGGTCGCCTGACAGGGATTCGGACAACGACAAAGACAGGCACGGCTCCCGCAGGCGACGGAGACGCAGCAAATCGGACGAGCGCGAACACGAACGGGAGTCGAAGCGCGCCAGGAGGTCCAGGTCTGTATCACGATCGTGTCGGTCCACGTGATCAACTCGCCTGGACACGCTGCCCTTGTCTTGGGCCTGAGCCGCACAAGAGAGAAAAGAAGCCCATAGAACGCAGCTTCCTCGGGTTTTCACTGTCTTCCTGTGTGGTGAAAAGGAGTCACATGCGTGTTGGGTCCTTCTTGACAGATCTCGCAACAAGTCTTCAGAGCGATCGAAAGACAGGTCCTCCCGAAGGAACCGCGACAGAAGCAGCGAACAACATGGCAAGAAGCACAGATCTCGAAGCCGAGAGCGAGACCGAGAACGAGAACGCGACAGGGACCGAGACCGGGAGAGAGATCGAGACCGACACCGCGACAGAGAGCGGGATCGGGACCGAGACAGGGACAGAGACAGGGAGCGAGAGCGGGATGACGAACACGAAGCGAGGAGGCGAGACAGGCGCAGGGACAGAGACAGAGGGGTACTTGACGTGTATTTCACAAAAGGGTGCCCCTTCTGCTGTGACGTTTTGAGAGAACCACGTGGCATGTGAAATAAATCTATGTCTGAAGTTCATCGGCGCGCGCGTGCGTGCGTTGGTTTGTTCACGAGGCGTGCGTGTATGTATGGTTTCTAAGCTGCTCAGCGTGCGCTGCGATTGTGTGTGTGTGTGTGTGTGTGTGTGTGTGTGTGTGTGTGTGTGCGTGGCAAAGCAGTTGAGCGCGTGTTTGCCGCTGTTGCAGGTTGAGGAGTATCACCGGGAGGTGGAGGACGACGACGATTACCGCCTCGACCGCCTCCGCGGCCCCGACGACTTCCGCGGCACCGTCAAGATGTTCTCCAAGTCGCTCAAGGAGGCGTCCGACTCGGACAACATCGGCGGGAGGAGGGTGAAGCTCAAGCGGACCGTCTATCAGGAGACGTCGGGGTGAGTGAGGGAACAACCCCAGCTCTGGCAATACAGGTCAAATGCCTCACGCAATGGACAAGTGCTTTGAGTTGATATGTACATGCAGCGCGCGACAGAAGTGGAAACAGCCCCTTAGGGCACCAGTGCACTGCACGCGTCCCATTATTTATCAGCAGCAATGGAAGAATAGAGTGAAAAAGCTTCGCAAAATCAGATCTGTTCATGTGGCAAAATGATGCCAGTGTTCTTTACATCTGTCTGCGAACCTGTTACTGGGGGAGAGCTAAGACTTGGCATCTTTCAACGGGAATCAACCAACACGTGGTGTTTGCTTCGCAGATACGAGTCACACCGGAAGCGGCCGACGACGCCTCCCGAGGAGGACGAGGAGGAGGACGACGACGACGGGGAGGACGACTCGCGCGCCGACCGGGACCGGGAGCGCGACCTGGAGCGGGAGCGCCGGCGCCGCGAGTACCACCACGAGGAGCCGGCGTCCTCGAGCTCGAGCAGCTCCTCCAGCTCGTCAAGCTCCGACGAGGAGTCGGAGGCCGAGGAGGAGGCGGCGCCGCCGCCGGCGGTGGCGCAGGAGCCGTCGCGGGGCAGCTCCGCCGCCGCGGCCACGGCGTCCTCCCGCAGCAGAGAACACGCGCCGTCCGCCAGAAAGGTGAGAAGTTCTGTCGTGCCTCGCAGCTGACCGTGAAGTTGAGTTCACTGCTCGCATTGCGTAACTGTGCTTATGGGAAGGTGGGGACTGATGTTTCAACACAGGTGGGTTTGTTCACATCCCACTCCCTCTCTAACAAAGCACCATTTTGACAGTCAAATCTCAAATCATTGTTCTGCAGAACGTTATCTGGAGCAAGACAACGGGTTGTGTGAAAGCAAGTTTTGTCTGTTGAAGAGTTGTCCTGAAGAACTGCAGTATCTTTCCGTTTTCAGGTTGAGAGCAAGAAGACGTCCCGCACCGTGGAGAAACAGGTGTCAAAGGAGAGCGCGCGCTCTGTGGAGAAGAAAACGCCGCACGAGGAGAGGGACGACGACAAGGACAAGGCGCGGCAGAGGCGTCGGGAGCGCCAGCGCGAACAGGTGCGCAAACTGGAGCAGAAGCAGCGCGAGCGCGACTCGACGCCCGTCGTGGACGAGCCCCGGGAGCTGGAGGCCGCCGCCGCCCTCAGACAGGCCTTCAACCCGGCGGGCGACCCCGACCTCCCGGAGCCCGTCGACATGTTCGAGGACGAGGAGAGTGGTGGCAGAGGCAACGCGGATGCGTTCAGCAAACGGTTGTCATCCCCGCCGCCTCGGCAGGCTGATTCCGTGCGGAGCGGCGGCGGCAGCAGCGCCAGGGACGAGGCGCAGACTCTGGGGAATCTGAGCGGAGACAGTGCGAACAAGAACGTTCGGTTTGAAGGCCGCGCGTCCCCCAGCACTCCCCCTTCGCCAGGCAGGACACCACTCTCGGATGAGGAGGAAAGTGGAATTACCAACGCGCCTTTGCTGCCCGTGATAGAGAACCAGCTGAAATCGTCGTTCCCGGTGAAGCCAGTGTCGGCACCCACGGCGCCCTATGCGCGGATGCCCGGGTTCGGTGGGGTACCGCCTCCCTCTTACAACGGACTCGCGCCCTCGGAGACCCAGGACCTCGGGCTCCCGTCAGCGCAGCTGCCCAGTTCCCTGACGACGATGCCCCCTCCGCCTCTGCCTCCGCAGATTTCACAGTTGCTGAACTCCCAGCCCAAACTTGCTGCACCAGGGTCAAGCCGACCTCGGGCGGATCTGTTCAAACCGTCGTCTGCCTTTGGATTAGGTTTGGGCTCCTCGAGCATGCTGGGTGTGGCTGGTGGCGCCTCCAATGCTGGCGACAGAAAGTCGCGGATTGGAGCCTTTGACGATATTGATATCGCGGATATGGACGTGGCGTCCCCTACATCAGACGATGATCTGATTGGCTCCTTCACACCCCCGTCCTTCATGGAGGATCGCGAGGATAAAAAATCCAAAAAGCGGCACTCGGACAGAAAACGGAAATCTGGAGCCGGATCTGGGGCGGCGGCTGCAGCAGCAGGCGCTGCGGGTGCCACTTCCGCTGCAACCGGAAGTAAGCCGTTCGGCGGCCTGAACGTCGAGGCGATCGCGCGCACCATCGCGGGTCTCGCAAAGGACGACGACGTGCCGACCTCCGCCGTCGAGCTGGACAAGCAACGCAAGGTGAGCACGCACGTATGTACACGCAACTTTGCTTTGCTTCTCTTCTTTTCTTATTAATTATTAACTTTGCAATTCAGTAACGCAACTTATGATTTGTCAACTTTCACAAGTTCAATTTGTTTTGCGTTGATTCACTTCATTAACAAGCTTCAGTATTCCATGGGTGGTTTTTGGCGTCCACAACGTTGGGGGAGATTGTGCTGTTGGGCCTTCGTCTGGTCCCCGCCCCCACCAAAAGTAAAGTCACACTGGAATGCTCTGGGGATCATTTTGAACAAAGTTCAACGGACAACACACCGTTGACTCTGAAAATAGTCGGTGTGTGTGTCGCTCTTGCTGTGGTCAACGCGATCTTTGATCTTGTTGAACCAAGTTGCTGTTTCCTGTTCTTTCTGGTTGAGGCTCCTGTTACAGATCATAAATGTTTAAGCTCTTGTAACACTGCTGCCAGTTGCTGTCAATTTTCTATTTCTCAGTCTTCATTTGTTGGTGGTCATTTTGCGGAGTAGTACGAGGCATGATTCATTGCTGGATTCCGGCGGCCCCGGTGTACTTCTGTTCATGTCTTGAATTGTTGCGCAATTTCACACTGTTGTACTGGTTTTCTGGGTTAAATACGTAAACAAAAACAATAACATTGACACTGTGCACTGTTCAAACAAACTGTTATTGCAGCAGCATTTCTACAGTTGTTTTGGTCACAGTCAATTTGTAGCCGAATCCCTCAGTGCAGGCCCTCGAAGTACTCTCCGTTGGCTTCTACGCAACGCCTCCAGCGTTTGGGCCACGATCTCAAGATGCAATGTTCAAACTTGTAGGAAGGTATGAGTCCAATCTGCCTGTCCACCTCGTCTTCCAGCTCTCCCAAGGTGGCAAATCTCCTCCCTCTCAAGGGCTTCTTCAGCAGGGCATAGAAGAAAAAATCATTCGGAGCCAAGTCAGGCGAGTAAGGTGGATGAGGCACAGGGGTGATCCTTGTTCTTTCCATGAACATTCTTGTGAGGAAGGCCGTGTGGGGACTTGCATTATCCATATGTAGATGGAAGTTGCGCAGTATCCTTGGTCTCTTTCTTGCCACTGAGAGTCTCATTCTGTGCATGATTTGCACAAAGTTGTGTTTGTTAACTGTTTGCCCGCACAGAAATTCACGATGTACGATGCCCTTATAGTCAAAGAAGCTGATCAACAGGACTTTTCCTGTTGCTCTTTCTCTTTGGACTTGCATTGGACGATGGGTTGAACCTTTGGCTGTCCACTCAGATGCCTGAGCCTTGCACAAAGGATCATACATGTACATCCAACTTTCATCCATGGTGATCACTCGCTTCAAGAAGGTCGGCTCCAGTTCGATCCTGCGCAGCATCAGCTCAGAGAGACTGAGCCTGACAGCTCTTTGCCTGTTGTTGAGAAGATGGGGGACAAACTTGGCTGCATGACGCACAAGGCCCAAGTCCTCCTTGAGTATCCTCTGGACTGTTCCATAGCTGAGTGTTGTCTCCCTGCTGAGTGAGCGGATGGTGAGCCTGCGGTCTTCTTCCACCAAGTTCTGCACAGCTTGGATGTTCCCAACTGAGCGCCCACGCTGGATTTTCGGTGTCCTGTCGATGTCTGTGACTCTGGTTCTGCCAGTGGAGAAAGCATGGTACCAGTTCTTGATGCTTCTTTCACACAGACACTGCTGATCGTACACCCGGCGGAGAAATCCAATGGTTATGGGAAGTGTCACTCCAAGGTCAACACAGAACTTGATATTGATTCGCTGCTGCAGCTTGCAGGAGACTTCTGTCACTCTCTTCATCTCCGCAGCAAAAAGGACGTTCAACAGATCGCAACAGTTCCACAGAGGACACACAGTGACCTCAGAGTGTGACATGTGTAGTCTTGGAACCGATCATGCCAATGCTTAATTGCCACGTTGACCGGGGCCGCCGGAATCCAGCAATGAATCATGCCTCGTATCAAAGAATTCTGGGACTGAATAGGACCTATTCTCAAGCTGTCAAACAAAAATTATGGAAACGCCGTCAGCGCAACGAGTTTTCGTTTTCTTTTTGGTTCGTTTTGAAACACAGTTTCACTTGACATCTACTGTTCTATCAGTTCAGGATCTGAATACTTCCCCAAACATGCTCTTTCAAGAGACTGGTCGTTCAAGAGACTCCCTGTGGGACGCAGTTTCAAGGGGCTTCTTCCTGCGGCTGCAGTATCTTGCACCGAAGCATTTGTCTCGCTTCAGTTCATCAAGAAGGCGAACCGGCAGGAGCGGGTGGTGGAGGAGGTGAAACTCGCCATCAAGCCGCACTACAACAAGGGCCGCATCACCAAAGACGAGTACAAGGACATCATGCGTCGCGCCGTCCCTAAGGTGCGTGTCACAGCAACGGTCACGTGGGGTGCGCTGTGTGCATTGCGTCTCCGTGGGAATCAGTGTACGCTGCCCCGCGCAGTCACTTTTGTGTTGAGGATGGAGTCAAACTGGGTGCGCTGCGTATCGGTGCAAGTTCTGCATGTCGCGTTGACTTGGCAGTTCAGGACGTGTCCAGGGGAAACCGACTTGAGTGTTTGCAGCAACTTGCGAGCTTACTTTTCTGATCCCTGAAAGCTATCGCTCGCGCGCGTGTATGTTAGAATGAGAAAACGTCAGTCGGCGAGTGATCGAAGTGCCCTGAAAACACAAAACCTCTCACACTCACACTTTTCGTGCCAAGTGCAACTTTTGCTCACCAGTCAAAATTCCTTCTGTTTTACTTTGCAGATTTGCCACAGTCGCGGTGGAGACATCAACCCCGTGAAGATTCGCTCTCTGATCGAGGCCTACGTGGAGAAGGTGCGCAAGCTGCGCGGCGCGGGAGGCCCCGGCGGCGGCGGCGGCCCCGGCCCCGGCCAGAGGGACTCGGCCGGCGGCGGCGGAGGGGGCGGCGGCGGTGCGAAGAAATCCAACCCGTTCGGCAAAGACCCCTCCAAACACAAGACGAAGGCCAAGAAGTTGTGAAGGCCTCGAGTGAATGTTTGGGATCCTCTTGTGATGCTGAATCGAGGAAAGAAAAAATGGAGAAGAAACGGGATCGGAGAGAAACGTTTCATTTCTGCTTGAACAACATTGCTGCAAATCAGTCTTTTATCCAGTGGAGAATATGCTGAAGGAAGCAGAAAGCGAACCACACGACAACACTGAAAACTTCCAAGTGCAGGACACGTGACCCGAGAAATGACTGCAGAAGAACGTTCCACCAAAAGACCCAAGTGCAGTGCTGTAAAATGTAGCACCCGCGGCGAACGCATCTGTAGAGAAGCTCGCTAGACAACGTGCACCATGTAAGTTCCTTTACGTGTACTTTTTATTTCGGGCACACTGCTGCTCTACAGATAAGAACGATTTTGACAGCGGGCAACAGACCTTTGTTCAATTGTTGCTTGAAAATGTTTTCGCAGCGAGACTAACAAGATTCAGCGCTCAAGTTTTAATCCTTCAATTTCTTGTCATTCAAACAGATGAGTTTTTGCCTTTGCTGCAGAGCAGAGGATCCCTTCCAGGGGAACAGTCACTGAAAGAAAATGTATCTTTTGTCAAACGAGTTGCAGCATCCTGTTCAATGGCAAACAACATGGAGAATGGCCAGTTCCGCGCTCGTGGCTTGTGGGCTTTTTCCGTGTTGCACTCGCTGTAACTCACTTGACTCGGATTCTTTTTCAAGTGACGTGCATTTAATTTGTCATCGTGCAGTTTGGTGGTCAATAGTTTACTTTCCGGACTCAAACCTGAGATATCAAGAAACTGGAAAGTGAGACCGTCGGGTTTGAACCAGTGATCTTCAGGAGTGTTGTGTGACGGACTGTTTGTGACAGCGATTGGACTCAAGACCGGAGATTTTTCTTTTCCTTTCGTGTAAATACTTTTGACTTTGACGCATTTTGCTGAAAACTGACGGGTGGACGCAGGACCAGTGTCTTTGTGGACTCTGCCAAGAGTTTTCATCGAGGAATGCAACGCTGTTGTTTGACATCTCTGTCATTGAGATACAAGTTGTTCTCTTTGCATCCGAACAGAGAATTGAGACCTCCGAACTGTCTGGTCTTCGGAGACGTTTTCTTGGATCTTCTTGGATGGCAGCACTGTTCTAGTGTCGTCCGAGAATCCGAGAAATCCTGCATTCTCGGGTGCAAAGAGAACAGCACAATGTTTTCTCGTTTCCCTCCCGTTCATCTCAGTCCCGCGTTGGCCAACTCCTGACTCTGCAGGTTTCTTCAGGTGGACTGCACAATTGGGAGGAGACGTGCCGAGTTTAGGAAAAACAAACTTGTGAAAAAAATATCCCACTACAATGATGCATCATCATTGAGGTTACTGTGGCAGTTTTGCGAGTCACAAACCAGCCTTACTTCGTGTGTGATGCCTTTTGTTCATGTAAAAATGCTTCTTTGTCGTGAAAGAACAAACTTGAAGACTCGTCAATACACACCTGTGGAAACGTGGGCACTTACATTTGCCCGAGGAAAGTTTCTGCTGGTGTGCATTGGACGATTGGGGGACGTTTGAACTGGGCTGTGTGTTCACATGATCATGCAGAGCAGCAGGCCAAGCAACAGCTTTGCTCTTTATTGTGTCCGTGCAGAATATCTACTTCTCGGGCGCAACTGCATTTGATTCGTGCGTGGGTCATTCACATGAATACGTCTTCTTTATGCTGGAAAATCTTGCGCACAGCCATACTTATTCTCTCTTGCCCAACGTGTACAGAAGGTAAGTACCGAGGATATTTATGAAAATCGCTTGGCCTGAGCTCCTGATGTAAACCGGTTGTCCACGTCCTTGTTGCCAATAAATGACATCAGCAATATGAACAAACACAGCGTTGGCGGATTTCACAACGTCCTGGGCGAAGCAGCTTCTCGGTATCTTGCGCGTGATGGCATCATGCTGCCCTGTGGAAAATGAAGAACAAGCAAAGGAAACCTGGAACTCTGCAAGGGGTCCTTTTCCCGTGGCCTTTGTGCCTCACCTGGACAAGAACAACTCACGAGCGGTGTCACGGAAGTATCCACAGTCTGCAGTGGTTTCACTCACGGCCAAAACCTGGTGGATCAACACAGTCGCGAAAGCGGCTGAGTCTTGTGGCCACAGCTCATCAGCCTGTGGTGTGACACTGCCACTGTTTGTCCGAGGCATCAGCGATAGAGCGAGTCCAGTGGCACTCCCCTCGAACAACAAAATTGAACTTAAATTTCCAGTCAGAGCTTATGTGGTGGTTCTCTCCTTCCCGAACAAAAAGTCTGAACTTTGGGAAAAAAGTTGAGTTGGAGCTGATGCAGTGGTGCCATTGTGCAGACAAGAAAGTTGAACAATGAAAAAATTCAGTCAAAGACAATTCAGTGGTTCCCTTCAAACAAACAAGTTGGACAGTGAACATTTTTGGTTGGAGGTCGGAGAGCCCAAGTGGTTGGCAGCGCCTGCTGTGCAAAGGCGGCGTCATGCCACTCTTGCGTTTGCGGAGCCCCTACGTGAGGACAGCCAAAACAGAGCTGCGTGACAGCACGGAGTGAACTGGACTCTTTGTTCACAAACGCAGCGTTCATTGAGAATCTTTGGTGTCGTACGTTGTCCCTTCCGAGGGACAATCGTTCGGTTCGGCTGAGCCAGTGGGGTCGGAGGGTTCTGTGTGTGGTGGGTTGGTTCTTGTTTGGGTTGGGGGATGCGATGGATCTGTGTGTGTGTGGATGGTTTTGTGTGTGGTTTGGGATGGTTCTGTGTGAGAGCATGGTTCTGTAGATGGCAAGATGGTCCTTGGGATGGTTCTCTGGGGGTGAAAAGGGTTTTGTGTGTCTTTGGAATGCTAAAAAGTGAGGATCAGGAGGGTATGAAGATTCGGGACAGCTTAGGAGTGGTCACCGGGATGGTTCTGTGTGAATAGGCTTTGCATGGATTGACATGTTCTCTGTGTGGGTTGTCATGGTTCTGGGTGAGTTGGTATGGGTCTGTTTGGGTTGACAGTTGTGTGTGGGTTGTCATGGTTCTGGGTGAGTTGGTATGGGTCTGTTTGGGTTGACAGTTGTGTGTGGGCTGGGATGGTTCTGTGTGGGTTGGGCATGGTTCTGTGTGGGTTGGGCATGGTCCTGTGTGGGTTTGGGATGGTTCTGTGTGGGTTGGGGATGGTTCTGTGTGGGTTTGGGATGGTTCTGTGTGGGTTTGGGATGGTTCTGTGTGGGTTGGGATGGTTCTGTGAGGGTTGGGGATGGTTCTGTGTGGGTTGGGGATGGTTCTGTGAGGGTTGGGATGGTTCTGTGAGGGTTTGGGATGGTTCTGTGTAGGTTTGGGATGGTTCTGTGTGGGTTTGGGAT
>JAAUXT010139692.1_pt1 | contig 20403 bp, 20 predicted proteins | sample 7278171 | NCBI WGS metagenome assembly JAAUXT01 (sample SAMN14350112, study PRJNA611818) | marine sediment metagenome | isolation source: surface marine sediment (1.8m) | place: French Polynesia: Moorea | collected 2018-08 | reverse complement strand
CTATTATTGTGTGTGTGCAGATTTCCAGGTTTTTTTCTGTATGGGTCTGATTGGGGTATGCCTGTCTCAGTCATAAGTACAGATCATTGCATTGTTGGAAGTCTGTGAGGTGAGTGTACAGTCCTGTGCAGAAATTGAGAATTACACAAGTCAAGAGGCTATGAGTTATACGATGATTTGAGACAAACCCACCCTGACGTGTGTGTGTGTGTGTGTGTGTGTGTGTGTGTGTGTGTGTGCGTGCGTGCGCGTGTGTTGAAACTTGTTGACTCGAGATCTCAACGGCAGTGTCAGACATCAGCAAAATCTTAAATATCTTTTGAGAAAGATGACAATTCCTTGTTTTGGATCCCAGCCATGTATCACTGTGACAGGTGAATGGAGCAGGGTTGGATCCAACTCGGCATGAATGGAGGGGTTGGAGCGTTTTTGACAGAGATGGAGAGAGATCGTGACATCGCTGAAGAAAAAAGTTCATTGGTGGCTTTTTTCATCGCGTTGGAATGTGCTTTCGTGTTCTGATCTTCGCTGCACTGTCAAAACATCTACATATTTTTGTAGCTGTGTCTGTTGTCAAAAGACATGAAGAACCAAAAAACCAGAAACACGCCTCACTTAAAAACCTGAGATCACGGAATGCGTGTCTGCCCTGGAGAGAATCAAGAAAAACATCGACCTGAAGTTTGTCTGTTGTATCCTTTTCTGGGAGTCAATCTCTTCAGGCGGGAATGTGAGCACCTCATCTTGGCATCTGGATACAATGGTGGCACGTCTTCATCAGAATGGTGTTCTTGTTTTTTTTCCTTGCAGAATGAAAATATTTTGGCTCTTTTTTCCAACATTTTTGACAGAGAAGGATTGATGATGCACCAGGAAAGGTAGAGGGATGGAAACTTCACAAAAAAGTGAGCTGGTCTTTTGTTGACAAGAATGCTCGGTATGGCACACCTGAAAAGGGAAAATTGCTATTTGTGTGTTGACTACCAAACAACAAAATTGCGTGAAGGAGTGCCTCTCAGTTTGACCTGTCTTCAGACGCTTTCAGCAACAACAGCAATCCTCAAGGGTGTATGTATGAGCTCTGAATGAAACAGAGTCTTCCCTGCAACGTCACACAACAACGTGCGACGTGACGTGACGCTACGTGACTGAACGCTTAACCACGTGACGTCTCGATCGTCAAGGCTCTGCCGCACAAAAAATTCTACCTAAAAATGCAAGTATTGAGTCGTTAGCCTTTCAACTGAAAACATATCATGAGGCGTGCGTCAGGTGTCTTGGACAGAGCCCGAACAGCGGACATTTGTGGAATGACCCCCATGTCACGTGATTTTGGAGTCGTGAGGTGGATAAGCTCTTGATTCCATCATGTCAGGGAATTGTGGTGAACAATATGCTTGACAAATTTTTTTCCAGTATTAGTCTTCACACAATAGCCATGATATCTTTGCTGGAAATGTCAATCATCTTTGTCCAACTTGCTTCCTGTGGAGAATCCAAGACAATTTTAGCTTATGAGCCTTGCAAAACCAGTAAGTCAATGTGTGTCTCCCAAATTTTCAAACTTCTGTGAGTCTTGCCTTTTGTCATGCATGTTTGGTCTCCCAATTTACTTCCAGTTCTTCCTGGGCTGCTTCTTGAAACAAATTTTGTTCAGTTTTATATCATGCATAATGGCACAGACTCCAAGACCTGTGGGAAATCTATGGATTCAGCCTGTTTGAGTCTCCTGCACGTTCTGATGCTATATTTTGCTGAACCTCCAACAGTTGGGCTGGAGATTTGGACAGACAAGTCACTGTTGGTCAACAATGATCTTATGGTATTTCACTACTTTGTTCATTTTCGAACAAAGACTTAAAGTTGGGAATGAAAATGAACAATTTGAAAGGAAAAAGACATTGTGATGTGACAAATGCAAGCATTTGTTCTTTTTCAGAGAAAGTGTCAATCATTCCAGAGCTCAACATTTTCATGCAAGTCACTGGAGCCTGACCAATGGCTGTTTCTGAATGTGACAGGTGTTTCATTCAACACATCCGCATGGGCCACTTGGGATGTGAATTTAGGTTTTGCCAATTGCCAAATGGAAACATTGGTCATATGGAATGTAGGAAGAAACAAATCAAACAAAGAAATACACCTGCACATCAAAAATTCTAACATAGGATCAAGTGTTGTTGTCAGTGATGGAGTGGTAACATTGGAAAACTCTTCTTTTCACTTCCTAGACTTTCCAGACAACCTGGGTGTCTTCTCTGTAACAAATGGCACAGTGACTGTCATCAGTTCAGAAGTAATAGGTTTCCAGGGTCATGTCTTCATGAGACTGACAAAAGGGCAAGCCTACTTTGTGGATGTGTTGTTCATGGACTGTGTGTTTTTCATGTCAGCAATTTATGTCAAACAAAATTCATCCCTGCACCTGCAAAATACAACATTTATATCAAATACTGGATGCCTTGTTCGTGTGATGAATTTCAGTGTTGCAATATTCAGCAACTCAGTGTTAAAGAACAACACCAAGCCATCACACTTTGGCTGCTATACAATTCTAGGAGGAGCTGGGGGAAGCATTCTCTGGATGAAAAACTCAATCTTCACCAACAATAGGAACTTTATTGGACCTCTTGTTGCTGTTCTGGACAGAAGTGTTTCTGTGATACAAGACTCTGACATCACAAACAACACAGCACCACACATAGGGGTTGTTTCTGTTGTTTCCAATATGTTTTTAATATTTCTCAGATCCAAATTTTCCAGCAATAAAGGAAAGGCTGTTGCAGTGGAATCTTGCTCACACATTGGCATCTTGGACTGCTTGTTTCAAAGCAACAACTCAACATATGCAGCAAGTATTTTTGTTGGAGTTGTTGAGGAAATGCCACCTGAAAACAAACAAGAAGTGAAAAAGATGTTGCACATTTTGGGTGATTTGGATTATCATTTCAAAAGGACCACAAGGACTATGCTTCAAACATGGTTTGGGTCACATCAGGGGGAGAAGTGCCTAATTTCTGACTGCAAATTTACTGACAACACTGGAGGAGCATTTGGTGCTTTCAACATGTCTGTGGTATTACATAAATGCCACTTTGTAAACAACACAGTCTTCCATCATGCCTCAAGCAACAGCAAGGGACAACCCACTGGTGGTGCTGTTTCTTTGGGTTTGTGTAGAGCCAACATATCAGAATGTACATTTGCTCAAAACAGTGCAGAACATGGTGGGGCAATTTCAGCAGATGGTGGTACATTGACAGTTTCATCTGGTGTGTTCACAAAGAACCAAGTATTGATGACAAAATCCAGCAGTGGTGGGGCAATTTGCATCCCATCGGACATTTCATATTTGCTTGTTCGAAAATGTGTGTTTTTGGGAAACAAAGCACAAAATTCTGGTGGTGCAATTATGGTTGTTGAATCCACTCTTGTAATTGTTGAGGAATCTACTTTTCAAGACAATTGGGCACAACATGGAGGAGCTGCATTTGGTGAATCTACTTTTCAAGACAATTGGGCACAACATGGAGGAGCTGCATTTGGTGCATTTTCAAAAATAGGCAATAGTTCTTTCAATTTCAACAATGCTGACACAGATGGAGGAGCCCTGGTTTTGATTGACCAGACAAGTATTTGGTCTTCAAATTTCAGCCACAATACTGCACTAAACAAGGGAGGAGCCATACATTGTTATGCCATTCTGAAATTTTTTTGCACTTTTTGTTTCTTCAAAAACAATACTGGCATGGATGGGTGAGTCTGCTAGTGAAATGTTGGTTTATTGACAATTTTGTTGTTAGTTTCACTTTGTTAGGCAACAGAACATCTATTTGTTGTTGTTGATTTGACCTTGTTCACCATTTTCTGTCTCAAACAGCCTCACTCCCACTGCATTTGGAGGTGCAATTTTCAGTACAGATGTCCAGGACATAAACTTGGTTCAGTGCACTTTCTTATCAAACCAAGCTTTACAAGGTGCAGCTGTATTCTTGAGACAATTTCACAATGCCAAGATGAAAAGTTGTGTGTTTGTGAGGAACATAGCTTTGGATGCTGTTGCAATACTCAACAGCAAAGGTGGCAATTCAAAAATACAGAACTGCATATTCAGTATGAACAATGGAAAGGATGGCACAGGTGCATTGCACTCAGAAGGCACAAACATTAAAATATCACACAGTTATTTTTCGCATAATGTTGGTTCTTTGGCTGGTGCCATTTACTTCAGTGGAAAACTGTCTGCTCTTTTCATACAAGGAAGCAATATTTCACACAATAACTTGCAAAAAAATATCACCAAACTTCCCAGCTCTGGCTGTGCAATTGTGATGCAATCTGGAAGCCATTTATCAATGAATAGTGTTACAATTCAGCACAACAGTGGGGCTGGAGGCTTGATATTGGGAGTGTCAAGTGCAAAAATAACCAACTCTGAATTTAGATCAAATATGGGATATTTTGGAGGTGCTATTGCAGCAATGTTATCCACAATAAATGACAGTTATGACAAACTAACAATTGCCAATACGTCATTTATAGAAAACAGAGGTTCTGGTGGAACTGCCCTTGTATTGAATCACAGACATATCATAATTCTAAATTGTTATTTTTACTCTGCCAATTGCACTACTTCTTTTATTGAAGTCAACACAACATTGAACACCATCTTCAGATCTTATGCTAATGTCTTTGTAATATCTCCAGAAGATTTGGAATTACCATTTTATTTGGTTGTTTTCTCTTCAAACATCCAAGACAACAATAGGGCTTTACTCTATTGCTGGCAGACATGGTATCAAGACAGTAATTCTACAACATATCCTGTTGACAAAATCCTCACACACAAAACATCATCTCAACATGTGGTGCTTGCAAATGTTGTAAACGCCAATTTGACAACACAATTTTCCCAATATGCCTCAGGTAGGTACTCTACTCTTTGTGTACAAAAAGCCTGATTTTCAAAAAAAGACCAAGACTGTGCTGTGTTGTATTCTTGTGTGGCTTGCTCTGTCACTGGTGGAACTTGTAGAAATGTCTTTTGTGGTTTCAGTTTTGCCATTGCCATGCCTCAGTGTGTGCTTTTGCTTATATTCTGTGGTGCATGAGGCAAATACCATGAACTGCAGTCACAGCAACATGACAAAATTGCCTGCCAAAGTTTTGCCAAGAACAGAGTTGTTGATCATGACTGGCAATAACCTACAAGAATCAACAGATGTGAAACTTGACTTGATTGGGGTGAATCACATTGACCTCAGAGGAAATCACATTCAGAAAATCAGTGATAATCTGTTCAAAGAAGTTTTTCTGATTGCTGACACTGTCAAACTGTCTGACAACTATTTGAGACAATTACCAAGTTTTCTCCAACAAACCAAAATTGCTGCCACACTCTGGCTTGGTAACAATCCATTTGACTGCAACTGCAACATGATGTGGATGAAAGACTGGCTGCAAAGCACAACAAATGTTATGGACAAAGAGAACATAACATGTGGGTATGGAAGTCTGAAAGGTTTGTCTGTTTCCCATTTCATTGTAGTTGTTGTTCTCTTAGTGTGACCCATTTTTGTCAACTTTCATATGTCACCCTTTCTTTGAAAAACTGCAGGAACACAAATGTCAGAATTAGTTGGAAAATCAATGGGATGTCAGGAGGTTCCTATTTACATTGGAGTTGGCACTGGAATTGCTATTCTATGTGTTGTCCTCCTGCTTATTGTGATCAACAGAAAATGGGAGACAATTAAATATTGTATGTTTATGAAGTGGAATTTTGTTGTCAATGATGATCCACCTGAAAATATTGACAATCTGGAGTTTGATGCATTTGTTGCCTACAGGTAATGCACTGCAACCAAAGTGCTATTTATTCTTTGCTTTTTGGTTTGCCTTTCACTTCAGAGTGCACCCTTCTTTCCAGCCATAAAGACAGAAAATTCATGAAGAAGCATGTGCAGCAATACTTGGAGAATGAAATGGGTTTTACATTGTGTTTCCATGAGAGAGACTTTTATCCTGGAGATTCTATCCCAGCAAATATAGAAACTGCAATTAAGCACAGCAGGAGGATGATAATGATCATCTCCAGGTACCAAAAATGACAATTTGGTAATTTTAAAATACTTGTTTTTGTTTTTGTGACACAAGAAACTGTCATTTTTCTCTGGGGCTAATTTCAGGAATTCTGTAAATGCTGCATGGTTTTTGAGGGAGTTTCATGCTGCTCATGAGCAAATGATACAAAGCAAAAAATGATTTATTGTGCCCATAATACTGAACAAGACAAAACCTGGCAAAGTAGATGATGAACTGCTCAGGTTGTATCTGGAAAACCACACCTACTTGGATTGTAAGGACAAGGTGATCCATCACTGATTTCAGATTTGAAAGACTGTAATTTGCAAATTGTCAATATCTTTAACAGAACCAACATCGAGATTGAAATGTTTCAGGTACTCATGAAGAAGAGACTGGTTTATGCAATGCCAAGAGTCCCTCTGCACAAGTTGAAGACAAAGAGAAATGGTAGTCAAGAGGGTAGTCATAGTGCTGGCAGCCAAGTACATATCATGGTGGAGAGAAATAGAGAAACTCAAGTCACAAGGAGAAGACAGGCAAGAAATTATACTGACCATGATGGACTGTTAGAAGGTGAATCAGATGATGGTCACTCAATTGAAGAACAAGAACAAAACAGTGACTCAAGCTGTGACAGTTGCCCTGATGATGAGAGTAGCAGCAGCAGCAGCAGCAGTGACAGTAGAGGAGGATGGGACTTTGAAACAGGGGGGATGCCTGTGCCTGAAAGAGTGGAAGAGCAAAATAGAGCTGAAATTATTGAAATTACTGCTGATGTGCATGAGCAAATGGACTCAACTGAACTTGAGAACCTTGAAGGAGCAGTGGGTGGTGAAGTGAATAAGAGTATTGATGGCAGCAGTGGAATGCAGGATGAATTGAGTGAGAGTGACAGTGAGGGAGGGTGGGATTTTGAAACAGGAGGAATGCCTCTTCCTCCAAGGTAGACCAAGCTCATAGAATTGGGAGGGAGAGAGGACCCAAACTGTTCATGAGCTGAAGGTTTACAGACAAGGTGTATGTTTCTGCAACAAAAGGGACATTTGGACCTTGCAAAGATGAGTTGTTCCAGTCCTAATGTAACAAGAAGAATTGTCAGCACAACAAAAGATAACGTTTTGCCATTTGTGATTTTATTTGTCAAACAACTTGACAACCACAATGAACCACAAAACTTTTGTCATTTGTTGTTGTTCTTTGCAAATGTTGTTGTGTTATCTGTGGTTTTGGTCTGTTTTTTTGTCTTTATATTCTCAAACAATGCACAGGACCAAACACCAACACACTGACCTCATGTACATGAAATCATTTGTGGCTACAAAAATGTTCCAGCGATGGACAAGCCGCGTGGGATTAAAACTGAAGTTCGGCTGACGCCAAACGTTTCTGAACCTTGTAAAAATTTACCTCGCCATTCCACAAACAGATCTGTTTGGCAAAAAGTGTCTTCACTTTCGCACAACATGATGATTCATACCCCAGGAATGGTGGTACGTGGCTCCAGATAGAACCACACCGCACCCCATCAATCAGTACTTTTTATAGCTGTACCCATCACTTACGCTTGACGCCATTTGGTACCTTGTCCCACAAAAGAAAGTATTTTCCGCTCACGATTCATTGAAAAGGACACCCTCAGAGTGGTACCCCGTAAATTAGTAACTTTCTACGACTGAACTCCATCTTTCCCCCTGATGCCATTTGGTACCTTGTCCCACAACAGAAAGAAAGTTTCCCCAACACGCCGGGGTCCTTTGAACAGGATCGAGAGAGCAGTGCCTGCACCAGGAAAGGAGCCACACTCTCACATTCTTCAATCTTTTTCAAGCTGTTACCCGTAATTTGAAACGTTTGAGGATGACAGTGGTACCTGGCTCAGATAGAACCACACCACACCCCATCAATTGGTACTTTTTGCAGCTGTACCCCATTATGTACGGTATAGAAAGTAGTTTTGATGATTCATACCCGACTAATAGGAGTACGTGGTTCCAGACAGAACCACACCATATCCTATCAATCAGTACTTTTTACAGCTGAACCTCATCATTTACCCTTGACGTTATTTGGTACCAAGTGTCACAACAGAAAGAATTTTCCACTCATGAATCATTGAAAAGGACAGCAAAGAGAGATACCTCATCAATTAGTACTTTTTACAGCTGTACCCCATTATGTATATAGCCTGGCCCCTTGTGGTACAGAAAGTATTTCCTAAAGTAATTTCCTCATACCCCTCACGATTCTCTGAATGCGATATCTAAACACGGGTGCCTTGTCTTGAAAAGGAACCTCCTCCTGCCATTCAATCTTTTCCCGCTGAAGGTGGCTTCACACAGAGCTGCGGCAAGCTTGTTGCATTCTGCGTTTTGCCGCAAAATGTTGGGCGGCGTCAAAATTGACCATGATACCCAATGGGACGCAGGCTGCTTGCCACAGATAATCGATTCTTGATGCGGAAATGGCAGTCAATGGTGACTTTTCTGCTGCCACCACTGCTGCAGCCGCAGTTCTTTATGACGTTCCCAATCAGGAGCCGATTCTTGACGTTAAGAATTTGCGGACACAGACGGCAATGATGGCGCAAAACGCACCAGGCAAAATGCAGCTCTACTTGAATCCAGCTTGATACCCACAAATTTACACGTTTGAGGACAATGGTGGCACCACCTGGGCTCACGACAGTACTACCCCATACCCGTCAATAATCACTTTTGGCAGCTGTACCCTGTCATTTGTGCTTCCCATGGAGCTTTGAAAAGTATTGCCCCTCCAGGTTTTTTTCTTGAATATAACTTGCAAAGAGAGGTGCCAACACCTTGGAAAAGGATCCACACTCTAAATTCAATCTTTTCCCTGTGCATCAAAATGAGGAGACACACTCCAAATTTTGACTGGGGTGAATGTTTTGTGCCGAAGGTCCAGGTTCCTGCCTCAATCTCTTGTATTTTGTTGTCATATAACAAGAGGAATTTAAGTGATACTAATCCCTTCAAAATCACATTGTTTTCCAAGTGAAGCTTCTTGTAAATTTACAGGTGACTAAAGACTACAGCAGGAATGGAAGTCATTCCATTTCATGAAAGATTGACAATTGGGGTATTGTAAGGAATATTTCACTTGGTACCAATGTGTTCTGATAAGCTCCCCCCTTCATAAGTAAAAGTTATTCTTGCAGAACCTCTTGTTGGTGCGTTCTTCAATGGCATACATTTGTTGTTTTTGCAGAAGAAACAAAATCAAAGCTGCCAGCAAGCTTTGTTGAAACATTTATGCTGGAGTTTCTACTGACAACGTTGTTGAAATTTTCTTTCCTCAGTTGAATCAAAAACATTCCACAACATTCTGCGACAAGTGTTTGAGTACCTGATTTTTGAAGACAACACATTATCCTGTTGATCATCTCAGTATCAAATTTTCTCAAGCCATCAATGGACAGCGATAAACTGGCATGGAATTCCTGGACCATATCTGGCTAAATCTGTGTCTTTTTTGTGAGAAGAACTGATATCTGCCAAATTTGTGGGAACAAAAAAACAGAATATATCAGTATTGGCACACACTTGTGTGTTTCTCCACAAACAGACTGTGCTGACAGTTGAAGTGTGGTTCACACATACTTCCTGCTGAATGTCTCCAGTGTGAACAAGACTTGCTCAGGAAAAGAACAGAAGAAAAGAATAAATAGAAAGTGAAGACAATTGGTGCAAGGATTCTTTTGGCAGAAGTGCAAAGAAAAGAAAGTGATCTGCTTCAAGATTTTGTAGCCTTCTCATGACATGATTCTTCTCTCAGTTTGGATGTTTCTGTGGTGGGTTTCAGTTTCTGGGAAACATGAAAAAAAATTGGTGGACAACTGGACACCAAGGTTGTCACCACAAAAACTCTGGCAACCCCCTCCCCCCAAATAAAGATAACTTTCTACTTTACAGGGCCCTTGTTGTGTTGCTTTGGTAACTTGTGGTATAATTGGGCAGCAGTCTGTTTGGTTGAAAATAGCACTCTGCACTGCGCCAAAAATGGGTCTGATAATTCCAGCTCACCACAGGCAGACGCACACTGAGGCACAGACACTCACACACACTCACACAAAAATGCACTCCCAGCCGCAGACACACACATACAGGCATGCACACACACACACACTCACACACAGACACACACCGTGCTGTGTTAGAGAATCACTATGCAACCCCAAACACAATACATGTACCCTTGAAGGACATACTTTCAATCCCAATACTTTTTTCACTTTCAAGTAACTTGCCTCTCTCTCAATCAACAAAAACAAAAATAAAACCACATGAAAACTTGTTTCTTTGTTAGGCAGGCAAAGGAGTTTATTTCAAGCAATATGGGGACAAATATCATAATTTCAAAAAGTAAAAGCTTCCAAAGTTGCATAATGTCTTCAAAGACCTACAAAGCAACAATGCAAAGAATAAAAAGCAAAAGAAAGATGCTGGGTAGAACAGCGCCCAATGCCAATTTTTTTGCTTTACGATCATATAGATATTGTTCTGCAGCAAGAAGCATTCACAAGTCCACTTGAGTCACCACACAAGAAAGCAAATGTGCAAAACATCCCCAGGGTTCCCCATAATCAAATGAATCTTCCCACACAATCATCCAAAGAGCAGCCTGCAAAAGCCTTGTGTGGTACATGCCATGGCAGCTAAAGCAAGAGACCCCAGAATATCCTCCTGAAAAATAAAAACAGTCACACATATTTGTACAAATACCATTATATTCACACCAACAAACTTCTCACACTGCATGCATGCCACAAAAGGGAATACAGTAAAGCGAGCACATGAAAGCAATCTTCAATCTAACCTCCTTTGATCCATCAAATAAAAACAATTCGACATTGAAGTCATACCCACCAAAATACAAGACACGGGTGGTAAAACTAAATCACAAACACTGAATCTGGAATATGACACAAATTGAGCCACACTGGCATAGATTTCAAGTTTAGCAAAAGCATCAAAACAAATCAATACTTTTACACAAATGGACATTGCCACAAAGAACACAAGGAAAGGATATGCAAAATACAAGAGGCCATGGCATCTAGGTTTCTGATGATGTATTGTAGTTGATAACAACAGGATCCCCAATAGCTGGAGGTTCATCTGCCTGTGGTGCTCCGTTGTATGTGATAACATCAGGGACTCCAATGGTGGCTGGCCTCTGATAATTTTCATCTGTCTCATCAAAACCATTGTTGTTGTACCACATGACCTGCTGAACACCCAGCAATGAAACCCCACTGCATCAGTGGAGAGTCTTCCCCTGGATGGTTGTTCGTACCCATTGCTGGAAGTGTGGCTTCCCATCACATCTGAATACATATCAGAATCCCTTACATTCTGCACTGCTCTGTTCTGGTCTGGCCTGTTGATGTTCAGTGTTGCATAGTGATGTGTGCCAAGCATTTCATAATCTTCAGTCTGTTGTCCCTGGTTTTGTGGCCTGGGTTCATTGTCCACTGGTTGGTTTCGATTTCTACAAAGATAAGAGATGATTTTAGGACAAGGTGTGTGGTCAAATATTTTGCTGAAATACTGCCATGCTGGCTGTAAGGACAGGCAAATAATTTTTTGCAGGAAAGTTTGCAAGTACAGGTTTAAGTCCTGTTTTTGGTGTGCAAATTGAAATGGTTTTGACAAGTATTGTGTGTGTTTCTTTGTTCACTGTTTCTTCAATGCTTTTCCCACCAGAAGGTTAATTCTTCTTCAGCACATCAGAGAAACCAAGAACTTGAATAAAATGGATCTATATGGTCAAATTGTGGTGTAAAATGCAGGTCCTCATTCTTGTGAGACTGACCTCATGCATCTGACCACAGCTACTACAATGATGATGGTGATGATGGTGTTCAGAAAGACAATCCCCATCACCACTCCAATCCACATGGGAGTTCTGTCCACTGCACACAGATGAAAGACAGACAATTTTCAAACTTTGAGAGCACACTGGCAACAAGATATTCAAAATATAACAGGATAAATAAATTAACTTAAATTTTGATAAAAACAAAGTGAGGTTGGGAACAGGTCTGGAGACTCAATTCAATCTCACCCTGGGTATCTGCTGGCTCTTTCTCTGTGGTGTCCTCACCCCTTGGGGTTGACATTTCATTCTCTTTGACTGATGATGTGGTTCTGGTGAAAGACAGTGCTCCTTCTGGTGGTGTGTTATTTTCTCCTTCCTGGCTTTGAGAGGTCTGTGTTTCCCTGGAAATTGTTGAACCATCGAGTCCGAATGCCTTAGCAGTCACAAGCAGGGTATCTGAAAAACAACCAGGTCACAAATGTACCCACCACCACTCATGGTCCAACATCAGTCCTGTGAACAAGATAGTTCACGGAACAATGCTACAGAAAGCAACAGAATCTCACCATCATCTGTATCTTTTGACTCTGTTGGTGTGGTCTTTTTGGCATAATCAGAGGTGACAACTTTCTCAGATCCTGCAGAAGTTGTGGTTGTCAAAACAGATAGAGTACCTCCTGGTGTTGTAGTCTCTCTGCCCTCACTGTCGGAGGTCTGTGGTTTTGTGGAATCACTGCGGCCCAACAGGGTGGTGGTGATCATCAGAGGATCTGAAAAATTGGCAATTCAATAATATTTTCTTGTGTTGGTTTGTGGTGAGTATGTTTTGGGATTTGTATTAGAATGGTGTGTGTGTGCGTGTGTATATTGTGCATTCTGTGTGTGTGTGCAGTGTGTGTGTAGTGTGTGTGCGGATCCTCGCTTCTCACCAGACTCCTTTGTGGTTTCTGTGTCTGATGGTGATGTGGTGACGACTTCAGTGGGGTTTCTGAAATTTTGACAACACCATGTTCAGTTATTGCAATCAGGCAAGGGAAATTGACATTGCATATTTGAATCTTTTCCTTCAACAAATTTGTTATTGAGAGTACATGCACAGAGAATGTCTCACCAAAACAATTTGGTTTTGGGGTCCAGGTCCATTCTCTGCTGTCATGGTGGCAGGAGATAGTTGCAGTTGAACCATTAAAACATGTGTACGTGATGCGAGCACCATTCAAGTAGGGTCCATTGTACAGGGTCCTGTTGGCAAATGGCACACCTCCTGGTTCTGCACAGTCTCCTGTGAATAAATTATGATCAGGTTGGGGAGAATTGTGACTCACAATTCTGATAGGAAACAAACATGTCAGGGTCTGAACAACAATTTGAGTACTTTTGTATGAAAAAGTCACATTGGAAATCCAGGTGTTTGTTTGCTGAAACAAAGTACAGATTTACTGACCTGGGTTACCACACTGAATATCTATCCACCTTTCACCACTTATGCAGGAATGTGACTCATATTGCCAGTAAAAACCAATTGAACCATGCTGAAGCTCGTGCTTCAACCAGCAGAGGGACCTACAGTTCCATGGATAAGAAATGTGGTTCCTGAGTCCCAGCTCCAGTGGGCGTGGTAAGTTGATCAAGAGGTTTGGGTCCAGAGTGGTCAATCTGTTACTTATAAACAACTCCCTCAAACTGTGTAATCCAAAGAAGACTCCAGGGTTCAAGCTTGTGAGGAGGTTTTTGTCAAGATGCAGTGTATGTAAGGATCCCAGCCTTGCAAAACTTACAGGTTCAATCAAGGAAATTCTATTGTTTTGCAAGTTCAAGAAATAAAGTAAGCCCATAGCCTGAAATAGTTCCCTTTGGATCAGTGAAATGGTGTTGTGATTCAACAACAATGACCTGATCATGTTCAGTCCAGTGAAAGCTTCTTTATCAACATGTGAGACTTTATTCCCTGGCAACCTCAGTGTGGTCAAATTCAACAGATGACTGAAGACTCCAGCAGGAAGGGATGAGATACGATTGTGATCAAGCCTCAGTGTCTGACATCTGGAGAGGCCAGTGAATGTTTCAGGCTTTATCACAGATATTTGGTTGGAGCCCAACTGCAGCCTCTGAAGTGAGACCATCTCACGGAAAGCATGGTCCTCAATGGATGAAATGCGGTTCTCATCCAGTCTCAGCCAGGTACAATTGATCAGACCATCAAAGACTCCAGTGGGAAGAGATGTGATTTTATTGCTGCTCAGAAACAAGATCTTACACTGACTCAGATGTTGGAAGGCTCCAGCAGGTAGAGACATGATGGCATTGTGATACAGATACAGTTCCTTACATTGAGTGAGGTGGCTAAAGATTCCAGCAGGGATGGAGGTGATGCTGTTGCGATACAGCCAGAGTTTCTCCAGAGACACAAGTCCAGTGAAGCTTCCAGCTGTGAGGGATGTGATTCTGTTGTCATCCAGATATAGCTCCTTACATTGAGTCAGGTGTTGGAAGACCCCAGCAGGAAGAGAGATGACAGCATTGTCATCCAGATCCAGTTTCTGAAGAGACATGAGTCCAGTGAAACTGTAAGCTGTGAGAGATGTGATTCTATTGCGATACAGATACAGTTCCTTACATTCAGCCAGGTGGCTGAAGACTCCAGCAGGGATGGAGGTGATGTTGTTGTGAAACAGATTTAGTATCTCCAAAGACACAAGTCTGGTGAAGCTTTCAGCTGTGAGGGATGTGATTCTATTGTTGTATAGATTCAGCTTTTTACATTGAGTCAGGTGGCTGAAGACTCCGGCAGGGATGGTTGTGATGGTATTGTGATCCAGATAAACCTCCAGAGCCTCAGCAGGAATGTCATGTGGCACCTCAGTGAGGCCCCAGTAGATTATGGCAAAAACTTTGGTGGTAAAGTTGTACTCATTTTTGCAGTACCGGTGGTGTGTGCATCCAGCTTCTGTATTCGGCATCCACACCAACATGAGTACAGCTGCAAATACAATCAAATTCAATACCCACACCCATCGCAAATGAAGTTTTGCCTTCCTCTCAGGAGAAGCAACAAAATATCCAGCCACAAAGCTGCTCTGAGAACCTCACCTGAGCAGAGCCGAGCTCCAACAAATTGCCTGCTCCCCATTGTCAAAATAGTAATTATTGAATTTTGTCAATCATCAAATTTGAACAAGTTGGCAATTATTTTCACCACCAACCCTCTGGCAGAACAATTAACAATAACAAGCAGATCTGTTGCAGTTTTACAGGGGAAAAGTTTTCTTGTTTCTTTGGTTCACATCCTGGAGCCAACTGACTTCCAAGTTCTGAAACAAAGTGTGTTTAAATCAATCTGTTGAGTCAAAAATTGAGTTTGTGTGTAAACCAAGGGAGAATAAATTGCATTGAAATTGCACTGCAAGAATTTGAATGCAAACAAATGTCAAATGACACAACAGTTGGACGTCTTTCATCTTGACTCAACTTCAAAGCAAAAACATCCACACCTGTTTGAAGTCACACAGCAGTCTGATGACATTCAGATTTTGTCGTCACGTCAAACCACATGCATCCCCATTCCACCAAACAAATCTCCTCTTCTGAGAAAACACACCTTTCTAGAGGTGTGAAGCACTGAAAGATGAATGCTTTTCAAACCTCAACAATTTCCACCTGGCACAGCTATTTTTGTGGTATGATGCAGCAAGTGGTGCCAACACGAGCACAGCTGAAAATTGTCACAATGACATTCAACTCAGTTGAAACACATGAAATTGTCTTGTTCTCAGGAAAGGAACAAAAGTTTGACCTAAAAACCACTCTGAATATCTGACCAGAACAGAGAAGACATATAAGTTCAATGAATGACCTTCCTTAAATGGTCAGTGCAGATTTTTTGTCAAGTTTCTCTGTGTGTTCCAGTGTGAACACACTGGTTGTAACAGTTTTACCACAAATTTATTTCCACACAGGTGCTGATAAAGGAATGTGTAGTCTGTTGAAACATTTTGAGTTGAGGAATTTGAACTGAGAACATTTTGCGAGGAGCAGTATGCCACATACAAACTCATTCCTCTCTTGATTCCACTTGAGACACTTACAAACATTTTATGACAAGGCAGATTCTCTGCTGTCGTCAAGTCTACGGGTTTTTCTTTGTCTCCTCCTCTGAGAAAACAGACCTTTCCGCATGGAGCCCCAAACCGCGTGTGGTTCTATCTTTACTTGGGTATCACGAACTGCTGGATCATACCCTAAAAATAGCATCGCGCAGTAGAGATAGAACCACATGGCACCTGTGGTGGCAGGGCGCAAGGAATTCAAACGTCTAAAAATAATACCCACAGGGTATACCCATCTAGTTGGTGGTGCATACCCTCAGGTATTGCTCACTCAGGGCCCATAGAATTGGAAAGATTGAGGATAATACCCCAACAGGGTACGAGTCCAACCTCACGATTTTGCTTTTCATACCCTCGCCAGGAGTTTGAAGGACTTTTTTTGAAATGTTTACCGCTGCGGGTATCATGAGCTGCCAGATCATACCCTAAAAATAGCCGTGCGCGGTAGAGATAGAACCATCCCGCACCTGTGGCGCATAGAATTGGGTAGGCGTCCCACTGTGTGGAGGGTATTGTGTACATCTCACGATTTCGCTATTTTGCTTTTCATACCCTCGCCAGGGGTTTGAAAGACTTTTTTGTGGCAGTGTTTACCACTTGGGTATCACGAACTGCTGGATCATACCCTAAAAATAGCATCGCGCAGTAGAGATAGAACCATACCGCAGCTGTGCTGGCTGGAGCCCATAGAATTCAAAAGATTGAAGATAATACCCAACAAGGTTCGCGTCCAACCCTCTGTGGAGGGCATTGTGAGCATCTCACGATTTCGCTATTCATCGAAGGATTGGGTACCCTCAAATAGGGTACGCCTGGCTTGATGGCGACACTTTTTGTGGCTGTACCCTGGCGCTTTTACTTGGCGCCTTGGCTGACCGCCGGGCAGAAGAAGCCCTTTGATCACGTACCCTGAATAGGGTATGCATGGTTTGATTGATCTTGCACTGTAAATAGCGGGTGCGCAGTTTGAAATGAAATTGCTAACTTTTTGTGGCAGTACCCCATCTCCCTCGCACTTGGCACCTCTAATGACGGGTACCTATTCAAAGATTTCAGACGAAACACCCTCGCCAGGCAAAAGAAACCCTTTCATCCTGTACCCTGCACAGGGTTTGTACGCCTTGAGATATAGAGATATAGAGATATAGATATAGAATAGCGACACTTTTTGTAGCTATACCCTATGTCTCTCGCCTGGCGCCAATAATGACACGTTTGTATTCAAAGATTTTCAGAAGAGAGATCCTTGGCATGCAAAACAAACCCTGAATAGATGCTGCATGGTATGAGAAAGAAAGGCGACACTTTTTGTGGCTGTACCCTTCATTCTCACTTGGCGCCATGACAGACAGGTACCTATTCAAAGATTTCAGAAGAGATACCCCAGCGAGCCACGCAAAAGAAACCCTTTTATTGCCTGCCCTGAATGGATAAAGCGACACTTTTTGTGGCTATACCCTTCACTCTCACCTGACGCTTCAAATGATGGGTACCTATTCAAAGATTTCAGAGGAGATACCCCTCGCAAGCCAAAAGAACCCTTTCATCTTGTACCCTGAATGGAGGGTGCGTGGTTTGAAATGCAATTGCAAACTTTTTGTGGCTATACCCCTTCACTCTCACCTGGCGTCTCTAATGACAGGTCTCTATTCAAAGATTTTCAGAAGAGATACCCTCTCCACAGAGAAACCCTTTGATTGCCTACCCTGAATGGACAAAACCACACTTTTTGTGGCAGTACTCCATCTCTCACCTGACGCCTCTAATAATGGGTCTCTATTGAACGATTCCAGAGCTGACACCCTCACCAGTCAATGGAACTCCTTATATGGCAATGTTCCCCGCCGCGGGCATCACGAGTTCGTACGTCATACTCTAAAAATAGCAGCGCGGGGCGCAGATAGAACCACGCGAGGGGCGGAGAGGCATTCGTCTCTCAGTGCTAAACACGGTGAGGTCTGTTTCTCAAAGAAGGAGATCTGTTTGGTGGGTGCGGATTGACGAAAAGACAAATTCTGAGGTTATCATAAAGCATGATTTGAGGGTATGGTCTCAACATGATCAGGCGTATGCTGTGTGACTTCGAATAGGTGTGAGCGTTTTGCTTTCAAGTGGACTGATAGAACCACGCGCGGGTCGGAGAGACATTGGTCGTTTGGTGTTGCACGCGGTGAGGTTCTGAACGCCAGAGCTCGTCGAGAGAATCCCCATTTTGAAGGCTGTCGAGACAGTGTCGTTGTCAAGACTGCGTGCAAAAGGTGGATACTCGAGAAGAGATCTGGAGTTCGTGAAGTTTCTTCCAGCAGGTTTGGTGGATCTTGAACAAACGACCAAAACAAATCCACAAGTGCGTTCAGGAAGCACTGAACGTACTGGAAGTGTCTTTCTCAAAGATGGAGATTTCTTTGGTGGACGCTGTTGGCGAGTCAGAAGGGTAGGGTCCGAAAACGTAACAGTACCCTTCTGACTCGACGATCGTCCGTGTGGAAACTACCTATGGGTGCTTCTGACACTGAAATTGACTGTTTGAGCAGAAAGCACCCTGCTGTGCTCAGAAGTACACCATTGGGGGTACCAACGGTGCACTTCTGACACTGACGGTATACTTATTTCTACTGGTTTCGTCCCCAACACTGCCACCCCATACTTTTCACCCTGGACGGTGACCTTTTGACTCTGGCGCACGCTCTGATTGCAACCCGTCACTTCTCACCCTGAACGGGCACGTTTTGACTCATATCTGCGTTTCGATGACAACAGTGCACTTTTGACCCTGAACGGTTACATTTTCACTCATCATCTGCGTTGAAGTCAGTTTTCAGTACCGGACTCCAGTTTCTGCTCCAGTTTTTGTTTTTGTCCCTCTGCCGCTTCAATTCATAACATCCACAACGTATCCATTACTGTTTTTTGCATTTCAAAGACGTTATGAAGCACACCAGAAGCTGGACTTTGTCCAATCCTCTTCTGTGTTGGACCTCTGCAGCTGCATTGAGAGTTATTTCAAGTTTTCCATTTCCAAGAAAGAAACGGAAGTTGTTCGGAATCATGCGACGGCCTGCTCGCAGGAGCGCTTGCAAGAGGAGGAGCAAATTTTTGGATGGCCCGGGAAAAAAAAAAACCCGGGCTGAAAAAGAAAGAACAGTGCACTTTTCACCCTGGACGCTTACATTTTCACTCATCATCTGCGTCGAAGTCATTAGTAGTCAATTATTCAACAGTAACCAGGTACATTCCTATCGGAACGGTGGCCTTTTCACATGTTTGTTAATGTGTATTCTTATCTGCTGTGGAGATTTCCTCATTTCTCATGGACAATGTCACCATTACATCTTGTACAAGCAATGGTATGCTTCTGACACTGCCTCGTTCAATTGACACAAAGGGTGACAGGATGAGTAAATGTACCCATCATTGTCTTAGAGTCTATTTTTATAAGTTGGCATTTTTTCTTGTTGCTTCTGCGTTAAAAGCATTCAATAAATGTTCCTCCCAACCCTCCCGTGTCTCATTTGTTTCCTGCACATTTGCGAGAAAGGACATCATGGAGGAAGAAAAGAAAACAGAAATGTAACATGATCATAATGAAAGCTGTGAATCTTGAGAGTCCAGTTAAAATGTGTCAGATGAAGCATCTGCAAACAAAGGCAGCAGACCAAAGCGGCTTTTTGATCCGGACGATCCTTTCAATCCAACATTTGGACTTGAGTACGAGCATTTTTGCAACGAAGTGCTTGTGTGGCTCCGCTCACGACCAGAAACCATGTGGGAAATAGTGTCACACAAGAAGCGTGATTGGCCTGCATATGTTACCGATGAACCTGCAAGGGCTGCATTCAGAAGACGCTGCAAGAATTACAAGCTGGATTTAGGCAGAACGGGCCTGGTATACTCAAGAAGACTCCGCGATGGCACATGTGAGTAATATAGTAGTTTTTGTCGAGAATATGTCGAGAATGTTGAGAATGTCGAGAATGTTGAGACTGTTGAGAAAGTGTCGAGAATGTCGAGAAAGTCGAGAAAATGTAACCAGGTTGTGCATTTGTGCATTGCAGATGCAGATTTGCCTGTGGTGCCCAAGCTGAAGGACCAGTTTGCCATCATAGAGGAGGCTCATTGTGGTAAAGGGCTGCTGACTGAAGCGACTGAACAGGAAGCTGCGGCTAACATCGGGTCCCACTTTGGCTGGGACAAAACTGCACCCTTCATCTCCAACTCATTCTACTTCCCTGATTTGTATGCAAAAGTGGCCTTTGTGTGCTGCTCATGCATGGTGTGTCAACATGCGAACAGTGGCATGTCCAAGCTGACCAAAGTTGGATCTGTGTTGAACCCAGTACAAGTTCCAGCTGTAAAATGGAAGCAAGTT
>JAAUXT010057143.1_pt1 | contig 20407 bp, 20 predicted proteins | sample 7278171 | NCBI WGS metagenome assembly JAAUXT01 (sample SAMN14350112, study PRJNA611818) | marine sediment metagenome | isolation source: surface marine sediment (1.8m) | place: French Polynesia: Moorea | collected 2018-08 | reverse complement strand
CCCCCCCCCCCCCCCCCCCCCCCCCCCCCCCCCCCCCCCCCCCCCCCCCCCCCCCCCCCCCCCCCGCCCCCTAAGGTTGAAATACTGGAGAAAGAACAAATTTCACCCGACAGTGCAAAATGTTGGGTGAGGGCTTGAGAAACCAGGCCAGGGGTATATCCGAAATCAAATGTGGAGATAAATTTTTTTGGGTTCGCCTCGCCCCCTCCCCGCCCCCGGCTCATTCGTTCCTGATTCTTGAAGACTTTGATGTCTGTGCTGGTGAGCGGGGCCTGGTGGCGCGGCTCTGTTGCGAGGTGGACGAATCAAATCAGTTTCAGTGTTGACCACCCTGGACACAAACACTGGTGTACTCACAGCAAATTGCATGAAACGCAGGATTGTGGGTCGCGGACCGTTCCGTGTGCTCTTGTTATTTTGTTTGCCAGCACAAAATTTTCACGTGGGGGGCGCATCCAGAATCTGGCCAAGTGGGGCGACCCTTGAAGAGCCCGATTTCAACCTTGAAAATTGAACTTGCAAATGAAAAAGCAAAGAGCGGATTTTTCTGGGGGTGTGTGGCCAGATCCGCCTCTGATCGGCGCAGATCAACATCAAAACACTTGGGATTCTGCTTGGGATTCACCTCAAGACATTGACATCTTTTTTTCGCCTGAAGCCCAGGTGCGAACAGCGAGGCAGAGTAGATTGTGCGGGGATGACAGATTCGTCCAGCACCCCGCTCTGCTATAAATGTCAAAACAACAACACCCCCTATGTGAAGGCGAAATTACATACCGTATTCACCCGTGTAAATGTCACACCCAGTCATGAGACGCACCCCAACCTTTGCCTTGATTTTCTGGTATCACATCACATCAAAATGATAGTTGTCTCCTGGCCATCTGTGAGACGCGCCCCAACTTTTGGTGATCAATTTTGGGGCAAAAAGGTGCGTCTCATACACGGGCGGATACGGTAAGTTTGTGTTGGTTGATGAGGTTTTGCACGGACTGTGTTGCCTGGTCGATGAGGGGGAACGTAACCAAGGCTGAGCAGTCATTGATCAGCTGAGGTAACATGATGACGCATGTCGACAGCTTCCCTGTCAATCCAGGCGCTTCGGGATCCATTGTTGTGTGTGCTCATGTTCAATCCAGCTCCGCAAACTCAAGATCAGTGTGCTCGGTTTCCCGGCCAATTTGAAGAAGTTTTATGCAACGGAAAATGCTGCTTTCGCATCTCCCATTGGGGAAGCAGTGGGCACGTTCCGTTTACGCGTGCGGCTGGCCAGCGGTGAAGTGGCGCCACTTCGCCCCTGGGGTGGAGGTGGGGTGAAGTGGGCGAACTCCGCCATTTGGGCGCATTCGGCCAGCCGGCACACGTAAATGGAACACTGCGATTGAGATTCAAAGAAAAAGGCCTTGTCGGCTTGTCTCTCGGCATGTACTATAAGCAGGCATCACATGGGGGTCGCGAGACTCAACACGGCGAAGCATTCTTGTTTCCAACGGTGCCGCGTGTACGTTGCAGATGGGCGCGGAGATCTACTACGTAGCGACGCGTAACATCGGCGTCGGAGAGGACCTGCGCGTCTGGTACGCGCCGCACTACGCTCGCAAACTGGGCAAGTCGCCCGAACCCGACGGCGTCACCGCCAGTAAGTACGCCGGGCAAATTTTGGCGTCACCGCCAATGATTGCACCGGGCAAGTGACGGCGTCGGACAAGTCGCAGGAGCCTGACGACATCACTGGACAGTTTACGCACGACGTTTGGCAGCAATGTGAATGTTCACCAATGTGAACGCCGATAAGCGTTGGTGGGGCGGGGGGCGTTTCTTGCCTCGGAAGAAGAGCTTGGTTGAGCATCTGGAGACAGCCGCAACAAGGGAAAAAGTGCGCGAATTTTGGTCATTCTGGAAAGACTTGCGAAATGCACTTGATTCAACCTTTTACAAGTGAGAGAACTCGTGTTGCAGTTTTGCTGGGTCGCGAGACGGTGGTGCAGCCCGAGGAGCTGTGCGTCTTCTCCGCGGGCGACGCCGTCGTGTCCCCGGCGGGCGGCGGCGCTCCCGTCCCGGTGTCGCCCGTGCCGCGCGTCGTGTCGGCGGTGCCCGTGAGCTCGACGCCGCCGCGCCCGCCGCCGTCCCCGTCCGCCGTGGCCCCCGCCCCCGCGAGACCGAGCTCCGCCCCCCGCACCCGATCCCAGACCAAACGCGTGTGGCGACACAGCTCCGATGTTGGTGAGTGCTCAATCCATTCACGTGTTCCAAATTGGTGACTTTGCCCCATCTCGAACCCTGGGGCGAAGTGGCGCCACTTTGCTGCCGGCCACCCGCACGGTCGAATGGAACGCGCCCCTTACATCACGATGTTATGCACGGAAAACATGCGAAAATTCCTGCAGTGTCAGACATCATGCAAAACGTGGCGTGTCACGTGGTTTGTTCGTTTCGCAGAAGCGATGCTTCGAGACGCCGACGCTACGACCACCGTACTGGAGTGCAAACACTGCGACCAGATCATGGCGGACGAGTTGTCCTTGAAGGTACGCACTGTGATTCACGCCTAGGTTTGTGCAGTGGAATTCTCGTTCCCAATCCCTCCAGACTGAGCAGGGTGAACGCCTGCTAGCCTCTTGGTTCAAGTGTACCCATGACACAAGACTTCCGGCTGGTGAGACGATGCCCCGCCACGTGTTCCTGAGTCTTGTATTATCGCTCAGATCCACATGACGGCGTTCCACGGCGACAAGGAGCGAGGGTCCCCGGAGATGCCCCCGGACCTGCAGCCCAAGTCGTCTCGCGTCGTGCACAGCCTCCACCACAAAGGTGCGTAAAGCGTCCCGCTGTCAGCGGGGGACCGTTCCTGTTCAGACGTTCACGCGTGTTTGCACTGGGGTGTCATTCCTTGCATTCCTCAAGCGGCGACTTGACTCCCGTTGACTGGCTCAGAAACTTGCAGCACTTGTCCGCTCCGAATTGTCGAGGTCTGCACTGAAGCAATCCATTTTTGTTTGGTTGTCAATTTTCGCGACGTCTGGACAGGTTGGGTTCCTTCACAAGACTTGACCGTTGGTGCGTGGTGCGGTAGATGTAGCCCCCCCCCCCGCCTCATTTCACGTGTGTTTGGCGTGTTGAGCGTTAATTCGGTGCACATCGAAAAGAACAAAGAGGCGTTGACCAACAATCCTCAGCCAGAACCAAGAACGTAGAAACATCTGCCCCGCCAACAAGAATTTCTTGCTTCGTACTTTTTCGTGTGAGAATTTCCGTTTGTGACACATGAATGCACTTTGCAACGGTTGGCTGTGCAAAGATGAAGAGACCAAGGTCATGAGTGTGAAGCAAAGGGAAGAAGAGCTCAAAGGAGAATTCTGGAGAGTTGGACGCTTTACACGCATTTTCAAAATCTTGGGCCAGTGCAAGAGCAAACGATGCGAAGGCAGTGGCGGAACCAGAAGAAATCAAGGACACAACCGCGGACGCACGCTTTGGAGACCACAAACGAGCGCCGAGTGTTGCCGCGCATGCCCGTATCCCCTGTACTCCGTTGCTATGGCGTTGCCACGGGTCCTAGTGACTGTTTGCTTTTGACGTTGCAGGTGTGGCCCCGGCGCCTGCGACGCGGGTCTTTGTAGCCAAGAACACTCATTGTTTGCTCCTGCTCGCCATCTTGGTGAAAATGGGACACCCCATCGAGTGGTGAACGTGGAACGTGATTGGTCACGTGGGAACATTGGTCACGTGGACAAAAAAAAGACCACTGAGTCCCGGAGGATAATTTTCTTTGAGATGGTCAAGGGCGGTTCCAGGATTTGGTCAAGGAAGCCCGCTACCAAGCGACTGATTCTGCTATGAAAAGGACTGTTTATTGAGGAAACTTTGTACTTGCGGCACAGAAGAGATGTCGGGGAGGGGGGAGGGAGGCAGACAAAATTCCAGGGGGGCGCAGGACTTGAATCCGCCCCTGCATGGTCCACAGAAAGTGAACTTGGCTGTTGAAGCTGGGATCATGACAAACGATCAGGCGTTTGCGTTGAAATGACAGCGAATCTGCTCAGCACACAGTGGAGCTACCTGAATAGATTTGGATATTGGGCGTGAAAAACGCACTTGGTCACCGTGAAGAGGCTGAGGCATGACATCAGTCAGGAGAACGGTCGGAAGAAATTTGACAATTTCCTGTTTGCTCGGCTCAACGACAGACTGCAGTCAATACTGTCCTCACGGCCTTCGCAGCAAGACCCCTCACTCGGCTGCCGTTGTGCGCTTCTGCAATGCTTGGAGCTGAAGGTGTGAGCGCATCGTTGTGTATTTTTATCAGTGCAAACCACGGGCGAATTTTGCTCACTGCCCACAGACGAATTTTGTTCGCCTTTGCACTGTCCAGGCGCAAATTTGAATGTTTTTGCACCGTGGAACACTGTCTTAAAATTGGGCATTTCTTGTCAAAAAGATCTGTTTTTGTGGAATGTGAGGATTTTGTGTTTGTTTTTGCTGCTGTGGTTGATCTTTGTCGTCGGGCTGGGTTTGCGCCATTTCGACTCCGGTCTTGTGGAACAACGTGACATGCGTGCGCAGCTCACAAGTGCAAATAGTTCATCTCGCGAAGTTTCCCAGACGGTTTTGGCTGTTTATTGTGAGGCTGGTGGGCACAGTCTGTGGCTGACAAAGCTTTGTGCATATTTGTGAAGGGTTTGCAATGTTTTGATGCAGATTTACTCGTATTTAGTGGTGCTATGTAGCTCGTATCAGTCAGTTCGGAAGCTTCTTGCACGCAGTCTCCATGTATTTGAGCAGACAGGGACTCTTTATCCTCAAAGGTAAATATTAGCTTTCACAGTGCCTCTGCAGAAGTGAGTGAATGCAAAGACGGTGTGAAACAGACTATTTTGCGAGGAAGGCCAAACCATGAGAATCTTACTGGGATTGATATAGGGTTGCCAACATCGTAAAAGAAAAACTCTTGTCACAAATTTCCAGAGAACGAAAATGTCAGACGCTCATAAATATCGCTGTTTTATCGCTCTTGTGTTGTTTTTGTTGCATCTTTCCAGTTTTATTGAAATGTGATAAGCGAAGAAGGTTGTACAATTTGAGGGGCAGCGTTTTGCCTTCGGGTTGTTTTTCTCTTTGGGGTCTTTGCGTTGTTTTGCCTGTGATAAGTGGGTTTTACGAGCGTGTTTTACTTTGGGTGTGTGGATTTATCACTGGGGTTTTGCGAAAGGTGTGTGTGGAAAATAAGATTGATTTGCTTGCGTCGAATGCGAAGGACAAAAGCCAGAAACAAATCTGATTTTGTACGGAGAGAAACATTCGCGAGACATTTACAATGCGTTGTAAACATTGTTGGTGTTAGTTTGCTTTTCGTGACTTCTCGACAATAATTTTGTCCTTGTCTATTGACTGATGCCTGGAAAAAGTAAAAGAGAATCTTGGAGTGGAATCCTGAAACTAAGTCATAGATCTCAGAAACATTGCGTTCGGGCAGCTATTATATTTGTTCTCTGCGAAGAAAGCAGCGCATTCATTTTTCTCCGGTTCGATTGCGATACTCGTTGCTTCACGACGCGGCTCATCGCTGTGGAGTGTTTGCGATGGTGTGACTGACAGGGGAAGATGATGCTGCAATTTGCAGACCGACCTCAACGAAGCTGTCTTTGTGAACTTTTGAAGGAAAAACGCTCGTTCACGTTAAGTTGCAGACAAAATGCTTTGATGTGCGAACTCTGTGCCAAAGTCTTTTGTAGATGAGAAAGGACACTTTGTAGAACTGCGGTCTGAAAGTCTGAATGTCAATAAACTTTCCGAGTCTGTACCTGTTTTGTGTTCATACTTGTATTTATCCGAATTTTCTCCTCATTTTTGGACAGCCAACCGCGTCAGACAGAATTTGACGTGTGTCAGACTTGGATTTTACACGTTTTATCGCTCAACCATCCAAGTCTGCGTTCGCACCTGATGTTGGGGTGGTTGTTGTTGTTGCAGGTCCCCGGCGGTGTCGCCACTGCGACGCGACGTTCAGCGACATCCGGGACCTCGCGGCGCATGTGCAGGACGCGCACCTCCGCGCACTCGGCAACAGAGGTGCGTACAACACCAGCCGGTCAGGTTCTCACAATCCTTGTTCGAGAAAGACATCCAACGCAGGGTGGGGAGGGGGGTCATTCTCGCCCACTGAGGCGATGGAGATGTGGAGAGTGCGCATGTCAGTCACAGGCCCGACTGGCTCGCGAGCGTTCAGCGCATTCTCGAACACGCCCAGTGGGCCGTTCTGACGAAGCCCAACGTTTTTGCGCCTTTCCGTGAATTCTCGCTGACAAACACCAGGGCCATTGATGGTGGGTTCAGGCTTCGTGGATTTTCACGTTTACAGACCGTAGAAGGAAGGGCAGCCCGACGAAGCGACCGCGGCTGCGCAGCCAGAAACTGAAGCAGGACATCACGTGGTCCATGGCGTCTCAACCACCGGAAGCGGAAGAGGATGAAGAAAGCGCGTTCGTTTTCCACGCCGCGAGCCCCGCTGTCGAACGGGGAGACAGCGACGAAGAGTTGGACGACAGCGACGCCTCGTTCGAAGCGGAAGTGACCGTGACCGGAAGTGGGAGGAAGAGTCAACGAATCGCGGCCAAGGAGAGTCGGGGAGAGAAGTTCGCCTCCACACCGTGGCAGCGCAAAAGCTTCAAGCTGTTCGACACAAAACAAGCGCTTCCCCTGATGCAAGTGCAGGAGGGAACGAGCACTGATGGCGGGCAGACCCTCGTTCTGAGTTTGGGAACACTCAGTGCGCAGGCGCGGCAGGAAGTGACGTCATCGACACGAAAGCGGAAGCGGAAATCAACTGCGGCAAACAGAGATGAAAGCCTTACGACGCCTGTGAAGAAACTCACGACACGAGCGAGCAAGACGCCCTCTGGTGGGGACAGTGAAAGCGCGACTGCAGTCAAGGTGCTGAATATGCAGGAACTGGAGTCTGAGTCTGTCATAGAAGTTGAAATAGAGCAAGAGGCAGGGCAGTCCAGTGAAGAACCAGAAAAATTCCTCACGGGTTACGCGGAAGAGGACAAGGACACAAGTGCAGCGACGGAGGCGGGCGAAAATGAAGATGACACAGCCAAGGGCGAAGTGCACACCACACGGAAGTCATCCAGAGTGCGGAAGCAGCAAGAGCCAAACATACGATTCACACTGCTGGATGAAAACGACATGTACGTGTGTGACAACTGCGACAAGAGGTTCAAGACGCTGATGGAGCTGGAGGAACACGAGACGGTGCACGAGGCGGGGCAGAGCGACGGGTCCCCGGGCGATGCGGCGTCGCCCCCGGCGGGGCAGAGCGGTCAGGCCCGGGGAGACGCGGCGCTCCCCGCGGGCTCCTGGAGGAGAGCCCGCAAGAAGAAGTTCGAAACCGGCCCCCTCTTGACCGGGGAGGAGAAGCAGAATGCAGATGGCATGTGGGAATGCACGACGTGTGGGAAGGCTTTCGAGAAGCTCCCTTATTTGGAACGTCACATGCGTGGACACACGGACGTCTTCAAGTGTTCCAAGTGCGACAAACGATTTGCGCGCAACGAAAGTCTGATTCGGCACCGTTGTACAGGCGATGCAAAGAGCGCCCCGCGTAAACGGTTCTTCTGTGAATTCTGCGGCGCCGGGTTTGACAGGGAATTCTACCTGTTTCGCCACATGGCTACGCATACGCACGAGTTCAAGTGCGAATTCTGTGAGAAGCATTTGGGGAGCAACATGGCTCTGAAGCAGCATTTGATCAAATGTCAACCTGACATCGTCTCGGACGAACGGTACGCGGACACCATTTTCCCGTGCACCAAGTGCAGCAAGGTTTTCGGCAAGAAGGTCAGTCTCGTCAACCACATGAAGCTGCACGCAGGCGACTTCCGGTGTGACACGTGCAAAAAGTGCTTCACGTCGGCGTCCACGCACGAACGCCACCTCGCGGAGGGGACGTGCATCGAGCCCTCCAATGCCCCGGATGAAGAGGAACGCTTCGCGTGCTCGCTGTGCGATAAATCGTACACGAAGCAGAGTCGGCTGAACCTTCACATCGCGCGGGAACACACAGAGGGCGCTCTGCGCTGCACCATGTGCGACAAGACGTACGTGAAGCAGGACGAGCTGCTCAAACACATGATCGAGTGCGGCGCACGGCTCCAGGCCGAGACCAAGGGCCACATCCAGTGCGTCTTCTGCGAGGAGATCCTGACCGACGCCGGCGAGTTCAAGGTGCGTGGTGCTGTACACACACACACACACACACACACACACACACACACACACACACACACAAGGTGAGTGGTGCTGCTTGTTTTGTGTGTGCGGAGATTTAAAGTGAACAACCACTGTGTGAAGAAAGTGAAGTTGCTACAGCTCACACACGGACACACACACACACACACACACACACACACACACACACACACACACACACATACAGGGCGCCACCATCAAATCAGCGATTCAAGGGTCAGGCCGTCGCAGGAAATTACACACACGAGCGCTCATTTGGGTGCACACCGGTTCAACTGCTGCACTTTGTTCTCTGCCCTGACGAAGATGTTTCTGAAAATTGCTTTGGTTGCAGATTCACTTCGAAGAACACACGCGCCCGTTCAAGTGCAAAGACTGCAGCAAGACGTTTCTGCGTCAGACGGGGCTGGAGAACCACAAGTGTCGGGGCACCGAGCCCGTGCCGCAGAACTGCCCCATCTGCGGTGAGCAGCGCGTTTCACACTGTTCACCAGGGGGCGCGTCCAGCATCGAGTCACGGGGTGGACGACTCCATCCCACTGGAAGGGGTGGGGGGTTGTTTCTTTGGAACATTCATTTGACTGTGAAGAAGAACATTTCTGCACCTGCGTCAGAATATTGGGTCGTGATTTTATTTTTCCTTGAGGTCAGTAGGGGCACATGTCTCGAGTCACCTGGACCCACCAATCCTGTGAAGCAGTGATATAGAACTGAATTGTCTCTTTCTTGCAGACAAGTTCATCAAGACCCCGAGTTACCTGGAGCGACACATCCGGGTGGCGCACGGCCCGGACCAGCAGTGCAGCGTCTGCGAGAAGACCTTCAAACGAGCCGACCACTTCCTCAACCACAGGTGCATCAACAAGGACGGAGAGGTGGGTACTGCCGCCGCCACTCCACCGGTTCCACAAACACCACACACACACACACACACACACACACACACACACACACACACACACACACACTTCAACCCAAGAGAAGCGACGGCGCGCGCGCGCAGCTGGGGCTGTCACACACACACACACACACACACACACACACAACCCTTTCGTAGATGAAGAAGAAGAAGTGCCCGCGCACCCACGTGCAGCTGGAGCTCACCCCTCTCCCTCTGACACGCCAGCGTGCAATCACGCACGGTTACGCACTCTTCACCGCACGCACCTTTGCAACTTCTCTGACCCCCCGCCCCTTTGCAGGTGTTGACGAGATGCGACGGCGCACTCGCCCCCTTTACTCCATTAGTCTTTCTCTGTCTGTCTGACACAGCACGCACGCACACGCGCATCCACACCGCATGCGCAATTTCTCCACCCTCTTTCTGCAGGTGGTGATGGAGAAACGACGGCGCACGCGCGCGCAGCGGGAGGCGGACGGCACGGCGCACGACGACCGCGTCTGCCCGGTGTGCGGCCGCACCTTCTCTGCGCAGAGCAACCTCAGCAAACACCTCAAGAGCCACGGCCCGCGCAGCGTCGCCTGCGCGCTCTGCGACAAGCTCTTCTACACAGACACAGCCATGAAGCAACACGTCAAGTCCGTGCACGAGGAGGGGCAGTGGCCCTGCCAGTTCTGCGGAAAGGTGCGTGTCAGGGGCTGACCCAGGGATCCACCCAGTGCTCCCCCCCCCCGAAGGGTCCGTTGCACTTTATGCGTCCAAGAATTTATGAAGAGCATTCTGGAGGTCCGGTGGATCCAGAGGGGGCGTCTCCCCCCCCCCCGATGAACATGATTTGGCTCTGTCCTAATTTGTGATCAAAACCTGGTCATCTCCCCGCCATTTTGAATCCGCAATCAAAAACAGCCAGTGTTTGCAGGACAGGTTCAACTTCTGGAATCTCGTACATCTGAATCATGATTATCAGCCGCGGCTGATATTGGTTCACCCCTGTATCTGTGCCCATGCCCTGGAACCAACACATTGTCCAAGGTTATCTCCCCACCCCCTGTACCCACAGAAATTTTCAACATGGACATCGTCCTGTTTGGACATTGTCCTACTTGGACATGGTGCTAGATCTACTTGGACATCACCTCTGAGATGAAGTACTGAACTGCCGATGTTCGCGGCGCGCGGCTGATTCTCCACTTGAATGTCTAGTTTGATCTTGGTTTACAGCTCTGATTGTTGGAGGAATTGTACGCAGAGTGAAATGTTGCTGTTGCAGGTGATGAAGTGTAAAAACTCGCTGTACGGCCACATCAACCAGTACCACCGCAGCACGGTGACGCTGTACGAGTGCGACGTCTGCGGGAAGCAGTTCCGGCAGAAGGTGCGGCATGGGGGCGGAGGGTGCACTGAAGGGTGTGGCGCGTGGGGGGTGTACTGAAGGGGCGGTGTGGTGGGGTGCGGAGGGTGCACTGAAGGGTGTGGCGCGTGGGGGATCCACTGAAAGGGGTGGTGTGGAGGAGCGCATTGAAGGGGCAATTGGGAGATGTAGAGGGGTGTACTGAAGGATGGGGTGGGCATGGAGGGGTGCACTAAAGAAGGAACAGGGGTGTTGGGGTGCACTGAAGGGGTAGTGTTTGGGGTGCAGAGGGGTGCACTGAAGTGGGTGGAGGGGTGCATTGAAGGGTTGTGAGGGTGGGGTGTGTGAAGGTGTGAACTGAAGGAGATGGCAGAGGTGGGGTGGCGCGGAGGGGTGCATTGAAGGGGGCGGTACTGGGGCTTGTGCTGGTGCGTTTACACTGAAAAAACACAGCTAGACATTTCCGCAAAATTGATTAACAGTCCTCGCTTGTTCCGTTCACTGTATGAACAGAGGTTGCCTCTCGTTTCCAGGGCAACGTGAAGAAGCACCAGCTGATCCACACGGAGCGGAAGCAGTTCGCGTGTCGCCACTGCGAGCGTCGCTTCCGGTTCCCGGAGCAGCACCGACGCCACGAGCTGTGGCACGCCGGCGCCAGGCACGCGTGCACCTTCTGCAGGTGCGTCACCATGACAACGCCTCTCAGTCTTTTGGGGTCATTCATCAATATGATGCCAGGTTAACAGTGTTAGTTGATGAAAATTGAGACTGAACCCATTCGATTTAGGTGTGCCGGCTGGCTGAGTGAGCCCAAATGGCTGACTTCGCCCACTTCACCCCATCTTCAAGCCAGGGGCGAGGTTGTGCCACTTCGCCGGCAGCTAGCCGCACGCGTAAATTGAACACTGCCATTGAACTAGTCTCTTTATACAGCAAGAAGTTCGTCATGCCGTTCGAGCTGAGGAAACACTTGAGTATCTACCACTCGGGCCTCGTGTATGCGTGCAAGTACTGCGGTATCGAGTGTCGGCACCAGCACGTCATGAAGAAGCACCTGGAGCGCAAGCATTGCGACGTACGCGAGTGGCAGGCCGACCCTATAGCGTTCGTCAAGGGTTTGATTCGGGCCGGCGGCCCATCGCAAGTGGCAGTGTCAGAAGCGTCTGGAACGCCATCGTCCACGCTGATAGACTCCAACACCGGAAGCTACGTGATCGTGGAGAGCGGAAGTGACGCTGGAGGTCAAGGTCAGAAGCTGGATTTCCCAACCGAAACGAGGTTCATCATCACGAATCAAGACGGGCAGACGACGCTGGCGCAGCTACCAGAGGGCGCCACCCTCACGACCGACGACACCGAAATAGGTCAAGTTGGCGAGAACTTCCAGATCGACCCAGGGACGATGGATTCGATCCTCGCTGGATTCGGCACTGGGTCCAGCGGCGGCGGCGGCGTGGAGGGCGACCATCCCTACATCGTGGCGGAAGTGCAGGGTCTGGACGAGTCCGGGGACCAGGGCACCACGCAGACCATCATCATCCAGACGGACAACGGGGAAACGCTGCAGGTGAGTAGCGCAGAGGAGGTGGCCGTCGCGCTGCAGGGGATACAGCAGGAGGACGACGCTGACGAGGCTCCAGCGGGAACCAGTCAGCTGACCGCAGCCGCGGAGCATGCGTCGGAGGGAGACCACGTGACCATCATCGGTGACATCACGCAGAGTGACGGGCAGTCCGTCCCCATCGCACTGCAGGGGAGCAACGTGGGGGAAGGAGGGGGGTACATCATCGTGCCCATGAAGCAGCCGGCAGCGGAGCAGCCCAGGGCCGTCAGTCTGCTGAATGTCAGCAAGCCTCAGCCGCAGTAGGATTGCGTCCACGTGTGCTGACGTCATATCAAAGTGCTGACGTCAGCAAACCAGGAGGATCGCATCGGCATGTCGTGACGACAGCAAACCTCAGCCGCGTTGTGCTTCTGTACTGGATCGTGAACATTTTCACCGCCTGCACCTGGTTTGAAAATCAGCCGAACTTTCGCGCGTTGCTATTTCGTGATCACGTGAGCCGTGCTGACACTCGGAAGCAGCGACCTCTTGCGGAAGGAGCTTGAACTCATGGTGACGCATGACGTCATTGTTTCTTGGGTTATTTATCAAGAATAGATGTACAAAATTGCTCGGTCACATCACGAACAACACGAATGAATACTTTGTTTGTAAAATTGTTGGGTAAATACTGTTGAAAATGGGTTTTGTGTGTACATTCGACAACAACGATTTCAAAACGTAGAAACGCACTTCGTTTTCTTTCCTTTGGGCAACTTGCGGATTTGTCACATTTGATGTTCTGGCACGCAAAATTATACCGGGTTCCCTGTGGCGCGTCACGTGCTTCTGACTCACGTGTGACCCACGTGTTTTCGGGGGCAGCAGCACATTTCACGTCATTTTAGTCGCTCTTCTGACGCCCCTTGAAAGTGTCCATCATTCTGTCCACCCCGAAGAAGTTGTACAGGAGCACGGACACTTTCACAGGCAGCACGCTGCAAGGGAAGGAAATCAAAGCAATCACCCACGTCAAAGTGCCGCACTTTCTTGCACCAAAATTGCGCAGTACAGAAGGGTTCGAGTTTTCCAGGGTGTCAATGGAACCTTGATACCCGTGTGTTGGGGGTGCGCAAATTCAAGGCCGATGCAGTTCAGCTGGTGGAAGGATGCGCTGCAAAGCCCCAGGTCGGTGGCTCTTTCTCAGTGCAGCCGGGAAAGGAAACACTTTGGGCTGCACTGGTGGGCCACTGTGTGTGTGTGTGTGTGTGTGTGTGTGTGTGTGTGTGTGCGACAGTGATGACCAGTGTATGTGTGTGCAGCAATGGCAACCAGTGTGTGTTTGTGTGACCAGTGTGTGTGTGACAGTGATGACCACTGTGTGTGTGTGTGTGTATGTGTGCGACAGTGGTGGCCAGTGTGTGTGTGTAGTTCGTGCGCTGGCCTGGCTCTTGTACGGTGGACTGCCCCCCCCCCTTCAGCCCACAGATAAAGAAACAAGAACAAAGGAACATGGCTGACGCTTGAGTGTTGGTACGTACCTCTTGATGATGAGGAGGACGTAGAGGATGCGCGGCATGTACAGCATCACTTGGTTACTCAGCACGGCGTCCATGATCTTGTCCGCCGCGTAGTCTGCGTCGAGCACGTTCAGGATTGACGGGAACCTGCAGAGAGATCAGGGTTCACTCACCCGAGCCAGGTGTGCGTGTGTGTGTGTGTGCGTGCGTATGTGTTCACTTGGTCTGCAAGCTGTCGAACATGCAGGTGTTGTTGAAGAACGGGCATGTGTGTGTGTGTGTGTGTGTGTGTGCGTGTGCACCTGGTCTGGACGCCGTCGAACATGCCGGTGTTGATGAAGTAGGGGCACACGACAGTGCTGTGCACGTTCTTGCCCTGCCGCGCGATCTCCATGCGCAGCGACTCCTCGAACCCGACCGCTCCGTGCTTACTCGCGCAGTAATCCACCAGACCTGGTGCAAACAAGAACACCGCCGTGTTGAAGACGCGCGGGGTTGAAAACAAGCGTAAACGTGTTGAAGACGCGGTTCCCATAAGCGTTCACTCGTACAGTGTCCAGCAGATCAGGCACAAACAAGAACACCGCCGTGTTGAAGACGCGCGGGGTCACTGTTGAAAACCGTGTTGAAGACTCGGTTTCCCATAAGCGTTCAACGCGCGATTTCTCGTACAGTGTGCAGCAGGTCTGGCACAAACAAGAACTCCGCCACGTTGAAGACGCGTAGCTTTCACGGCCGCTGCAAGCGCATTTACTCACACAGAATCCACTGTCTTGCAGCAAAGCAAGGTATCGAAGGTGTTGACGCGGTTGGTATACAATTGCACAAGGGCGCAACACATTCAGTGTGATGCAGGCATTTTGTCTTGACACGCTCTGTGTGCACAATCAGCTTCAACTTCAACTGGAAGCCTGAACCGCCCAGCTGAGCTGTCCATTTGCTCCAAACGTGTGGCCAGACTCACGACACCAACTTGATGTCAAGGATTCAAGTGAAGCAACACTCCTTGTTCCGCCCGCCCCCCTCCAAAGTGCAACGCACCCAATTCAACAAGAACTTCAACAACTGTTGAGTCGACTCACCGGTACACGCAGAGAACCGAGCTGAAAAAGTTCTGACTTTGACAAAAGGCTTTTTCCAATCTTTACGAGACGCTGCCTTTCTCCACATTTGACGCGCCGGAAGTGATTGACATGTGACCCGCGCCATTCGTGACGTCACGACTGCACGTACCGACGACACCGAAACTGCCGGCCGAGCTGGCGATGGTGACGATGTGGCCGTGGTCACGTGTCATCATGCTCGGGAGAAACGCCTTCGTCGTCTGAAACACACGTGTACTGGTCTTTTGTAAAGTGTGCTTCTGAAGGTCAGTCAGTTTCTCCAGTCACTGACATGAGCACCACGCGTCAGGAGAAAAGTTTTGCGTGCGCACGGGTAATTCGCTATGGAAGGCCCAAAGCTGTCGGGCATCACAATTGCACCTTGTATTTCTGAATGGTGTTGTGCACTATTTCTGGCACGTGACGCGAAGCCTGACGCCGACGGTCGCAGGGTCATGGAATGTACGTTTCAGTCAAACGTCGTGTGGTGTGTGGTGATTGGCCATTGCCGTGGAAACTACGTCATCAATTTGTGCGTTCATTTCGACGTTGGCACAGCGCGACGTGCACCTCAAACGCTGTGCACAATTTCCCTTGAGATTTGCTTCAGACAGTGATACAGCAACTGACCCAGAAATGCGCGTTGGTGTTGACGTCCATCGTCTTCTGCATCAGCTGATCGGGGCAGTTGAGGAAAGTCTTTCCGGTCACGATTCCAGCGTTGTTCACCAGGATGTCCACGTCACCCACGTCCTTCTTCACCTGGACGCAACAGTGTACATTTCGTGTATTTCCTTGAAAACGAACCACAGGGTGTCCACGTCCTACGTCCGTCACAAGTGTGCGGGAGGATTCTGCTGAGTGTTGACCGTTTGAGGTGCATTTCGTCAACACCAGGTACTTTGCCCAATGCGTGCGAGAGTGTGTACTCGTATGTATGTGTGTGAATGTGTGAGTGCGTGTGTGCATGTGTCTTTGTATACGCCTCTGTGTGTGTGTGTGTGTGTGTGTGTGTGTGCGTGCGTGCATGCGCACCTCCATTGCCAGTCTTGCATCATGTCATAAAAATTTCGAAGGGAAGGCGGTGAACTTTATTTCCTGTGGACGTGGAGGGGGGAGGGCGGTACCTTCTCTGCAGCGTCGTACACCTGGTTCCTCTGGCTGATGTCGCACGTGTACGCATGCGCGGTGGCGCCGAGCTTCTTCACGAGACGCGCCGTTTCTTCGTTCCCCGCGGCGTTCACGTCCCAGAGAATCAACGTGGAACCGAGGCGCGCGAAGCGCTGCGCCAACAGCCGCCCCAACCCGCTCCCTGCAAAAACGTGTGCGATTCCAAACAACAGCGCCAAAGTGTTGAATAGCCGGTCTTCTTCCAGCATTGCAAGCGCGGCAGGCCTTCTGGAACCTTGTGATCCAACGATCGATCGGCCAGAAATCCCCCCCCCCTTCCCCGAGTAACAAGAGAAATGGACACAAGGGTGCGCTTCTGTAATGGTGAGTTGCGCGACAACAGGAGTCACATGTCGAGTGCAGCCTCAGTGGTACTCGTGGCTGACGTGCAGAAGCCAGACATGTTCAACAGACCCACCTGCACCAGTGATGAGGACCTTCTCTCCAGCCACATCCTTCCGTTTCGCGAGAGATGCTGGAAGCAACGCCAAAACAATCCCTTCCAGCCAGAAATACATGGCCTGAGCCAACGTCCACAATATCTCCAGTACCAGGTGCATGTTGACTTGAAATTTTACACCGTGACAGACAGGATCAACGAAAAATTATTCGATAATTGACAGCTTGTTCAAAGTTCACCATATGAGCGATAATAAAGGAACGCGTTTATTTCCAATCCGCGCACAACTTTTTGAGCGCTTCACATACAGGAACGAAAGGGGAATGTCAACCACACCACAACGCGCAACGGAAAGTCCTTTCCCCTGGGGACTTCTGGTGATTCTGGGCGGTATCCACCCCTCCCTACAACACGTGCCGTTAAGAAAACACCTTTTTCAAGTTTTGTAATCTCCTCCCCTTCTGGAGCCTCAACTGAACTCAAGTTTGTTCCAGCGACGGTTTTGTGTCAGGTTTGGATCGAAACTCGCAACTTAATGACGGACGGACTGACACCCGTGTGGTCCAACTGCGATGTCTGAATCATACACCTTTTTGCTAGTATGTAGTATTTATTTGAATGGTAACACAGTGAAATCTCTATGTAACCATGTCCCGTTCTGAGGATAATGTACCAATGCAAAATACAGTGACCAATCAATCAAAGCCTGTCGGCGAAAACACAAAAAACGTGGCTGAACGAACCTCACTCTGTAACAGGAGAATAACCGGAGGAAAACGAAACGTTTTCAGTGCGTCGCGATCAAAAGGTGCGAAGTTCTGCAGAAAGCACGCGAAAATGCAGCCACAAGACTCGCGTTCTGTGAGGAGTTTTTGGTGTTTTGATTCAACTGAAAGCGTTCACTTCGCTGAAGTCAGTGTTTCTGTTCTCGTCCAAAATTTGGTGAACGCCTTTTCGGAACGTTCCTTGACCGTGGTGGCGCAATTCGAGCAGAACCTTCACAAACACAAGCATGATTCATTCGATGTTCACCCAAGTGCTTCAAACAACTACTTACAAAGTCACTGAAACTTGCGGATGATCTCAACTTCGGTGCCACACAACATCCAGTGCTTGGAAATGTCTAGTTCACGTGGTGGCGCGGTAACACAATCGGCAATGCGTGGAAGGGCGGCCTTTAGTTCAAATACTATGAAGGTAAGTTCTTAACAATGGAAAAGGTTGCGCACGCGCAGTCCCGACTCCCCTTGCATCTGGTCCGTGACACGTGATCATCCACACGAGCAGTGTCGGTCACTTTTTACCGGGATATTGAATCGGGTTGTGCGGACCTGACGTGCACAGCAAAATCATACAGTTTCCATGAAGAGCATTCCCAATGTCAAAATGCATTGATTGTTGTGGTTACACGAAATGGCTTCTTCCAAGAACACCATTTCTTGCTAAAATTTCTTGCTGTTCATCAGTTTGTTTTTTTGTTCCTAGTTGTCCTTTCCAGTGTGTCCTGTTCACATTTGCTTATGCATCACAGCAGAAAGTGCATAAAAAAGAAGTGTGTCCAATTCTCACAGTTTTGTAATGAATTCCCTGTTTCAGCTTCACTTTTCCAAAAAGTCTGCTGGTGGTCATGAATCGAGGCACCGGGGGTTTCCCGGCTGTGAGGCACACCAAAGTCCGCACTGTGTTTGTCCATATGGTGGCCCACAGAGGGAAACGTTGTGCCCGGTCATCAGTTTGAATGTTTCCAGTCATTGACTCGTCTGCAGCTTCATTTTTCGCCCCAGGCGGCGGCGAATCGGTTCACTTTGCTGCTGCAGCACTTGCAGCGTGACACCATCACGTCATTTCCGGTCGCGCCGACACGACGCTTCCGGTCCAGTTGGTTTTAGCTTTTGTTGAACAAAACAAGCGATGATAATAAAACACACAGATGTGGAGCTGATAACACGAAGCTTGTACTTATCCTGTGATCCTCAAGCACATGTGGTAGCAGTAGTCATTCGAAGAAAAACAAGGGCGCATGCGTCGAAAATTTCCACTTCCTGTTTCAGAGAACTGGCCATCCAGTGACGTTTTTCGTTTCCTTTCTTGGTGGATGAAGAAGTTCAATGGGGTCATTTCCATGGCAACGATGAAAAAGTTTGGATCTTGATATCAACTGTGATCCGGACCAAAGTCCAAATTTACACAATACAATTCACACTATGTTTGCCACAAACGAGAGAACAATGCACCGTGATGTTAAGCATTGCACGACAACAAAACCAAAGCGTCTTTCCATGAAACGTACAACGGACCAAAATATCACAAAAATCTCCCTTTTAACACCAGCAGAGGAATCAAATGCTGTACATGTCTATTTCTCCAGTGTACAATAGAATCTCCAGGAAAGAGCTACACGAAGGTCTTAGTGGCTAGCTCTTAATAAATCGACAGCAAACACGACACTTCTTCGCCACACTAATTTCAACTCTCAAGGCAGACCAAGTTTCATCTTGCAAAACTAACAAAATCGCTGGTTTTAGAAATGAGCCCACGAACTCAACACTGCGTATCCGGACCCTCCCTGCACTGAAGGCGGCGGTCTCTTTTCTGCAGATGCCAACTCCCTTCGTCAAAATCTCGCCAAATACGGACAGACCCCACGGTGTCAGTGCAAGTGCACCGGAAGTTTCAAGAGTGAGACCCAATCAGAGGCGTTTCCCTGTGATTTCCTTGTTCGCGGCTGTTGCTCTGAGAAACGCGTCTGAAAGAATCTCCACTTTGCAGCGTTCATCCCTGTCAGGTGTTCACAAAATTAGAGTTGTGAGGAAACCGTATCTTGCAAACGAGCACTTCTCGTCGATTCGTAATGTTGAATGCAATAGCTACGAAGTAAAATGGTGTACACAAGGGCTACATAATACACAAGCCAACCCACAATCCAAATTTTGAAGGGTGAAAAAATTTCTACATCGGTCTTTTACAGCGCGTGGGGAAACGAGAAGTCTCGGCAACACCACCAGCAGCAGCGGGGCTCGACTACGGGTTCGTCACATCTGTGAGGGCGCCACCAGTCTCACTACCCACAATTCGGTTTCCATAGCAAACAAAAAATTTTCCTTGTTTTCTCAGAGCAGAGAAACCCCCTTTACGATCCCAACACAAATTCTTGGTGCAACCTTTCACACACGAAGTGTGCCACGGTGATTCTGCCTTGTTAAATTTACTTCTACGAGGTTTCTAGTTTCAAGTGCAAGAAAGAAAGACTTTGAAAATGAAATACCCCAAAAAAGATAGCGTCATTTTTTCACACAAGATTTTCACGAATTCTTGTCAGATTTTACAGGTCATTTTTTCAGGTTTCTGATTTTGCTACCAAGAACGACACGCGGCTACGGTTGAAGTTACAAAGCTTGATCTCAGAATGGGCGATATTCGGGAACTCCGTTTTAACGATTGGGGATGTTGTTTCCAAGTTGCTTCAGTCTTCCTCTCCAGGGTTGTGAAAAGAATGCAATTACAATGCGTCAGTGTGGCGCAGGAGCCGGAACCAGATACAACGCAACAAAAGCAGATCTCGGCGTGGTTCTGTCGATTATCTCCTTGGTTTCCATCTTCACAGGCGTCAGTGTGAGCGGCGGTCTGCCACTGTGCAGGGTCCAATTGCTTGAGGTTCATCGTACTGTTTCAAACTTTGTACAACGGTAATTGTTGGTCGTTTTTTTATAATCGTACTTTTTACACTATTCCCATGTCTCCCGTTTCCTAAATGTCTACGTAAGTGAGGTGTAGGTCTTCCAGAGGGGAAAGAAATCTTAAAATTTAAAACGCCTTCCTGCATCCATCATGCTCTCCAGGGTTGTGGTGTAGTCACGTGCAGGACGTGTCCGGTTGGTGGCGCCACGGTGCGGCGGCCGCCACCACCAGGGGGCGTCAGTCACGTCGCGTCTAGTTGTGGCCGCCGTGCTTCGGACGAACCTACAAAACACCCCAAAATGTTTCACTGCACTCAGAACCGAACCCTCAATCCACACTACGCAAAAACCTCCCGCATAACTTCATTCCTATCTTTCATCAACAGCAACGTTCAAAAGCATCGGTTTTCAAGCTCCATACAAGTTCTCATGTACCAGGGGCCATCGATCTCCACGTGTTTTTTTTTTTTTTTTTTTTTTTGCCCACATTGT
>JAAUXT010079756.1_pt1 | contig 20410 bp, 21 predicted proteins | sample 7278171 | NCBI WGS metagenome assembly JAAUXT01 (sample SAMN14350112, study PRJNA611818) | marine sediment metagenome | isolation source: surface marine sediment (1.8m) | place: French Polynesia: Moorea | collected 2018-08 | reverse complement strand
CCCAGGCCAGCACCATTGACCACTAATAACCCCAACGGGGGGGGGGGATGACACAGGACAAAGTGGGACATCTTGCCTGAGATGCCATATACTTATGTACATTGGCAATGTGGACCAATTGTCCCAGGCCAGCACTATTGACCACCAATAACCCCTACAGGGGGGTGTGACATGGGACATAGGACAAAGTGGGACGTCTTCCCCAAGTTGGTATATATATACCGAAAAAAAATTTGGCACTACCACTAAGTGCTCTTCCCAGAGGGACTTCGCACAAAAATGAGATGTTGAGTTTGCATGTATCACAGTTCGAACAATTTTGTTTGTGCGTTTTCAAACACTGCATCATTGATGCCGAAACGATCCAACATTCATCTCCGCAGTTTCCGTTTGCATTCGAGAAAAAGGAAAATGACTGAGACCACGACAAACATCAGTTTTGTTATATATACTAGAAGTATATCTAGGGACGCTTCTTGTCTTCCTCAAGTGCATTCTGTTGCTAGGCACCAGCCAGTCAGTTTGTTTCGTCACACAGCTACTTGCATGTGATTGGCTACAGAATTTCAAATTGGCTGCATAATTGCGCAATAAGTGCGCACCAAGTGTGCTGTGGAGTGACATGAGTCAGCTCAAATGTGGAAAACCACTAACCTTAGAGCTGCGACAGGTAGATGTTGAAGGCAAGGCGGATAACCAAAGTCCTGAATGACTGATTCTCCACCAGGGCAAACACACTAAAGTAATCAATCACTGTATTGATCACTGATCTGGCCAAAGGTGATCGATTTTGGCCCCTGGATACAATGATCAATCTTCAAGTGATCTCCTGTCTGAGAAATGAAAAGGCTTCGAACTCGACAACATCCATGGTGAAAGAGAGGGAAAAACCCTTGGTCATGTGATCACCCCATGGGGGGAGGAATGCTGGGTAAAACTCAGCAAAACAGTCAAAATAGTAATATTGTGCTATTATGCATCTATTTCCTATCCAAATAATTATTATAAAAATATTCAGAATATTAAAAATTGTAGAAATTGTAGTAGAGCCCCTCTGCCCCCTGGTGGGGGAGGAGTGTGGTGTGACACACCAGCCTCAAATGTTAGAACCACCACTCACCAGATGGCGTGATTGTACAGAATAAATATGGAGGTTCCTGCCCTTGGGGACAGTCTCTCCTGAGATACCAACCAGTGTGTTTGTGATATCTCTACATGTATCAGTGCACCTTAAGTGCGCACGCATGTGATTGGCTGCAGCGAGCAATTCAAACTGCTCTTCCAGTATATACAGCGCTTGCCACGCAGCGCCTTTTCATTTGATTTTTTCTCAATCTTTTGAATGTCAAAAAATTAAAGTTGCTCCGAGGGGAGCGCGAAATTCAGCTGCGTGTTTCTTGACTGGTGCAAGTCTACGCGCGCCGCGCCATATTTCGCCATTTCCAAACCAATGATAAACTTCCGGTCGCAGTCTGTGAGTTCGTTTTTTGAAAGTTATGTAGTTTCTTTGCGCCTCTTTCCCACTTCCGACATTTCTTCAACACAGATTTCATGGACAGAACAAGACTGTAAAGTGAGGATTGAAGTGGTGAGGATTTCTACACGTTTCAAGGTGAGAAAAGACTCGATATGGTTTGAAACGCACATCCTGTTTTGGGCACAGGGACAATGCTGTGAATCTGCATTGTGAATCACACACATTTGTCACCAAAATCCCACCCACTTCTGGCTATGGATTTTGAGCTGCTTCAAGTTTCGTGTGTTGTGGTGGGCATTCATTTAGATCGACAATCCGGCCGTTGTTCGCGTGTCGAGCAAATGCGTCGTACTGCTGCCGCTTGAAAACTCGGAATTGAAGTTCCATCTTCAACGAACATTTACACAGAATTATGTGTGCGTGTGGGTGGGGGATCCTACTTTTGTTCGCACAGGGGCTGACCACAGGGAGTGGGATCCAAGTGTCACAATCTGAAAGTATGACGGCACAAAACACGTCTTTTATTTGGGGGGGGGGGGCTGGACCCGACCCTGACCCACGTCAGCAGCAGCAACAACAACACGACATCTAAAATGCGCTGTGTGTTGAAAACAGCTTTCTCCCTTTGACAGACACTATCAGGATGGGTCGCTCCAAGACGAAGGGGACGGCGCGAGAGAAGCTGCGGGAGCGAGAGAAGGACGCGGAGTCGAACGAGTCCAAATCCGCCGACATCAAGATCCAGGAGATGCTCAAGGAGCTGCACCAACTCGTCAAGGACGTTCAGGTGAGAGAGGCTCGACGTGTTTCTCACTGGTTTGGTGATAAAACTAGTGTCAGGACTCAGTGGGTGTGAATGAAGCTTCAGCACCAGCCAACCAGATGTCTGCGAGGATACTTTCCAATTCGCCTCAAATCTTTCACCAATCGAGAAACTTGAGTTCCTTCACATGCCAGTTTCCAATCACAGATCATAGTTCAGGGGAACACAGAAGCACACACACATACACACACACACATTCACACACACGCACACGTTGTCTCGCAGGAAGAGCGAGAGAAGGGCGACCACACCCTGAGCAGCATCTCCAAGACGCACGAGCGGATGCAGGCCGAGCAGCAGAAGAGCCCCACCGGCAAAGGACTCGTCGGTGAGAACATTTTGTCCCACTTCCCCCTCCAAAGTTGTGCCGTCGGACAAAATGTTGCAATGACCGTCAGGAGCTGGAAGACGGGAGACCTTCATCTGTTGCTTTCTTGTTCGGTGAAACAATTTCTTGATGTTTCCGTCGTGGTTGTGAAGAAATACCGGCATCTGGCGTGAATGGGAAACGTGCACCTTTGTTTGTGTTCGTGTGACCACAAGGGCGGGGCACAAGTTGTCCACGCATGTTGTCTTGCTTTCCCGTTTCCTCAGTGTTCCGTTTGCCGTTGCAGTGAACCCGTACTACAGGACGAAGCTCAAGGGGATGTACAGCACCGCGATGCAGGACGCCGAGAGGGAGGCCGAGTGAGTCATTCGCGTGCGTGTGTGTGTGTGCAATGTGCGTGTGTGCAGTGTCGTCCGTCACTTTGACGAAACCATCTCAGAAAGAGAATGATCGACAAACAGCACACTCATTAAGTCAGAAATATTCATCGTGAGGGCTGTCCTTTTGCACGTGCTCGGGTAGATAGACGCGTGTACGGGTCCGTGTGTGTGCAGTGTATCGAGTCAGTGTAATTTCCAATGGTATCTTTTCAGTTTGCTGGGAAAAGCCCTGGAGAAAATCCGAGAAATAAAGACGTTCCGGAGTGAAACAGGTGAGAACCATTGTGGTGGTCATGTGTAATACCTCGTGTTGCACGCACACAACAACACACGCACACACACATCCATACGACCACTACCAACACAGAAATTCAGATGTTTCACAGCAAATTCAAAACGAAGTATTCTTCTCGAAGACCTGCAGACATTCAATGTCATTACTGCGGACCACCTGTGTTTTCCTTGCAGCTGAAGTGTTGTGTGGTTTTTCCCCTTTCTGTGCCTGATTTTCCGTTTCGCTTCAGTCGTTGCGATGTTAGTTCAGAGTGAAGGTATTTCCACCCACTTCTCGATGCGTTGCTTGCACCACGTTTGTTGGTGTATTCTCATTGGACACGCCCTTTCAGTCCTGCATGTGTTCTTTTCTCATGTGTTTTGCTCGTCTGATTTGCATGTCAGTTTGTGTCAGTTTTGGTTTTCTCATAAGTTATTCTTTTTGTTGGTGTGAAGTTTCGAAGGCACTGGTTACTCGGAGAACGTCCGTGCACACACACGTACACAAAACGAGAGTAACCACCAAGCCTCAACCTTGCTAAGCAATTCCGTTTGGATGACGTTCCGGCTTTGGTGCACGAACGGATGGTGTTTGGTTTTGGTGCGCTGGGTGTGTTCGTGTCCCAGAAACGTTCTCCCTCATTGGCGTTCGACATCACGCCATGGTTGTTGGACGTGAGCGTCCTGATTCGACGTGGGCGTCTATGTGACGTGTGCGTCCTGTCCTTGACGTCAGCGTCCTGTCCTTAACGTCAGCGTCTGCGGCTGTTTCAGACGGAGGCCGCTCGAAGCCGATCATGCGACGCGGCGTCCTGATGAAGATGCTGACGGACAACGCCAACTCGCTGCCGCTCTGGGTCGGGAAGCCGGGCGAGAAGTAAGGACGCCGCGGCGCATGCGTGAAACGCTGTGCATGTCAACAGAACCGTGTCCAACCTGCTATAGTCACACCCATGTTCAGGATATGCCCTAAAAATACGCACAAGACGCACCCTGATTTGAAGCTCACTTTTGTGGTGAAAATGTGCGTCTTTTGCACGGGTGGATACTGTAGCGCCTGAATATGAGCAGGATTTTACGCACGAAGAACTCAGGCAGCAAGTCCTTTGGATGAAGGTGCAGACGATGAATCTGAACCTTTGCATGTGGGGAGAATTTGAGAGCCAAACTTTTTTGGTGCAGCATGGGATAAGGTGCACGCATACCTCACACACACACACGCACCCTTCGTTTCAGGCCTCCGCCGCTGTGTGGCGCTGTCCCTGCCGAACCCAACTACATCGCGTCCCCACGTGACAAGGTCGCGGCGCGGGTCAAGGGCGACGACGGCGAGGAGAACTGGATCCTCGCGTTCGTCGTCGCGCACCAGGCGTCCACGGGCAAGTACGACGTCGACGACATCGACGCCGAGGAGGGAAAACAGTGAGTAGCACGCGCGGCTTTCACACACACACACACACCTGACACTTAACGTGGTGCAGTGACTGACACGTACACGTCACTCAAACACGCGCACACACCACATACTGAAACCTCACTTGCATGCACGTGAACATTTGATGGCGCAGCAACTGGGAGGAAAACAAGTGATCTTCGGCACAGACACCTCTCACACAGGAAAAAACAATCAGTGGACAATGCAACAAACTGAAAGTGGATCTACTGCTCCAAAAACGTCCGACAGGAAACAAAATCAGACTTTCTTGCGCACATCAGTTTTCGCATTGCACGTCCAATGTGAAGCGTCTCTTCACGTTGATTGTTTTCGCACTGACCAGGAGCCACACGCTGAGTAAGCGAAGAGTCGTCCCGCTGCCCAAGTGGAAGACGAATCCGGAGACGGACCAGGACGCGCTCTTCCCCAAGGAAACGGTCAGTGGGGCACAAGGAAACAAGATTTGCGTCTGTCGCAGGTTTTGTGCAAGCGTCTTCATTGTGGCTTCACACAGCAGTGGGTCTCAGAAACGCTCTCCCCAATGAAACGGTCAGTCCCCCCTCCCCCCCTGAATGCACGTTTTGTGTCTGCACTGGGCCCGGCTGCTGTCTTCAGTCTTGTGTGCGTTCACCCAGGCGTCTGACAAAGTGTTCACACAGCAGTCAGATACAGAGACGCTGTTCTCCAAGGAAACGGTTGGTGTGACAAGGAGACTTGAGACGCAGGTGTGCTCCTGGTCAACACCGAATTCCTGGAATATGTAGGAGTTGTCTTGGAAGCACTTTTCGTCCTGCTGTTCAGATCTGATGGCTGAAGTCTTGTCCTGAAAATGAAGGAGTGGTGGAAGTGAAAACAGCTTCAAAAGAAATTTGCGACCCGAAAATTGTTTGATTGCAGTTGTCAAAGAAAGATAAAAACACTCGGAAAAAAATTTGGCGGCGCGTCAAAAGGGCAACCAGAATTATTCTGGTTTGTCAATTGTCGAAAAGGGAAACCAGAAAAATGTGAAAAAAGATTTCTGGGTGGTCAACCATGACTCAGATCTAGGGCGCGAGGTGTTGCAAGGCCTCGTCACCCTGAGGGGCGTAACTCATGTAGAGATCATACCCCGGTATCATCACAGGTCACTGTTGACCCCCTGCTAAAGGGGTCCACAGGTAAGAATCAATCCTACTAGTTGACGACGAGAGCCGGGTAGCGCGTGGTTGATGCAGCCTGGCTTCAAGTCCAATTTCTGGTGTCTCTAGATGACGTATCTGTTTCGTTGCAGTTGGTGCTGGCGTTGTACCCACAGACGACGTGTTTCTACAGAGCGCTCATCCATGACCCCCCGAAACGGGTGAGTGAGCAGAGGCGGATCCACCTGGGCCTGAGGGGGGGGGGGCTCAGGAGCGGACCAGCGCGTGTGGGGGTGGGGTGGTAACCGGGTCAGGGTGGTCAAACAAGAGTTTCAAAACCTTATTTGCTCAGTTTGTTGAAACAGTTTTGCAAGATGGGATCAGCATCCTTGGGGTGGGGTCCTCCCCAACCCTCCCATTGTCATACACGCCCCTGGACTCGGCTGAGGCGGATCCACTTTTCCAGGGACTTTCTGTGATCCGGAGCGCACGATGAATGGTGCCTTTCGAAATTACTGTGGAGCACGATAAAGTCCAGCAAAATGGGTTCAAAAGTACCTCTGCCCTCCAGTGGATCCAGCATTGAAGTTGTGTGTGTGTGTGGGGGGGGGGGGCGGGGGAGCCAACCGTGAAAACTGGGAAACCGGTTGCGGAGGGGGTCGGGGCAAGCGCTGACCTTGAAAATTGAACGAAACGAAAAGTGACACAACTGCACTTGTGTACACGTCAAGGGGAAGGTGGAAGGACAAATTTTGTTTGTGTCCTGGATGGGTGGGCCCGTGTGCCATTTGGATTTACCAGCCCACCCCTCCCCCCCCCCCCCGGATGCGTGCTGAAGCGTTGACCTGGTTCCTTGTCCGTCGCAGCCGTCCGACGACTACTCGGTGCTGTTCGAGGACACGACCTACGCGTCGGGCTACTCGCCGCCGCTGCCCGTTGCGCAACGCTACGTCATCGCCTGCAAGGACGACAAGAAAAAGTGATGACGTCATCAACAAACCGGACTTGAAAAACGATGACGTCAGCAGCAGATCAGACTGAAAAATTGATGACGTCAGAAAACTGGATTTGTCTGGTGTCTCTCAAGCATTGAATAAGTCCCCGTTTATCACAGAAATTATCGTGAACGTATCACGTGAGCGTTGACACGTCACTGTTTTGGTTGCCATGACAACGTCCTATGGAAACGTACCGGTTGTGCTTGTGAAGACTGATCATTGTGGCTACAGAACTCGTCGAGTTGGCTGTGCTGTTGCGAATCAGTGGATTTTGCACTCGTCCCAGATTCCTTGAAATCGTGGAGGAACTTCAGTTTTCATGGTCCGAAACTGGTGTTGGATTTGCTCACAAAATTGAAGTGATTGTTGGCTTCAGAGCTACGAGCACAAACGATGAGTCAAACCTTGAAGCCCTCGAGGTTGATTTTGCATATTTTTTTTTTGGGGGGGGGGGAGTTGCAGTATGAAGTGAAAAAGTATTCCCCCCACCAAAAAACAAACAAACAACACATTTGTACGTTTGAAAGAGTTTCGTATTCGGACTTGCAAGTGGGAACTTCTGAATTTTGTTTTTGTTCTGAACGAACTCGTTTTGCACCAATCGCACAAGTTTGATTGGCGTCTGTCTCGAATCCGAAACCGGAAGTGTATTCGCTCGTTTGTCTGACGAGCGCACTGTGGCATTGTGAACTGGTACTTACTTGTCGTCAGGGGCTGATCCAGGATTCCCCTCTCCTCTGGGGGCGTGTCCGAACCCATTTGATTCGAGGACACAACTTTGAAACTGAAACATGACATGCATGAATTTGATGACGGCAAATATTTGGGATTGGAACATTCGGAAAATGTTTTCGCGATTTTGGTGCGTCCCAAGTTCACTTCTCGAGGTTTGCCTGGATCAGCCCCTGTGTGCATCGTCCAAGGCCTGTTTCTCACTGCATGCAGACACGTCACGTGCTCATTGGGTGCCATACCGTCAGATGCATCAAGTCTTCGGGCGGGCGCTGCACGTCTTGCAGGGCGCGTTGACTTGCCCTCGGACCCAACACGCGATGCGTCCAGTGGAAACGGGCCAAAATTCAAGTGCGCATGTGCAAGTTTTCCTCGTGACTAACCAATCAGCATTGAACGTGTAAAAGGTGTCTGGACTACCACAAGAGAATTAGCTACAAATGCACGGCGAGGGAGAGTGATTGTCGTGCACGGGAAGCGTGCGTGTAACTTCTGTATTCGATGCGTACAGTGCACTTTGTGTTCTAACAATATGCAGTGGTTTCACATGTCGGGTGCCTGGGTCCACGCTGGGTGCGTCCCTGTGGGCATGTCAGTGGGCGCTGCGTCGTTTGTGCCGACGCAGCGCCCGCACAGAGACGCAACGTAGCGTGAGCAACGCAAGTCTGGTGGATTCACTGTGTGGATGCAATGCATTATCGCTCACTCACTGACAACATGGTTGTAAGATGTGGTGCACAAGACTCGATCTCAAGAACAAGTTTCTGGATATTTCTATCCTTTTGGATCTGTTGCATTGCTTGAAAATTTTCACATGTTGATCCCGATTTTCTGGCTTTCTTTCTTCAACCGAACTATTGTCAAAGAATTTCTTGTTTGTTGTGTCAAAAAATGCAGAATTTGTGAAGAAATTCCGACGGAGGTTTGGCACTCGATTTTCTGCGACATCATTGGGTTCGTTTTGCAAGTTTTCATTTTGTCTGAAATTCACAAAAAATGCTCGTGCCACCTCACAAAGGCACAAGGACAAATCTCTTGAGGTTTTTGTTGCGTATTTGAGTGATGCGCCCGTCTGAATTTGACGTTGAAAGTGCGTCCAGGGTTGCGTCCCTGTGCACGTCAATGGCGTCGTCGCTTACGACCTTGTTGACGGGAACAGGGACACAACGCGTGGCGCCCCCTGTGTGAGCGTTTTGTGACACTTGAATGAACTGGCGCTCACGATGTGAATAATTCGCTGGAGCCGCAGAACGTATTTTGTTGTCAGAAACATGACATATTGTGTTCCCGCGTTTCGTTCGCAAACTGATTTGTGAAAGGTTGCCTCGCGTGGCAAATCGAACACGGCCCAAGGCACTGCTGAACGTTGAGGTCAAGTCTCGTCGAACTTAAATTTATCCGGTCTGTTATTCTCTCGTGCACACCAGAAAGCCTTGAATTGTGTTGAGAATTGCCGTGTTGTGGGCTGTGTTCGATTTTGCCCAGTTGTGAACTCGGAACCCATCGTCGAGCCCAACGAAAAACTGACCCCCAAGCATTGGTGAACACAACCTTCAAACGAAAAATTTTGCAAGAAACCACTCAGACAACACGCACTGCTCAAGATAAATCTCTCCAACATGTTATTTTGCTACATGACACTCGACGCACCGTTTGCCCAGCGGATGTTGATTTTTCGGTGAAGTGAATTTGGATGTAAAAAGGCGACAGTTCACTGCTGGTTCCTGCACTGAGTTACTGTCACGTGGTCGTGTCACGTGGTTCTGTGTCGGTGAATAAACGAGCATCATCGTCATTTTGTAACCAGATGGCGCTTTTGTTTTTCAAAGATCAGGTCAACGTTCGCTTGCAGCAACGCAGCGCGCATTGACCTGAGCAACCCAACGATTGACTCATCCCAAGTGAAAGAGGTCCAAGTCGGTTCCATCATGGTCTCAGAGATTGCACGACACATCCAGTTCCTGAGTTGGCAGCACCCATAGATGCACCTTGTGCTGACGCAGTTGAGTTCACAGCGCACAGCACGTGCGGCTTCGAGCACGACGCAGGCCTGACGTCAGCGGTCGCCTGATCCTGGACAGGAAAGTCAAGAGGCGCGCCATCGTTGAACAAATGAACAATTGCAGCGGCCGTTCTTATTGCACAGTTGCAGTCTCATTCACATCCCACGGATTGCAAACATGTATGTGCATTTGACACGTTTGTGTGTGGGTCCTCACAGAGAGGTTCGCAAACATCGTCGGCGGTTTCGCTCAGTTCTGGCGAGTCCCTCGAGATTCAGTTTGGACGGAAAACACTGATACGTGAGGTCGGCTGACGGCGAGGATCGGGATCCGGACCGCCAGGTGTCGCTCAGTCCACCTCCTCATCCGGGGCACACTGCAAGAGACGCGCAGACTCTGTCAAGTGACTGTGAGACACGGAATAGTGTGTCACTAGAGTCTTGCTGTTGGGAACAAGTGCGAAGTAGTTGTTGTTGGAACGCCATACGCAGGCTTCCTGAAACAATGTCGATTGGTTGTGAATTTGCACACAAGGTACCAGGAACATGAACTCGGCGGGGAGTTGGGGGGGGGGGTTTGGGAGCTAGACAGACTCTCCCAGCGAAAACCTGGGTCCACTGGTGCAAATACTCAGGGAGAAAACGAGGGCTGGGAACCACTGGGTCTCTCAGAGGAACCTGGATCCGCCCAGAGGGAAACACGGACAACTCAAGACAGGTGTCAGTTGGGTTGGATCCCTGGATCTACCAGCGTGATTGATATTGAGTGAACTGGCTCCACGAGAGGGCGACACTCACGAAGAACTCGAGGAAGCAGTTCTGGCCGTCCTCGCTGCGGATCATGTACTGGAGGGAGAGGAAGCCGCGGGAGTCTGTGCGCAGCGAGATGCGCGACGACAGCAGCAGCGCCTTCAGCGTCGACTTGAGCAGCGAAATCTTGTATCTGCGGACACAGGTCGAGAGTTGTCACACACACATACACACACACACACACACACACACACACGTGACACGCGACGCACACACAAAGACACAATACACACACCATTCTCATTCACCTGTGGGTTCGCATCTCTGTCATGCACAAACACACACATACACACACACACACACACACACTCACTCTCTCTCACACACACACACACGCACATGCATAACACACACACTTCTCACCTATGAGTTCACTTGTCTTTTTAGGAAGACAGCGCGCGTACACACATGTTCGCACAGACGCGCGCGAGCACAAACACACACACACACACGCACACACACACGCGCGCATACACACGCTTCTCACCTGTGAGTCCGCATCTCTGTGCACTGGAACGACTCCACCATCTCGGAGTCTTTGGAAAAATCCGACTGTAAACACAGAGACAAAGTGTACTTGAGTCCATGCGCACCGTGCTCGATTCAGAAAAGAACCACGGACTTCGGGTGCTGTCTCTCCGCGAAGTTTCACGGTGGAAGGGATCAGGTTGACCCACCCTGGGTGTCAGGGCACGTCTCCCCGCTCTTCAATGGGATGGAGGAGGGGCTGATTCGGGAGACGCGTGTCTACACTGACAAGTGTTCTTGTTCAAGCACACTGTGAATGTGTGCGCGTGTGTGGATGTGTTGTTGGTGTGCGTGCGTGGGTGTATGCGTGCAGTCAGGGCAGCTCAGCTCACATGTATGGATTCCGCGTTCCCGAAGGTGGAGAGACGCCGGTCCTGGTGTGTGTATGTGTGTGTGTGTGTGTGTGTGTGTGTGTGTGTGTGTGTGCATGTAGCGTGCAGCCCGGGCCGCTCAGCTCACATGTATGGATCCCGCGTTCCCGAAGGTGGAGAGACGCAGAAACGGCTTCTCCGGAGACACGTGGATCTGAAGCACGTCGCTCGTCGTGTCCAGGTCGGAAAACACCGTCTTCAGACACTCCGACTGAAAACAACGCGTGGAAACAAGTACATCCAGCACCGCCCGAACACCCGCTTCATTGTGAGGCTAACGTTAAGATTTGCATGGGATGTGGAGGAGCCGCGTTGCAGGCAGGTCCACAATTGCCAGATGTGTCTGATTGTGTGTGTGTGTGTGTGTGTGTGTGTGTGTGTGCTGTTGACTGTGCGGATGATCATGTCGACGAGAGAGAGAGAGAGAGAGAGAGAGAGAGAGAGAGAGAGAGAGAGAGAGGGTGGGTGCGTGTGGGTGTGTGCGTGTGTGTGTGCGTGCGTGCATGTGTGGAGGTATCCACCTTGAGGATGATTTTGTTGACGACGTTGACGCTGGAGAAGTTGAAGTCGAGCGTCTCCTCTGACTCCTGCGTCTTGATGCTGCAGTCGGTGAGGACGCCGCCTTCCTCCAGCCTGCAGCAGGGAAGGGAACATCAAGGTTTGATCCAGTGTGGGAAAAGCTTTGAGGAAACCGGCTGGACGGGTGCTGAGGGTCCAGGGTGAATGAGGTGAGGGTGGGATGGGGTGGGGCCCGTCTTGCTGCAGTCAGTGAGGACGTCGCTCTCCTTCAACCCGCATCATACGGTGGCGGTGAAGGGGAGGCAGGGGTGATCTGGGGGAGCCAGACTCGAGTCCAACGCTCGGGCTCTGACACAACAGTCGGGTCAGCACGCCACTCTTGTGCAGTGCACGTCGATTGTGTTTCTCGCGTGGGAGGAAGGCCTGGGAGCACGCCACCCACGTCCAACCCACATCGGGAAACACATGGGGACTACGTCAGAAGATCTGCCAGCGGGGCAGGGCTACACCCCTCAAATGTTAGAATCGACTCTCCCCTGAATTTCGTCAGACAACAAATCGTACTTCTGCTCCCTGGTTTGCTCACATGAGGACGAGAGGCGACCCGTATCCGTCGTACGTCATCTGCACAGCTGTGTTGGCTCCGGGCTCTCTGCTGCCCCCGAAGATGTTGAGACAGTCCTGCAAGGATGAGAGGTCCCTGTCAGTTGTAACTGTCCAATGAACGGGCCTGAAGTCACTACTCAGCTCGAAAACTTGTCCAGCTGCTCAAGTAGATTCTGACTCTCGCAAGTTTCACCAGAAGCTCGGCAAAAGAAGACCTCACCAATAACTGATCTTTTCAAGTGAGGGGCAGGGGAAGACCACTGATTTCTGAGGTTTTCAGGACCCTCACCAAAAACAGTGAGATTTGCGGTCTTGCAGCCCCTTGGCCCACCGCCTGGGCCGACCAGGTTTCGCAGCACTTACTAGCAGCCTGATGATGGTCATACGCACTGGCAACACGAGATTTTTCAGCGGGGACAGGTCTATGGGTGAGGGTGGTCACGGAAACCTCAACACATACAGAGTCAATAGAGATGGAGGGGGTGGGGCAGACTCTCAGAGTGCACCCCCCTGAGTATGATTTGACAGAACTCGTAGGCAAAACAACACAACATTAGGGAGGGGGGAAGAGGGGTTGACGCTCCCTTCAGACGGAGATTTTGCGGTACTCACGAGCAGCACGCTGAGGTTGATCTTGAAGACCTCCTGCTCCTCTGCGATGCTGTAGTGCTGGAAGATCCCGGCCTGGATGAACGCGTTCGCCTGGATCGACTTGGCCTCCTCCACAGTCACCTTCAGACCCTGCTCCGTCGCGAACACTATCGCCGACTGAAAGCAAGAAAAGCTTGCAGTTCGGCAGGTCGATATTCACAAAGTGAAAACATTGATCTGGAAGGCATCAATTTTGGGGAACTTGGAAAGAGAGAGTCCACGGAATCTTTGAGTTTGTTCTGTGACAGGGGGCAATAAAAATTTATCAACGCACTATCAACAGTGTGTGTGTGTGTGTGTGTGTGTGTGTGTGTGTGTGTGTGTGCGTGAAGATTCTACTGCTTTTCAAGACGCTTGTGGAGTCTTGTTTTGTTCCAGACAACTTCCAACTTCGTTGTCTTTCCTATAGGGTCTAAGTGCCTCTATTATCGCCCACCTCTCTGAAGTTGATCCCCTTCAGCAAGCTCGCCAGGATCTTCACGTTGTCCATCCGTGCGACAAGGACATGTTGATCGTCATGTTGATCACCCTGAGTCGACAGCGACATTTTGAACGACAGCAATCTGTCTTGTGTGTTTCTGGCGGGCACTGGCACAGCAGACGAACAACCCGTTGCCCGGTAGACTTGAAACAGTCCGCGAACAAGTTTTTGTCTGGAGAAGGGTGGGCGCCTTCCTCGAGAATTGAAAAGCACACTTTTTGCCTGGTTCAGTTTTGAAGTCATCCCCATTGAAGATGGGGAAACAACGAACATCTTCTGCCCAAATTTTCTGCGTCTATCAGTCGAAAAATCTTTTCAAGTTGAGGGACACAGCAGAATTTCTCGCTTCGACGTGGTTGACACTTCGTCTGAAAATGTGCCGAAAAAGTTTCAGTCCAAGATGTTTGACAATTCTAACAAACTGATTCTTTATTACCAAATGGACAAAATATCACAGAACTTGAAATCTATTTGGCTTCTTCTGGCGCCTGCACTGGAATGTTGAACCAAATCCTGTGTGAAAGACATGGTTTGGTTTCATACATCTACCGGTACTCGTTACGTACGCTACAGTTACATAAATACGAGACACAATGCCCAATTTGTGAACTTTTTCCAACGCTTCAGACCACAAATCTAACGTATCTTTTCGCAAATGGATTCTACTGAGAACATGCAAATTTCAACACGTCATGAACAGACTCTACGTGCAAAGCCGAAACTTTCTTCAAAGCAAATTTCCGAATCAAAAATCTGCTTCCTGCAAACACCATCGACAAACATCTTCTTCCAGGCGCAGGTCCCAGTGCAAGAGGGGCAGGGGAAGTGAGACAAATTCAGAACCGCCGCAGCCCCTGGATTCGTTACAACTCTTCCCTCCCTTTCACTGCACACGCTACGACACAACATGGTTTTGGTTTGAAAGCCCGTACATATGGAAAAGTGTATAGCACCGTTTCGAAGGCAGAATCACAAAACTACGGTTCTTACGCGAAACATACGACAGCAAAACACTGACACACGGACCCCATCCAAACGCTTTTAGATTCTGGCTTGCTGGGCGCTCATTTCTTTCAACCTGTACACGAACTTGTGCGCGTCATCAAAGTGGGGCTGGAGCCTGGTTTTCACCCTCTCCACGTAGCGCTCCAGCTTGTCGTGTCCCCGCAGGATATCCTCGCCGGCGGCCGCCGGCTGCATCAACTCGCAGACGCAGAGCAGGTCGGCGATGCTGATCTCGTCCCCGCAGAGGTAGTTCTGGTCCCTGAGGTAGACGTCCTCCAGGAACCCCAGGGTCTTCTCCAGGGCAGCCTGAGAAAGGTCAAACTTCAAGGTCACACAAGCGCGTCCCTGCCGGGGTACGGATTCTGACGCTGGACGTGCCATCGCTTGCCACACTGGATACGTGAAGCACCTGCCGTCTCTTTTTGACCATCAGGCGCTAGTCGCAAGTGACGACGCACACGCAGTGCCCATCGAGGGACGCAACCGTATATTTTCAGAGAGCACACATCTGTGCAGCTGGAAACCGGATCAAGACTCGAGTTTTTATGTTTCAAAGACACATTTCATCGTCCTTGCATGTCAATGAACAGAGCAGCGTGCCTCACCTTGTAGTGGCGCACCTTCTCCTGATCTACCGGAATCTGCTTCATCTTCGGTTCAATCATCTGACGAAACACAGAAAACACACATCAGATTCACTTTTCCTGGACAAGGCATGCTGTTCAATTGCATCACTGTGTTGTGGTTTGCTGATAAAGAGCATGTGAAAAGACTATTCAATGTGCAGGGTGGTGCAAGCATTCAGTACAGTGTGTTGGAGAAGCAAAGTGTGGGAAACCCATCACCTCAGTTACAAAAGCTGAGCAAGCCCAAGGAGGGAAGAGCCTGGAAGGTTGATATTGTCCTGGGGTTTCTCGAGCATCTGACAGCCCCATACACGGTAACCTGAGGCGTCACGTGTTTCTGAGCGATAATACCTGCAGCTCGTAGACTGCGGCGGCGTGCAGACACGTGTTGTGCTGGTGCCAGGCGAGGTACTCGTCCTGCCTCGCCTGGTCCCGCAGGTCGGACGGGTACCAGTCAACGCCGTGCTTCCGGCACAGGTACCGCAGGATGGCGGCGCTGCAGGGGCAGAAACGAGCCAAGCCGTGAGGGGACAGAGTGGAATGGGACATGACGGGTGTTGTGAAGCTGAAAACCAGTGCACACTGAAGGCATCGTGCGCTACACAGCAGGGCAAGCTCGTGAATGCAGAAATGAGCTAAGCCGTGAGGAGACAGAGTGGAATGGGACACGAAAGGTAAAGTGAGGCCTGTTACACATTGAAAGCATCGTGTGCTGCACAACAGAGCGAGTCTATGAAGACAGAAACGAAGCAAGGCGTCAGGGGACAAAGCGTTGAACTTGACATGTGTGAGACCCTGCGTGCTGTGGCTGTTGCAGGAAGATGGAAATTTGAAGTGATAGGTAGCGGTCAACGAAATCAACAAAAATCCTGTGTGCCAACACACGTCCAAATTCTTAATGACAAACGATAACGTTTGCTCAAAGCCAGCAGAAGGTCATACACAAGACAACAAGTGGAACACAGAATGAAGAGCAGAAAGTATGACAAAAAGGAGTTCCACCTTGACAGCTAACACGCAGACGCACAGAAAAGCGATCAACGCATCAGGAAAATACAAAACTGAGAACGTAAACTTACAATGAGTCTGAACACTTGAGCGGCATACGGCCGGGTGTTGTACTGTTGCCACGCCATGTACTCGTCCACTTTGGCGCGTTTCTTGGGGTCGCTAGGATACCAGTGTGGCGCAAGGAGACTTTGTCGAGTTGTACACAGATACCGCAGTATTGCTACACTACAGAAGAAACAATAAAATTCTTGCAAGAAAATCAAGTGAACGAAGCGAAAACTGAGGCAGAAATCAGGGTCGCGTCATTTTCAACTACAGAAACAAACGAAGTTCTCTCACACGAATGAGACACAAGAGCCACGCTTTTTTGCCACAGCTTTTGTTGCCGAACCCCCACCACTTCCTCAGCAGCCTCTTTGCGCAACTTGTGCACTTCGCAAATGAAGCACCGTGAAAGCAATCTTTGTGAGAGCGGTCTTCTGAGGCCTCGCGTGTGCACAATATCCCAATGTGTGGAGCTGCTTTCATCAACGTTTTGTAACGGCAACGGCAACGGCACGTTGTTGAGGCTTCTGAAAGCACTGACATGTGAGGCCCGTTTCACGCTGGATTCGTCGTGGCTCGTTTGCAGATAAAGGAGAAGGAGTGCTGCGCTGCCTCACTCAGGGAACGAAGCTCGCACAGAGAACCTGCTTCGAGTATTCAGAAGAAACTGGTCTGAGTCTCAAGCGGAACAAAGTTGTGAGGAAGCACTCCCTCGACCGCGAAAAAAAAGTTTCTGTGCCACAAGCTGTTTCACTTTTTCCAAACTCCGAGTTGTTCCCCCCAACCCCGCCCTCCACCAAGTCGGACCAGGATCAGGTTGACTCCGCTGACCCACATCCTGGATGCACCAGAGCAAAGAGTTTCAGAACCCGACGCGAGTTGTTTTGATGGTCAATTTTGGGGCAAAAACGTGCGTAGATCTACTGTTCGAGTACACAACACGGAGTAACTCGTACACCAGTTGTATCTACCTCTCGGTGAGTATGAATCCGTCGTCATCGATGACGGGGACTCGTTGGAACGGGTTGATGCGCGCGAACTCGTCAGTCATGTGCTCCCCTGGAAAACAAGAACAACGGCGTGTTGAAGACGCGCGGGCCACACCAGCGTCGACCTGATATTTCTCGGCCAGCCTGTCTGCCAAAAAAGTCAATTTTCGTAGGGTGGGGGTACGCTCGTAGGCAGCAGAGGGGGAAAGCTTTTGTGCAAGAAAGAATAGCACGAATGTCAGTCAACGATCGAGGAGCCAAAAGCGAGAAGCAACAGGTGGTGGCCTGTCACTCAACTGCAGCTGTATCAAGGAGCTGCAGAAAGACAGTGACGAACTTCAGGCCAAAGTTGATTCAGTTTCTGAAGCTTGCAAAAACCGTGAAATGTGACCAAAATTGACTGCCCTAGATCTTGGCCAGGTCAATACCGCAGAATTGCATGTTTGGTCCATCTTTGGCATTATGCATGCAGAATACCCACCTTTGCGCAGAGCCACTGGTTTGTCTTCATACGGGATGTTATTCACTCGCAGGAAGATGTACAGAGCCCTTGATGGTTGGGACATCAGATCATAGTAATACTTGAGTCCAGGCATCCTTAAAACAAGATGAAAACACCAATATTTTGTATTCGGACTTCTGTCCTCAACTTGCAGATTGGCAGCTGTGAAAAGGAAATCGCCCAGCAGGACACAGAACGAAGAATGCTCTTTTCAATGCGTTTATTATCATTTAGCAAACTTTGTGGTTCAGCTAATTTTTTTTATTCCACAGTTTCAAGATTTTGTTGCAAATTTTCACAAAAATTGTAAAAATGTTTTGAAAATGTTTAGCATGTTCGATAAGTTTTTTAGGGTTTCAGTTTCTCTTTTGCAAGGTGCTCTAGAAACGGACCAATCACGACGCGACGAGGTATTTTCGAAGAATATGGCGGATGTCTGCTATTTTCGTTGACAGATAACATGGCCTTTTCTCCGAATCTGAGGATTAATCTTGGGAGAAACTCCCCAACTCCAAATGCGAAGGTTTGTTTTTCACTGGTGGCTGAAACTGACAGCATCTGTGGCTGAGGGATGTGGCAGAAACTCGGCGTGAATGCGCTGCACGAAGTCCCAATCAACCTCCAAAATTTCACGTTTTGTTGACATCTTGTGTTCGACGTATGATTCAGATCAAGACCCAGTTGCTTGGCTGAGGATGAACAGCTTGATTCCCTTCATAATCTGCAACTTCTTGAAGCGGAGAATGAATCGATTGAACTCTTCCTGGGGCAAAGCGAATGGCATCCCATGTGGACGGCGTGAGTGCAGCATGTGTTGGTGATGCAACCACAACCAAGAAACTGAAAAATAGCTCCATGGAGCTCGCGGTGATTTGAGGAAATTTCAGTTCCTTCCTCGCGCATTATCCCCAACCCAAAATGAACCAAAAGAGTCCTTAAGATCCCAAATCAATCCTCATCTTGACCATAAAAGTGCTGCTGACATACTTTTGAAAGAGGCTGCCTATAAGTGCTTCGATTTGGCTCGCACCGATTTGGCTCATCAGCCCAAATCGTGCAACCCACCTCAAATCACCTAAAAAGCGCTTCTGAAAGCTCGGCAGACTCCCACTCAGCCCATCATCCCAGATCCGATGAATCAAAACTGAAGAACAAACCCCGTGTGTGTGTGTGTGTGTGTGTGTGTGTGTGTGTGCACGAGTGGACTCTACCTTTGCGTACACGTGTGATACCTCTGTGTGTGTGTGTGTGTGTGTGTATGCGCACGAGTGGACTCTACCTTTGCGTACGTGTGTGACACCTCTGTGTGGGTGTGTGCACGTGTGTGTGAGTGTGTGCTTGAGTAGCATTGTACATGGTTGCGGTTTTGTTGTTGTTGTGCGTTTCGCTTGCGCTTGTGATTGAAAGCATTTCCGTTTCCTTCGTCAGCAGCAGTTGACCCCGTCGAGCACAACGACGCCCAGAAAAACTGCGCGAAAATGTGTCGGACGAAAACAGGACGTCAAGTTCGAACAGGTACAGAAATCACGCGTTCTTCCATCGTGATCCAAAACATTGACTTGAGGCTCACAGTTCTTGCTTTCTGCCAGAGAAAACTTGAGCTTGGTCTGCAGCGCACATGGCAAGAAGGTGGGTGGGTGGGTGGGTGGGGGGCTTTGTTTTGGGGGAGTTGGGCGGGGTGGGTCACAAGGGCGTCCCAGATCCGCACCCGATTCTGGATGTCGTCCGAGAAAGATGTTTCTCGGAGCTTGTGCGTGTTGCACCGGCAGATGTTCTTGTTTGTTTGTTTGTTTGGGGATGCGCGTGCCTGTACTGGCAGGTGTTCTTGCTTCTCAGGGAATGTGCGTCTTCGTGGCTGACGACGTCGACGTGTGGACTCCGGCCGTCGTGACGTCCGTCAAGAATGACGTCATCACCGTTTCCGTGGAACACACAAATCAGGTCAGTTTCCGCGTCCACGATCGTCATGAGGAAGTCTTTGTTTGGCTGATGTTCGATGTTTGTGAATTCTGCTGAGCCATTGGTGAAATTTCAGCCAATGAGGCTTGATCCGAGTGGATGCCTGAAGGAAAAGTGTGTACTCGCAGGTGGAACTGTGGTCACTTGCGTCAGTGAACCAAAAATATTGACAAGCCTTGGACCTTTACCAAATTTCGTTTGATGTCAATCCTTAGCTGGGTCCGAAAGCCACATTTCCAACAACACATTCTCAGTCATTCAGATGTGGATTGGCAAAAATCACAGGGTTGCAAAGTCGTAAAAATATTTGTCCCCAGCGACTCCTCTGGACACGTGACGCGTCCCACGAATAGGGCGTCGCCATGTTGCAGACAGAACGCCATTGATTTGTCTGCCCGACTCCTCGGAGGGAGATACTTGGAGGGGCTTTGGCGGATTTCAGCGCGGCCCCGGCGTGTTATTTTAGCTGAGCGCCCATTACTGTGGGGATCAATAGGTAGGAGCCTCGTGCGCTCTTTACGTGGTGTCTGGTCACCGCGCCCTGTCGGCTCCCATCTGCAGATCGGTTGGTTGGTTGGTGCCCACTCGTAGTTTTCTTTATCCCCCGTAGGGGCGGATCCAGGTACTGGTCGGGGGTACGTGTATCGGTGTGTTTGTGTGTGTGTGTGTGTGTGTGTGTGTGTGTGTGTCATGCACCTGTTGAGGGTGTCGTCGTCCACCAAGACGAACCACTGCTCCTGG
>JAAUXT010086299.1_pt1 | contig 20419 bp, 22 predicted proteins | sample 7278171 | NCBI WGS metagenome assembly JAAUXT01 (sample SAMN14350112, study PRJNA611818) | marine sediment metagenome | isolation source: surface marine sediment (1.8m) | place: French Polynesia: Moorea | collected 2018-08 | reverse complement strand
TGCGGGGGGTGGGGGGGGGGGGGGCGGGGGGTGTGGGTGGAGGGCCCGGGGGCACAGGGACTCAGGGTGGGGGGTGGGGTGGGGAGGGGGATGCAGGTCAGGGACAGAGGTCGGAACAGGTGAGCAGTGGAACGCGGTGTGGGACCAGGGGAGCAGGGGTGTCCGTGTGAGTGCAGAGGTCCTGTGGGTGGGGGTGTGGTGCAAGTGAAAAGTGACAGCCACGTTGTGTGCCTGATGATGAATTTTGCTTGAGAAGACAGAGGGGGCGTCTGTCACCTTCCACAGACAGTTTTGCAATCAGATCAAGACCAAGCAAGGCCTTTCTAAGATACGTGGCCTTCTCAGGGCGCATCTAAACACCTCCAGGCCATCCGCAGTGGCCCAAACTCGTGGCGCAAAGTGATTGTATCTGCGTGCCCAAAATTGCGCCCTCAACACAAGATGGCTCTTTGAATGGTGAATGTTTCCCAGCTGTGTTCAGGTGGCCACGGGCCGTGGCTCCGACTCTGGATCCTGTGAGTCAGGAAATTCCCCGAATCCCGTTCTCGGGTGACAGCGGGATCAGCTCTCGGACTGGGGACGCTGTGGGTGTCTGAAACTCTGACAGGTCAGATCTGTGGTGAGGTGAGGGTCACGTGCTCCCGTGGTCAGAGGAGGGAGGAGGCCCAGACCAACAATGGAGCTTTACCCCAATCCTGAGAATTCCTTTTCGAGATCAGAGTTCGGAAATGATGGGGCAGTTTCGGGGCTGAGTCCCGAGCACCTGTCCCGTTTTAGTCGCTTCTGGGGACGAGAAGAAAGGGGCCGGCGGGCAAGGGGGAGGTCGTTCCCTTCAGGCAACCCAACTCCAGCCTTGACATTTGTTTCGAGCATTTGTGAGAATGTTTCTCACGAACGGCGCAGAAATAAACGCGGGATTGATAAAGTTGAGGGGTACAGGCCCCACGAGTCCCCCCACCCCACCCTAGATGAGCTGACAGCGGCAGACTGGAGTTTTCCCTTTCCCCCGCGGTCCCTGTTCGCCTGCGGAACTCCCCTTCTCGCTTCAGTCCGGGTGGACCTGAATTATCCGACGCATTGCGCAGCAGAAAGACGACAGCAAGGGAAGTTCCCACAATAGGCCCACTCAAGAGGCTTCCCGCCCCGGCCTCCCGTCTCTCGCTGCGCCGCGCGGTCCGGACCTGACCACGGGCGGACAAAGCCTTCCTTCCCACGCCTCTCACCCGAGGCGCCTCCGGGCCCGCCTCACATCAGGTGCGTCATGCAGTGCGCCATGCGTCGCATCGCTGTGGCGATCACTGTGTGTCGCGTTGACTCAATGCGTTTTGCATAGGACTCACCACAAAACACACGTTGCCCAATGTCCCTGGTATGAAACAGCCCCTCTCGTCGTGTCCCTCTCCAGCACGACACAAGCAATTCTAGCCGGGAAACCGCGTTATTCACAGGTGAGCAATTTCAACCGGGGGCCCTGGGGTCCGTCTCAGGTCTGTCTCACACGAGACACGTCACACCCTACGAGCCTGTTGAGGTCAATGGGAGCTGCGTCATGGTCTGTGACGCAACATAGTGCAGGAACCCCACGCAAGACGCAGGCAGTGTGACCCTGGCCGAGTTGATGGCCCCCGGGGCCGTCTCACGGACCGGTATTGAATTCCACGCTGAATGCGGTCAAATCACGTTGCCCAGGGTGGGCGAGGCCGGGTTCACGCCAGATGCAAGACGAGCGTCCTTTCGCGCGACGCAGCGTCCACTGACCTGCAGGAAAACGCGTGACTCATGGACCTGCCTGAGGTTCGCTCGTGTGCTGTAAGGTCCAGTGTTCTGCGTCAGTGTTGCGTTATGACGTCGACACAACGTCCATTGCCCAACATCTTGAGCTGTTTTTGCAGACTCATACCGTGGTTTTCATTCAAAAAAAGCTTCTGTTGTCTGATGTTCATTGCATTCAGTGATTCACACTTGAACTGTGAATCTGCCGATGTGGTAAAGAGCCGAGTGAAACTCCCTCAGCGAGAAAACCGCCTTGCGCATCATCCAGCGTGAACCCCGCGGAGGAAACGGTCAAATCTCGTTTCCGTGAGCGGACGCGGCTCGGCTCCGGGCACAGCGAGGGAGGACGGACTCTCTCATTGAAACCGCCGCACAATACGTATTCTGCAGCACGGACCGGAGAGCCGCCGCCCTGCCCGCCCTCCCTCATCTCCCGCCAGCACTGCACAAAAAACGCACAATCGTCCACAAATTCGGCCTTTCTCTGCGCAGCGCTTGTTAAGCGACGATTATTCGGGCATTTTTAACTGGGCCAATTAGGGGATGGGTAGGAGGGCCCGAGCTGCATTGTACGGGTCATCGCCTCCGGAGCGGGGTTCACACAGGCTACGTCACGCGTAGCTGCGCAGGTCAATAGGTTTAAGAGGTGGAGAGTTTTGTCCCAGGGGACGTGGCCTTGATTCGTGTGGCCCAGAAGGAAGTGTCCCAAGCAGCCGGAAGTGTCATTGAGGAAGTTTGGCCACGTGACGCGCGATGGAGAGTTCAGGGACACGACGCCCAACGCCTCCTGTGTGTAACCAGCGCGAAACGCGAGGCCGCACTCACGCACGCGAGTAAACGAGCGAACGGGCCGGGACCCAGTGGCGTTTTAAATGGACGTGAATTTAACAAAGTTACCCGTCTGGAAATTGGCAATCATGGCCGGACGGCGCGGGCCGCGGCGCACATTAATCTCCTCGGCAAATTAAGCGGGTTTTACGGATATGAGGCGACGCGGCGGCCGGGGCAGGGCGGGGCGGATCCGGCGCGGGGGGAGGGGTGGGGTGAGGTGGGGAGTGCGACAGGCGAGCCACTGACCTGAATCACAAAAAAAGCTTTTTTCTTTTGTCCTTATCTCTTGACTTTTCCACCACAAAAGCAGAACTGAACTCTCGTTTTGTCTGAGCCACGTCTACGTGGGGCTATTCTGCAAAGGGAAGCACGTTTTCTCGCTTCGCGAGAGCAGAGCCGCCATTTCCACAGCCCGTACTTTCTGCGTCCGGCCTTATCGCATTAGAGGCTGCGGGGCCCACGGCGCCTGCGCACTCCGCCGCCGCCGCCGCCGCCGCCGCGCGCAGTGTTGACTGATGACCGCGTCACTCCGCGCGCAATTATTTCTGCGCCGCGCGGCGGGAAATTAGTGACCCCGGTGGGAGCGGGCCGGGCCGGGCGGCCGCCATTAGTGCGAGGCGCCCGCGATGCATTATAACACAGGCTTCCGCTCTGAAAGGGCTCCTCGCTGGTGGGCGGGGTTCTCACTGGTTGCGTCCTGCGTGGAAAAGTCAATGGAGAGGACACTGGCCATCATACCACTGGGGCGGCTTGGTGACGGAGGCAGCGTCCATTGATTTGACAGGGACGTGGCACACGATGCATTCAGCGTGAATGAAACGGGCCTGAGGTGGAAACCGCAGCTCGTGAGTCGTGTGGCGCAGTGGGCGCTGGGTGCCATGGAGCCGGGCGCCTGCAGACAGAGCTGCCTCCTCCTCCTCCCACCACGGCCCGCCGCCCGCCGCCGCCGCTGCGGAGGTTAAGCCCCGTTTAGGGAGGGAGATAGGCCGGGATGACGGGGCCTGATCCGCCCGGCTCAGAACGACCCTCGCTGCCGGAGCCCCGGAGCGGATCCACGGGCGACGCAGCCGCGCTGCCGGAAACCGGGGACATCCGAGGGCAGCGAGGTCCATGGGGCCCGGGGCCCAGGGTCTCTGACGGAGGGAAGGAAGCAGGGCAAGGGAACAGGGTATTGGTCTGTGCTTGAGCCTGTGCACGCTTTGTGTGCATTAAATATCAGCGAGCTGTGTCACAGCAGAGAACGCTGCTCTCCACACAGCAATTTACACGTGATCAATCTTGGAGGCTTTCGTGGTGTGATCTGTCTTCCCTGTGCACGCGCTGAAACATTCTGGCTCCGCCTGCGCCGCGGACTCATCTGACCCCCGCCCCCTCCTCTCTGAAAACTTTTTGGAAACTTTGTCGCGGCTCGGCGGGCTCCGCCCCCGCGACGGGAGCCTCTCGCCGCGGACGCGTGACCAGCGACCGGGAAGTAACACGCGACGTGTCGCCGAGCCGCCGGGAATTAACGCTGTAGTGCCCGCTGCCCGGCCCCGGCCCGCGCAAACCCGCGCGCCCCTCAAAACTCCCAATCCACGGCCGTTTCCGTAGCACCCAGGCCACATTGAAGCCAAATGCGAGGATTGCGATGGAGATTGTTTGAGTGGGTAGCGCTGTTCAGGATACACTGTGGAATGGAGCCGGATTTTGTTGCTTGGATTCCGGAGCTGATTGGTGCGCGCGTGCGCAGAAGTGACGTGATGCGCGCGCAGCGAGCTGCGCCTGCGCGCTGACAGCGTGAATGGCTGTGGACGAGACCCGCAGGCGAAGTGATGCCTCTCGCCTTGTTTACTGCCCGCAGATAAGAATCCGGGGTGGGGGCGGATCCGGGAGGGGCACGATCCGGGTCAGGGAGGACTCGGAGGATCTGGAGGGGGCGGATCGCGGAGAGGGGTCACAATTTGTTTGTTCTGCTGCGGGATGGATCTGGAGGAGGGGATCGGAAGGAGGTGCAGACACACTGATGGCGTCCAGACAGATCTGGATCTGTGGAGGAGGAACCGGATTGGGGAGGATCCCGGGTCCCGGATGCTGCACGGAAATTGGAGATGGAGCGAATCCAGGCGCCGTGGATTCCGACTGGAGCCCGCGCTTCTTGCGAGTAAATCTGACGTGAGAATCCAGCACCCAAGCTCGCCTTTCCAGAGAGGGTCTCTCGAAGCATCCTGTTGCTGTCGTGAGTGAGTCGCGTGCGTGAGCGGCTGATCTGGATCGGGTCGCGCCTCTGATCGTCTCCGCAGCAATCACAGGAAGCAACAGGCGGCCGCAGCCGGCGCAGGTGGAGGGAGAAAAGTGTCGCCAACATCCAGGGAAAGGCGGGGTCGTTTTGCGGTGAAGGAGGAACTGGGAATCTGGGCAAGTTCTGGATGCAGAGTGGGGAGTGAAGTGAAGGTGCCTCTGGAGGCGTCGTGCTCGTTGCATCCCTCTTCAAATCAGTCGACGTTGGGGTGCCTCGCCAGGAACAACTCCCATTGACTGATGCAGGGACACATCGCTTGACGTCTTCAGTACGACGCATTCCTCAAAGGAAAGGACCCAAGATGCAGTGCGACTCAGCGCCCATTGACGTGCACAGGGCTTGACGCATTCGTGACGCAGTCTTGACAGACCGGGGCCAGGGAGAGCGCACCCAGTGCGACGAGGCGCCCATTGATTGGCGCAGGGAGCAGGGCGCCCGCAGTGTGCGCCGCGCCGGGGCAGAGCGATCTCTCTCGGGATAATTGCGCTCAACTCGATTTGGAGAGTAGATTATCCGCAGCGCAGCCCGCGCCAAATCACATCACGCGGGGCCCGGGGACCCGACGAGCGCGGAAAAAAAACCGGGATCCAGGCAGAACCGGATCTGGGGAGAGAGAACCGGGTACCCGCTGTGAGCGCGAAGGTCCTGTGTTGAGGTGCGTGGTGCTGTGTACCAATGTGGAGAAGAATGCGTGATGTCAAGACCCCGGCTTCTTCATGGGGTCCAGGTCCCCGGATCTGCTGTGGGGCCAAGTCCCCTACAAGATCCCCTGAGAGCAGACATCCCAGAAAGTGTGTCGTATAGTTGTCAGGTGCAAATCGTTTCAGAACACAAAATGTCTGTGTGAAGATCGTGTGATTTTGAAGTGTGAACGCTTGTGAGTGTGAATGGTGATCTTTTGTTTGCAGCGGTGACTTTGCGCGAACGCCCGACACAGCGCGTGCAATGCACTCGGACAACCAAGTTGGTTCCGTTGGAATCTCAAAAGAATAACTGATTGGCCTGAGTCTGTATTTGTCTTTTTCTTCTCATTACAGAACAACCTCCCTCTCCAGGAGTCGATGACCACCAACACAACGCCTGCTGGCCTCAAGACCCTGCCGCCGCCGCCTCCTCCTCAGCGCGGCCCCAGCGGGACGAGCCCCCCGCTGCCCGGGGCTCCCGAGGCGCCCGGGGGCGGAGAGCGAGGCGGCCCCGCGGGGGAGCGAGGCGTGCCCCGCCGCCCACCGCCGCCCGCCGCCGCCGGGGAAGGCGACTCGTCCTCCAGCGACGCGGACAGCAAAGCGGAGCGGGCAGATGTTAATGCCAACACGTTGGCTCCTGTCACATCGAGGTATGTAAATTCCCCGGACGCGGAGGCGGTGGAGGCCGGGCTCGGGCGAGGCTGGGTTCACCCGCAGCGCCGGCCTTGCAGCCCCGGGACTGTAAGAACAAGGAAAAAAGCTACTGCGAGTTGAGAATCTTGAAACTCAAGGACAAACTCAAGAATCAGTTGTAATGCCGTAAGGAGGGTTGCAGCTTTGGTGTCCTGCTGCCTCAGACGTGAAGAAAATGTCCAATCCTTCGTTGCTGCACTGAGGCCACAATTCGTTCGAAATTCGTTGTCCTTCTGCACTGTCGCACGCTGCGAGGACGGCTCTGCAGTCGCACGACCCCGCCACGGCTGCGCCTGTACAAGTGCCAGGCCAGCCCGCACACACGGCCCGTGTCTCCCGTGTGGAGCGCAGTCGTGGTTGCGGGGCCAGACCGGGGCCAGGGGTCCGCCTCGTCACATTGCACATGGCGTCCACGAACACGGCGGTGGGGGCGACGTAACGAGTTCGTGAAACATTTGGTTTTGAAGGTCTCAAGTCCATTCTGAAAGCAAGCTCAACGAGAGATACGCCATGGCGAGTCCAGGGTCTGGCTCCGGAGACACAGACAATCAAGGAGATTGGGTTGACTTCAACTTGTCCAAAAATTATCACGCAAATGGGGCAAGATATTTTGCGAGTGGCACCAACGTCGTAGCAACGAAACTTCTCCGGAGATCTGTGTGCGGCTGGAGCCCTTGCGTCCCCTGGGCCCTCTGGCTCAGCCCCTGGACTCGGAGTGTTTGCCTCGTTCCTTGAGAGCGCTGCATCTTTTCCACTGCTTTTTGGAAGATTTAAAATCTCATTCAGAGAGAAAGCTCGCAGGAAAGCATTCACGCACCAGCTGCGACGTTCTCAATGCCGGCAGAATCCACTCCAGCACCATTGTCAACGTCTTATTCGAGGCCGGTTTCAGCGTAAATGTGTTGTGCTTTGCGTTGCGACGACGCACTGACGCAACGTTTTTGGGCGGATCCAGGGGCGTGGCCTCCATGATCCCACAACCTACAAATCAATCAGTGTGTTTCCCCCCATCAATTTGAAGAGGGTTGGACGCCAGGTGAGACCGAGATGGCACCCCTACCCCTGACCCTGGATCTGCTGGTGGCGCCCACTGACCGAAGCGGGAACCCTCCGCATGACAATCTGACATTTAGGCCTTGAGCAAGACCCCGTCGCGAGTTTACCTCCGTCACAGCACGCTACGTCACACCTTTGTTCAGCGCGTGACCGTGCTCTGGCTGAACCTCCCTATTGACGTGACGTCTCCGTGTACTTGCAGCGGCAGCGTCTCGACGTCGACGTCGCAGCGGAGCGCGGCGGGCGGAGACCTGTACGAGTTCCGCGACTCGCCCGACCAGCCGCCCGTCGCGCTGCCGCCCATGCTGCACCCGATCCCGAGACCGGTGCCCGCGCCCGGTGAGTATCCGTACCCTCCAACTGTACCTACACCTGCACCCAAAAGCTGTGCCTTTCATCCCATACTTTGTCTGCCTGAGTGTCATCACAAGGCATTTTGGGTGAGGGTACCCGACACCTGATCAAGCAACTGCTCAATCTGTTTGGAAATATCTGCATTTGCGACAATGTGATTCTGGTTGAATACGCCAGGAGGTTCACGTGCATGAATTTCGCTGTTTCCATTTCAGTCGTGGCTGAAGCTGGGAAGCGCAGAGAGTCCGACAAGGAGAACTCGCGGGGCGGTGGGAGCGGCTCCCACTCCCCAGCCTCCGGGTCGCCGGGCAGCCCCGCCGCCGCCCCCGCCCCGCTCCCCGCGACCCTCCTCCCGTACCCGGGCCTCCCCTACCCCGTCCCCGTCCCCAAGGCGCACTCCACCCCGCCGTCCCCCGAAGCATCCACCAAACCCCCGAAACCAGACCCCGAGCCCCTGACCACGAAGCCGGGAGATTCCGCGGTCTCCGTGGCAACGCCCAGTTTCAAGATCTCCCAGACGTTCCACTTGTCTCCAGGCAAGGTGGGGCACGTAGGGCAGGTGGACTACAAGGACAACCAGGCCAAGGTCAGGGCTCCGATCACGTGGCCCCCCGTGGGCCTCGGCTGCCCCTCCAGCCCCAGCAAGAGCAGCAAGAAGTCAACACCCAGTGGGTCTCCGCCCACAACTGCAGCAGCAACGACGAATGGCGGCTCCCCACCCAAATCACCCAAAGCGGCGTCAACCTCGCCCGTGTCAACAAAACCAGGTTCATCTGTCACCACCACCACCGCAACCACGGCCGTGCTCACGCCATCACACAAGCCAGCTCCACCGTCTGCGGCGGTGGCTCCCACCACCACAGCGTCAGTGTCTCCCGTCAAAACGACGGCCTCGGGTCTCCCGGTGGTGTCGGTGCCCCCAGGGGTGCCCCACGCCTCGGTGGCCCCGGCCCTCGCCACCCTCTCTGCCCCGGCCGCCGGAGTGAGCATCCCTGCGGCGGTCGCCACGGGGCTGACGGCGGGGTCGGCTGCGCTGCCGCCCGGATACCAGGAGTACATGAGCTCCATGATGGCGAGGTACAACTTGTCGGCGCAGGCGCAGTCTCTCAGGTGAGCAGCGTCTCCGTGACCACGTGATTTGGGCGGGTCACGTGGGGGGACCAACCAGCCCTTTCCTTTTGTGAAAGTGTGTACAGATTTGCGTCAAACGGCTTCGCAAACGAAATGTGAAATTTTCTGTTGTTGAATAGACTCTATGGAACAACTTTCTTCGCGTCCGACGTGGCACTACTTTTCTCACGTTTTGACGCGGAACTATTTTTCCTCCGCAGGATGGACGAGGCGCACTACATGGCGATGATCCGACGCTACTACTCAGACTGGTACGACATGTACTCGCGCTACCCGTACCACGCCCTGTCCGCCGGAGGGGCGTACTCTGGCATACCCTCCTCCACCACAGGTTCGTCTTTCAATCTCACGATACCCTTTGGGTTTTATTACCAGTCTCCTTTCTGGTGTGGTGTCTCTGAAAAAAATTGTGTTATATTTTGCAGCTACTGAGTCCCTCAAGTCCGGGTCGTTGTCGGGGGTGATGCCGTTCCCCAGCTACATGTATCCCATGACAACCAGCGACCCGCGGCTCGTCGATCTCAGCAACCGCACCGCCGCCGTTGCTGCGGCAACCGCCGCATCGCGCGACCCGGAAGTGAAGTCAGTGTCTCCCTCTGGTGGGCTCAAGAGAAGTCTGAGGGAACCCGTGTCGCCCTCCCGCGCCGGCAGCCACGACGTCCTTGACCTGAGCATCAAGAAGCCCAAGGTGGAGAGTCCCGTCGCAGCGAGGCCAAGTGCAGTCATTCCATCGCACCCGAGTCCCCTCGTACCCTCTGGCTTGGTACCCATGGGTTTGCCGGGTCACGTGGGTATCCCCGTGACCAGCTCCTCCGGGCTCTCCGTTCCCATCCCCGGGCTCCAGGCCCCTTCCCTGCAGTCCCTCGCTGCATCCGGGTACTCTGCATCCGCCATGTTGGATCCCAGGGCCCTGGCTCTGTCGTCGTACGTCAGTGCGGCCGGAAGCGGAAGCTCGTCGACGCTGAGTCTCGCGCATGCGCAGCAGCAGGCCCTGAGCCTCGGGTACCCCGTGGCCTACATGCCCTCGGGACTCGCCGCGGGGTACTCACAGCTCTGCGCCACGAGTAGCACGGACAGAGACAAACTACTCAAGGCGCAGCAGCTCCAGTTCGCTGCTGACATTAGGATGTAAAACTCCCAGGCAGGAGTCGCACTGGATGCGCCGTGCGTTGCGTCCGTGTGCGAGTCAGCAAGCGTCAGCTCTAAAACGCACATTGACCTGAGGGCTGCGCAAACGTTCTGACGCACGGAGCCAAAGCGCACGTCTCATTCAGTGAGAAACAAGCCAAAAACTTCTCCACGTTTTCCCCCCCTAATTTCTTCTCACGGTGCTGTATATTTTCTACGTTTTTAGAGTCAAAATGTACATAGTCCCACCAAGTTGTGCAAACCGTATGAACTCTACTTAATGAACCAAGACGCCAAATTGTGTTTGAAAGAACAGAGACTTTCAGCTGTTGCTTGTTCACCCGCCGTTGTTCGTGGGACGACTTTGGAGCTTGACGCAAACTTGGAGTCTTGGATTTTGCGTGCGTTCCACGTTGCGTTGTGTCAAGTGAGGATGGTCCCAAAACGTCTCTGAGGTCTTTTTCACACGTGATGCGTCGCGCACTGTGTCCTTGCACTGTGTTGCTGCGTCGTGTCCTCTTGACGCAGTCCATCACGCATCAGCTGTGAACCGAGTATCAGGCCACGAAGAGGCGGACCTTGGTCTCAGCCAGCGATCAATCCCTTTGGGGCACCAAAATTAGGGAGTGGGGGCAAAATTTTCTTTTGGGGGCAACGGGTCCCCAACTTCAACTTCCCAAAAAAAATGTCTTGCAAAGGAAGCAAAACTTTGTGCCTGCAACACCAATGAAAATATCCAGGGGTAAATTAATTTTTCGGGCTTCAGTAGGGTTCCCTGGATCCCCTGTCTCAACCGAGGAGCCTAGAACACATACATACACCTGTAGACAAGGTCGTTAGACTGAGTACAGTGCCGTTTAGCCAGCAGATGATGAGTGTTGCACAGCGTCCGTGTTAGAGCAGTAGCAGAGTTGGAACTGTTGAGCCTGTTTCACACCGTTTGTGTCGCACACTGTGTCCTTGGTTTCAAGGACGCACACCAAGCCAACTCTACACGTGCAAAGATTTTTGTTTTGGTTTTGTTTCTTCTTTGACTTTTGAATGTGTTTTCCTCGCAGTCGTTCAATAGAGATTTTCTCTGCATTTCTCTGACTGAATCTGAATAAAAAGCTCTGCCATTGTTTCCAACTTTATTTGTGGTGTTGTTCAATTCAACTCGGATCAGAAAAAATGCGTTTCACGTTGTGCAGACAAAAGACCAGGGGTCCGAAACCTGTTTCTTTTCTCTAAAATTTGCTCAATTTTGCTGCAAAACTCGACTCCGACCCAGATGCCAAGACCAAATTTATTTTCACTGCGAAAACTGTGGAGTCCGAGCCTCAAGACGTCATCACAACCTGTGATGCGCAGAAAAGCGACAAACACAACGAACGTCGGCAACACGCTGGGGGCCCTGGATCCGCTGCGAAAATTTTTAGCTTCTTGTGCGAACGTTGCATCTCCGTCGCTCCGTCGTTTGAAGGGAAATTGCTTGACTGATGAGGAAATTAGACATTGAGCGGGATGGGAGCTGCGTGCGTGTGCCACGTTAATTCTGAGCGAAAATAGCACTCTACGGATACACGAGTGCAACAGTTTACGCAATCCCATCCTGGATGCATCGTGCGTTGTTTGTCGTTCGTGTCAAAACTCGCTCGAAAATAAAACAGACTTGACAGGATTTAGGAAGCAGAAGCAGACAGCTTTAATTGTCCAACAATATAGATATGTCGCGTGCAGCCGCAGGTCACTTCCTGTTCTGGCCCCCGCAACACAGCGAAAATAGACCGAGTTCGTTTTGGTCAGCGAAGCGAAGCCGTTCAAACATGAAAGGCGTGACTCCCGTTTCATGGTCCACAGATACTCAAATCTTGCGGAACAAATCCCCCAGTGTCGTCCCTAGCGGGTCCTCCCTCAGCAGCGCGCACCAGCAGCCCCGCCCAGGCTCCGACGCACGCGCACTGCCCGGCTCCACCCGGAAGTGTGTGCACACCGGAAACGAGGCGCACAGCGACGCGCAGCGCTTGACGGAGCAGAAGCCAATCAGAAGCCTCTGTTCCTCGGCGACGGTGACGGGAGACGCCGCCTTTGCGAAGTGCATCATTTGAAATGGTCCCGGAGCCTGGTTCGCTGAGGATGGAATGACAGAACTCACCACCAACAACAAATTTTCTCAGTGGGACCAATCAACAATGCGTGCACCGCAAAAATGTTCACGAACACGTGCATGACAGTGACGTGTGAATCAACGAGTCATTGAAAATTCTTTGCATTCAATCTCTTTCAAGTGAAATTCTAGCTCGACAAATTTCTGTCACCCACCAGCCGCGACCTGATCTTGGCCCCGCCCTTTTCCACCTGTCGACGGGTGCACGTCACCCACCCGTCTGTTGTAAATCCCGGTGCATTGGTCGCGAGTTCCCCCGGCCTCACCCGGTTCCTCCTCCGGCTCCCACTCGCACAGCGGCAGCAGCGCTTCCGTCCCCGCCATGTTCTTCAGGTGGTACGTCTGGGCGTCGTGGGGACTGATGCCCACGTAATAGTGACCGTTGTGTCCAAGATCGCCATCAGGGGGACCCCAGTCCCAGTTTCCGGTCAGCACAGCGTCCCATTTTTCTGGATGGTGGGAACAGAAAAGACTCACAAGTCAGAGTTGGGACACATCTGCCAACGTCACCCACTCGCACCATTGGTCCACAAGACACACGCACACACTCCTCACATGCTTCCTGTAGAAGACACCCAGTCACACAAACTGCACACACGCACTCACACACGCACGCACACACACACACACACACACACACACACACACACACACACACACACAAGGAACCCCATGCTCGATGACGTGGGAAAAGCCAAAGAACTAACAATGAAGTGATGATCAGCCGGGGCCAGACTTTTTGCACAAAGGAGAGAGTGTGAATGATTCGTGGCGAAAAGCATTGGTTGGAACCACGCCGCACACGGTGAAGGCCCATGCAACGAGATCCACGTCAGTCATGTTTATCAACCGCACCGGAAACATTTCGCAAGAAAGCCCCACTGCAGCGTTGCCGCACTCATGGGTGACGGACGTGCTGGCCCAGGCCACGGGCGACGCCTGGTTGCCGTGGAGTATCAGCTCTCCGCTCGTCCAGTAGGCCTCGTCCTCGTCCGACGAACCTGAAGAACATCCCAGCACACACGTTCCAGCTTGTGGCCAAATGATCTGACTGAACGCGCCAAGCGTTGCTTCGGCTGATGAACAAACTTGATAACCTCAACACACTTGACCAAAAGCGCCCGGTTCCAGGGTCCCAGCCCGGACCTGTCCGAATGTTCCATTTGCACGCGGGAAGCGAAGAAACAAAATTCGTCTCTGGTCTGTGGAAGCCTGACATCAGGTAAAACTGAAACGCATTGGTGGCACAGTCAACTGCAGGGAACAATACATGTGCGCGTTGAAAGAAAAAACAACAACAAAACAGAACAACAACACTCACCGTCAACGAGAAATGCCAAGACGGCGTTGAACTCGGCCTGCGTTTCTATGGAGACGAGCGTCGCGCTGAACGCGTCGCATTCGTTGATCGCCACAGTCCGCGTGTTTCCGGCTTGGATCACGTGGTAACAGCTGCTTCCGGCCGCAGTGAATGGAGACGGACACGCAGCCGCTGCGTGGAGCAAGAAAAGGAGAATTCTCCGAGAGAGGATCTGGGTTTTAAACTGGAAAGGATTCCTTGCACTTTCTGCGCCTCAAGCACGAAGTCTTCTCATGAGACGGATCCGCATGAGTGGTCCTTCCTCACCAGACCCTGGCCCTATCTCTGGAACACGATATCCTACCTGCGGTCAGTCGTGAAGCTCCGAACAGCAGCCAGATCCTGACGTGCCACGCAGCACCCATCCTCCACAAACCGTCCGTGAGATCTACCCACTAGCTAAAAATGCACGCAAAGTGAGCAATGAAAGTTGAAGCTATTCTGGATGAGAATGTGACTGCATGCGCAAGGTGTATTGATGGAAGTGCGTTGAATAAGTTTGGCAGCGGAAGCAACGGGAAAGACGACGAAAGGAAATCGTTGAACCGGAACCTGATCTCATCACGGGATCCAGAGGGAGGGAGGAGCCTGGACTCACCCACCGAAACCAGCGTCCAGCTCAGCACGGGCGAAGACACGCAGCGCGGTTTGTGATGGTGTGACGCACCAGAGACAAGTTCATGTCTGCATGACACAGCCACTCAGAGAGACAAAACAGAACTTTGATCGTGGAGAGATCCAAAGCAGTGGACTAAATCCAAGTGAGAAGTGCTGACAGTTTGTGTTATCAATCAGTTTTGCACCGTGCGGTAAAACAGGGTCTGGGTCTTTCTCTTTCACTTTCAAAATACAAGTCATCTTTCACTTTCAAAATTCAAGTCAAAAGGGCTGCACTCCCTGACAAAATCCTCCCAGATCCTCGTTATTCCACACTTGGAGCTGAGTTGCATTCGGGCTGAGAGGAAGTCGGCGGGGACATTGGATTCGCTGCAGAAAGGGTCCTGGGCCCCGACACTTCTCAACCCTTCTGACGCATCAACCTGACAGTGTGCAGCAGTATTTACGTGGATATCCCCTCCTAACTTGAGAAAAATGTTCTTTTGGTGTGGTGGATCAGCCGGCAGGACCAGGAACAAACCCCGCAAAATTTCTCTCCTTTTTGGGAGCCAATTCGTTGGTCAATTCGAAACCGCTGTGAACGAAGCTTGTTGATGTGATAAGAACCCACGGAGGCGAACTGTTGAACTTCACGATCGGACAAACTATCATTGTTTACAGTTTTCGTACTGTGTCGAGTGGTTCTTGCGTTCTAAAGAGATGAAGCCTGCCTCACGCATGATGCGTTACGCGTTGCGTCGACGCATGCACAGGCCCAAATCAAATCAACGTGGGTGAAACAGGCATTTATGAGTCCGTGCTTGGGTCCAATGACAGAGCAGCGACGCAACCCCGAAATTCCATGTGCGCACCATGCCCTGAAAGAAGTGCATTTGTTTCTAATCCATTGCGAAGTCGAGATGAAGGATCTTTTATTTTCAATAGATATTTATCAACGAATGTGGAGCAGATGCGAGGCACTCAGACATTCCCAAGCAACACCATTGCGCAATTTCGGTCACGCTGGGCTCACCAGGAGCGGGTCCAGGGTCTGGGTTTGGAGGGACTCCCTGGAGGGGGCGACATTAACTTGAAAATCTGACCTTCAATCCAAGTTGGCACCAAAAACACAGGAATAACTGGAAAAGATTTTTGGGCTTGCGCACTGGGGCCCCTGAGCCCTTGGGATCCGCCCCTGGAAGCAGTTGCGTCAACCGACGCCGCAGCATCGAATGATAAACACGTGAATCCAGGAACGTATTCGAGACCCACCCAGTGTGAATCAGGCCGAAGATTTCAAACACAACTGATTTCGTTGAGTTGATTGCGATTACGTTTCATTGCAAGACAGAAGTGGAACGATGATCTTCTGCAAGAGATTTTCTTCCTCAATGCATGTGATGCAACTCTCCTTCAAGAAATGAATATGAAAGCGGAAGGGAAAATCCTTCCGTAAATCTGGATGTCAGCTGAAGAGCAGAAGGACTCTGTATGGAATGGTAAGGCTCCTGTATTGCTTTCCAGATCTGCACTCTGTTGGCGTGTCTCTCTGAGTCAGAACTCCTCGCGGCATTGCAATCACAGGGTCAGCCCCTGGTTGTGGACAAACCAGCGCGTTCTTTTTGGGTCTCACACCAGAAGAATCTGCTTCGTTCTTTTCACTGAAGAACCAAAAGTACAAAATAGTTAAAATCAAGACAATTGGAACTCTGTGCATGGTTGTCTTTGGGAGCTCACGGAGTCTGCTTCCTGGCCCCCATTGCAACGATTTTACCGTCTGAGTACGGGCCAAAACGAAAGCAAGCGTTCGGCCATCTTTCCTCCTGAGTCGGACGCATGCATGTCTGGATTACCATCCCCTCCTTCTGCTCAGATCCACGGGGAACAAGTGTTTGAAAACCTTGTGTTTGACGAAAACTCGCATTCTGTACGAGGAAACATACATGGGGATCTCTATCTTGTGTCCATGCAGATTGGAGGAAATTTCCTCGTGACCACTCCGTCTCGTGTTCCCAACTTCCTGTTCTTGAGAATTCATTTTGGCACCTGTATGCAAAACATAGAACAGGGACGAAGTGTGTGCAAACAAGGTGTGAGGAAAAGAATTGTCCAGGGGTCTATTCTCTCTCGACATCGCTCGAGGGAGATAAACTGAATCAATAAACCTGCTCGTTGCGCGTTGGGTGAGGGGAGGACAGGGAGGGTCTGGTCATTTGGGCCTGGGTGCAAGGCAAATGTATCAAAGGGGTAAGATGACCACACGTGTATGTGTGTGTGTGTGTGTGTGTGTGTGTGTCGGCGTGTGTGCACGGGTGATGAGGTTCTGACCCTTGGTATTCGTCTTCGGAGTAGTTTCTGTCAGCAACAACAATTTCATCGCAACTCTTGCAGATCCAGGGTCAAAATTCCAGGGTCCGTTGTGGACGGTCAGGACCCTCACAACCTGTCTCGCATGTTGCGGCACAAAAATGGCCTCTTGTGATGTGCATTGGTGATGAAGATACGTATGTCGTTGCCCTCACATCCAGCTCGCTTGAAGACACCACAGGTTCTGCTTCGAGTCGTGTTGTGTGGACGTGGCCTTCATTCTTGTGGCGCGTTTTTGTCATTGGCAGTTATCAATCATTGCGACACCTGACACAATGTTTGCTCACGGCTTCTGAATTCGGTTGTTAGTGTGAGAGGGAAAGCCGGGTCCCTCGTGAAGGTCCAATTTTGAGCACAGGTGCAAATTTGCTTTTTGTCTTCCTGTGTATTGTTGAACTGTGCACAATTGAGGTCGCCCCTTGACCAGATCCTGGATTCACCCGTGAGGCCTCGTCAAAAAGGGACACAGAAAGGGACACCTTCTTTTTCTCCAGGTCCCTGCGGAGGGAAGTCATGGTGTAGCTCCGCGTCCGCGGAATACCACGTGATCTACCGCGCAGAAACACCCGTGTGAAAACCACGTGGTCTGTACCACGTGGGTTTCCCGAGGAGAAGCTCCAGGGGCCGCACGACGCCCTTGACAGAGAACAACAACGTGCCATGTTTACACAGTGTTCACGTGTGATATTAGAAACTCTTTACAACGCATTGAGTTTCAACAGCGATGCGGAAACGACCAGGTACGAGCAAACTCGAGCAATGGGAAAAAATAATCGACCGAAATCACACTGTGTGGATGCACTGCACGACCCAACGTACAAGGAAAGAAAAGGACCCGCAGACCAGGGCCAACCACACACATCTGACAGGCACCCAAATCGACGGACGTTGTCTCGAGTGAACACGGGAGATGTTCGGAGCCCAGGTCTGAGCCTTGATTGACGGAACCTACACGTCAATCCGCGGAACCTACCGCACTAAAGGAGTTGACGCAGCTCCCGGTGTCACCCGTGGCGCATTCAGGGTGAACTCGGCCTCACACAGGATGCTGTGGACGCGCACTGCACGAGTCGCGGTGTGGCTCCTGCCCTGCTGGGTCATCGTTGCCTCTGGCAGCAGCAGCAGCAGCAGCAGCAGCAGCAGCAGCAGCAGCAGCGATGACGGCAGCGGTGCTGTTGCGGAACCAGAGAATGGCCCGCTGTGGTCCAGGATGGAGCAGGCGTTCAAACCCGCGACTAAAGGTGAGACAAATCTGCTATCAATGCATGTCCGTGGCTTGTTGATTTGTTCGGTAAACCAGGAAATTGCATAAAATCCGCAAAAGGGGGTCCCTACAAAAATCGAGGCCAGTGTTTGACACTTGGAGAATCATTGGGGTGACTTCACAGGATCACTGGGGTCTGACTTCAAACACGTGTTCTGAAATTTTTCAAAAGATTTTGTCGAAGTGGGCTTCCCGAAGGGCAAGAAAGGTGTGGGAGTAAGGTGAGTTCAAGAGGACCCTGGTTGCACCAAAAGATCCTGGAATGAACCAGACGCAACCAAGGGACGTTGTTTCTCGCACGCACAGACCCGCGGGCGGCGTGTCTTGGCGGTTCGCTCCACGTCTCCTGCGCCGACACATCTCACGTGATCACCGGGCAAATCCTCGCCGGGTTCTACCGGAAGTACAGGCAGTGCAGCGGCGCCAGCACCGCCCCCTGGTGCCAGAAGTGCCGGAGGCGGAACAAGGAGTGCGAGGGAGTTCCCGAGATGTACGATGAGCGCATCTACGAGTGTCTGTGGAACGCTTCGTCCTGTGGTCCATTCCGAGTCCACCAAGATGGCGGCGTTTTCTCGGTGATGTCCATTGACTCCAAAAAATGTGGTGAAGAAAACAGAGACGTTTTCAACTACATGGTGGCGAGGAACATCTTGTGCGTTCCGAGTGAGTATATCCTCGGGTGGACGCAGGGGCCCACGTGCCATGCCCCCCTCCCCAGCTCACCGCCCCAAGCTGCAGGCGCAAAGTATTGCTTTGGCGTGTCTGTTTCAAGACCTGTGCAAGTCACCAGGTCTGTCGGTGCTGGCAAAACGAGGCAGAAATATCGTTCAAAAGTTCAGACTGGGGGGTGGGGGGGGGCGGCGAGGTAGGGGCGGCACAAGCTGCGGAGGGACTCCCCACCTCAAAGTGTAAGATTTTATGCGCCTGCAGTGTCAAGGTTGGCTTTTTCTTGTCGGTTGCCTCATTTTCCTGCGTGTGCCTGATGCTACTTTTCCCCTTCCAGGGCATTTGGTGCACCACCAGTGCGCGAGGGCGGAGCCGGACGTGCTGCACGGCGAGCCCGAGGGCTTCCTCGTCATCCCGTACTCGGTGTCGTACTGGCGGAAGATCGGGAACTGCAACACCACGTGGATTCCGGCGGCGCATGCGCAAAGCATCGCGCTGCGCGGGGACCTCATGAATCTGGCGCCAAATTCTGAACCAGTTCAGAGCACTGCGAAACTGACAATTCGCCTTGTGTATGAAGACGGATCTCCAGTACCACGGGAATTCTACCTGTGGCAGGATTTTTGCATCCTGGCTCCGAGACCAGCCAAAGTGGAGTTTGACATCAGGGATGAGACGGGGGATCAGAAGCACGAGTTCGGAGACCTGCAGAGGATGCCTATGAGCTGGAGGAGACACCGGGTCTGGTTCGAAGGTGCGTGCACGTGTCGTGTCGTAGTGAGACAACGGAGGCCCTGGAGCCCAGACACACAGAATGTGTTCTGGGAAAAGAAACGGCGTCATTCTACAGAACGATCGTCCATCGCGCTGGGCAGAGCGATCGTTGCGCAGAAACCGACGAAACGACCCGGTGTGTCCGAACACAAAGTTTTCGTCACCCCGGAAAAATACTATTTTCCGTGTGGATCCACTTACGCGAAGTACGCAAAAAATAAGCTCATTTGCACTGAAATTGATACAGAAGTCACTGTGTGCGACGTCCTGCCTTGCGCTGTACCACCACAATGCCACAAATTCCTCACGATCAACACGAGGTCTTTCACACTGTCGTTTCATTGCAGCTTCAGACGCGCCTGTGCACGCCTCTCCGCTGCCTGATGAGCGATGCGAGACCCTCAGCCCCAAGATGGCCGCCATGTCGAGGACGGGTCCCCGCTCCTCTCCAGACCTCGATCCCGCAGACGGAACGTCTTCGCTTGGACTGGACGCCGTCGCCGTCGGAGACGCCACGCCCAAGACGGCGCCGTCGCTCATGAACTCGTTTCCTGAGGTGGACCCTGTCCGCATGGTGGTGCCACTGCTGTGGGCGGCGACGGGTATGATTCTGCTGCTGCTGGCGATCGTGGTGCTGCTCAGCGCCTTCCTGTGCCGCCGGCGGCGCCGGCACCGCCACCTACGTCACGTGCGTCGCGTGATCAGCGGCGCCAACAAGGTCACCAACTGCTTCCCTCAGATCCTCAACGTCAACAACAACAACGGAGTTGCCAGTTGCTATGGCAAGAACAGAATGGCTGGTTTCCATGACCACAACGGAATCGCTTGTTTCCATGGCGACGTCGCCTTGGAGCCGCTTACAGGCGCCGACGCCGACGCCGACGCCGACGCCGACCCTGACACCGACGCCGCGAATCACGTGACGGAAAACGCAGAGAATTCGTGGCGGGAAACGGGACTTGACGGTGACGCCGTTTGCCGAGTGACGCCACACGATCTCCAAATTGTTTCACAGATCTGAGCACGGGGTTAAACCCACCAGGGGGACAGGTGCACGTCCCAACTGTCTGCCAATCTGGGTCGTTCGTGTGTTCAGGTCAGGCATTGAGAAAGTCGCCTGCGATTGCTTCAGTCGTGCAGCACACTCCAGGTACCAGGCATTTAGACTTCACCCTTGTCACCTGTTCAAGAGGCATTTTGACTGACGGGTATTCGTCTGTCTGTCTGTCTGTCTGTCTGTCTGTCTGTCTGTCTGTCTGTCTGTCTGTCTGTCTGTCTGTCTGTCTGTCTGTCTGTCTGTCTGTCTGTCTGTCTGTCT
>JAAUXT010135345.1_pt1 | contig 20420 bp, 13 predicted proteins | sample 7278171 | NCBI WGS metagenome assembly JAAUXT01 (sample SAMN14350112, study PRJNA611818) | marine sediment metagenome | isolation source: surface marine sediment (1.8m) | place: French Polynesia: Moorea | collected 2018-08 | reverse complement strand
TTTCACACGGGGTCAGAACCACCCATCGAGCGTTTTGGCATGGACGACCGTCGAGTGGAAAGTGCTGATAGGTAGTTTTGACTACCCTACCCTTCTGACACTCCGACAACGATTTGAGCTGTTTTTGTACAAAGCAGCTTTCAAACTATAAATTTTCAAGGACGGATTCAGGGCGTCACTCTGTTTGCTTCGTTTTGTTTCTCTCCATGTCCCCCCAAACAAGTTTGCGCCAACAAACCCTTGTAGTCGTACCCACTCGTAGAAGTCGTGCAAAGTGGACGGGATGGCGGAGCACCAACCTCGAGCAAAGTGTCACGTGCAAGATTTCGCAACATTCTGCCTCAAATGGTCTTTCTGCTGCGTTTCACCTGCGCATGCGTGTATCTGGCCGTGGGCGCAGAGTTTGGTAATTCCCAATCATTTCGTTCTTCCCCTTTCGATTTCTTGAGGCTCTCGGCTGAAATGGAAACAACTAGAATTCAGGGCCTTTGCTGAGGGCAAGCCGGTCCGAAGACGATGAGAGGGTCCTTTGCCACCTGTCCGAAGCACACACCACTGGCACGCACGCACACACACGCACGCGCACACACACCCGCTCAAGCACCCTGACTTCGTGGACTTGAGCACTTTGTTCAACACGTTAGCTCAAAGACCTTTCGCACAACAAGCATTCGACAGAGGACAACAGGGTAGAATCGAGCATACCATGGCCAAGGAACACATAAACTCCAAAGCAGAAGGAACAGAGCCAAGCGCGTACAATGAAGGTTCGGAGACAATTCGAGTTTGAACAAGGCAATGTCATGCCTTGTTCTGCTGGAGTGCTACCTTGCGCAGAAACGCCCCACCGAAGTTCAGACATGATCGTCATGCATGGAAGGAAACACACGTGTGCGCACAAGCACACACACACACACATACCCAACCAAGAGGACGTGTTTCTTTTCTGAACCACGGGCCAAAATATTCCGTTAGCAATTTTTTGGGTGTGAGGTGATATTTCTGAGACAGGATTGGTCAAAATTATTGAAATTTATGCAGCAAAAATCCCCACATGGGCTGAGAGTTGGGTATAAATACGCGAGAAGCGAACGTCTCGACACCAACGTCATCTCAGCGTCTCCTCGACTACAATCTCCATAGCAGCCAACAACTGATCTGCGCATCAACCAAGGTGAGCATTACTGCCGACAGTGGCGAGTTTTAGCAAAGAGCCCGCAACCTAGAAAAACAAATGCAAAATGTAAACTTTTGACCACCACAACATGCCAGAAGTTAAGTTTGTGTTTGTATATCTCGTTGGCAAGATTGCGAGCTGTTTGCCAAAAATCCCCAATGGCAGAAAAATGGTACCAGGGTGTACACCCAGGATTTGGTCAGGCAAGAGCAAGAACGTGGAGATGTGCCGCACTGAAAGAGAAAAGAAGCATTTGAAAGTTTTGAATTGAAAGACACAAGCCTCAACGGCCCAGGTTTGGGAACTCAGATGTCAGGCTCTTCTTTTTCCTTTTGTGTATTTGTGTCTGAAATCTTTACTTCTTTGGAGTTTTTTATGCCTTTTTCCCGTACAAAAAAAAACAACATTTTTTCTGTTGCAGCAATCACGATCGATGGCTTCCTACCTGGTGTTTTGCGTTCTCCTGGCCACGGGCATGGCTGTGGTGAGGTTCTTCCTTTGTTTCTATGAAAGTCAGTGTGAACAGCAAACGACAGTGGCAACTTCCCAGTTCAAGATGTCCTTTCGTTTTGTCACAATTTTTTTGCTCAGCATGGCAAAATGGAGTGTCTTGGTACATGTTCCCCGCAAGTGTTGTATCTCAGGACCGTTTCCTGACGCCGAAATACGCCATGGGGAAGAATCAGACCTCCACCCAGGGAGGAAAATCTCGCAAATTTAATGCGACATTTAAAGATTCGTTTCGTTTTCGTGTACTTGAAAAAAAAAGAAATTTGGTTTGAGTACACTGCTCGGTTGGGCAAGGTGGTGCACTCTTCCCACATCTTCCAGAATGCGTCTTGAACGCTGGAGCCTCAACACATGCGCACACCTTTACATGGACATGACTCCTCACCATCTTCACTCTTTGTAGGCAAGCGGGGCGAGTTTCTCGGACCCCAATGTGAAGCCCGCTAGCAGAAGGCCGACCCAGCGTGTTCGGGACGTGAGTACTGATTTGTATATAAATAAGGACACATCATTTCCATGAAAATACGTGAGTTTGTCAGTTGGAGATTGAAGCCTCATGTGGATCCAAACGACGTTGATGTCTTTGACAGTGGGGGCAAGTTTATTCCTGGGCATCATAGGGGCCTGGTCTCCCGCCTCCCCTGGATACACCCTTGGATCCGTCCCTAGATCCACCTCTGGATCCGCCCCTGGATCCTCCCCTGTAGTTACAAGTCGTTTCGTCACAGGTCCGTATTCACATGGACTTCCCGAACGACGCCTCGACGTCAACTGAGGACGTCGACGTCAACTACGAGCGTAACTACGTGAGACTCGTGACGAACGCCGGCAGCGAGTCCGAGCCGTCGACCGTCCTCATCCACGACTACAGCGCGGTGAGTCGAGTCAAGATGCAAATACACTAATGACATGCAAGGGAACACACACGTACGTGAGCGCACACACACACACACACACACACACACACACACACACACATACAGACAGGCGCTCTTGCTCCATATCGATAAACAACGAGAGGATAACATTTTGAGTGATTTTTTAGTGTCACACACACACACACACACACACACACACACACACACACACACACACACACACACACACGACAACGCAAGCACGCACAAGCGCCATGCGTGCGCACATACTCACAAACTCACACACACCACACACACACACACACACACACACACACACACACACACACACACACACACACATGAGCGTCCTTCTACTTGCATGCACTCAAGTTTGTGGTCTTTTTTAGAACCTGACCATGGTCAAGTCGGACGGCCAGTGCTCGCTCTTACTCGGCCACCCACTCGCCGACAACGACATCACCGACTGGGCGCAGGAGCCAGTGAGTTCCTTTCTATCAAGTTTTTTTTCCAATTGGTGGACCCGCCATCACAAATACCATGTAACTTTATGTGTGTTTGAGTGAGGTATGCGTCTCTGCCGGGTAAATTTTGTATCCCTGGACCTGGACCCACGTCCTTTCAAAATTTTCCGTTGCCTCCCAAAATTTGTGTGTCACAACTTTTTCGTTTTTTGAAGGCATGTCACATCTGTTAGTTTTTGAGTTTGAGCCCCTGTGACCTCAATCCTGGTCCTCGAAAAGAGAGAAAGAGACAGACAGAGACAGAGCGAGATCTGCGGACAGACCTCGTGGACGAGACAACTTCGTGCGTGAATCAGCGACACGTCATCTCACTTGCGCATGTCACAGGAGATCTCAACCATTCACGCTTCTCTGAACAGGACTCTGAGGCTGAGGAGCAGACCCACGACCAGAACATGCTCGACATCACGCCCCAGAACTTCCACGCCGACAAGTGAGTGCCAATCCCAGAGTGTCACGTCATGGGGCTGAGGGAGGGTGGTCGTAGCCTGGAGGCACGGGCGGCTTGCCTTGGGTTGGGAGGGACTCCAGCCTGTGAGCCAGAGTGAGGCTCGTCAGTGACCCAGGGTGCAGAAGAGATGGCACTGCCTCTTGAAGCGTTTGATTCCAAGAGGGGCAGCCCAGTGGGCCAACCCTGGGTCAACCACAACCACGACCCACAACTTGATCACAGTACTTTCGGAGAACTGACATCAGCAACAGATCCACGGGTCCCCTTGGGACGCAGCTTTCCCCCTCTGACGATCATGTGACATGATTTGCAGGACGACTCTCCCGACCGTGATGCAGGAGGAGTGTCCCGACTCTCCGATCGGCGTCGCCACCGTCAGCGAACAGGACGCCACTGCAGGTTCGTCAGTTATCTGCACAATTTCGGCGCTTCTGAAGTACGCGTGAGGCTGGGCGCACACAGAGCGTTGAGTCGAAAATTTTGACCCTGAATGACGTGTCATCAGGACTCTCATGGAATCATGATACAGAGTGTGTTGATTTTCAGAAAACAAATGGACTGTTATGATGAATGAAAGCAGAATTGCTTTGGTTAGGTTTGGATCAACCTCAAAGTGCAAATAGTGTTTTTGTAATTGTCCTAATGGCATGTTATTCAGGGTCACACAAACGTCGACACATGCGCTGTGTGCTCCATGCCTGAAAGAGCATCCCCGCGATCTTTTCCTGTGCAGGCATTGTGTCCGACGTGTTGCCGTCTGAGGGAACATTCTGCTGTTGTCAACTTTGAGTTGATTCTGGCCTGAAAGAGCCAAAAGAAAAGCCCACAGACAACAGTCACTTGTGGGCTACCGCGTAAAACATCTTTCTGAGTCCTTAGTCAGATGCAACTCTGCCGTTCTTGACAAACACGTTGACATTTTGCTTTGTTCTCTTGCAGTGGGCAGAGAGAAGCGACAGACCAGACGTCGCTGCTGCCTCTATTTCCGCTGCAGAATAAACGGTCGTCTGTACATCTGCAGGTACTGCTGGTACTGCTAAACCAGCACCTGCAGGTTCAGGCCCCAATGAGGCCTGATGCCTCAAGCAAAACCAACAAAACAAAAAACAAATTTCAAAATTTACCGCGCCCATTCACTCTCCCACACCCTGCTCCCCACCCTGCCACACCCCCTCCCCGGCTTTGAGTACCCAGTTCTGTTTTGAGACACAGTTTCCTCCAAAAATCCTGAAAAGTGAATTTGTGTTCAGATGTTTTGTTTCTCCTCGAACGTTCATGTTTTCTGTTTTTCGTGTAACAGAAGCCAAGTTTAGATCTATGTATCTCCAGAAAAATTACATGACGCTTGTCTTTGTAACCTCGCTGGTAACCTTACTGTTGTAACACTTGTACCTGTAACGCTTCCCCGACGTTTCAATAAATTTTGGTCAAATAAAAATCGTCGAACACTATGAACCGTCCGCCGCGAAATGCACAGACATCGACTTCCCGGGCAACACAGTTGATACGGAAACATCGTCAAGGTTCGAGCACATAACACGATTACCTGTAGAGGTTCAAAGGACTTTGTCACGGAGGGGCGAGCTTTCCCCTTATTGACAACTGTCATCGAGGGAAGACGCTTTGCTTGAACACGTGCGCTCGGGTGCTGGAGTCACAACCCAACCATCATCGTGTTCTGTGTCTTTGTGTGTGTGTATGTGTGTGTGTGTGTGTGTGTGTGCGTGTGCATATGCGACGTTCCGTCGCGCATTCAGAAAAAAAGACCTTGCGCAAAGGGGGCACAACGTTTCTTCATGACACACAAACAAAACACACACACACACACACACACACACACACACACACACACACACACGTATGCGTAACGTCGTGCACGTGCGCTGTAGGACACGATACGAAATGGCGTGTCACGCGTTGCCTCACCGTTCATTACAAGTTGTGTCCGTGCCCGTGCTCTTCATTCAGTTGTGCCACTACCGCACCAGGGCTGATGCCCTCCACCAGCGTGGTCCCAGAACTGTCGATTTGCGGTGTGGAACCAACTTGGAGTGCCAAACTCACGAGTTCAATGGCCAAATGTCACCACCGTCGATTGGTGTCAATCTTCAAAGCCACTGCACCCTCAAAGTTGGGCAACAAATTGATGGTGTGTGGTGTGGTGCTGAGACAAAACGGAAAGCGTGGACGAGTCTGAGGTTTTGGTTCAGGTCACCAAATGCTGTCAAAACTGTCGAGTGTCTCAATATTCACTCATCATTTTCCCATTGCAACCAGGTGATTGTCGCAAATTTCGGTGGCAACCTCGAAGGTGACCTACACATTGGCTCCCGGTGCTGTACCTGTCTCATGTTGTCAGGAATGGAGAGGGGGCGGGAGTGAAGTCAGGCTGTTTTCTAACATGCGCGCCCTCAGACATCACATCGGCAAGTGTCACCCAGACTCCAGTGACAAGGCGGAATACACAAACCACTGGCTGTTTTGAAAGAATTGGGAAGAACTCCCACCAAATGAGAACACCAATCCAAAAAGAAAACTTGCTAAAAGTGCAAAATTTAGTTGCTGCAAAAATTGAATGGTAGCTTGTTCTTGTAGAACAAATGTGGATTGTCTTGGTCATACTTCTTGTCAGAATGCATGCATCACCAATGGATGTCAATGCGTGTGCGCTGTGCGTGCATCAAGAGAGACAACAGAAAAAATCCTTGTTTCTGATTCAAGTCTCTCTTGGTTTACACGGTAAACAGCCTGTGTTTCTTGTTTCTGCAATCCATACAAACACTGTTTTCTTTGGCAAGACACAACACGTACTTGCTTGGCTTATGCCTGACTGATTAGGAGCACCCAAGAACAAGACTTGTGAGCGGGAGAGACAAATACTAAACATTTTGAGTGGATCCAGGGGCCTGGAGATTCAGGGTCATCTGGGCCCTGGGGAAAAATCACCCATCCATGGAACAACACTTTGTCCGTTTTGGAAGACAACACAAGTTGAAGTCTGTGTTTTGTCAACTTAATATAGACGTGATTTGAGGAGGTTGGACTGTTGAAGGTCGCTCAAGTTATAGTGACCAAAACTGGCTGACTGAAATAAATCACCTGCAGGTAGTGAGGGCAGAAACCACGTGTACAAGTACACCAGTTTCATGTTGAAGGTACTTCCTGGGTGCGTTTGAATGTGTGTAGGCCAAGGAAATGATTGAGCAAGGAATTTGTCAAGTTTGAATTTTTAGGCTGATCAGGGCATTCAAATTTTTTGGAGTAGTTCTTTTGGACTTTACTGCACAAAGTGGCTGGATATCTCAGATGGTACATTTTTTTGTAAAGGATGTACACTGAGGAAATTATTTATTGCTTGGGTTTTGGATTGGTGTCATCCATTGTTTTCTTTTTTGTGGTTTCCAAGTTGGCCCAAAGTTTGAGTATAAATTCGAGATTTTATGAAATTGTTCAAAACGATAGAATTGGTTTTGTTTTTGTATTACGTGGTGTAACAATGTTAGATCTTTCATTCTTGTGAATTTCCTTTGGGTTTGTTTTTGTCATGGAAAGGAGGCTCCTGATAGTGGCTTGTTATAGTTTCTCAAACAGCTCAATGTCATCATATCAACACTAATCATTGGCAGCCCAGTGAAGAGAAAAAAGAACAAACTGAGCTCATCCTCCCTCCCCCGTTGCATTGACACGCTGACATGCCACAGGCGTCACTGGAGGTGCTGCTGACTCTGTTCCCAACTATGACTGTCACAATGATGCAAAAAATGCTTGAATGACAAATAAATCAAAACATATGCAATGCAAGAGCAAATGTTGGATTTCCACATTTTTTCTCCAAATGAGGTTATTTGCATTTTTGTATTTTGCTCTGTAACAGTCCCCTTACTGTCACAAAGCAGAAGATTAATGCAGCAAGAATTGAATTGACAGGCATGATGGCAACTACTGTCCACATGACAATATCTGTTGGATATTGAGCAAGAAAAGAAAACACAGAAAATATGACACAAGCTGGAAGCCAGGAGATATTGTTGGAAAAGGATATGAGCAGCAACTGGAAAATGACACCTTGTTGGCCCTTTTGTTTCTCCCTGGTTTGAAACTGAGAAGTGGATTTCTTCAGCTCCTGCACCAGTTTGACATGGGAGCAGGCAACAAAGGCAGATGAGAACATTTGCAGTGAACAGATCAAACCCAAAATTATTTTAAATATTTCACCTGAATCAGATGGGTCAGCCAAAGGAAGACACAATGAAACTGACACAGATTTGTGCACAAAATATTTTGCACAAGTAAAGCTTGTTGCTAGGAATAAAGAAAGTGAAAAAATAGCTGAAAAACATTTCAGAACAAATTTAATCTCTTTGAACTTTGTTCTGATTGGCTGGTGTACTGCATCAAATCTGGAGAAGGCCAAGATTTCGAAAAGCAAAGGTGATGCAAAACTAAAGATTAGGACAAGGGCAAATGATAGGAAACAGAACCCTCCAGCCCTCCATTTGTCTCCCACCAGAACAAAAGTATTTTGATATGCCAAATCAGCAACCCAAATAATACCAAGATAGATAACAAATAATGTGTCACAAAGATGAATGCCGATAACATTTGCTTCAAAGCAAATATTTACCTTTTTGCCAGTGTCACCAGTTTGAGAGGTATGTTTCTTCATTCTAATGCTCTTTGTTTGTGCAATTATTGAAAATATGCTGCTTGCCAGGATGAGGTAATCAACAATTATGAATACAGCTTGGACTTGAGGATTGGTTAGCAGATTGGAACAAGATATATACCATGGTTTCAGAGAGGAACAGTCATCATAGAGTGGGAAAATACAACATAATCTGTAGTCATTTGTGTCCAACACTTTTACAGGTAATCTTGAAAACAACATATCATCAATGTGTTGGAATGGGTTTTCTCTTACTGACAACAACATTGGGTTTTGTTCATTGGAGAAAATAATCCATGTATGTTCAATGCATGTCAGTTTATTGATGGACACATTCAGTGACATAAACGTTGTCAAGTTATTGAAAGATTGTGACTGGACAAGGAAAATAATATTTTGGCCCAAGTGGACCATTCTCAGAGACCTCAAGTTGGAGAAACATTGTTCTTGCACAGATGCAATTGTGTTGTTAGTGAAAAGAGCAAAAGTTAGGTGTTCTAATTGGCTTGGGACATTACAAAGAAATGAGATGTTGTTATTTGAAACATCAAGCAAAGAAACACTTTTTACCTTCTGGAAGAATGCATTAATAGGTGAAAGGACACAAAATGAAAATGATGCTGACAGGTATGTAAATTTGTGTGGCAAAACATATAAGGCCAGTGAGGTATGGAAACAACTTATTGCAAATGCCATACAGAGACAAACTTCAGGGCACTTTGTTTTGTGTGCCTGACACATGTCTTCATCATCTCCAAGAGGGCAGTCTGCCTTCTCATCACACAAGTCACCAACATGAATACATATGAAACTTTCCCTACATCTGTAAAGTTGTGTGCATTTTCTATGTGATTTGCAGTTCTGCTTCTTATCTTCATCAAACCCAAATGGACAATCCCACTTTCCATTGCACACATATGCCCATGGAATACAGTAGAAACCTTTGCATTTGAATTTCATGTTGCATTCAAATGCCTCACAGCTTTCCAAATGTGAACCAGTTCTACAAGGGATGAGGAAGCCATGTACATTGAGTTCAAATGTGCAGATATTTTCAACATCAAAACATCTTTTGTGCCCTTGGAAACAAGGAATATGATGCTGTTGTGTGCAGTTTGAGACATTTTTGTGTCTCAAAAGATTTTTCAGCAGAGGTTCATCTGCTGCTGAAATACAGTCAGGGACCAGATCATCCAGGAAATTTGCATTGATATCCATTTCATACTTTGTGCAGGTAAAAGTAGTTTTGTTGTGACTTTTTGGAATTGGATACAATTCATCTTGAATATATAGTGACGTATACTGGGAACAAGTTCCAGATCTTGTTTTGTAATACAAAGAGGAACAGATTTCCTTTCCTTCATAAACTTTGAATGAACTACAGATGGATTTTTCATTTGGCAATGAACAGGTGCACTCATTCTCATCAGAACCATCTGAACAGTCATTGTGATTGTCACACACATATTTTGAGGAAATAGAATCTTTGCTTTTGCAAACAAACAAATTGTTTCCAAATGGTTGATGACTATATTCAGATTGGAGAATATGGAAACCCACCAATTCAATTCCTTTTGGGTCTACCTTCATTGCATATGAAACTTCTGAGAGAAACCACTGTTGAACGTAAATTGCAAATGTAAACTCCACATCAAAATAATGAACAATAAGTGGGGGAAATGTGACACTTACAGCTTCAAACAGGAAGTGTAAATCTTTGATATTTTTCAAATCAAATGTGGTAATACATGATGAATTCCATACATTTTTGGGAAAGTTGACTGTTTGCTTTTTCCATTGTGCTCTGACATTGTCCTTCAACTCAATGTACAAGAAAGATAAACATGTATTATTTTTGATAATTTGAAATCCATAACACCCATAGTTATTAGTATTTGTGACAGAACTGAGCTTAAATCTTGGATTCCATATGTGGCACAGAACATTTGGTGAGATTTGGTCATCACAAGTCACTGGTATCCATTCAGGAGTTGCCAGGTTTGACAAGAATAATGCCACACACAACTTTGTCTTCAAGACCAATGGGTACAGTTCATTTGTTGCATCACTTTTGTATTTTGTTGTTTTCTTGGCTGCATGGGTCCAATATTTTGCTGACAATTTTGTTGACAATGCAAAGATATTGGTACTTATTTGAAAAAGTTCATAACAAACAAAATAGTTTCCAAAATTATAATTCTTCCACTGTTGAAAAGCCACTGGATCCTTATTGCTCCACACAGAGCCATTCTGGAAAGAAAAACAAATTGTTACTTGTATTCTTTGCTGATTCAGCAACACGAAGGCAAATGTCACTCAGGTAGTGACCAAATATTGGCCGATGTGTAGCATTTTCCTGCCGCGTAAGGTTGCAATGGCACATACAGTTGCAAGCAATGTGCTTTGACTATAGTGAAGCCTTGTAGCATTGTTTCCATACATTTCAGGGTCCACAAATCGCCTGAACTGGCTATTCATGCAGGTTTGGCAAGATGGCAATCTTGTCTGACCTACTTTTCACAAAACCATCCAATTCAACTGCAATGAATTTGAGGAACATGCTTGAGTTGTTTGCAGGGAGCCACAGGCCTTCAAAGTTGCCAGAAGTGCTATTTTGACAAAGAAAAATTGAAGATGGCCTCCAAATCAGGCAATCTACTTTCTGACCATTTTGGAGTTGCTCAGAGGGAAAAGATCCATGCACGTTTGGCAAAAAAAGCTTTCCCTGCTGAGTGGTAAATGGGCCCATTTTGGCACCCATCTTGAATTTTGTAATCAGGTCATGTGGCCAAAGACTTGACATTATGTCACGGCCGAGAACTAGAGACCAGATCGGTCATTTGTCCCCGTGGGTACGCAGTGACCGAGGGACAAGGCATCCAATGGTGAATTGACGGAATCCGTTCCGTCAAAAGAAGCTGTGAATGGAACTGTTGAACAGAAATAGGCCCGAGTGGAGAGAACAAAAAACAGCGCCATGTAGCTCCTGGTGATTTGAGAAACACAGTGACCTGAATACAGTGACCTAAACACAGTGACCCAAATACAGTTACCTGAACACAGCAAACTAATTACAGTAAGCTAAATACAAACAAGCAGATGCACAAGTTGTCCATTTCAATCAACACTGATGTTATTTTTATCACTTAGAATACAGCCAAATCTATCCAAATTATCTGTACATTGAAACTTCTCACCTAATTGTACATAAGGCTTGCCAAAATCTTTACCAAATATGTATTTTGAATATTTCCTCAAATCCCAATTTTGTACCCAAACTTTGACCCTACCTAAAACCTGTAAAAATTTTTTGGAAAATCAAAAATCAAATACAACCAGTCAAACACCATGGAAAAATTACATCTTATCAAAAACCTTATTTCACCAAATATTTGTACTTTCTGAGCTAAAACTAATTTGTCCAAGCCTGTCCTGAATTTTTCACCCCTCTGAATTTGTACCTTTTGACCTAAAGAACCCAAAAATTCAGACTTTACATTTTCCTTCCACACCATTATCCTCAACCCAAATTAAACTATAAAAACCCAAAAGGTTATAAATTGATCCTCATTCAAACTATGAAACAGGTGTACACACACTTTTGGTAGATGTTGCCAATAGGTGATTTGTTTAGTTCGACCTGTTCAGGCCGCTCAAAAAGTGAGCTCCCTCAAACAGCGCAACCTCCTCAAATCACCTCAATATGGTCTTTTAGAAGAGCCAGAGATCGGATTGATAGGGCCCTGAAAAGGGGACCTTCAATCAGGGCTTCCGTGCCATCAGAAGGCACCAAGCAAACAAACAAATAAAATCACTGATGGCTCTGAAAACAAATATATTGTTACATCTGCCAATAAAAAACTGAGAGAGGTGAAAACTATATTGTCTAAAAATTTGTCCAAGAAAAACCAAGAGATAAAAAACATATTGTCCGAAATCAGCCAATAAAAATCAAGGTGAATGAAAACAATATTGACTGATTTATCAGCCAATAACAAGGTAGTGGCCTGTGCTTTTTGCAACACCTGGGAAGGAGGCCAGTCCCTCTGGGGTCTGAGGATTTTGAGGACACATCTTTTACACTCACATCCAGGTGCTCGGTACAGGGGTCCTGTTATTATTTGTCTGCCAGACCATGGGTGTACCCACATCTGACAGGAGAGGGAGCACAATTTCTTTTGTAGAAACACACCACACAACACAGTAGAGAGAGTTGGGGTCATCTTGGGATTGTAGTTGAAACAGAAACCACTGTCTGGTGTGTGAACATCCACAAACAGTACCTGCCAACTCATAGCAATAAAGATAATTTCTGCTGGTTTGAACTTTGCTGAATGCTTTGCCAACTGTAAAATATTATTTTGTTCATCTCTACTTCTTATCACAGGCAGTGTGCTGTCTATGGCTTTGCAAAGCCAGGCTGCTCTATTCCATGAAAAGTGACCTATTGCTTGTTTGCTATCAAAGTAATAACTGTAGAGAACATAAACAACTTCCATGTTTTCTTGAATATTTCCAGTATAGTTCTCAGACTGTTCTACTTCAATCAAATTTGGTAGTGTGTGTGGTATTTGTCCATAGAACCATTGAAAACTTATTGTTGCATTTTGTGTAAAAGATATGTAAATGAGAGAGTCAAATCCAAGAGGCAGAGAAATGCTGTGTGCCCTGTTGTTTGGAACAAATCTGAGTATTTGTTCCCACTTGAATCTGATGATGTTTTCTTTCAAATAATGAGCACGAATTGTTGAAGTATCTCTCAAGAAACTTTCAGTCACAGTCATCAAGACACTCACTTTTATTTTGAGTTCCTTTCCAACTTGTTTGTCCTGTTTGATGTACAAAATGAAATTTGGTGTTTCTGGCAAATTTTCCAATTTGTGTGAACCTGAATTTAAGCTGTAAGAAGATAGTTTTGTGTATTTGTCCCCTGCATTTTGTCCCCTAGCAAAATTATGTATCTCACTCTTTAGAAATTTTAAGTTTGTTTTGGAGAATAATTGCTTTTGTGTTGTATTTCTAAGCAAGATGTTCACCCAACCTTGTATCCAAGGTCGAAACATGAATTGCAAACCAAATCGCCCAAAAGAGGTCAGTAGCTGAGAAATAATTAACATCACAAATGTTTTGCTTCTTGTATTTTGACTGAGATAATAACATGGGCTGGAACTAAATAATTCTGAATAGGAGTTTCTCTTCAAGGTAAAATTATCAGAAACAGATTGGGATCTTTGCTTTTGGCTCCATGTTGTGCAGGAAACATAATCTGTTGGACCTTCAAGTTTGATGTGATTTTCCTTGATGCTATAAATTGATTCCTTCCCATGAAATGATCCAGTGATAAAGTATGTTATTGTTTCAAATTGGTCTGAGTGCTCCTTCAGATGTAGGGGAAATAAATAAAAAGGGCAACTTTGTTTCAGACAAAAATTGAATGTTGTTTCTTGCATAGGAATCAACTGCAGTAAAACACACTGACCTACTGGAACTGTAAACTTAACTTGATATGAAGATTGACCCACTGCCAGAGTGATGTTTGATGACCTGGTCACAGCTTGAATATAGTGCTCACAATTTTCTCTGGAACCTCCAACACAAAGCTCTGACTCAGTGCAGAACTGGTACAACTTACAGGGATCTAATCTTGCAGAACCACATGGAGAAATACTAATATGAATTTCTGTTTCAAATCTTGTGTACAAAGAAAATTCATAGACCACAAGCACTAGAGATCCATTGCTGGATAGTGCATTGTTCTTTGGCTGGTAGGAGCTGATGATTTCTTCACAATAAGACAAAATTTCTTTGCTTTGCATCTCAAAGTGATCAAACACAACAATACCAGCTTGAGAGCAGTACCAGTTGTTCTGTTTGTTGTGTGTGACATTGAATTTATCAATTGTCACATTCACATTGGAATACTCAACACCTTGTATGTGATAAATTTTCCTGGTGTGTGCTTCCTTGGGATTGTTGTGTTTTGGCCATGTCAGTATTTTATTGTTACCTTCATATAGTTGTAGAACATTGGCTTTGCCTGCAGGTACTGATAAATGATGCACAGCAAATTCACTTCCAGTGCCATTTGTGGATATAAAGAGCAAACATATGAATGATGATGTGACATATGACCCCTTTCTCTGTAGGTCCAACCTTTTAGATTCAATTCCTGGTCCATCAAACATTTTGACATTGTATCCAATTGTCTGGTGAAGTTTCAAGCAGACCATGCTGTCTTTGTTCACCTGTATCAAGTGGATATGCAGGCTGATCCTTGCTTGATAAAGGTAATGCTGGGATAAGACTTGGCTGGTACTGAGAAACAGTTTTGATTTTAATGTTGATAACACATTGTTATCAATTGTTTCAATCAACATACACAATGTGCCATTGATGTATGATGATGCAGCAATCAAAACAGAAACATGTCTGTACTCAGGATACACAGAAAAGGGGGAATGTTTTCCACAGAAATGGAAACTTGATAGACTGTCTGCTGTGGTATGAAGTTGAAATGTGTTTCTGATGTGAATGTATCCAAAAGTGCAATTTTTCATGTTCCTCCCAAAGTTTAGTTCACATATTGACAAATTGGAATGTAAATGCTCACTCAAATGAAAAGTATAGTTTACATTCCAATTGTATTGCTTGTGAAAAATAGACCCAGTTGGGACTTTTACATTTTTCTGATGAAGCTCTCCTTTTCTACCAAAAACAAGTGACGAAAAAGAGATTTGATGTGGGGCATGGTTTTGCTGTGGGGCATAGAGGGTCAGGTCTCTTTTAGCAAACATCAAAAATGTTTTTGTTAATCTTACAATGCCATGTTTTGCATCTATTACTGGAAAGTGCAAATTCATGTTGAGACAAATCTCTGTGAGTTTATCAGTATATTTGTTCCATTTCTTTGGAGCATTCATAGTCAGCTGCTGTTTCAAATCAGTGGGGATGTAATCACCACTTATTGTTGGTGTTGACCAGCAAACAACCAAATACAGGCCCAGACACAACTCAGAAACAAACAACTGTTTTCCATGATTGTGCCCTGTTTTGAGTCTGATATGTAGATGTGCTTTCTTTCCCATCTCAGGGAAAGACTGGCACATCATTTTGGGCTGGTGACTGTGCAAGTATATTTTTGCACTGTTTTTCAGTGTGTCAATCCCCAAAAAGAACAGACAGGGATGAAGGCAGAAACTACTGAATTGTATGACTTCACTGACTGTAGGCACAACTTCAATTTGAAATAATGTGGAGAAGAGGAACACAAGTAGCAGTGGGAATTTATGCCAACATTGAACCTCTTCATTCTGAAAAGTGTTGATTGGTGGAATGAATTCATAGAAATGTTGATGAAGGAAATGAGCAGTTTTGTGTGCAGATTAAAGGGACTCATTAGTCTTTCCTTTTGAAAACTAATTGGAGGCTGATGAGGCTCAGAAATCCTACTGTTTCTCCTCACTCTCTTCCTTGTTGAACATTTTGAAATGTTTGGGACTGTCCCTTCATCATACTCAAGTTACCCTTTCAGGATAAGAAGCTTTTGAGTGTTTTTTTCATCCTGGTTCACCTTGACACAAGGTTGGTTTTTTAAAGTATTGAATTCTAGGCTTTGTGGATGGTGTCAGAACATATGAATTTTTCTTATTTTGAGGAAGTGGGAGCTTAGCTCCTCAGCCTCTAATTGTTATGTGCCTTGTTGTTCAAAGACCATGTCTGATGTCAGTGTTTGTAGTCAGTGATGCTGCCTGTCTGGTTTGATGACAAGCAGTCATCACAGTTGTTCGAGCGTGCAGTGGAGATCAATGAATTGCAAGTTTCTGATGCCTTTTTGTGAGTTTTTCAGGTGTTCTGGGTGCTGCAATGCAGAGACTGATTGAGCAGAGACACAGCTTCAAGTTCCTGGTTGCTGAGAACCACACCCTGATCCAAAGCTGGACAAGACTCCACTGAGTTTATGGTGTGGACCAGACAATGAGCAAGGCAAGTGTTCCATAAATATTGGCACAAGAGATTCAGCAATGGGGATGGGTGGACTCATGTCAAGGTGTGGTTGACTGAAAATCCAGACTGCCCCACCCAAAGTCCAGCTTGTGGAGGACTGCATCAACAATGACCAGTGTATGCAACACTGAAGGAAGTCTCCCAACAAGCTGCTGTTTCACTCATGACCACCCATCGCATTGTGAAGAAAAATTTGAAGCTGAATGAAGCTGAAAGGGGAGGTGGCCTTGTTTGTCTCAAGAATATTGATGGACAAACAGAAGAGGGTACATGTGGAGTACTGTCACCAGAAATCTGTAGAGGCTGAAGGAAGGTCCCGACCTGCTGGACAAGGTCATCACAGGAGATGAAAGCCCTGTTCACCTCTATGACCCAGTAAGCAAGTTCAACAGCTCAGCCCTGGCTGCCTTGTGGGGCACCCTGCCCAGTCAAAGTACTCCATTCCAGATCACAGAAATAGACAATGTTGACTGTATTCTTCGACTCATGTGGCCTCATCCTTGTTGAGTTCACACAGGACAGCATTGACACAGATGTCTGCGTAGACACACTGCACAGATTATGAGAGGATTTGAAAGAAGAGGCCTGGAGTGTGGAAGGTGGGGTGGGTGATCAGACAGATCGAGAGTTCATCATCCACCATGACAACGCATCCCCTCACACCTCAACCATAAACCCTGGTTTTCCTGTTTGACCAAGACCTCCTTGCCTACCCCCATACAGTCCAAATGTTTCTACGTCGAACTTCGAGATATGCTGAGTGCTGCGCACCTCAGGGCCATTCTTTTCATCCGAAGGTCATTGTCGAAATATATCACCGGGAAACACAACAAAGTCCAACAACTTTCCAACTGTTTGGGTGAGATCAGGAATCATGGATGCGGGGTACAGGGTTTGCTCAGGGTGCAGAGCCTGTTCCTGTGGCTCCGCAAAATAACACACACTCGTAGACAAGCGGAAATGACCCTGGCTTCGCTCGCAGGACAGACCTGAAAATGTCTGGCGGATGGCTACCCTGCGCAGGGAGCCGGTTTCATGTGTTCAGACAGACGCACACAGACCAGACAAGGTGTCTGCATTGAGCTCCGCGGTTTGAGAATGCCTCTTCAGCTCCGAGAGTTTCGCCATCACTTTCAGTGCCACGCGCTTTGCTGTTGTTTCACGCCTGGCTGATTCCACGGTGTGATCCAAGCCTGGTCTGAACACAGGGTTTGAACAGCAACGCACGCAAAGCACAACAAACAACCCCTCACTCAATCAATCAATGAATCAGTCAAATCAGTCAAGTGTCCTGACGCACACACGAACCTCCACACACGAACACGCTTGACTATACGCTGTCCTGCTAGTGGTGTCTCGGTTGCCTTCGGCTGGCAGCCATAGCAGAAGTTTTCAGATCACAATTTTTGAGAGTGTCAGCGAAAGCTTTTACGACTGTGGGTGCAACAAACATTGGCGAAGAAAACTTTTTGGTGGAAGGGGAGTAATTCTGTACCTGTGACACACTGCCAAAACAAAACGCCTTCGTGAGAAAGAAAAGACACATGGATTTTGATATCAGTCTTTTGACGTACCCTACATGTATGTGTGAAACTAAGGTTGAGTTGGGGCTTCCACTCGCTGGAAAAATGGTTCTTGTGAAAACGCTCAATTTCTTTTCGAGACATTTGGTCGAAAAAGAGTTGTGTGATTTGACAGAAACTATTTTTCCAGCGTGTGTGAACTCAAATCTACAACAATGAGACCATGTACAAGAAGCTTTGTGATCAGCGTTGTAGAACTGTGAGTCGTGTCTTTTGACTGGGAGGGAGACGCATGGTGACGCATGACACACGACGCACGACTCAAGAAGCAAACGTCGCAAACTGCAAAACGCGACGCACGACGTTCATTTCTTGACGCACGTCGCACCACGCATGACGTGTGACGTGTTCCGCGTGAACCTGCCTCACTGTGCACAGGAAGGAATCCCTTTGGGGAATCCCTTCACGCTTCACGCTTCGCGTGTTTCTGTTTTTGTCGCGAGAAATATCCAACACAGAGGCAGGAATTTTGATGCTCTTATTTTGGACGAGAAAAACACGACGTGTGGGATGATCAAACGGTCAACAAGGAATATTTGAAAGATTCCCCTGAATGAAAGAAATCATTCCAGATATCGCTGTGTATCACAGTAAAAATTCGGCAGATTTTTCAGGTGTTTGAAAGAATTTGGACAGCAATTGGAGAAACTCTCATTCGTGTAGTGAAGAACGTCAACAACCCAGAAGATTTCTCAAACATTTTCAAGAGCAATTGGTTTGAACACGCAAAAGCAGTTCCTCTATTCTGTACAACGGGCTGTACAATTTCGAATTCCTTCATATATATCTGCAGAAAGGAGTGTCAGACCTGTGGTAAACGCAAAAGGAGTGGGGAGCAAAGTATTTTTCCAGGGGGGTTGGTTTCTTGGCGCACACACAGTCGGACACACACGGACACACACATACATGTACACACACACACACACACACACACACACACACACAAGACGCAACCCACGCGTACGTACACCAGACACGCAAACGCAGTCACCCCACACTGCACGCGCACACACACACGCACACACACATTCTTCCCAGCTTGTCGTGTGCTGCCGTGTGTGTGTGTGTGTGTGTGTGTGTGTGTGAGAGAGAGAGAGAGAGAGAGAGAGAGAAAAAAAAAGGAGAGAGATAAAGAAGAGTCTGTGTGCGTGTGTGTGTGTGTCACCCCATACAGCAGAAACCCAAATAAAAATGCCCTGTCACTGCACTCATCCCGACCCCGAGGTGTTGGGAAACCCAGACATAAGTACCGAGCGACACGTACACCACGCATACACCAGATACGCAGTCACCCGCCCTGCACGCACACACACACGCACACGCACACGCACACGCACGCACATACAAACACACACACACGTTTTCCCGACCTGATTCTGCCGTGAGAGAGAAAGAGCGAGAGAGAGTCAGAGACAGACACAGAGAGAGAGAGAGAGAGAGAGAGAGAGAGAGAGAGAGAGAGAGTGTGTAGTGTGTGTGTTTGCGTGTGTATGCCTTCAGTACGAACCCCAATAAAAATGCCCAGTCACTGCACGCGTCCCGACCCCGGGGTTCCCCGTGTGTACCCACACAGGTGTTTTTCAATGGCATACCCAGGCGAAGATGCCGAGTCATTGCACGCATGAGCGGCCCTCGCCTCGCGGCGTGCGGGCCATGAGAGGAAGAGATCGAGGCGCGAAGCCTGGTTCACATGCGGTGCGTCACGCGTTGCGTTCCTGCGTCGGACTGAGCGAGGGTGACTGTCAGTTCTGGGTGCCGTGTACGCTGCGTCTGCAAGTCCAATTCACACGGTTTGCGTGACGCGTTGTTTCTCTGCACAAGTCCCCGCTGCACACAGTGCCACAAGCGGTTTTCACGTTGGTGATGGCATCATGTTTTTTTTTACGTCGACTGCAGTTTTTTTGACGTCAACATTAAAATTTAACCTGATGCCCAATTGGTGTGCGTCAAAAAACGGTCCAGACCAGTCTTTGACGTCGTCAAAAATTGTCGACGCCGTTGCCAATGTGAAAACCGCTATACAGTGGATACGGCACACGTCCCGCTTGTCAACTGGCGAAAGCAACGACGCAGTGCTCAATGTGGCAACGCGTGACACATGTGGAGGGAATCCCTGCGTCAAGGGTGGAATTGTCACACAACACCCACCGACAGATACGCGCTCAAAAACACCTGACGCACGCGGCGTGAATTCGGCCACAGAGCTTGTTTGTGAGGCGACGCATCGCAAACGCACGAATCTGGCACGAATCTATCACGATGGCTGTTTCACTCAGAATGCGCTTTACGTTGTGGTGCGTTGCTCAAGGACCGCAGACGCTGCGTTCAAACTGGATGCAGGCGTTCAATACATCGTATCCCCATGTTCACAGACGTGTATTCGTCACATTGCAAGGACACACCAGTTTGACGAATGCTTGTTGTGTCTTCGTGTGCATCATATGGTCCTCGGACACACGCTGTGACGCACAGCATTGACCAGCAAAATATACTCAACTAAATCCAATGGACCTCTCTCTCTCTCTCTCTCTCTCTCTCTCTCTCTCTCTCTCTCTCTCTCTCTCTCTCTCTCTCTCTCTCTCTCTCTCTCTCTCTCTCTCTCTCTCTCTCTCGCTCTCTTTCTGTCT
>JAAUXT010068356.1_pt1 | contig 20420 bp, 21 predicted proteins | sample 7278171 | NCBI WGS metagenome assembly JAAUXT01 (sample SAMN14350112, study PRJNA611818) | marine sediment metagenome | isolation source: surface marine sediment (1.8m) | place: French Polynesia: Moorea | collected 2018-08 | reverse complement strand
TGACCATGAAACTGCTGCTGACATACTTTTGGAAGAGGCTGCCTATAGGTGCTTCGATTTGGCTCGCACCGATTTGGCTCAAATCGTGCGACCCACCTACAATCACCTAAAAAGAAACACAATAAGACTTGAATACCTGTTGGGTAGTTCAAGTTGCTTTTCTTGCACTGTGCGTGCAGTCTGGTGTTTGTGCAGTGGACGTGCGTCCGACGCGGTCAAATTCGAACTTGCTTGTCTCCGCCTTTTTGGCGAATATTCCAGTGCCCACCGTTCAACGAGAGTGAGCTGGTGAGTTGAAACGTGAACTCTGCATTGTTCGCTGTCGCAAAGAGGATGCTCAGCCTGCCGTATTTTGGCCTGAGTTTTCCCACAGAAATGTCAAAGGTTGTGTGCTGTGCATGTCTCGTACCCCAGAAAATGGTTTCAACAAGATAGGTGGCAGACGTCGTCACCAGATTTTTGGCGATCAACGCCCCCCTATCCTCAATTATTTTTTAATGTCGTAGTTGTCCTTCAAACAAGATGCAGATTTTTGGTCCTTCTGCCGTGCGTTCGAGCAGGGTTTGCATTTCGAATGCGTTTCTGTCCGCTTGTAAACAACACGCAACAACAATTTTCTTGTTTTTCGTTCAGTTTGTTTCCCTTTCCGTCACCTCTTTTCATGCAAAAATTTGATAAATTTGTGCGAACAAACATGTTTTTTCAGAGGACCCAATCGAGACCGTTGGGTGAGCGATTTGTTCCACAAGTGTACTTTCGTGAGGTCAGTCACGCTCTGAAACGCTTCGATTGTCGCTTTTAGCGAGAGGTACAGATTCTTACCACACGACACAGACTCTGAGAATCTGATGGCCATATTCTGCTGCGAAGAGTTGACAGCAGCACAACATCGCGGCATGGGAGTGTGATTCGAAGTACCAATCCTTTCTCGATTGAGAACAGAAGAAAAGTTCTACAATCTGATTTGTGGTTTCCTCCGTCGCAGCCACGGAGTTGTTGTGAGCACTGGATCGTCATGCATCGAAGCGCGTTCCTTCTGCTCCTCGGCAGCCTGATGTCAGGTCAGTTCTCGGAGACTTGTGTTACTCTGGATGTGTGTGTGTGTGTGTGTGTGTGTGTGTGTGTCTGTCTGTCTGTCTGTCTGTCTGTCTGTCTGTCTGTCTGTCTGTCTGTCTGTGTCTGTCTGTGTCTGTCTGTGTCTGTGTCTGTGTGTGTGAATTTCCACAAATGCAAAGTCTCGTACATGTGCAAAATCAATATCTCGATCTTTGTTCCACCAAACGTACGAGTAACTCACCATGTGAATCTCGTCATCTTTCTTTTCCTTTGTTCTCTTTCAATTTCAAACGAAATTTATCTCACAATTACGGAAATTTTTGTGTTGAGAATTGTCATCCCTTTTGTTTCGTGCTTCGCAAAAAGAGCTCTTCTCTAAAATGAAAACTTGACACAAGTGGAAGAACTTGACAAGTTCAGAAATCATTGCAATCATTGCCGCTTGCTGTGTTGTTTTGTTTTCAAGAAAATATGCAGTTCCATCACTCGATCTCAACCAAACAGAACAGGTTATTTCTCCAGAACATAACACCAGGCAAAGTCCAATCCCAGCTTGAACCTCAAGTGTAGAATTTGGCCCCAAATTTTGGCATACAAGCGTGCCGTGAGTCTATCCCAGACTTTTTCGAATTGCAAACAAGCATCTGGTGTTAAGGCGGATTCTGCACCAAATGAATAACAGGGACAACAGTTACAAGCTGTCATACCTTCAGGAGAAAAAATCGGGTTGTTGGATTGCGTGGTTTTGCCTTATGAACAACAGGATCTACTTTATGGCCGACGAAGCTTTTCTTTATTTGCTGGCACTGAGTCAATTTTGCCCGAATAGCTGTGATTGAAAGGATGTCCTGACAAATCAAACGCCAGAGAACACACACACACACACACACACACACACACACACACACACACACACACACACACTCAAGTGTGGGTGAAAGCAGCTCTGACGAACTTCCCTCGTGAGAGCTTCCCTCATGAGCCATTTTACCTGACGAACCTCAGGACGCTGTGGATAGAGTGACAAACACAAGACAGCATGAGTGTCAGAAGAAAGTAAGCACTAGGACCTCGTGACACTGGAGCCGTTGGGACCCTTTCCTTCTCAGAATCTTCTCTGCCATGAAACAATATCACAAGCACAATCTACCAGGTGTTGCACACCCAGGGCAGATATGGTTCAGGGTTGGGGTACTTGTTGCGCGTGCATTCCCTTGCTTCTCACCCATTCCAACAGCCCCAGTCGCTCTACGGCCTACAGATATGAGGACGACTTCCGTTGACATCTCGTCAGTTGTGGCATTAGCAGCGATCCATGTGATCGAAAGGGAACGATCTTTCTCGTGTTCTGCGTGCAGAACAGTGACATAGTTTCACCTTCATTTCTGCAGTCTGCACAGAAGCACAGCAGTTGGTGTGTCCTGAGCCCGGAATCGGACACTGCGCGGAACTGTGCAGTGGAAACGATGACTGTGGAGTCGGTCAACTCTGTTGTTCAAATGGATGTGGACACCAGTGCACCATCGGAATTCCTGGTAAACCCCTGTTCACGTTTTGTGTCAAAGGCTACAGCCAGATCAGAGTTCGTATCGTTGTCGTCAACAGGCAAAATTGAACTTTGGTCCCCTGCAGTGACTGATGCCCAGTGTAGGGAGGAGCCCCACATATCGGACGAGTCTCTGAAACAGACAGCAAAAGGAGCACATGCCCCATGCATGCTTGGCACAAGACACCAAGATCACACCGGCTTCTATGGGGGTTCTCTTCCCCCTTTCTCCGAAAAAAATTAATGCACCCCTGCCGAGTTTGCGCCGAAGTCGGACCACCTCCCGGCCCCTCCCTGGAGAAGGCTGAACACTGACTGATCGAGATTAATCCTTTGCCGTCCTTTCAGGCGGCGTTTGCAGTTTGCCTGCGGTTGTGGGACCGTGCGACGCTAGGGTTCCGAGATGGTTCTTCAACTCGAGGGCAAGACAGTGTCAGCGGTTTATCTTTGGTGGATGTGACGGCAATCTGAACAACTTTCAGACAAGAGAGGAGTGTGAACAGGCATGTCAAGCTCCACCTCCACCACCTCCACCACCACCGCCACCTCCACCCCCACCGCCACCACAACCATCTCAACCGTGTAAGTAAAAAATTCGAAGCTTGTGCCACAGCGCCGAGTGGAGGTTGAGCGAGCAGAGGCGCCTTATCGATGTTCATGTTGATGGTCCAAACTGGGGTACTGCAGAAATGCCAAGAGCGCGCATCTGCAGCCACAGAGGACTCAAACCTCACAGCCACAAACGTGCGATGTGTGTTGCACGTTTCACTCACAGCCAATCACAGAAACCTTCAACATAACATCTCTATATTTGATAACAACGCACAGCGGATCAATGAGGTGCCCATGTGTATGGCTGCTGAATTTCCTTTCTCTTCACACTGTTTCCTGTGTACGAGTAGATCTGTTTATGTCAATATGTTGTCTTTTAGATTGTCCCAACAGATTTATTATGCCTTTTCCTGGCGTGGCTGACTGCAGCCCTGGGTGCCAACAGTGTCCTCTGGGCTGGAGCTGCTTCTCTCCCAACGGGGTCGACTGGGCGGTGTGCTGTCCGAACGCCACGTCGCCCATCATCACATGCGCAGTACGAGCTCCCGTTTTCCCTTCAGAGGGAACTTCACCAACAACTCACACCAGTGACGAGAACTATCAAATTCTGCAGAAAATTTTTGGCTGCATATTGGGTCTCAATTTCAGAATGTGGACTGTCTTCCGTACACTGATTGCATCATGCGGCCTGCACCACCCGACTGTGAGCCCACGATTGGGCAGCCGTGTCTCCCGACGCCTGAGTGTGTGGCTCCGCTCTACTGCAGGGTGAGGGCTTCATTGTGCTCCGTGTCATCTTCGTGTCGAATTCAGATTGGCATTCAACATTCTCTCAGCAAATATTCTGTTGTAAAAGTTCCCAATATGAAGAAAAAAATGAACCGCACAGGGGAATTTTTGCCACTTCCACCAGAAATCTGGATAGATCTGTTTGACATCCTCGGGAAACTTGTTCTCGCATGTTTGTTTGCACACAAGTTCTGATGAAGTTCCTTCTGAATGCACAAACTTTCATTCTTGATGTTTCAGAATGTAGGGGAATGTCCGGAGCAGCAGTATTGCGCGTATGCAAATACCACGAGAGAAGGACCTGACGGGCTGCCGTTGTCAAGGTTTGAAGGTGCCTGTGTTCCAGACAGATGTTCTCCTTCGGAGCCGCCAGAGCCGTGTCCTATACGCTGTCGTTACGGGCTGGCTGTGGAAAGGGATGGATGCCAACTGTGTCGGTGTATTGACATCGATCCGTACCCATGTAGAACGCAGGACTGTCCGTTTCCACTCCGATGCGAACTGTGGCCAACGCCCTGCCCAGGAGGTGGGCAATTTCCGTGCTATCCTGCCCCCGTCTGTACCGGTGAGTTTATCGAGTGGGTGTCACTCGTGTATAAAATGGTTGTTTTTTCATACCTTGGAGCTGTGAGCACCACAGTATACAAGGGGAATGTTGTTTCGTGTTTTCAGGCAACGTTTGCGGTGTGCCGAGGGGTGGAGGACTGTGCAATATGAGACGATGGTATTTTGACACGAGAGCCAAAGAGTGTCGGCCGGGTGCATGCGAAGGCAGCCAGAACAACTTTGCGACGAGAAATGACTGTGAAGAAAGGTGTCCACCTCCAGGTAGAAATGAGTCGCGTCACCCAGAAACTGTTCCAGTGAACTTGAATATCATATGCTGGGTATTGTTCACCTCTTCTGCTGGTGGCGGGCACCCAAATGTTACCTTTGCTGACTTCAGACAAGTGCACTTTGCAACCTGTCGTTGGGGACTGCGAAGGCGCCTTTCCGAGATGGTACTTCAACAGGCAAACAATGCAGTGCGAGAGGTTTACCTACGGCGGCTGTGGGGGCAACGACAACAACTTCGATTCGAAAGAGGAATGTGATAGAGAATGCCCAGTGCAAGGTAAACCAATCAAGATCAAGTGACTCCGTTGAAATTGGCCTTCTGTGGAAGTTTCGTCCGAGCTTTGATCTCGAAATCTCCCCCACAATTGGTTCTGCAGATGTCTGCACCTTGCCAGCGGATGTTGGACCGTGCAGGGCTGCCATTCCTCGCTGGTACTTCAACGCTGCTGAAAACGAGTGTCAAGAATTCATTTATGGTGGTTGTTTTGGCAACGCCAACAACTTCGAATCGGAGGAGGCCTGCATCAGGCGCTGTGGTGGTGGTGAAATAAGTACGGATTTGCTGAGAACATTGATCTTCGAACCTTTTTCTTGCGAACTTCAGCAAAAAATGGTCAGTTGTGAACACGTTCGCCTGTAATTTACACAGCGTGTCCCGTGCCTCCGTTCGCCTCTCCTCGTCCGTGGGGCCGGATCCCAGCAGGCGGCTGCCCCACAGGGACTCGACCAGTTCAAACACTTGGCGTTTGCTGTGTCACCGCCTCGTCTGAACCCAGTCAGTTTTCCCCTTTTACCCACTTTTCAATGAAAAAAGCCTTGATGTTTGGTGAGCTCCTCTTTCCAGAACACAGTGGTTCACACATTTGCCTTTTCTGTGATGAGGTTGTTTCCTCGGAGTGACTCCCTACTGCTACGTGCCTGACTGCCGGAAGCGGAGGTGTCCACCTGGATGGGAATGCAACGAACACCCTTTCGGCGAATGGGCCGTCTGTTGTCCGACCAACAGACAGTTGATTACCTGTGCTGTAAGTGTTCCACACACAGTACTGATTCGCACTTCGAAAGAATTGTTTGGTGGCAAGTCGGGCCAAGAACATCTGTTCAACAAATTTCACAGCATTTCCTGGAGTGGTTTGTGACATCAACTTACGGTAACCCTGGTGTGGCACGCCATCGCTCTGGCCAGTGTGGTGTAGTTGGTTCCAGCGTCAGTGACTGCATGGGGATTATCTCGTTGCTGGAATCATTGCTCTTGTTACGAAATGTTCGCACAATGGGACGCCTCCCCTGTACCTGACCCACCCATCTGTTTTGGTTGCCAGGATGGGGTTTTTGAATGAACCACCTCCAATGAGACCAGATCACGATCAGAAAAACATCTCCACCCTTTTGACTCACTACCATTTCCGTTTGCTTTCGAGTTCTCAGAAAGACCGAAGAGGACTGTCTGCAGCACAAACTCGTACATCCTGTAAGATTGAGCTGTACCTGGCCTTTTCGCATTCTCACTCACAGTGCATATCTCAGAGAATCCAGGGCACGTTTCGTGCATTTGCAAGTCTTCTGCTGGAGGATGGGTGAACCAAGCAGCCAGATGACAACGCAAAGGCGTTGTTTTCCTTCACAAATCCGAAAAATTTGTGTTTGCACACGGCCCAACACCGTCATTGTTGACCAGAACATGTTTCTGTTCAACACCCTCCTTTGGATGCAACTCCAGGTCTTCTCGGATCCCCATTTGCTCTTGTCGTGTGTGAACTCCACCTGCCATGTTCTGGCTCTCAAAATGTTCACAAATTATTCTACGGGTTTGTGGACGCCAATTCCCAAAGCAAAACCACCGGATTGTTTCCAGAACGTCCTCTGTGCGCCGGGCAGCGTCGATTGTGTGATGCAGGAGCGTGAAGACTGCGGACCACCCACCGAGGAGGAGCCCTGTTACCCGACGCCTGCCTGCGTGCCTCCGGTGTACTGCACCGTGCGTGTATTCCCTGATTCTTCTCCGTTTTCGTTTTGTATCTCGAAAACATAGAACACCAGGCCATGTCTGAAACGGTGACCAAGCGACACGAAAGGAAAGAAGTATCAACTTTGGGTCTGCATGCAGGATGTAGAGTGTGAGCGGAGTGAAGGGGAAATTTGCGCAGCTGCTGAAGTGAGGACGGGCAGATTCATAGACGTCTTGGCCACCTGCGTCCCCTTTCAACCGCCTGATAATTGTCCGGATTTTGATCCGCGAGAAGAATGTGAGGAGCCTTGTGAGTTTGGTCGCGCCCTGACGGAGGAAGGATGCCGAGCAACGTGCGCCTGCAGGCCGAACCCAAATCCCTGCGATGACCTGGATTGTCCGTGGCCATCCAAGTGCGTCGTACGGAGAGAGGACGTTATTTGTGTGAGAGCGCCATGTCCTCCTGTCTACGTTGCTGTTTGTGAAGGTTTGTGAAGCCTATTTTTTTCTGAAACCAATAATCAGGCAAGCTCAAACGAAATCGTGTTGCTCAACAAGAGAATTGAACGCGTCTGGTATTTCTGAAAATGGTTTGATGCTTTGGTCGCAGAAGAACGGGCAAGTGTGTCTGTGTCTTGTCTTCAGGCTTTATCTGCGGCTTGGCCCCTGAAAAGGGACCGTGTCGAGCTGTGATTCCCCGCTGGTACTTCGACTGGGAGACGGAAACATGTCTCGAATTCACATACGGTGGATGTGAAGGCAACCCCAACAATTTCGAGACTCAGGAAGAATGTGAACGTCGATGTCACCCAGAACGTCAGTAGAAACTTTCTGTTTACTTTCTGTTCTTTTTGGATGATGTCATTTTTGTTGGGGGTCAACGTTTTGTTGAGAGTTTCTTGATGGCAATTGCCAAGTTCTTGTGTTTCTCTTGATTTTTGGGCCAGATAAAAACCTCAAAAAATACTCGGCCAACATGGCAAGTTCAGAGTACAGTTTGTCTGGATTAAAACTTCTAAAATGATCTCTCAGACACAAGAAAGCTGTTCGTTTGAACGTCATGTATCAAACTTTGATGGCTCTTTTGTTCGTGTTGTCAAGAATCTGGACGAGATGTTTTCTTTTTTGTCCAGGCGACATTTGTACTCTGCCCAAAGTGGTCGGACCCTGCGAAGCCGCCATTGTATCTTGGTTCTTCAACTCGAGAACACAGGAATGTGAACGTTTTCTGTATGGTGGGTGTCAAGGCAATGAAAATCGATTCAGCACAGAAGAAGAATGCTGCCGAACTTGTTCCTCGAAAGGTACGGACTCAAAAATCAACGAAAACACAGAACAAAAGCGTGTTCTTGTTGTCCTCAATTTTTGTTGCAAAATCACTTCAAAACACGATGCGACAACGAGAACATTCTCGGTCTTCATCACAGACATCTGCACGCTGCCGATAGACCCTGGTTTCTGCAAAGCTCGGTTCCCTCGGTGGGCGTACAATTCGAACACTGGAAGATGTGAAAGGTTCTATTATGGTGGTTGCCAAGGGAATGATAACAACTTTCAGACTCTGGAAGAATGTACTGGCAGGTGTGGAGGAAAAAGTGAGTTTCTTGTGTATCAGTTTCTGTTGTTTTCTGCCAAAAACTTGTGCAACCAGGGTTCGTTTTTGATGGTGAGATAACGCCTCTGTTCGCAGCCATCTGCACGCTGCCACCAGACGAAGGTCCCTGTAGAGCCATTATCCCTCGCTGGGCGTACAATCCGGACACAGAGAGGTGTGAAAGCTTCCGGTATGGTGGCTGCGGGGGCAATGAAAACAATTTTGAGACTCGAGACGAATGTGCTGCAACGTGTGCAGCAGAACGTAAGTCTTTTGTTGTGTACCAGTTTAGTTTCCGACAAGAACTACATATTTCAGGAACGCACCAAAGTGTTTTCGTTGTGACAGTTGTCTGTTGGTTGCAGCCTGTGAGCATCCCTATTGTGGGGTTCCGTATTGTGACGGGTGCGCCGAGGACCGACGGTGTCCTCCTGGCTGGACCTGCATGAGGCACCGGTGCTGCCCTGACAATCTCCTGAGCACTTGTCGTGTAAATATGCAAGATAAGAAACAAAAAAATGCGCGTATGACTGAATTTAAACCTCACTCCCAAAGAAGTGTCAGCCAACAGAAGAAGGCAGAAGGAACAACGGTCCAAAGTGAGATTGGATTGAAGTCAGTGGTTCAGCTTGGTGCTAAATTCCACCCTCTAACTTCCAAGACATCAAAAAGAAACAAAAACAAATAGCAACTGATAGTTCTCTTCTGGCGTCCCTTTGTCACACAATAAGATCAATGCATCTCGCATATCACGCATTGTTGCAGAATGTCAGATGTCAGCGAGACTATCGGTGTCGTATGAAAGAGCCAGAAAATTGTGAACCGACTGAGAGTAACCCATGCTACCCGACTCCTGTCTGCGAGCCGCCTGTGTATTGCTTGGACAACAATTTGGTTTGTACATCTTCATTGTATCATACAAGTTCAAGCTGGGTTGACAAACTTTTGGACACTTTCATCAATTCTCACGAGCTGTTGGTGCACTTGCAGAGGCCCAGAAGATGCCCACGAGGTCAGGTCTGCAAAATGGTGATCCTGTCCAACAATCGCTTCCGCGTCCGGTGCGTCCCGGCGAACCCGACCGGATGTCCGCTCGTGCGGTGTGGGCGGTGTCCCAACGACTACGGATATGCTGTGACCCGGCAAGGGTGTCAATCCTGTTCTTGTATCCCGGTGGATCCGCACCCGTGCGATGGCTTGTGCCCGTTTCCGCTGAAATGCGTCCTGAGACCTGGACGCTGTCTGGGGTGTCCTGTTACTGCTCACTGCGAAGGTGATGTTCGACAAATGACTTATGCTTTTGCCAAAGGGAATACAAGGTGCAAATGCATAAATTTTGAGGAGTGCATTTTGTTGAGTTTAGTTCAAAAACCCATGAATGATCTTGATTATTCAACACAACATTGTGGTGGTGGGCTGCAAGCAAACGAAAAGGAACAAAGCTGTGTTGTGCTGCCAGTCAAAACGATGCTTGGGTCTGAACACGAATATAGAGTTGTCGCACTCGAAAACAGCACTCGCAGCAATCTGCAATCTTTCACGCTGAGTCTTGTTCTCTTTCACCTTCGCAGGAAACATTTGTGCTCTGCCGAGTGATCCTGGGCCGTGCAGGGCTTCGTTCCCGTCGTGGTATTACAATTCGATCACACGACGCTGTGAACAGTTCATCTGGGGCGGATGCCAAGGCAACCAGAACAGATTCGCTACCGAGGACGAATGCTCCCGCCGGTGTGATCGCGAAGGTGTATGACTAAGTCAACACGAAGTGCACACATTCTTTCGTGTTTCAAAACCATTTGAAATGCCAAACTGTGTATTTTGAAAAACTGAACCCTCTGTGTTTGTGTTTTGACAGCAATATGCTTCCTCAAACAAGACCCAGGACCCTGTGATGCCCTCATCCCTCGATGGTGGTACAACAGCGACACCAAAATGTGTGATCGCTTCACGTACGGTGGCTGCCAAGGCAATGCGAACAACTTCAGAACTTTACAAGACTGCTACGAGACCTGCAGTGATCCAGGTTGCTTTCCCAATTTCGCATTCTCAGTTCCAAAGTACACAAGAGCTTTAATGGACCCTTCTGTGTCATGTCAAATGTGGATTTTGCGGACAGAAGCTTTCTTTTACAATGACATGAAACCTCACGAACATGTGGCCATGTTTCAGACACCTGCAGTCTTCAACCAGACAGCGGACCTTGTGATGGTGCTTTCAGCAGGTGGTGGTACAATCAGGCCAATGGGAGGTGCCAGCGATTCAGATATGGGGGATGCGGCGGGAATGCGAACAATTTTCGAACTGAAGCCGACTGCTATCGAAGATGCGCGAAATCAGGCAAGGCTTCCCAATCACTGTTCTCGGTGAACACATTTTGGGCTGTGCTTCTCAAATGGAAACTTTCAACAGCCGCTTTGTTGGTTTGCAGAATGCGAATCTTGCTCTGAAGAGTGCCTTTATGGAAGACCGTTTGACAGAAATGGACGACCAAACTGTCGCGCGCCGTGCAACGACCCTCCGCCAGGATGTTCTGTGAGCGTCTGCGGAATGAACAACTGAAGCATCTTTAGACCACCCTCCTCCCGTGATGCGTCGACCTCTGTCTTTCATTCTGCTATTCTGCACCCACCAATTGCAGGAAAGGACGTGTGACAACGGACAGGTGTGCAAAGTGACCCAGCTTTTCCTGTGCATCCTCTGCACACGATTCTCAACCACCAGATGCGGTTGTGGCATCTACTACAGACCGACATGTGTCGATCCGTGTCCGTTTGGTGAGTGAACCATTTCCGGAGCCGGGCAAACAAGGGGCTGAGAATCAAAGCATGATCGAAGTTCTGTCTGCCGCACTCTCTCAAAAGTCAGGATATTGTCTGCAGGTATTGCAAAAATTATCACACTTGACTGAAACTTGTTTGCAGACTGCCCTCGGTTTAGCTGCAGGAGAAACTGCCCACACGGATTCGTGGTGAATCACAAGGGATGTCCCGTTTGCAGATGTGTTGACAGCGTGAACCGGGGCCCCACTCGTGAGTGTTTCGACAATAACTCTTTTCTTACTGACCTCGGATCTCTGGATGTTGTGTGAGGAGAAGGAGAATTTTCGCAGACGTGAGACCAGAACTCTTTCTGAATTTATCTCACTGAATGTTTCAGAACAACGAAGGAAAGCTCTGTGTTCCACAAGCGAGGAACAATGCACCAAGAAGTGTCTGTACGGGTACGAGACAGATGAGGACAAGTGTCCGCTCTGTGACGTGTGCAGCGCCGCGACCACCTGCCCCGCGTGTCCAGCGGGCTGTGAGAAGGGCTCCGGGGTCAGGGACGACGGCTGCCCTCAGTGCAACTGTCTCCACCCGTGTCAGGTGTGACAAGTCTTTCTTGTCCCTGCTTGTTGACATCAAAAACACCCTATTTATGGCTCGGGACGTGGACTATTGGAACTTGGCATTGCAGAATCATACGTGTCCTGAAGGACACGAGTGTGTGCTGGACTCCTTGTCAGAAGAAGTTTTCGCCACATGCCGACCACGAAGAGGTAATGTTGTGTAACATGCATGTGTATTCTGGTGAGGACATCCTGCTTGCTGCAGCACGCTCATGTTTTGGCAAGATTCGACAGAAACGAGCATATTTGTGAGAAGACATCAATCAACACCTGATTGATGGCCAAATTTTTAATTCAGCGTGTCCTGCTCGGGTCTGCAGCGAGACGTGCATCCATGGGTACCTGCATACAGAAGATGGGTGCAAATTTTGCAAGTGCAAACATCCTTGTGATGACAAGGCAAGTATCTCCGGATGCGTTGGGGTCAGAATGAACATCACTGGAAATTGAGACGTCCACAGCCTTTGTGCGCAGACCAACGCAGGTCGCTCTGAATGTGGATAATTTCACAGGTATGCGGAGACGAGGAAGATTGTCGGCTGCTCAGCTACCGTGGGTTGTGCGACACGAGCAAGGCTGACTGCCGAACATTCCTGCAGCCAACTTGTGTTCCTCGGGAACCTGGTACGTCAACCATCGTTTGCAAGAAGTGCATCATGAACAGTCACCCGTGCTCGTTGACAGCCACAGCCACAGACACACAAATGCACACACACGCACACACACGCACACACACGCACACACACACACACACACACACACACACACACACACACACACACACACACACCAAAAGTGATTGGGTGCCTCGAACAGAAGCCAAACTGTCTCAGAGGCTGCCCAAAGTCCATTGCGGTTTGTTGGAACGTGTTTGTGTCACTGTCAGAAAGGATCTGCGAAGCAGGTGCAGCTGTTTTCATTGGTGACAGTACCTCGTTGTAGAGTGTGAGTCGTCGGAATGTCTACTCGCCTGTGACAACGGCTACGTCGCCAACGCGACGGGGTGTCCATTATGCATGTGCAGCCCTTATTCGCTGACCAAACGTGAGTACCAGATGACACGCGTTGCAACGTTGATTGGGCCATTTCACAGTGTGTCCTTGTTGGACGAGATGGAGAGTGAGTAATTTCTTTCTCTGCCACTTCTAAGCTATCGTTTCAGCTGAATGTGCAACACTGGACTGTGCGGAACCGTGTCCATTTGGTCACGTGATTCTGGACAACGGATGTCCCATCTGCGAATGCAGCCCTCCCACGTTTTCACGTGAGTGAGATCATGTGATCCTCCTTCGCTGTAACCATTTCTATCCTTGCAGTTGCAGAGAACATTTATAACCGTTTCTTCAAAAATAGCGGACGTGTGTGGGCCCGACAACGGACCCATTCTGTCCCGAGATGGAGAGTACGTGACCTGCTCCAGCGGACCCTGTCCAGACGGAAGCCGCTGCGTCTCCTACGACCATCCGCGCCAGGGATACGCCGTGTGTTGCCCCAACCCAGACAGAATCCAGGATCCCTCAGGTGAAAGACACTCTGTCACCGTTTGCATGTGAAGGTTGACACGAACTCTGAACCAAAAGGGACCATCTTTTTTTGTCATTTTGCAGAAACACACCCAATGTTGATCAGGATCATCATCGTCTTCCGCGACGCTGATGTTGAGAACCTTGGACAGTCTCTGTCAACTTTCATGAAGTGAGTTTGCAGTCAGGAAAATATCCGGGAATCCGACTGGCTTCTTTGTCACTTTGCTTTTCCTCGCGTCCATTTCAATTTACTCAACATTTCAGTGAAGTCATGAACGTCATCATCTCCGCCGGAATCGCTGAAGAGAGAAGCGAGCTTCGTCAAGTGAGTCAACTTTCCTGCATGTTGCGAATGTTTTGGAATCAAGGTCAGAAATGTTCCATGACCCGAACAAGGGTTTTCGGGTGGTCAAGAGATGAACTGCGTCTGACTGCGGGCGCGAATAATCCAAAGACCTGTGTGCTCCTTGATCGTGTTGATTTCAGGTGAGAGAAGGCAGCGTCGTGTTTGACATCGAGATCAGGGTGGAGTCGCACGATGACGTCTTCGTGGTGGAGCAGCTCAGAGAACTCGTCTTCGACGGGAAATTCGTCGTGAACGTGCACGGCCGAACATACATGGTCAGTCTCGACCACAAGAAACAACATCAAATGAGCTTGCATTGAAAATCTGAGAATGACAGTCTTCGGGTGTTCGGATGACGTGACCGAGAAAGATAATTGGCTCGACAGGCGAACAGCTTGGAGCGGCAGTACAGCTTCGCGCACGCTGAGGACCCCGCGCACCGACCCGACGACGACGACGACAGCGACAACAGAAGAACCATCATCATCGCCGCCGCCGCCGGGGCCGCAGTCCTCGTGCTGCTGGCGTTCGTTTCCTTCTGTTGTGTGAGTAACGAACGACTGGCTCGGTGCATATCCCTCTGTTCTTTGTGCATTTGTACATGTAGAACATTTGAATTTAAATGTCTTCTTGACGTTAAAAATGTGCAGGCGCACGCCATGTCTCAACGGAGAAGAGGGAGTGAGAAATCGAGCTCGAGCGAAGTGAAGAGGGTCTCGCCTCCACCGTCTTACAGCCAGAGCAACTTCCCTCACAACTACAACATCTTCACCAAGGACGCGGACGAGAAGTTTTAGACACGTCGAATGTTCGATGGATCCGTTTCGGTGGACCTGTCCATATTTAACACCGGTGCTTATTTGATCTGTAACTTTCGTGTGTTCGTTTCTTGCAAAACGTCTTGCCATTTACGCGACAGAATCTGCTGTTGAATTTTGAAACTAATACCCTGCTATGACTGGTTGTGATTTGAGCTGAATAATTTACACGAAAGAATTTTTTTGAGAAAGACTCAGAAATTAGGAACCTGGACTGGAACTTGTGAAAACAACATCAACAAGACCCGTTTGCCTTCCAACCTCGAAATTTGCGAGCCAAACTACAGGTACAATGCCTGAGCATTTTGATTGCACTGTACGTATTCAGGGTGCGCGAATCGAAAATAACTCTGAGCAAATTTATTAATTGCGAAGAAAATGAAAATGAACATCCCAGAAGAATCTCGGAGTGTGAGAAGTCGACCAGTGTATGGGTCCATTTTGTCTCTCATCGACCTTTTCTGTAAATATCGACAGTCACAATAAGTTTTGTGTTGCACTGATTTATAAAACGAAACCAACTGCGTCCGGATCTCACAGCTGATGCTTCCAAGTGCACTTGGTTATCGATCCGTGAAGCTATTTTCGTCAGAATCATCGAAACTTTAGGGAATACCTTTCACAAAGGTATTCCCTCTGCGAGCATACGGTGCGAGTCTCACATCCATGCACACTCGTTTATTGATGTGCATTTATAAATTGTGTGTTATCGCGTGACACATTTGGGATGCAGCCTTTCGGGGGCACAGGCCAAGAGCAGACATCGAAACCAGGTAAATAGAGCATGAAACTCGTCAGGTTCGTCGCCACCGTGAATCTATGGACGAGAACTGTAGAAATTGATTGGCACACAAGTTTGTCATCGGATACACAACACCAGCATACTGTGTGATTGGAACCAGAGGTAAGTTTCACTCGATTATCTGAAACAAAGCCCTTCAAACAGACCCCCACCTGTCATGTTGAGGCGTTTTCATACGGAACATAAATTTTCTTGATGCGAAAAACGCAATCCTCACTCCCTGGATGGCAGTTTCCAAATGGAGAAGGGAAAGGAAGTTAGTCTGTGCCAGTTTGTTGTGGGATTGGGTTGTGTCCGCTCATTTCAAAATCGTAGGATGTTGGACACCTGTTTACACGAACATGCCTCTTGGTACCTGGGCCCTGGGGAGGTGCGATGGAACTTCTTTTTTCGTAAACAGTCGGAAGGTTGGTCAACACACTTTGCACCGCACCGCATATGGGCGTTGTTTGCTTTTTTGTACTTGCAGTGCAACTCCCGAGGGAAACAATGCGGTGGGGGCTCCTCACTCTTGTTCTGTGCAATTTGCTGATCTACTCTGGTCAGTGCGAGTGACGTTTGGCTGCATGCACATTTAACACCGTTATTTCATTTCAATCAGAGACACGGATATGGTTTCTTGTGCAACTTCAACATCGTGACTGTGCTGGTTTCAGCTGATGGGCTGCAGAAGGGCGGGGTGTGCCCCACCGTTTCCGGTGCAGGGATCTGTGTGCACGAGTGCTCTGAGGACGGCGACTGTCTTGACTTGAAAAAATGCTGCAGTAATGGTTGTGGCACCATCTGTGTAACTCCAGGTAAGTGTAAACGCACACAAACTTGCGATCACATGTGTCAGAAAAAGTACAACACAGCGCTCTGTTCTTGTTCGAAGTCTATCAACCACAGGCGCGTCCAAATAGGCGGAGCCTACGTTATAAAGTTGCAAGAGCATTATGTCTTGGGTGGGATGAAATACTGTCCAACGTGGTTTGTGGAACCAACCACAAGACGAGGTTCCCAGCTTCTTCCACAGCACCTTCCTCAAAAGTGAGTTGGGTCCTTCCCCGTGGTCAGGCCAACCTGAACGTGGGTCCAACCCCAGCACCAACTGGCCCCCAGACAGGGTCACAGCACGTGCCTCAAAAGCGAGGAAGGTCCAACCCCGCCTGGAAGTGGCCAACCTCAAATGAGGTACACTGCCCCGAGCTACCTTCGCGATTGTGCCCGAGATGTGCCTGTGTTCAAAGCTCCGCTCTCTTTTTGAGCACTGAATTGTCAGTTCCATTGCAGAGTGTGATGTGAGCTCAAGGATGTACACACAGAAAACACCACGGGCCGCATTGAGTAACGGCAAGTGTCCGTCTGGAACCAGGACACAAAGTCTCGTCAACAAGCAGAGATTGTGTTGTTCATACGACTGGGCGCTGTCTAGTGAGCCAGGTAAGGAGTGGTGGGACACACATGTACCTCACAAGGAAAACGAACTTTTGCTGGGTCTTGATCCTCACGGATTGCGCACACATGCATGAGGGCTTACTTTGTGAAGTCCGCAGCACGTGTGGCCAAGAAAAACATTTGAACCATGCATTCGTGTTCACACAACTTCCAGTCTGTCCTGTGGAGGGAACGGAGCCACGGCAGCAAGGTTCCTGCTCCATGAGGGAGGATCGATGTCTGCAGGGCGACTCGTGCGCGCACCACGCCCTCGACGGCTGGCACGTCTGCTGCAGCGACGAGGCGCCTCCGTCCTGTGACGTGAGCCAAGTTCTCGCTGGTCACCACAGCAAGTTGAGTGGAGCGGTGCAATTGGCCGGATTCTGTTTCATCTCTTCTTTTCTTTGCGCTGTTTCAGGACACGAATGTGGACTGTGCTGACAACGAGTACTGCGTTCTTGAGCCGGAACCTGTTTGCAAAGGTACAAACCATTCGTTTTCATCCGAAAGGCCATTTAAACTTCGTCCACAAGTTTTCACCTGCGCGCCTCTGCAGATGTTGGTGACAATGATGACAAATTGGAGAACGCGAAGGCTCAACATAGGAAGTTCTATTCTTTTCAGTGTGTCCGCCTGTGTGTGATCCGACTGTCGACATCAACTGTCCGTATGGCTTCAAGAAGAACTCGATGGGGTGTGATATCTGCGAATGTAATCCAACTCCGTACTACTGCGAGGTGAGTCCATCTGAAGACCCATGCACCTCTAACAGCAACATCGCTCACTTACCTGCATGTGTGACAGAAAAATTGATCCTTGTACAAGCGACCTTCCATGTGTATGAACCTTAGTTAAACCGGACACCCTCAGATGTGAGCCATCAGGCGCAGCGTTTCCTTGTTTCTTCGTTCGTTTTGTGAAACACTTCTGGACCATTTCTCCAGGGAGCGCAAAACTTCCCATGATTCCATTGCTGCTGGGTCTGTGCATTCAGACCTTCACTTTCGAATTCAGGGCGTTGAATGTGGACCGGGAATGATCTGTCGTCGAGTGGACAACTCTGGGATCCAGTGCGACTGTCCTGTAGGGAATGTTCCCTGTTCCTGTCCAGCCACCTTCGAGTCAACATGCGTGCCGATCGCTCCAGGTGAACACTTGTTGTAAACTGTTCTCCCTTGCTTTTGCCTGGCCTGATCTGAAAACTAACAAGAGGGCGACGAGAGTTTTGTCAGTGCGCATGCATGATTTTGTACAGATTGTGGTGAAGACAAACGGTGCGACGATCGCTGTCAGTTCGGGTACCTTCCCGGTATGAGCGGATGCAACCGATGTCTGAACTGCAATCCAGATCCGTATCCAGGTAAGTTCCCGTTTCTTTCCATGTGCGCGCGGCTGTGTCTCCTGCAGTTTGTGAAACGACATTCAAGACCCTGATTTATCGGCACGCATGTCCTGTCACTTGGAAAACATGTGCATGTGTGGATGCGACAGCGCTGCGGCCAGAGCTCTGGGTGATGTTTTTTGCGGTGATTTGTCGCTTTTTGATTGACTTTCAGTTCCAGAACTACTGATCGTTTGGGTTCCGTTCTTGTTGCTTGTCGACAATCAACGTTCAGATCATGACAATCACACATCTGTCGACAGATTCTGGGTGTCCAAATCTGGATTGTGACCTTGCTTGTCCTGACGGTCAGGCTTGGGCGGTCGACGAATTTGGGTGTCGCAAGTGTGAATGTTACCAGCCCGCAGTGGAGTGCTACTTGGCGAAATGTGTGGTGAGTGCTCGTTTCAATTTTCTTCTGCAGATTCCGGATGTCCGAAACTGGACTGTGATTTGACCTGTGCGGAACGCCAGGCGTGGGCAGTGGATGAGTCTGGATGTCGCAAGTGTGAATGTTATCAACCCACACCCGCATTGGAGTGTCCACTGCCCAACTGTGTGGTAAGCAAGCAGATGAAAGAAGTTGGTTTTATGCCTGCATGTGTGTTGTGGTGAACATCAGATCTGTAAAGCCAAACAAAGTACTGGTACACAGCTGTCGTCTATCTCCAGCAGCCGTGTGAGTCTCCGACACCGAAGTACGACTACGATAAGGATGGGTGTCGAGGGTGCGATTGCGTGAGCACGGTGACGTGTCCGCAGCTGCTCTGCGAGTGTCCCGACAACTGGAAGCGCGACACTGACATCAACGGCTGCCAGACCTGCGACTGTGTGCCCAGTGAGTGAAGGTGCCATGGCGCTGGTGAAGTGAAATCACCTTGCCAGTGACGAAGTTGTCACGTTTCCATGCCACATCACAAGCACAACATGTGATTCATGCAATTCAAAAAACTGGACAAAAGATCTGCGTGCGTGTTCCAATCCAGTTTCACTTTTGCAGGCTCTCAATGTGGGTCGGTGTGCGAGATGTACTGTCCCGACGGATACGTGGCCGACAAGCACGGATGTCCCCTGTGCCAATGCTGGCAGCCTCACCCCTGTGAGGTGAGACACAAGAAGCAAGCAAAATAGCCTTAGTTGACGCTGAATGCGTGCGTACGGTTCACTGACATGATACCTAATTCGTCAAAACAAACTTGCATTTTGCTAACAGACAATGAAGTGTCCCGCGGGAGAGATCAGGTGCAAGACGGTCATGGTGGAGATCGGCGAGCGCGAACTGCGGCCGGAACCGAGATGCATTCCGGTGTTTCCAAAGCCAGGTGATTTTTCCTTGCGCCTTCGAAACATTTCTCACAAGTATTGGTTTTGGGTAGGTCAGATTTAGATTCAGCGAATGCATTGCAGCTTGTGGAGACATCGCCTGTGCGGAGGACTGTGAGCACGAGCACGCCTACGATGAGCGGGGTTGTCCGCTGTGCACCTGCGATCCATACGCCTTTCCTCCAGGTACCAGAACATTTCACACTTCACGCCACACAACGAAGGGGTGAAACATCCCATCAAGGTAAAAGGTGGGAAGGAAAACAGGTGTTTCACCTTCGGTAACTTCGTTGCAGTCAACGGAACACCATCGGCAGCTGCAAGACCAGACCGCGGGGTGCTGTCAGGGATTCTCCTCGCACTCGGTGCCTTCGTCCTCGGTCTTCTCTCGCTCAGTTGAACCTTTCACGAGATGCTGAAGGGACAGCACGAGCCCCGGATCAATTTGCGTCGAGGTCGTTCACATGTTGGGGGAAGTAACACCACCACGTTTGAGTCACATTGTACAAGCTCACATCACGTTTTGTGTCTTGGTTGGTTTTGCTGGTGGGCTGGTTCCTGCTCGAAGAAGTTTCGTCGCTGACAGATTTCGTCCTGACTCTCTCGGAAAATGGATTCGTGTGTTGCAGACTCTAACTTGTGAAAGTGACTTTGTTGGAAGTGAACACATTTGCGGCCTTGCCTGAAAAGTCTTCTTGCAAGAAACTGTAAAGAGAAGTGATCGACCAATGGCTCAGCTCAGCGTGGTCGAGAATATTCTGATCTCTTTTGTTCAGAAAGATCTGGTGCCACTGCAGTGAGACTGAAGTTCCGTTTACGGGTTACCATTCTTTATTGTTCATCAGAGCAATCTTTTTTATCCAATGAAATCATGTAGTGATATCACAAACACACTGGTTGGTATCTCAAGAGAGACTGGCCCAGTGGTGGGAATCTCCTGCTTTATTGAGTACACAGTGGTGCCACCTGGCAAGTGGTGGTTCTAAATTCACAGCTGGTATGTCACACCACACTCCTCCCCCACCAGGGGGCGCTGGCCTCTACAGACAATTTTAATTATTCTAAATATTTTTATATTTAATTATTACATACATTAGA
>JAAUXT010106719.1_pt1 | contig 20422 bp, 20 predicted proteins | sample 7278171 | NCBI WGS metagenome assembly JAAUXT01 (sample SAMN14350112, study PRJNA611818) | marine sediment metagenome | isolation source: surface marine sediment (1.8m) | place: French Polynesia: Moorea | collected 2018-08 | reverse complement strand
TGACACCATAGAGGAAGGTAGCCTAAACCACTGAGCTCCAACTCATACTCTACAATAAACTATACTACAACATCACTACTGGGGCTTCACTCATATATACAACAAAAAGTACAAAATGTAAATATTTTTCTTGCATGATTTCTCACTGTGCGTAGACAGACAGATCATGGACAACCTTGGAGCCTTACATTCCCCCCCGCCGCTGTATCCCTGGGACCCCTGAGATGATGAAATGTACACCTCTTCTGAGAGTCACAGGCACAAAATTCTGCATATGGTCTCTTTTATAAAAATTGGAGTTGAGCCCCCTGCTAAACGCGAGGTCCGCCCCTGTGCGTCTAAGCTTCGCTCAGCGAAATATACAGAAATGCAACAATAAAATGAAATGCAAAGCAGATACAAACGTACATGCAAATATGTGCTTCTGGCTTGTGCCTGTGTATTTCTGTGCGTGCGCGCGCGCGCGCTCGAGCGTGTGTGTGTGTGTGTGTATGTGTGCAAAAGCAGGTGGAAATGTAATCGGTTTGCGCATGCAGACCGAGTCGGTAGCTTGGTGCTTCTCTTCGCAGAATTCTCTGATCGTCGGTGTGCGCCGCGCTGCAGCGCTCCGGGTGGGTGTGACCTCGACGACGCCGGGTGAAGAGTGGAGTGGGCGGGGTGGGCGGGGTGGGCGGGCTGGGCGGGGATGTGGGGGATTTAGGTGATTCTGTGGGTGTGAGCAAAGGGCGGGGTGGGGATGGACGGATGGGAGCGGGATGTGAGCGAAGTTGGGAGGGATTGACTTGGGTATGGGCGGTGCTTTCCAAAGCGTCGCTCTGGGGTTCGCCGCAGGTGGGCGTGGCACTGACAGGATGCTCGGGTGGGCGGCGCCCTGCAAAGATGTCCGACGCCAGACAGAGGTACGAGTGGGAGTGGAGGTGGTTGAGTCGGGTGGGTGGGTTGGGTGGTTTGGGTGGTTTGGGTGTGTTGGGTGGTTTGGGTGGTTTGGGTGGGTTGGGTGGGTTGGGTGGATTGGGTAGTGGGCATCAGGAGGCACCACGCACCACCTCCGTGTAGGCGGGCGGCGCCTCCAGCGGAACACCCCCGGGCTGCACGCACGTCACGTGGCTCCCGCTCCCCTCACACACCTCCGAGTAGGACGGGGGCGCCATCGCTGCAACAACAGAGAATGCGAGACTTGTCCCCAAATTTTCCTTCTTTTTTGAGATTGCGGTGTTCCACACTGACCAACAACTTCTCCAGTCACTTGTTCTTTTCCTTCTCGTCAGGACCTTGGATCTTATGACCAAAAGAAACAAAAATATCTTGAGTATTGTGATATTTTCTTTGGTTGAAAAATTGTAAATCTTATCTGGCATCAAAGCAGAAAAACTGAATTTTGTAGAAGAAAGTTGATCAAGTATTGAGAAAGGTAGTTTTTCTGAAGGTCAATTTGGCAGAGTGAGAAACTTTTCTTCAAATTGTCTGGAAAAAAAGAGAACCCTGATTTCTTAGCACAGGAGAGTATGGTGTCAAGCAATGTTTTGGGATCAGCTTTTGTTGGAATATCACAGCAGACCGGTGTGCTATCACAAAAAGAAGGAATACAGTATCAGGGACAAGCTTCGTAACGTGAAGACTCTGCGATTCATTTATGAATGTCAAGCTCAGGCTTCCGGCCCGCCCGTCGTCTGAAAGAAATTGTGTGTGCCATCTGAATCTCAATCTGACGTCATTGGAGGTGAGTTTGTGTGTCCGACTTTCACCCTGCAAAGAAATCCCGTGTTACCTGTTGTCGCACAGAACACACTCAACTTATTGTTCCGCATCCCCTCTCTGTACTCACTCACCTGTGGTCGCGGGGTGTGCAGACCCATCATCGTGCTCCATCTGTGAGATGATAGCCGCGCGGTCCGAGGCCTGCAACACAGAGACAAGTGTGAGCTGGAGTGGGCGTGGTAGGGCGGGTAGGGCAGGGAGGTGCGGTCAAGTGCAGTCCTTCTGCGAGACGATCAGAGACCTGGTCTGCAGAGCACGTGCATGGGTGGAACTTTCTCGCTGGTTTGGCTGACAGATCTGGTTCTGACCGGTGACCTCTGTACTCTTTTATTCACTGATGGAGATTGACCTCTAACTGACCTGCGCCCCACTGCGGATGCCCCGGATGACGATCAGGAGGGACCAGATTGACACGACCAACTCCACCATCGCAGCGAAGACGAGCAGGCCCGAGACGACGAAGATCCCAGTCACCGTCTGCGGGAACCGAGGCATCGATTAGTAATCGACTGGTGACCGATTCGATTTCTGGGCTGTTTTGAGTCGGCTCAGATCCTGGTCAGAGTCTTGCACAACCGAGTCATCGACTCGTAAAAAATCGGTCAATGACAATTCACATGTGAATATATATGTCAACACAAACACGCAAGGCACGCTCACACAAAGCACACAGTCCACACACAAACCACACACCACAAACATGTATTTTACACACAGGCACGCACACACCACACCTACCTTTTTGCTCGGGTACTTTTCGCAATCCAAGAAGTTATCGGCGTAGAATTTGGAGAGATTTTCGCACGCGTCGCTGCGCACGAAATGCTGCTGCGCGATGCCTGCGGGTGGAGAACAGCGTACCGTGTGTGTGTGTGTGTGTGTGTGTGTGTGTGTGTGTGTGTGTGCGTCTGTGCTCGCGCGCGGGTGTGTGTGTGTGTGCGTGTGAGAGTGTGAGGGAACACTTCCTCACTCCCTCAGAGCCCACAACCCCTGTCTCTCTCCTAACTTTACTGGACTCAGCCTGCCCCGTCCTCGTTGGAGTCCGAGCGCGCAAACAGCATTCCTGTCCCCACTATACCCCGCCGCCATCTCTGGTCCCACCACAGCCCCTACCACTGGCGTGCTTCAATGAGCGCTCACCTCAAGCACACGTACACCACCTACCCCTGGTCCCACCTGAGCCCAGCTCCGTCGTCGCCCCACTCGTACCCTGCCCCACCCCTGCCCCACCCCTGCGCCACCCTGCCCCACCCCTGCTCCACCCCTTCCCCACCCATTCCCCACCCCTGCCCCACCCCTGCTCCACCCCTGCCCCACCCCTGCTCCACCCTTGCCCCAACCCTGCCTCACCCCTGCCCCACCCCCCTGCACTACCCCTGCCCCACCCGTGCCCCACCCCTGCCCCACCCCTGCCCTACCCCTGCCCCAATCCTGCCCCTGCCCCTACCCCTGCCCCGCCCATTCCCCCTTCGTACCATGAGCGGCGAGCCCCAGCACGCAGAACGTCATGCCCGCCGCGATCAGGGTCACCGGCCCGGACGCCAGAACCTGCAACAACACGTGTCTCACATCAATTGCCACACTGGGCGTGTTTTACCGTCGAATCCCTTTGGTTTGGGCGTGTTCAACTTCCCACGTCGCGGTTGAGAAAAGTCGCTTGGTGTGTGTGCCAAACTCTGCTTTCAAGGTGACCCTCGGAGGCCAATGGAATTGCTGAATGACGTTGAATTCCTTTTCCCGGGTATTTCCGCATCTGGAGGCTTTGGGCCACACCCAATCCAGCCCTCGCACAGGACTCCACTCGGTCCCTGGACTCGCCATGTATTCTGAAAACTTGTACTTGCGACGGCCCCACACGAGCTCCCGAGTCTGGTCGACCGTGGTCCACGGCAGACCGCCCATGCAAGCCTGCTTTGCCCTGCCCGCCCTGTCCACAGCTCCGGCTCACCCCAACCCCAAACCACCCTGACTCCAGAGATGAAGCAGACTCACCAGATACTTGTTGCTCGTTTTGTACGTGAGGGCCTGCACCACGCCGGCGATGACGAACTGAAACACAGGAGCAGAGATGACGCGGAGAAAGGCTCCGGACGTTGAAACCCAGCTTTGCGACGCGTTGAATAACCTACACACGATTAACCAGGGTCCGTGGCAACAGTCTGTGGTAATGGGGTTGTAGTCTTCGAGTGAAGACACCCTGGTCAGAAGCCAGGTTGCAGCCATGGGTCGGTCGGGAACAGACAGAAAGGGTGCCCCACCTCACCCCGTGCTCTTTTCACACATGGAGGAAAATTTCACACTGGAACTGTGTCCGTTATCACTGTGAGCGCCCTGAATGTGTTTTGTGCTGGAACTCCACATGACGTCCCCATGGGTCACGGTGAGCACACGACCATGTGAGTACCTCCCCGACTCCAGAGACGAAGCAGACGAAGCATGTAGTAAGCCGTGAGTACTGTGCTATGAGTACTCACGATGACTCCGCACCACATGCCGTACCCCAGACTCGCGTTCGGCGCCGACAGCATCAGCAGCACCGTCTGTCGAGGAGGAAAGGGCACCAATTGAGTGTGTGTGTGTGTGCGTGTGTGCACGTGTGCAGGTTCAGTTTGTCTGTGCATTTGTGAATTTTCGCGTGCACGTCCGCTCGCGTTCACGGGCTGCACACTGCGGATGCACGCTGGTGGCTGCTGACGTATGTCTTTGCGTCAGGTGTCTGTGGGTGTATGTTGCGTGTACTCACATTAAATATGACGCAGAGCAGGCCGCAGAAGATCTGCCCCATCCCGGCGTGGTAGAGAAGCTTCGTGTTGACCTGCGAACAGTCGACTCCGCGGAGGCGAGAGGCGACCTGCAGAGAAATGATGGGGGAGTGAACGAAGAGAGGACAGACAGACAGACAGACAGACAGACAGACAGACAGAAAGACAGAAAGACAGAAAGACAGAAAGACAGAAAGACAGAAAGACAGAAAGACAGAAAGACAGACGCACACATACACACATACACACACGCACACACAAAGAAATGCGTGTGGCAGGGAGGCTTCACGTTGACGTGGAAACAGTATGGCACAGAGCTGTAATGCAAGGACGGTGGTGATGGTAAAAGTGTAGACCGAGTAACGTGTGAGTGAGTGAGAGTCTGTTCTGCTGAAGATTGATACATATCCCGATGTAGTTGACTGTGATAAATTGCAAGATCAACTTGTACTTGGAAGTTGCATTATCTGGTCCATGTATCCTATTCTAAGAAGAATATAACCAACAGAAAAAGGCTATGGTTATTAATGACTCGGCCATATGAATATGCATCATGAGCGAGGTAGGAGTGTAAGTGCCTGGATGGAAGGAAGTGGCTGCGGGTCTGAGTGAGTACTCAGGGCGCAGAGTGTGATCTCCTCTGGTTGACTCAATAGCTGGCACAAAAAGTCTGCATTGGTTATCGGACCGCTGCACCGACTCAGACAACTGTCACAGACATGTGACAGCCGGAATTGCGAGACTGAGCGGATACCGCCGACGATTTCAAGTAAAGTTGCAACCGGTTTCACACTTAAAGGGACAGAACAGTAAGGCGAGCTGGAGGGAGAACTGAAGAAAGTGAGGGGAGAGAGATACAGACACAGAAAAATAGAAACAGAGAAAATTAAGAGGTACAGTGCAACTGGAAAGATGCTTTGCAGCCTTCGCGTCTATTGACCCGCTACGTCACCTTGGCGCCGCAGCGTTTCCCGCACGACGTGGACGCGATACTGACGCCGGTCGCTATGGCGACGGCAGCGATGGAGATGGCGAGGAGGATCCACTGGCACGACACGCGCAGCGGCTTCTGAAACAGGGAGGTTAAAATGCGTCACAACGCGGCTCGTGTCTCGCAGTGACTGGAGTGCCAGAGTGCCACCACTGAGGCGTCACCGGACATCACAACACGTGGTTCGTGGTCGCGGACATGAGTAAACTGCAGACACGCGGCCCCAACTGCGCAATTGGTCATTTTCTGGGGTACACACGTTCTGACCGTTGTTTCTCTTCCAACGTACGCAAGGGCCCACGGCCAAGCCCGTTGACCCCAGAATACATTCTTCCCTCAAGGCACGAAGGCGGCAGACAGGAACTTGGGTCCCGAAGACTCGGGTTGCAATGACCAAAATGCACGTGTCGCAAGGTGGACGCCTGAGCATTTCGCCCCTGGGGCTGGTGGACACATTGAAACATCTGAAGCTTTGTGAACTCACCGGATCGTGGAAATCCCGATGGGCACCTGCAATGGAGAAAACAGGTATCAGCGACAAAGCGAGATTCGTCGCAGTTCAAATAGGAAGCACGTGGAAAATGTCCAAATTGTTTGGCAGGCATGTTGATATGGTCTCTCGTTGACTTCAGTTTCATGCCTGGTTTGTGCATTTGTGCAGAAACCTTATTATATGTTACCGCGACGTGTCTTGAGACGCATGTAGTGTGAGCGCAGTCTCACTGCCACAACCACGCCACGCTTGACGCTTCCGGTGCGCACCCGACTCGTGACACTTTTGTTTGACGCAATGGGTGTGAACGTCCCGCGCGACGCATCACGTGACACGTCACGGGTGTGAGCGGCGCTTACCGACGGAGCTGAGGACGACGCCGAGCACGGCGACCGGAAGCAGCACGAGGGTCAGCGTCGCGCCGCACGTCAACTGAGGAAAACAAGAACATCCGTCACAAGAAGACGCGCATTCAACCTGTCGCCCAAGAAGCCCACGAAGCCTGGAACATTGTAACGCACGATTGACTTGCGCAGAGACACGTCACCGCGAATCACGTGCACAGAACTCGGCGTTACGCCGCACGAAGGTCGGCGTCACGGACTTTGTTGCTTAGTTCTGGATTGGCTGACTGGTGATGAACTTGTTTGTTTTGGTTGTCAAAGCACAAATCCCGAAGATCCACAGGTTTACTCCAAGAAGAAACAAGTTTTGCAGACTTCGACATGGGCTGTACCTTCAGTTTGTGGTCACCCTGTCCGCCGCGGTAGAAACACAGCCCCGTCGCGACCATCTGGCGTTGAAAATAACAACGATCGTAAATTTAAAACTGAGTTCGATGTGTACTGGGTGCGTGACGCCTCAAATATTGGCGCTGCGTAGTCTTTGATTTTCGTGACCAAGAGATACAGCGTTCGTTGCCGTCAGACAACACGAGACGCATCTCGTTTGAACCAAACCGCGAAATATTTGCTCAGAAATGAAGAAGCTATTTTTCTTCCGAGTCAAATCCACAGCTAAACACAGGTAACTAAGCTGAGGAACTAAAAATAGAATTTGTGGTTTTGGGACGGGATCTGAGACGAGGAAAACTGAAGTATCACGCTCTTTCACTGAAAACGCTTTGCATTGGGACAAGGGTCGGCTGTCACCGAATTCTTCATGCAAGGGGAATTCCTGTGGCTTAGTTGGGATTTTTCCTTCTTGAGATCGGGTGATTTTTTAGAGCCTGGTGCCTCATGATGACAGCTCTGCCGCGAGGACAAGATGTATTTCTGTGACCGGAAGTGATTGAGCCGGACACCGGAAGTGAGGTGAACTGACCAGGAGTCCGGCCCAGAGCCCGAAGCCGACCTGGTGGAACGTCGCGCCCACCAAGAGCGCCGTGACCTGCAGAACAGAAGGGGAATTAAGTACGGCGGAAATTGTGACGTTTCAACGTGTGCCAGCGCGTTGAAATTTGGGATCCAACGGGTTTTAACACAAGGAATGCGACGTGGTGGACTTTTGCGCTCCGCATGTGCACTGCTTGAGCTCCACAGACAGAACTGCTGCACTGAACGAGCGAGAGACAGAAAGACACAGAGACACAGAGAAAGACACAGAAGGGGGCGACACCCACATGTGTGGACAGACAGATAGAAAAGGGATGGAGAGGGACGGGGACAAGGAGAAAGAGAGAGACACATGATCACTATAACCTCCCCAGTGTAATTTTAACTTTGGTGACAGCATTCAGAGACAATGACAGAGAGAAAGTGGAGAGACGGAGAGAGAAGGAAAGAGAGAGGACACAGGAGAGAGGCTGAGATGAAATGAATGCGAGAGATGGAGAGAAGGGTTCTCATCCTGGTCCAATCGCCTCCAGGTAGCACTCATCACAACTGCTTGAACACTCAACCCTCCACAAACCCGACCCTCTGCAACACTTGCCACTTCACAGTACTCATACCAATCACGAGAGTGAATTCTCCAACAAATGTCCCTGGGGACATACACACGCAAACCTTGAGCACTCAACCCCAACCGGAGATCGACATTCACGAGTAGAATACTCACTCAACCCGATGAAAACAGTAGCGTACTCCGAGTTGTGCCCGTGACTACTCGTTCCACCCAATGAGTACTCACCCCAACTACAATGGTGAGTAGTCCGAGCAGTATCTTGGCGATCCCGAGCCACGTGGCCGCCTGACCACTTCCGGTGAACTCGATGCACGTGACTCGGGAGAGGCACGCCGCGCTCCACAGCCCCCTGGTGGTCAAATCTGCACCGGCCACCCCCTCCAAACTGGCGTCACTGGTATCCATGGAGATCGTCGAGTTGCTATCTGGAGCACCAAGTAATGCGGGATTGCTAGACAACCCTGACAGGTCCCCGGAGGAGACGGGGTTGCTATGGAAATCAGAGGGGTCTCTAGATGGTCCTCGGGTCTGTGGGGAGAAGGCAGAGGCCTCAGTCACGGATACCGCACGCGACGCTGGGGAGATCGGGGGCAGCGGTCTGTAGCACCTTGTGGGCCCAGGACCCACGACTGGTGTGGAGGCTGAGATTCTACTTGTGTTCGTGGTGACTGCGGTGCAGTTCCCTGACCCAGTTGGGGCGGGCTCGCTGGACTGTCCGTGGGGCGCAGCATCAGGCAGGGAGCCAGGTCCCGGGCTCAGGCCTGGATCGCTGTCAGGTCCGTGTTGAAGCGTTGATGAGGATCCACAGTGAAGGACAGATTCTGGTTCTGAGGTGGACACACGTGCATCTGCAGGTCCGGGCTCCTGTATGGACGCAGTTACAGTAGCAGGTCGAGTGTCAAATTCAGTATCAGTCTCCGGTTCGGGCTGAGTTTCAGCGACAGGTTCAAAATCAAGTTCCAAGGTTGAGACATGTGGACCTTCAGGTCGACTCTGAGGGGGGTCAGGTTTCATCCCAGTTTCAGTCTCAGGTTCAAGTTCAGGTTGAGGTTCAGTCTCAGTCTCTTGTTCAAGTGCAGGGTCAGATTCCAGGATCAACACGTCTTCAGCCTTCAGGTTCGACGCGGTTGCCGGTCCAGGCGCCATATTGGATCCTCCCTCAGTGGCCATTGGCTCTGATTGGTCCGTGTTAACTTCCTTCCCTCTGTCTGCAGGAGTCTCGTCGCTTTGAACCACAGATCTGACGGAGCCGGAGGCAACCGGGGCAGTTTGGCTTTGAACAGGTGCGGCGATGTCTACCTCTGGCTGGACAGCCTCTGGTTCACCAGAGGGCTCTGGTTCGTCAGCACTTCCGGTGTTCAAGACACTTCCGGCACCACGAGAATTTCCGTTCAGTTCAACGTCCATGTTCGGTTCTGGGTCAGTCAGGTTCTGAGCCTCGTGGGAGGCGCTGGACTCCCCGCTGGGTTCTAAACCGACCACTGCAGCCTCAGGACAAGAGGCCACGTGTTCAGGGTCAGGTCCGGGTGGTTCGGGGTCCAGGGAGGTTGGTTCCCCACCCAGTCGCATCTCAGACCTTGTGTCACTCTGCATGATTGAATCAACACTGTGCTGTAAAGGAACGGAGGTTGTGGCGTCAGCAGGCTCTGTGTCCAGCGTGGGTGACTCAGCAGTTTCAGAGTTGTGCAATCCGTCAGTTATGACGTCAGCAGTGTTAGCCAACGTTGCTGAGTCAACAGTCTCAGAGTTGTGCAATTTGTAGGCGTAAGGCCGAGCCCACCGATAGGATTCTCTCAACGCGTCTCGGACGTTCTCGACGCTCTCGATGACGTCCATGACCCTCTTCTGTTTTCTCTGAAAAGAAACAATTGAAACGCTTGCAAAAACTGCCAGCATGAAGTGGGTCTGGTTGGAGGCAAATGCAGCATGACGGAAAATGGGAATCAACCAACGAACCCAAGAAAATTCAGAACCAACCAAGAGGCTCAACGAACCAAGGATCAACGGGTGCCAGGGGCTCGGGAATTCTCATTTGCAAAAAATAATGGTTTTGTTTGGGTAAAAAATGTCCGCTGAATGTGAGCAAAAGAAGCCAACTGATCCTTTGGTGTGTAAAAAGAGCGGACAAATCAAGTTTTCCGTGATGGAGTCCGGCCTCCTTCCTGGATCAGCTGGAGGTTCGCTTTGGGCGGGACAGTTGTGGTTGGCAAGTGATTCTGGCCTGTCAATAGCCACGAGGCATACTCTCGCAGTCTAAACCCTTCATGTGACTGGGACACGAACGTGACTCGTACGAGGACGCCAGAAACTTTGGTTTGGCTGCGATTCATGGAGTTTCGCAAGTTGGTGTCGATCGGCTGGACATACTCGAAACTTATTTCAAAGATTATCAACAACAGAATATCGTTTGTTTTGTTGTTATCAACACAAGAAGAGATACATAATTTGCTGGGAGAAATTACAACAAATGTCTGGACCCCGAAATGCGTACAGTATACGGTTTCCATGGAGGTGTACCACACTGAGTTGATCAATACTATTTCGTTCTGCTTGCCTTCCCTTCTTGCGTGGCCAAATTTGATTTACCTACACAACGTCCTCAATAGATGTAGAGTCATCAGGCTTGCCTTGTGTTCGTTGGCAAAGCCAAAATCGTCCTGATCCCTCCGACAAGTACACAGTACCGAACAGGAAGAAAGAATGAAAGCGAGGGTGAGAACTTTGTGCGCTGCACCTCTGAACAATTCAAGCCACAGGCGTTGAGATCAACTGAAGGAGTGTGTGTGTGTGTGTGTGTGTGTGTGTGTGTGTGTTTTGTGTCCTTGTGTCTGTGTGTGCCGTGTAAACTGCACCCCGGCTCAGCAATGTGTGTCCTTTTCAGAATGCAGCACTTGCTCGAACACAAGTCATTCTACGACAGGACCCCACTTCTGCTGGGCGACAGTACTGTTCGTCAAATTACCCGTGTACACGAGTACTATTTCGTATTCCACGGTGTCCAACGGCGCTCTGTGATCTGTCTAAATCTCGCACACATGCAAACACACACACACGTACGAACACACACGCACACAGATGTAAACACCTACCTTTGAATCCCCATTTGTCCAGGACTGAAGCTGAAACTCGCACACAAATCCCCAATCTTCGTTCCTCCCTCCATACTGCAGGCCGCCATACTTCCAAATGGGATACTTTCTACCACACAAACCTTACACAGTATCCCTCAGCGCCCGTTCTATTTGCAGCGGTTTGCGTCACCTGAGTTACCTATCGCCGACACTTTTTGCGACTCGATTGTTCAGCGAAGCGTGCGGTGCCGAACAAATACCTTTGCACAGGGGACAGCGGGGACGTGGGGCACGCTGCGTGCGTCACGCATTGCGCTGCGCTGCAACCTGCTATGTACATTTGTCCAATAACTGATTCAGCCAGCAACTTGACAGCCCCATGCATTGGGTTCTTGGAACCTTTCGCAGATCCTCCTGAATGAATGACTGAATGCACGAATGAGTGAATGAATGAATGAAAGCGTGCTGTTCTTTGTTGCCGTTTGAATCCCAAGACCCTCGGATCAATAGTACAAAACATATCAAAACGAAGAAACAAGACGTAGAGGTCAGAATGTGGACAAGAATCGCGACACAGAGCAGGACGCATAGAGTGTGGCACAGACCTTGGCAAACGAGTTTTTCATCGCACCGTTTTCTCCCCCTCGTGATTCACGCTGGAAGCGTCGCGTTGCGGACTGCGTCTTGATTTACGAAGCCAGTCCTTGTTGGATTGTATGAAGTAAATGTGACGCTGTGTGCGCTGCGCCAACGTTTGCGTCGAATGCGTCAATTGCGTCGCAGCGACTTCACGCTTGCGGTTCGGAGGATGCAAAGCCTGTCTCTTTCAGTGTGCATCAAGTCACAAGGCTCAATAAAAAATTCAGGGACGCAACAGTGTCAACGCACCCAGTGTGTGCGACGCAGAGCCCTGCGTCAATATACGAGTACTCTGGTCCACTGACTGCGTCACGCATTCGTGTGCAACACAATCCATGCGCTCTTCACCTTGTCCACACGAACGCAGGACGTGACGCACGCTGCGTCACGACTGTGCGGAAAAGTGGACATGATGCGTGTAGAATTTATGTGAATATCTCCATTCGCTTCTGAACAAAAAGACAAGAAATCGGTGTCATTTGGAGAGTTTTCCTTTGTCCACAATGATAAGGGTGCGTAGTGCGTTTGTTGTTGTCAGTGTGCTTCATTTCTGCATTTGAAGTTCGATGGGGTGTAATTGTTATATCTCCACCAACCGATATGTTTTACGAGAACAGCGCCCATTGACCTGCACAGAGACGCAACGCCTCACGCTTGCAGCGTGAAACAGGCTCAACCGGTGTTGCACCACATGGGGATGATCGGCATTATGTAAAGCTGACATCAACATCAATCACTCCCGCCACATGTCAGCATCTCAACAAGTCAGGTTCTGCCACCACAAATGAACAGCATCTCACACGGAACTTGCTCACGGCCCAACCCCTGGGGGACACATCTCAAACCAAAACCACAACGCCCTGTACTCCAAAAGCACAGAAAAATTTTCCGGCGGGTCCAGGGTCAGTGTGCGATCCGAAGCTGGCCTGTGAGGCCTGGGTTTGGCAAATCTAGGGACAGTCCCCATTTTGTCAACGGCCAAGGGTTGGGTCTCTTGACCTGTCATTGAAAACTTAGGCTTCCACTGTGTCCACCTCTGTCCATGACCTGAGTGTCGTGTATACTTTGGCAGTAAAGTATTTACAGCATTCGCTTTTTGGCTTTGGTCTGCTCAGTTGACACTCGTGTGTCCAGGCCAACCTCTTCACTCATTGCCAAAGGCTCATCAAAGTTCCATACTCTGTGACATTCAAACTTCGTGGGGGATGCGTCTCACGTCACGTTCGCACCCACGCACGTAACACTCACGTCGCCACGTCACTTTCACGTCCATTCCACCTGCATGCCCACAGCTTCACTCCACACCAAGTCAGACCAAAACAAACGTGACTCACCTGTCAAAACATCGCACAGCCACTTCAACCCATTGTCGTCAGGTGTGTCATCAGTCACAACAATCGCAGCCCTCGCTACACTGTGTCCCATTCTGACCCCGATCCCAGCACGCAGTACCATAAGTACAAAACGAAGAATACTGATCAGGTGGTGTGATGGCTCGTGAGCGCATCGGCCGAGGCGACACCAGCGTATCAGCGGATCACGACGACAGCAGCAGCAGCTGCCATGGTTACGAGTCAACGAGCATGCGCGCGACGGATCGTGTAGCAGCAATTTAACTTAGCTTTGGTGCTCGCCAAATGTGGAGAGGATTCACGCGGGATGCGTTGAAAATTTACAGGAATCGTGGGGCACCAGCGGCAAACGGAAACACACACGCCAGTGCACGCACACACACACACACACTCATTTTCATAGTGTGTTTTTGTGTCTCTTTACCTGTCTCTCTCTGTACCCCTCTCTCTGCCTCTCTCCCACTGTTGTGGAAATTGCACCATCGCACCAATTATTGCGACAGTCGTAATCCAGTTCGTTTGCTGAGTCCACCCTGCCACTTGGTGTGGTGAATCTGACATGACCTTTTGTTGTTGCAACGTCAAAACAACCCAAAAGGTCATTTTTTGGTTTGGCCCAGGGCTGGGGAATGACCCACAGATCGGGGCATTTTATCTTGCACTGCAGCGCAAAGTCAAAGTTGCGAGCAACAAAAGTGAGTGGGAGTGCTGGGGACCCTGGATCCGTCTCTGGCTCGCGGGTTGGGAAATGGTTCTTTGTCATGCAAAACCCAATTTGGGTAATTCTAATGTTGGGATCGGACGATGTTTTGACGCAAGAGTTTTGCGGGCCTCTGGTTTGTGGTTTGTTGTGGGGTTTGCGCAGCCTTCCATGACGGAGACTGAGACGGGTGAAGGCAAAATAGGTCCTGCACTTAAACGGTTTGGATCTTTTCCAAGTAGATCAGCCGGTGTGTGGAAAACCTTCCGTTTGAACACGATTGCAAGTTCCAAAACAACACCTGCCTCGGGCGAAGAAAAGAGGAACAGAGCCCCGGGACTCTCGGCTCTATATCAGTTGCGTACGGGGTGCGTCCCACAAACAGAGCATCACCAAAGGGAGTTGCGGCGCTGGGGTTGAGCTGCGTCCTCTGCACCAGAAAATACCTCGTGCATGCGCAGGGGCGCTGAACAGTGCCTAAAGTTTCTGAGACACCGGCGTTGCGAACGCAAGGAATTCGCGATGCAAGCGACAGTACGAGTGCCATCAGTTCCCGAGACACCGGGGCGTCACGACTTCCTCAAGGTCTCGTCTATTCTCGGTGGCTGATTTGTGTGGCGAGGGATTCCCCTGATACTGTGCGCTGCACGGATAAAAGCGAAGACACTGGTCACAGCGAATGCGTTGTTCGCTGCAGGGCTGAGCCTCGGGCTACTTCTCTCAGGACGCGTCGTGCATGGGATCCAGTCAATGGTCACTGCGCTGCTGCATGAGTCCCATTCATGTTCACCTGCAGTGCTCAATGACTTGCGCAGGAATCCAGTTCCCATTGACTGAAACACTGCAGTACTCGTTGGCTGATGCAGAGATTCGGTTTGCTTTGGCTTACGCACGGATGCAGTAGTTATATTCGGGAGTTTTAGCAAACAGCCTGCAACCCAGGTAACGCAAACGCAAACGTAGCTTTTGGCATGCTGTGATAGTCAAAAGTTACGTTTGCGTTTCCAGGTTGCGGGCTGTTTGCTAAAACTCGCCATTGTCTTGTGCAGGGATGCAACACCCATGGTCTTGAGCATGGGTGCAGTACCCATTGACCAGAACAGCAAAACAGTGCCCATTGGCTTGTACAGGGGAAAATATCCCATTCATTTTTTAGCAGGTGTGCAGTACCCATTGGCTAATGTTGGCATGCCCTGCCCATGGCAATTCATCAATTAGCACAGGAACGTAACGTCACGCATTGCAGTGTGAACCATCCCGCGTGCCTTTTTCGAGCCAGGTCAGTCGGAACACACAAACAGAAATTAGTGAATTCCATATTCAAAACAAACATCAGCTGATAGACCGGGCATTTAAATCTGAATCGCCCCAGTCACAACAAACAGCAACGGGAGTGGCTGAGAGAAAACGGCTGATCTAAGGGCCACGAGGGTGAGCGCTGCGGGTTCGGGGCGCCAAGAAACACATGTTCAAAGCACAGAAGCAAAAGGAAATACGTCAAGCGTAAAGATTGGTTGGACCTTTCACAACGCTGTTTTGAGTGTGGTGTATGTCCATGTGTGTTCGTGTGTGCGCGTGTGAGTGTCGAAATGTACGTGTGCGTGTTTGTTTCTGTGTGCGTTTCACATTGACACTGAGCTTTGTGTGTGTGTGTGTGTGTGTGTGTGTGTGTGTGTGTGTGTGCACGTGTGTATGTTGGTGTGCGTGTGGTTTTTGGCACGCATCAAGTCAACTCCCAGTAAAAATCGTACATTTTATTCAAACAAGTAACAGGAATTAATTTATCATTGTTCCAACAGTTCACTACCGACTCTACGCTCCACAGTTCAAGGGTTGTTTTCACAAAGGTTTTTGCCATTTGCACGGGCATGTTCGATTTGCCTTCTCAACGCAGCAACAACTCACTGTCGCGCGTTCGGTGGACAAATCGAACACGCAGGTGTCACAGGGATAGAAGCCTGTTTCACACGGGAGGCGTCAAGCATTGCGCCCCTTGTCGACGATGCGCCCATTGACTGCAACAGATTGACTCGAGGAATGCAACCTCAGGAAAAAAGATTCAAAGTTCGTCTCCTAGGTGCGGCACCCGTTGACAACGATGCAGCCCAATTGTGTTGTCCCTCCAAATGGCAGGAAATCCCAAAAATCTGTTCAGAGGAATCGCCCCATTGACTTGGACAGGAACGCAACGCCCATGCATTGGGTATTTCAGTGACGCATGCAGCGTTCGTTGGTTTGTGCAGGAACGCAAGGCATGACGCATCTCGCAGACGCCAGACTGGTTTTTTGGGGGGCAAATAGAACAACGCTGTACACAACAGGAGCAAAGTATTCAGCACCATATCACAGCTCAGGGGATTGAAAAACAGTGAAACTTCCATTCAAAAACTTCATTCAAGCCGCTGCCCACTGGAACGCAGCCCCAGCGGCTCCAGGGTAGGGGACACAGACCCCGCTGAAACTGCAGCCATTTTGGATGGAGGGTAAGGGATGGTGGCCCAGTCCTGACTGGGACGGTCCCAGTGGCCCTGGAGGAGGGTGGTTCAGAGTCTGTTGGGGGCAACCTTGATCCTGACTACCGTCCAATCCTGCAAGGTGCGCTTTTCAAATGGAACATGTGAAAATCAATTTGACATGCGGCGCAAAAATGAAGGGGCAGGTTACTTGGGGTCAGGGGCAGCCTCCCGTCTGACCCATGGAACCGCTGCATATTGCTTCGTCGCATATGACAGTCCAGTGTGAGTCTGCCTTATCACGATCCAGACGAGCTTCACGCAGACTTGTACAGAAACAGGAGCGGATTCAAGAGTCGGGGGTTGGACCAGGTCTCCTTTTTCAAACAGCCAAGTTGGATTTTGGTGACCGCATTCGAATTCGAAATGAATTCACGTGAGAGTTTTACTTGGTGAGTTTGAATCAAAAGAGTTCAAATTGAGAAAATTCAATTTGGGTCAGTTCGAAGAGAAACCAAGTGTCTTTGAGCAATGTCATTCATAAATCACTAGAATTCTGCAGAAAAACGGAGAATGAAATTGACATGGAATCATTCATTCAAACATCAAGACCAGGCATCCAGCAGAACCCAAACTGGAAGTCTCCATGTGTGCGCGCATGCGCGTAGAAAAATACAAAACACGTGTTGAGCTTTGGTCACGTGGTTCCGGTGTCAGGACATGCGGCAGAACTTGGGGGAGGACGGCTTCTCCGCCGTCAGGTTGGCGCGCCGCCGGATCAGCTCTGCAACGAGATTGAACTGTCAATCAACCAACCTATCGAAGAAACAAACTTTGCTTTTCAGGGGTGGCAGATACAGGGGCAGATCATTGAGTGGATGTAGATGAATCCAGAGGTGCGTGTGGACTGGCCTGCCATGGATCCCTTGTTCCCCTTGAAAATTTGAATCACCCGCCTCACAAGGATGCGGCAGGTCCAACACACAAAGTTCTGCTCGTTTGCGACAGGAAGGACTCTGTCTGGTTTGTGGCGAAGAATCATGATGCTGTCCACAACCATCTCAAAACACACTCGTCACAAAAGTGCAAAAAGTCATTCTCAACGGAACTCGCCCAGGCTTCTCTCAGGGGCTCACTGGACCCTATCACTCGGATAAACCCCTTTACCATGAAAAAGAAAAAGGTCTTTACTATCTTGACCTGACCGGACTTGGTTTCACCCTCTGGTTCTCCCCAACAACGTATCTCAGACAGGTGACTTGTTCTGAAGCCAGCGAGGACCCCAGATGGATTCTGCCCAAACCCACTTGCGGAATTCTGGTTTCTACAACAACAAGCGTATGAAACCTCACCCCTGCGTGTCACTTGTCCTTGACTACCATTCTGGACCCAATTGACCCTCCCTGGACCCCAGTAGTGACCCATTGAATCCTCGTGTTGTGGGTCCAACGCACCTTCCCTTTGAGACCTTCACACTCGAGACGTACCTGCGAGGTCGCGCTTGTCTATTGCTACGAGCGCCTCGAAGAGTCCCTTGATGGGGGAGTCGTCCTTCCCGAGACCGTGCAGCCAGATGAGCAGCATCCGGTACCCGTGCTCCTTGAAGCTCTGAGGACCTGCAGCAGAGATACGGAGAAACGTTAGGAGACGACGGAGGGTAGAAACGTTGGGACAGGGAACGACAGGGCAATTCCCCGGGTGAGGATGGAAGCCGGGATCGGGCAGGCTGAGGAAGGAGAGGTGCGGCCAAAGCTCAAGAGGACAGGGCAGGGGAGGAATAGGGGACCTGGATCTGGCAAACGTTTCATCTGAAGCTGGTTTTGAGTGGAATGCTAGAAACACGTGACACATCAGCTGGGTTTCTGGGGGTACTTGCCTGTGTACTGGTGCTCGATGGCCTTTGTGTGTGCGTCGGAAAACTTCCAGTAGATGGCGAGTCGCTTCCACTCGCCCTGCTTCAGCTGCTTCGTCGCCAGCCTGCGGGACAATGTCATATGTCAGAGTCGGTTGCACCGGATGCAAAACGCGTTGCACTGCTGCGTTAATTGTGCACGATGTTTCTGTTGGACCATTTTGAGATTATTTCAGCGCGTTTGTTGGTCCTGACTGCAAAATGTTTGGCCCCCATACCCAACTGCAACATGCGTTCTTCAAACTGGTCACCAATTTAGCCCTCTTCAGGTCCCCTTTTCCACAACCCCCCACCCTGCCGCGCCGATCATGCCCCCGCCTTCTCGTCCTTTCCACAAGCAACACCACAACCCTGCTCACCTCCACAGCACCTCCTTCATGAACTCTGAGCACTCGTGGTTCGGACGCTTGAACTGCAGGTTCTTCTCCACCTCAGGTTTCTGGTGAACAACAAGAACTCTTGTCAGTGCGGCACGCGCCGGTTTCTGGCGGTTGGAACAAGAACATCAGAAGACGTCCGGAAAACAGGACAGGAACACTTTTCGCCAGACGCCGGTCGCATAACACCAGTTTCTTTCTTTCTGACCTGCAGACTCTATCTCTGGCAAGAAATAAACACGTCAAGATCAAAATGAAAGAAACTTTTCCACGATTCACTGCAACCGCAGACACGCGGCATTAGTGGCGGATCCAGGGCTTCCAAACGGCCGAGTGTCCTGCAAATGAACTTTGTGCGGAGGTCAGACCCCCTGGATCTGCCGAAGATGCACCGGTGTCGTAAAAATGAAGGAAATAAGAAACAATCAACTCAGTCAGTGGAAGCCAACCAACACACTGAACAATAAAAGGGGGACACTTTTGGTAACAGCGAAAATACGAAAAAAGAAGACAACTTGCAGGAGGACATGTAAAAGTGATTCACAAACATTGGATTGGAAAGGTGACACAAAATTCAAGACACACAACAGTGTGCTTCAAGGCGAGCAAAACACAAACAGTTGAAAACAATGTTTTGTCATACAAAAATTCTCACAGAGAAAGAGACATCAAAACATGTCTGCACAAAACATATCCAACTGAAAGTTACAGAAGAAAATTTTCAACACTGAGTACATTCAGGGGGGTGTTTGGGGTGGTTGGCTTACGCTGTTGGGGGTTCCTCCCCCAGGGAGCGGGAACAGCGGCCCGTCCACGGCTGTTCCCCCGCCTCCCCCGCCGAGCGCCGTGCACGGCCCGCCGTAGAAGCAGTGGTGGTACTGCCCGCAGCAGGCGGGGAGGCTCACCCCCTGCAATTCCACAGGCAAAATGGTTTTTCAGGACTGGAAAGACACCATTCTCGACGGTTCCTGCACACGACTCGCCCAGTGGTGGGGGCGTGACGTTCTCGGAGTTACCGACGGCGTTGTTTGTTGGATTGGACGCCGTCACCATCATCAGCGATGCTTTGTTGTATGTGGAAGCTGAAGGCGTTGCTGTGGCACTGGCGCACTCAGAATGGTGACATTTCAAGCTCTGTGATGGTGCATGTACATTTCCGATGCCACGGCTGCCTCACGCAGCTCCACCGCGCATTGCGGAAAGAAACGGCGCTGTTACAGAAGTGCGTTCTGAAGCACTGCCCGTGTGTACTTGAGTGGAGCACGGCGTTGTGCACTCACCGTGTTCTCGACGGCGTTGTGGTTGGACGCCGTGAGCGGCGTCGCCCCGGTCCGCGACGCCGCGTCCTTGTAGCGCTCGGCCTTGATGATCATGTCGACGATCCCGATGTAGCTGCCGCGCGCTGCGAGCTGCAGCGCCGTCTTACCCGCCTGCGGTCAGTCAATCAATCAACCAATCAACCAGTGAATCAATCAATCAATCAACAAATTGAAGTATCTTGGCCAAAATCCAACCAAAAAATCAATCTCCTCATTCCCTCACTCCATCTCTGCTCCGGCTCCTCCCCCTGTCTCTACCACACTCACACTCCCATTTAACCCCTGCCTTCTCGTTCCCCACCCCTTCGATAGGACTTGGCTCATTCCTAAGCCCAAGTCCTTCACTGCTCCCGGCCGTGCCCCACCCCTGGCCTTGCTGTGCAACTGGCCCCTATCTTTGCATCGACCCGTTCGTGCCCCTCCCTCACCTTCTCGGGTATGGAGATGTGCCCCTCCCTCACCTTCTTGGGTATGGATATTGTTCTGTCCCTTAAAGTGTGATCACCGGAAAGTAATTATGCCTTAGTTATCGTCAGAGCCACATTAGCTCTCGCAAGTCCAGCTGTCACACATCTGTGACAATTGTCCGAGTCGGTGCAGCAGTCTGATAACCAACGCAGACTTTTTGTGCCAAGCTGTTGAGTCAACCAGAGGAGATCGCACTCTGTGCCCTGAGTACTCACTCAGACC